>Ga0102953_1001485_pt1 | contig 14822 bp, 15 predicted proteins | sample SalPon2A_C_D2_MG_FD_78509 | JGI IMG/M metagenome (GOLD analysis project Ga0102953, IMG submission 78509) | Soil microbial communities from South San Francisco under conditions of wetland restoration - Salt Pond MetaG R2A_C_D2_MG | ecosystem: Environmental > Terrestrial > Soil > Wetlands | place... | reverse complement strand
GCAATATCATCATACGCCACATGAGTCGCCGCTAACGATGACAGTTCCGTTGATGATACTTGCAGCCGCATCGATGTTTGCCGGTTTTATACCGTTTAATAAACTGGTTACATCCGACGGGCTGGCTTTCCAATTGCATACGGAGTGGTTGGTAGCTATTCCCTCAATATTAATTGGCGTGGCAGGAATCGCAGTGGCCTGGTTGATGTACAAAAAACCCAACGGTCTTCCCGACAAACTGGCGGCTACTTTCAAACATGCTTACAAATGGTCGTACAACAAATTCTACATGGATGAGCTGTACCTGTTTGTAACAAAGAAAATCATATTTAATTCTGTTTCGCGGCCAATCGCCTGGTTCGACCGCCACGTTGTGGATGGTTCGATGAACGGAGTTGCCTGGGTAACCACCAGGATTTCGAGACAGATCAAAGGATTACAATCCGGACAATTACAGAAATACGGATATGTATTTATTTCGGGAGTGATTATTTTGACATTTGCTTTTGTTTACTATTGGTTTAATTAAAAAATAAAATGGATTTTTTAACGCTATTCGTTGTCGTCCCTGTTCTTACCATTGTAGGAATTGTATTCACCAGGGATATGAAACAAACAAGGTTGGTTTCAGCCATTGGAATGGGTATTCAGCTTATACTGGCGGTGACACTGGTGTTTATGTACCTCGCCGAAAGAAAAGCCGGTAACACCGCCGAAATGCTGTTTTCGCATTCTTATGTCTGGTTTGAAAGTCTGAACATTACCTACAGCATCGGGGTAGACGGAATTTCAGTGGCCATGATTATGCTGACTGCCATTGTTGTTTTCACCGGTGTATTTGCTTCGTGGAACGTAAAACATTTACCACGCGAATTTTTTATTTCGCTGATTTTCCTTTCGTCGGGTGTTTTTGGCTTTTTTATTTCGATCGATCTTTTCACCATGTTCCTGTTTTATGAGGTGGCAGTTATCCCCATGTTTTTGTTGATCGGCATCTGGGGAACAGGTCCGAAAGAGTATTCGGCCATGAAACTGACCCTGATGTTAATGGGAGGCTCGGCTTTATTACTTGTCGGCTTGCTGGGCATCTATTTTAACTCGAATGCAGGTGGCGGCGACCTTACATTTAACATTCTCGAAATTTCCAAAGTAAAAATACCGATGCAGGCCCAACGTATGTTTTTCCCGATGACATTTATCGGATTTGGCGTTTTGGGTGCGTTGTTTCCGTTTCACACATGGTCGCCCGACGGACACGCTTCTGCCCCAACAGCCGTTTCCATGCTCCATGCCGGAGTACTGATGAAACTGGGAGGATACGGAGCATTTCGTGTTGCGATATTTTTATTGCCCGATGCCGCGCAGGAAATGTCGTGGTTCTTTTTAATCCTTACCGGAATCAGCGTAGTATATGGAGCTTTTGGTGCAATTCATCAAAAAGACTTGAAATACATCAACGCTTACTCATCGGTGAGTCACTGCGGTTTGGTGTTGTTTGCCATTCTCATGATGAATAAAACGGCCCTTGACGGTGCCATCCTGCAAATGATTTCACATGGTTTGATGACAGCCCTTTTCTTTGCATTAATCGGAATGATTTACGGACGAACGCACACGCGAATGATAAACGAACTCGGCGGGCTGATGAAAATAATGCCTGTACTATCGGTATCGTACGTAATTGCCGGGTTGGCTTCTTTGGGATTACCCGGATTAAGCGGTTTCGTTGCCGAAATGACCATTTTCTTTGGTTCGTTCCAACATTCCGATGCATTCCACCGGATACTTACTATTTCGGCTGCTGCTTCCATTGTAATTACGGCAGTCTATATTTTGCGGGTGGTTGGACAAATTTTGTACGGTCCGGTAAAAAATGACAATTACCTAAAACTAAGTGATGCCCGGTGGTACGAGCGTGTTTCAACCGGGGTACTAATATTTGCCATAGCCGGAATTGGAGTGGCGCCACTTTGGTTGTCGAATATGATTAACGAAAGCCTGAACCCAATCGTTCATCAAATAATGCAGGTACTAATTAAATAGAAAGTTGAAGTTATGAACCTGGAAAGTTTTCTTTTAATGAGGCATGAGATTGTGCTGACTTTGGCACTGATGATTATCCTTATCGCCGAATTATCGACAGAAAATAAAAAGAGTATTATTAACCTTTCAATGCTGCTGATGGTCGCAGTAACCGTAATCGGATTTATTCCTTCACCGGAAGGAACCCTTTTCGGCGGGATGTACCAAACCAACCATCTGAAAGTGTTAATGAAAAACATCCTGAATATCGGAACAATGATCCTGTTTTTTCAGGTGGCCGACTGGATTAAAAAACCGGAATATGAAAATAAAGTCAGCGAGTTTTACATGCTGATAATTTCTACGCTGATCGGAATGAACTTTATGATTTCATCCGGGCATTTCCTGTTGTTTTACCTCGGACTTGAGCTGGCAACCATTCCCATTGCTGCACTGGCTGCTTACGACCGTTCGAAAAACATCAGCGCTGAAGCAGGTATCAAATTGATTCTTTCTTCTGCCCTTTCGTCGGGGATTATGCTCTACGGAATTTCGATGTTATACGGAACGCTCGGTTCGCTCTATTACACAGATATGGCCAGCATGGATATGGATACCCCGCTTCAAATCATGGCATTTATCTTTTTCTTTGCCGGCATGGGATTTAAAATTTCGCTGGTTCCCTTTCACTTGTGGACAGCCGATGTATATGAAGGTGCGCCAGTAAATGTGGCATCCTATCTTTCGGTTATATCGAAAGGTGCCGCCGTTTTTATACTCACCATATTGTTATACACCGTTTTCTTTTCCATTGCGCCCATGTGGAAAAATCTGCTTTATGCTATTGCCATAGTTACCATGACCGTAGGTAACCTGTTTGCTTTGCGACAGAAAAATCTGAAACGTTTCCTGGCCTTTTCTTCCATTGCACAGGCCGGATTTATCCTGCTGGGAATGATCGACGGAAGCGCCCTTGGAATGGCTTCTATCCTCTACTTTGTATTAATTTATATTTTTACCAACCTGGGTGCTTTCGGAGTGGTTTCGGCCATTTCAGTAGCCACCGGCAAAGAACATATGGACGATTACAACGGGTTATATGCAACCAACCCAAAACTTAGTCTCTTAATGATGCTGTCGTTGTTTTCGCTGGCCGGAATTCCACCGGTGGCTGGATTTTTCGGAAAATTTTTCCTTTTCACTGCCGCCGCGCACTCAGGATACTACTGGCTGGTATTCATAGCTGTTATTAACGCTACCATTTCGTTGTACTATTATTTGCTGGTGGTAAAAGCCATGTTTATCAACAAAAACGACAACCCGATTGCTTATTTTAAAAGCAACCTTACTACACGTATTGGATTGGGTCTTTGCCTGGCTGGTATTTTTGCCATTGGATTGTTTAGCCCTGTTTATGAATATATCAGAATGTTCAGTGTTGGAATGTAATTATTTGAAACTTGCATTATGTCATTAGATAAAGGAAAACATTTGGTACAGGAAATTGATGGTACATTTTGTACTGTGGTGGAAACAGGCATCGATGCTGAGCGACTTAAATTCCTGAAAAAACTGCTGGAATTCAATCATTTCGAGGTGAGAACCGAAGAAAAACCAGGAGGAGAAGTTGAACCTTCTACATTTACCATTGGTGTTACCGATATTGTTTTTAACCCGGTAATTGCCGTTTATGAACAATCACTGAAACGGCCAGATGATGGTGGCGTGGTGTCACCTGCATACTGGGACCAGGAGCCCGTAACAAAAGATTTGCCTTATTTCGATTACCGTAAGAAAAATCCGAATGCCAAAAACGATGACGATTTTCAGGTTAATCCATGGTCTTACCGAACCGTGTAATTCCGGGTACGGCGATTTCAAAATCACCGATTTTAAAAATGCGAATTGAACCCGAGGTTTCAGGTCACATCACACAACAAAAAAGGGTGAACACGGAAATCGGTTACACCCTTTTGTTCACAATTACACTACTAATTCGCCACCGGATGTCCCAATATAATTTTCAACAGAAATTTATCAGGAACCAAAAAATGGCGAAGTAAATAGAAATTATCTCCGGGTAACAGCAAGCTTATATTTCGCATCCTGATGTACGATTGTTTTGAATAACCTTGCCAGTCGTGCCAGGTGAGTGTTGGAGAACTACCCTCTATTAATTCAGAAATAATAATACTCATCCGGTTATTATGAACCGTTACCTTGAAGCGATCTTCGAAGAAAAGTTGAGAATACAGAGAAATTATAAAGAGACCTTTTTCCCCGATGGCTCCATAGTCAATAATTTTTACTTCGTCTGTAACATTTGGATTGCCCAGTTGTACTTTTTGGATTTCCAGATTCTTGGGTGATTCGTTATGATTTATTATCGCTTTCATAATTTAAATTTAAAGTGAAATACTTTGAAAATGATTATAATCCGGCAGATTTGATACAAAATGTACTCCTGAAGCAACTCATTGTAATTCAGAATTATTCAAATTCCGGAAATATTGATTATGAAAGCGAAGGAGGTGGCAGGTCAACCAGTAGTGTGTTCATGTGCACCTGGAAGATGAATGGCAACACAATGGTAACTGTAGTTGCTATATGTTGAAACGGATTCACCGGTGGAGCCGGATTTATTATAAAAAACTCCAGACCGTCGAAGTCGTTTGTGTCCTGATCATCTGATAAAGTAGTTTGCAGAACCACCGATTGAACATCAGCATTTGTTTGCCAGATTAAATTACCTTTGCTGCAATCCATGTTTTTACTGCACTGCCCCCGGCTCTGAGCGCTTAGTACCAGTAACAACAAAATTAATATGGATGAAAACAGCTTCATTTGTTTTTTGTTTCACTAGTAAAAGTAAATATTAATTGATGTAAAAAACCGGTTTTAGTGTTAACATGCGTTAATCGTTTCATTAATTAAAGTTAAAAACATCTCTTTTTAATGAACTAAATCTCAGTTTGATACCTTAAACTTGCAAAAACAGACTAATTTTTCTCAACTTTAAATTCTCTTTAGAATGTTTGGATAACTTGTACCCATGAAACTGTTAATTGTTGAAGACGAGCCCGCATTGCTGGAGGAGATAAAAAACTTCCTGGAAAAGGAACATTATGTGTGCGAGACGGCAGCAAATTTTAACAATGCCGACGAAAAGCTTTCCATTTATCATTACGATGTAGCGCTTATCGACATTACCCTTCCGGGAGGCAGTGGTTTGCAGTTAGTTGAAAATTTAAAAACTAAAAATACCAATACCGGGATAATAATAATTTCGGCTCGTAACTCGCTGGATGACAAACTTACCGGCCTCGACCTTGGCGCCGACGATTACATTACAAAGCCATTTCATCTTTCGGAACTGAACGCCCGTGTAAAAGCAGTACTGCGCCGACGGAAATTCGACGGCGCCAAAACCATTAAATTCAATGAATTTGAATTGCTGCCCGACCAGGGAACAGTTCAAATAAATGGCAAAATTCTGGTACTTACCAAAAAAGAATTTGAAATGCTGCTGTTTTTTATTTCAAATAAAAATCGGCTGCTTACCCGCGAATCGATTGCCGAACACCTGTGGGGCGACAATATCGACCTTGCCGATAATTTCGACTTTATTTATACACATATTAATAACCTGCGAAAAAAAATAGTGAAAAACGGCGGGAACGATTACATTAAAACCATGTACGGAATTGGCTACAAATTCACCAATCAATGAAGCTTTTAAGTAAATTAAATACACAATATATTATTTGGTCATTTGTTGCAATGGCTTTTACAGGAGTGGCCATTTATATTGTGCTCTCGTTAATTATCAACAACCAAATGGACGAACGGCTGACCGGGAATCTGCAAAAGGTGGAAAAGCAACTGGCACAATCTCCCGGTACCACATTTTTCGAACCCGATACAGAAGTCAAAAAAATAAAGAGAACAATGGAAATTGTAGTTTTCTCCGACACTCTTATTTTTAATGAACAGGAACAAGAGTTGGAAAATTACCGGCAAATCAGCGCAGTGAAAAATATTGGAGAAAATTATTACCGCATCGTTATCCAGAAATCGAAAATAGAATCGGAAGATCTGCTGGCCACACTGGCGCTGGTAACTTTGTTGGGAATGATTTTACTCTGGTTGATATTGCTGGCCGTTAACCGACGCGTGGCAAAATCAGTATGGCAACCATTTTTTACCAACCTGAAAACCATAGAACAATTTTCAGTGGGTATGCAGCAACCGGTACAGCTTGACAACACCGGGATTTCAGAATTCGACCAGCTTAACGAGGTTGTTACCCGCCTGACTCGGCAAATCATCACCGATTTTCGAAACCAAAAACAGTTCTCGGAAGATGTTTCTCACGAATTACAAACTCCGCTGGCCATTATCAGCTCGCGCCTGGAAAGCCTCCTTGGAAATGCAGAATTAAATAAATATACCGAAATCCTGAGCAGCATATATTCTTCGGTATTGCGTCTTTCGAAATTGAACAAAGCCTTGATATTGCTTAGTAAAATAGAAAACAACCAGTTTGCATCGGAAGAACGATCGAACCTGAAATCCATTGTGGCTGAAAAACTGGATGAATTTTCAGAGCTTATCGCATTAAAAAAACTTGTACCAGAAACGAAAGTTATTAATGATTTTACGGTTCCTGTTCCTCCGGCACTTGCCGAAATTCTGATAAACAACCTGCTTTCGAACAGCATTAACCACAACACAGAAGGCGGGCAAATAAAGATTGAAATAAATAGCAACTGCTTGCTGTTATGCAACTCAGGAACTGAAAAAATTGATGAACCGCAAAAACTTTTCAACCGATTTTATAAAGTCGATCCATCTGGCAGTTCGGTTGGTTTGGGGCTGGCCATCGTAAAAAAAATCTGCGATTTACATCAAATCACAATTCAGTACTATTTTTGTGAAAACTTCCACTGTTTCAAACTAAAAAGTTGAAGTAACCGGGTATATATTTTTTAATATCTCAAAGAACTCAATATGTTAGAAACCAGTAATTTTAAAATTTTTATTATCAAAATATATTATGAATATTTACTAAAAATAATGGCAACATTTACAAATTATATCTCAAAACCCAACCTTTGCCGATTTGAAAACTCTTTTGTTTTATTAACTATTCTATTTTAATAGTAATAATATGTTTAAAAAAATCAGATCAATGGATTTAAAATAAAAGTTTATTGAGTCATTTTGTGTTTCAGAAGGAGAAAGAAGATATAAACAAATTCAAAGTAAAAGTTAATGATTACAAACTCATTAGTAAAAATTTATTCTATTTATTATAAAAACGGATTAATCCCGGATTTAAATAAAATGTACCAGCCGCTTATGGCTGGAAATGTTTTATCTGATGACAATCCGGAAATTCCTGGTGATGACGTTTTTGAAAATATATCAGAAAAAAATCCTTATTACAGCGAACTGACTGGCATTTACTGGGTTTGGAAAAATACAAATCATGAGATTACGGGCATTTGTCATTACCGACGGTATTTTACAGCATTGCCCGAGCCATTTTTATATCGATTGAAACGTTTATTTTATTTTCCTGCCGGCCTGTATAAAAAACGTTTCGGGCTTATTTATACCAGTAATATTCGTTTGTTTACCCCTAAAATACTTTCTGAACCTGAAGTACGTTTTTACCTTCAACAATATGATGCGGTGTTGCCGGTGGCGCGAAAATTAAAATACACGGTGGAAACACATTACCGCAGATATCACTACATTAATGATCTGACTTTGTTAAAATCAATCATTCAACAAAAATATCCGGATTTTGAAACAGCTTACACAACAGTTTTTCAAGGGAAAAAACTACATGCAAACAATATGTTTATTTTAAAGAAACCGCTTTTTAATGAATTTATGGAATGGTGGTTCGATATTCTTAGTGAATTTGAAAGAAGAGTTGATTTAAGTAAAAAACTCGGCTACCAGAAAAGAATAATAGGTTTTATAGCTGAAAGGTTATTAAATGTTTGGATGGTACAAAAACAGTTGAACTATATTGAATTGCCCGTCATTTATTTCAAAAAGTTGAAAAAATAATTATTCATCTATTCATTCAAAATATTTTTTAATCCCTCTAAATTGTTCGTTATGCTTCATTTAGCAAATCTTGAAATTTACTTTAGATACTTTAGAAATGAAACATTGGTTTATGCCTATAACTGAGAGAATAAAAAAACAAATTCAATGGTTTTTATTTTTCTTCAATAACCCAACCATTTCCAACTCTTACACTTCTTATAAAAAATTAAATTCAAATAAATTAATCAAAGATGGTGAAATATTTAAATTTTTTCTCAAAACCCTATTCCTTGAAATTATTGCGTTGTTCATCGCATTGTGTTAAATTACAGTATAATTAAATTGGTTAAAAATAAACTTGAATTTGATTTAAACTCAATAAAGAAAAATTATAATTAAAAATAGTAAATCTTTAAAAATGAATCGAATTAGTCTTCTTATACTATTTATTATCCCAATTCCGTTAGCTGCAAATACAAATAAAACCAAACTTTGTGACTCGAAAACAACTGCAATTTCCATCATAAAAGATGAAAAAACTCCAAACGTATTGTCCCGAAGGACTAATGTATCAATGGAGCTTCAGGAAATGTACAGCACACATGGCAGCTATTTTAGCGGAATAGGCGGTGTATTAAATTATCTGGTTTCACCATCTTTTTCGGTTGGATTAGGTGTTGAATATGCACACTCAGGGTTTCATCCGGATAACGGTTGGAACTTAACCAAGTTAAACTTTATACCCGTATTTATTGATTCTAAACTGAATTTGACAAAAACCAGAAAAGTTACTCCTTTTGCACATTTATCAACCGGCGTAACATTTAAGAATTACCAAAAAGTCTGGTCTGACGATCCAAGCCCTTCATACGCCAGCAGATACAAAGTCCCTCCGACCGGAATTTTTAATGTTTCGGAAGAGGGCTGGTATATTTATTCCGGCATGGGAATTTCGTATAGGATAAATAAAAAATTATCGACTTATATCGATATAGGAATGAAAGCGTTTCATGTGTCCTGGAATCCATGGGAGATTAATCCACACGGACTTTCATTGAAACTGGGTATAACATTGTAACTTAATAAAAAATCTTTTTTGTATATCATTTTTAAAGAGAGTTTGATTAGTGAATACAAGTATTCATGGTTTAATTACCTCACTCTATATCAATCCGTTGGTTCTGATAAACTGAACCTGGGACCAGGGAACGAAATAGGAAAATAAAAATTAGTAAAAGTTTAATGATTTATAATTTCTTAAACAAAGTAAAATTTTTAGGTCTTGTAGTTGCAGGTATTTTAATGGATCAGACATTAATTTACGGACAAGGAACAACTGACTCCAAAGAAAAAATTATTACAGGTTTGGATTTTGGGGTTTTACCCTCGTTTGTTTATAATATTGACAGAGGATTACAATATGGTGCCCTGGCGAATTTCTATTATTACGGCGATGGCAAAATTTATCCTGAATATTTATTTAATCTTTATTTGCAAAGTTCGCAAACAACAAAAAAAGGCTTTGTGAATTACTTGTTTTTCGATTCAAAACATTTGTTACCTGCAGGAATGCGGTTGACTATTGATATGGCATTAACAAAAAAGGGATTTCAACAATTTTACGGTTTTAATGGTTATAATTCGCTTTATAATTTTAACTATATAAACCCCGCAAATCAACAATTTATTTCAAAACATTATTATTATCTGGAAGAAAAAACAAAAAGAATTTCGATTGATGTGCACGGACATGTGCCGCTTCCAAATTTTATTTGGGATCTGGGAATTGGCTATTTTGATATTTCAACATCGCCTAAAAAAAAGCCAGAATTATCAAACCAACCAACTTTATTTGAAAAGTATATAAAATCAGGTGTCATTCCTCAAAATCAAAAAGATGGAGGAGTAGTTTTATCCTATAAGGCAGGTTTGATTTATGATACACGCGACAATGAATCAATTCCAACAAAAGGGGTATGGATAGAAGGTATTTACACCAATGCTCCGGCAATTTTTGCCAATAAACTTCCTTATTCCATTGCCACTTTCAAATTTCACCATTATATATCGCTCAGTCCAAAACTGGTTTTTACATACCGTTTAGCTTACCAAAAGAAAATTAATGGCAACATCCCTTTTTACATGTTACCAAACCTTATAGATTCATACCAGGGTCAGGACGCTTTAGGTGGAAGTAAAACAATTCGTGGTGTTTTAGCCCGGCGTTTAATAGGCAATGGTTTTGTACTTGCCAATGCCGAGCTACGGTACATCCCTATCAGTACAATCCTGGTTAACAGGAACGTAAGTGTTGGATTCAATTTTTTTGATGACATGGGAATAATAACCGACAAGTACAACGTTGACAAAACAATAGATGGTTCAGCTTTTGATTATAAACAAGGAAAGGAAAAATTGCATCATGGTGTGGGTTTTGGAACCCGCTTTATTATAGACCATAATTTTATTGTTGCACTGGATTATGGAATGGCGCTGGATAAAAGAGATGGTAAGAGTAGTTTATATTTGGGACTGGATTATTTATTCTAATTATATTTGAGGCAGTTTTTAAATTTTATTATTTGCAACAATCTGTTTATTAAAGTTATAAATTGCAAAAACTAAAATATAGCATTTAAAGCATTTTTTATGTTTATAAAAGAAAAGATATCGCATTCAATTCAATATCACACCTGTTTAAAGCACATTTTTATCAAAAGTAACTAAGGCCTGATTTTATGAAACTCCTGTTTGTATACCTGATAATTTTATCGTTAACCGGACAAAATATTTTTGGTAAACCAACAGTTTTCCAAAGCTCAGGATTAATTCAAAATGATTTGCCATTAATTTTAACACCAACTTTATCCGGAGAAGATTTGCCTTTGGTGTTTTTTATTTCGGGCGATGGAGGCTGGACCAAATTTGACCAGGAAATTTGTGATAAACTTGCTGCAGAGGGAATGCCGGTGGTTGGACTCAATGCCCGAAAGTATTTTTGGAAAGAAAAGTTACCCGAAGCTACAGCCAAAGAATTTTCGCAAGTAATAAACTACTACCTAAATTTATGGGGTAAAAAATCGTTTCTACTTATGGGCTATTCTTTTGGAGCATGCATTGCCCCTTATATTGCCTACAATTTCCCAGAGAAGTTAAAATCATTATTGAAAGGTGTTTATTGTTTTTCTCCAAATTTAACAGGTGATTTTGAAATTCATCTTTCTGACATGCTGTCGTTTAATACTGTGGGTAAATATGATGTTATCAGCGAATTGTTAAAAATCAAAGGGCTAAATCCAACTTGTGTTTTTGGTGATGAAGAAGAATTAAACATCAGAAATAAATTTTCCTCAGCAGGAATAAAAATCAGGACACTTCCGGGTGACCATCATTACAACAAAGATTCTAAGGTTACAGCAGAAACGATTCTGAATGATTTTAAATAAATTCGACCATCTTTCCATTTTTAATCTTTTCTGAATCAAGTGTTTAATGATTTAAACTTACCTTTTTTATTGAATATTTTATTCATAAACCAAACCATTTTACAAGCTCTTCAAAATTCCTTTAGAATCACCCCATACGTTTGTCGCTGATTCGGGTGGACGAATGTGTCAATGAAGAATACTTTTTTTCATCACCCACCCAACCTTTTTAAAAGTTTAAGTTCCTAATAACAGGTATTGGAAGACAAACAGTTACATACCATTGTAAAACGCAGCATCGCGGGCGACCGTAAATCGCAAAAAGAATTGTACAATTTTCTGGCACCAATGATGCTCAGCGTTTCGCATCGGTATGCAAATAACAGAACCGATGCCGAAGATATTTTTCAGGAAAGTGTGTTGAATGTATTCGACAGGTTGGAACAATTACGCGAACCAGAGAAAATTGCCGGGTGGGCCAAAAAAGTGGTCATTCACGAGGCCATCCGTTTTTACAAAAAAAAGCGAAATATGTTTTTTTCGGAAGAAACCGCGGGATTAACAAACCAGCCGGAAAGTGACAGTGACATTTACCGGCAGATTGAAACAGATGAATTGCTTCGGATTATTCAACAACTGCCCGATAAAATGCGAATGGTAATTAACCTGTACGCCATCGAAGGTTTTAAGCATCAAGAAATTGCTGAAATACTTGAAATTAGCGTAGGTACATCGAAATCGAACCTGCATGATGCACGAAAGAGAGTAAAAAAATTTATAATCGATGAAGCACGGAAAATCGGATGAAGAAAGAAAAAAACATAATGAAATAGACCAGTTGCTGAGCGAACGTTTCGGGGAGCACACCATTCGTCCGGAAAAGGAACTTTGGGATAAAATAGAAAGTCGGATGGAACCAAGGGTGGTTTCTTTTTCTAAATATTCACGACTAAAAATTGCGCTAATTGGCAGTGCTGCTGTTATTGGCGGTCTTGTTTTTCTGCTTTTTGTTCTAAAAAATCAAAAACCGACAATGAATGAATATTCAGAATTCAAATCTACTGAGAGAACCGTTCCGCAGGAAAAATCACAACTAAAAAATAAATCTTCGGAAATACCTGAAAATAGCATTGCAATGAAAAACATACCGGAAAAGAACCAAAATTCATACACAGAAAAAGATCCGATCCAAAATCAGCAATGGAAAAACCCGGAAGTGATTCTAAAGGAAAATGAAAAAGTTGAATCTGAAAATAACCGCATTTCTCCTCAACAAATAAAGTCATTAACAACAGAAAATACACTCTTTCGTAATCCTTCACAACCTGAAAACCTGAAAGTTGTCGGAGCATTTGATAAAAAAATACCAGAAAAACCATCATCTAAAACAATCAGAAACAAAAAAAATCATTACAACTATCATTCAAAAACCAGACATATTTCAGCAAAAAAATATTTTACTCAAAAAACAGGAAACAAAGGATTAATTAAAGCAGGTAAGTTTTTTAATGATTTCGATTTAAAAGTAAATTTATCGCCGGCTTATTCCATGCGAACGGTCAACAACCTTCAAAATATTTCGGTTATGGAATACGACCAGGCATTTTACAACAGAACTGAAAGTGGAAAAATTTCGCTAAATGGTGGATTGGAACTGGCTTACAAAATAAACACAGGCTGGAGCATTTATTCAGGGATTAAATTTTCACAGTATTCTCAACAAATTCAGAACGCCCAAAATAATTATAAAATAACCTCATCCAGCAGCGTAATTATTCCTTCCTCTGCAGGAAACATCAGCATTGATGGAGAAGGTATTGGAGAACTTTCAACTCAAAGTCAGTTCGAAACAAAACTGAAAATGCAATTTCTCGATATTCCGTTGATTGCCAGGCATTATTTCAGTCCGAATTTTTATGTCGATGCCGGTATAAAATACAGCTATTTACTAGCCGATAAAACCAGCGTTTCGTTAAACGATACCAGCGTAAATTTCTCGGTTGAAAAAATAAACGGTTTGAACAAACACAATTTTGGTTTGGTGTTAGGAACCGGCATCGAACAAGTTACCCATTCGGGAATCCGATTTGAAATTGGGCCGGAAATAAACCTCAATATGAACAACTTAAATCCCTCTGCAAAAATTATCAGCAGGCCTCTTTCTTTTGGAATTCATGCAGGAATTTTTTTAGGGAGGTATCGCCAAATGTAATTTTTCGAAAAAAATGAAAGGATTACCCAACCATTTTAAAAGCAAAAGTTCTTAACAGAAAACAACTCATTTAAATTATTCGATTATGAAAACAAAAAATTTAGTAACAATTTTAGGAATGTCATTCTTTTTCATCAGCTTTTCGTCGTGCAATAAAGATGGAAACCCTGGAATGCCAGGAACAATTCAATTAAATGCTACGGTAAAAAGCGCCTTAGTAAAATCGGCTGCAATTCTAACCACATCGGGAACCTTAACCCTGCAAACAGCCACCGTAGAAATTCGGGATCTTACAATTGAAGAAAATTCAGGAAACGACAACCAAAACAACAACAAGGATGGTGGTAATGAAAAAGACAATGGCAAAGACAACGAAAAGAAAGGACAGGGAAACGACGGCGGTGATATTGTGCTTGCGGGGCCTTATGTTTTGGATATTGTAAACGGTGTAGCAACTATCGACCAGGTGAATGTGCAACCGGGAACCTATAAAAAAGTAGATTTCGATTTTGTTGCCGGATCTAAAAACAATGGAAACTCAATCCTTATAACGGGTGAATATACATCTGCTGCAGGAGCTACCATTCCGGTTGAACTCACCAGCGATTTGAGCTCAACTGTTCAGTTGCCTTTAACCAGAAATATCATTGTAAGCTCGGGTAGCGCCGTTTCTGTTTCTATTGTTTTCGATGTTGAAAGCTGGCTAAACGGCCTCGATTTTGAATTTGCTTTATTAACAGGAAATAAGATTATCATCAATTCACAACAAAACATCAATTTATACAACTCATTTGTAGCAGCAGTAAAACAACACATTCAAGTAGAAGATTGACATAGGAATGGAATTATAAGTAGTTTTTTAATAGAGAGTAAGGAGGGACGAAGAATGCATTGCACCATTTTTAGCGTGCAGTGCTTCTTTATTACCTGAACAATTATCCGGTTCAGAAATAATCCACTCGACCTCTTATAATAAATTCCTCTATTCAATTTTTATACAATCAATTTCCTTTTAAAAATTAACACTGAATAATAGATTAATGAAGAATACAACTGGGTGGGTTATGTTTGCCCTTTTTGTTCTCCTGGGAATTCAG
>Ga0102953_1001484_pt1 | contig 14822 bp, 10 predicted proteins | sample SalPon2A_C_D2_MG_FD_78509 | JGI IMG/M metagenome (GOLD analysis project Ga0102953, IMG submission 78509) | Soil microbial communities from South San Francisco under conditions of wetland restoration - Salt Pond MetaG R2A_C_D2_MG | ecosystem: Environmental > Terrestrial > Soil > Wetlands | place... | reverse complement strand
GCCCCTGCCAGTGCGATGCCGCCGGTGTACAGCACCACGGTCAATGTGGTCAGCAGAATGCGCCCACAACGGCGCCCGGAGGCCCTCGCTCCATACTCGCTCATCGTATCGTTCCTCCACGAACATCGGGGTGAGCACGTGCAGCGCCTCCACAGCCCTGCGACAGTGGCTGTTCCTACGCTGGCACATTAAGCAGGGCCAGGAAAGACGCCATTCCGCTGCGACTCGCAATGCCGCCCCGCTGCCGGCCCAGGCATCGGCGCGTTGTTCGCTGCGTCGGCCCTGTGGCATACTGGGCACTGCCGTCCGAGCTGCGCCGTGGCAACGCTCGGACGGCCGCCGTGCGCCACCGGGCGCAGCCGCGCATCCGTCACCTTGTTCCGCCGACCCGTCTGCCCGCCATGCCGCGCCGCCGCCTGCACGGAGAGACGCAGAAACGCCGCAAGAAGCCCAGCACGCGGCTCCTCAAGCGCAAGGATAGCCCCGTGCGTGTGCAGGCCACGCTGCAACCCGCGCCCTTCGAGCGCTCGCCCCGGGTGGAGCGGGACGACCTCGAGTTTCTGGAGGCCATGCGCGAGCTGGAGGTTCAGCGCAGCCCCTGGCGGGGAGATTCCGTCGCGCGGCGGCAGTCCGTTGAGCGGGTGCAGTTTCTCGCCGAGGACGGGGAGGCGGCTCTGTTCCAGCGCAGCATGGCCCACCTGGGTGTGGCCCCGCTGGGCGGCCGACCCACGCACCCCGAAGCCGGCCGCGCTCCAGAAGCCGTAGCACGGGGGGCATCGGAGGGGAGACCCGCCGCGACTGTCGCAGAGGCCCCGGCGGCATCGGCCCCGGGCGCTCCCGCCACAGCGACCCACGTGGAGGACATCCACCCTGCAGGCGGTTCGCAAGATCCGGACGCGGGTTCGAGTGGCACAAGAGCCATGGATGATGCGCAAACGCCCACCATCACGGAGTTCCATGCGGACGCGGATGCGCAGCGATTGATGGAGGCCCTGCTGCACGAGGGCGACTTTGCGCCGGAGCTGAAGTTCGCGGGCGCCCAGGCCCCGCCACGCCGCAGCGCACCGCGCGCCGCACGGGAGGACGACGAGGCGGAACCGGACAGCGAGCTGGACCTGCACGGCAAGACACAGGAGGAGGCCATCCGCATGGTGCAGAACTACCTGCTGGTGAGCCAGCGCCAACGGATGCGCCACGTGCTGATCATCACCGGCCGCGGACACAACTCCGGCGCCGCCGGGCCCGTGCTCAAGGACGCCGTCTACCGCTGGCTGGAGCTGAACGGCAAGCGCTTCGTACGGGCCTTCGCCCGCGCCCCCGCGCGCCTGGGCGGGGAGGGTGCCATCTGGGTGACGCTGCGCTGAGCCGCACCTGGCCAAGCCCCCGGCCCGGCCCTTACTCTTCCACCACCACTGCACACCGAGCCCGAGCGCCATGACTGCCACCCCGTCCTTCGACGACCTCACCGCCGAGTTGCCCGGCTTCCTGTTCGTGGATCACGTCGCCATCGCCGTGCCGCGCGGCACGTTGGACGCGCAGGTGGCAGCCTACGGCCTGCTGGGCTTCCAGGAGGTGCACCGCGAGGAAATCAAGGGCGCGGACCACGTGCGCGAAGCACTGCTGCGCATCGGCAACAGCCCCAACCTGATCCAACTGGTCGAGCCGCTCAGCGACAAATCTCCAGTGCAGAAGGCCATCGAGCGCAACGGAGGCAAGGGCGGGCTGAACCACGTGGGCTTCCGCGTGCGCGATATCCAGGCCGCCTTCGACACGCTCAAGGCTCGCGGGTTCCGCATCCTGGACGCCGCGCCCCGGCCGGGCTCGCGCGGCACCACCGTGTTCTTCATGCATCCCAAGGCATTGCCGCAGGCGCCCTTCGACGTGCTGATCGAGGTCGTGCAGGAGTAGGCCGCGGCTGGCCACTCACACCCCTCCGCGCGGCAGCGGCGCCCGATTGCCACCCCGCCGGAGGGGATGGTATGTGTGTGGGGGCGCGCCACACCCGGCACGGGCCGGGCGGTGACGCCCGTGCCGCATCTCCGCGGTGCGTGCCGCGCTGCCAGACCACCCGCCTGCCCACACCGGGCAGGCCCGATCGCCATCCTGCTAGCTCCAGCGGCGCCATGTCCCGGCTGCAACGAATGCCCCGCAATGCCGCCGCCATTCTGACGTTCAGCCGGCCTCCGTTGGTGTTCCTGGCGTTCGTGTGCGCGCTGTGGCTCATGTTCACGCGCTACCCGCTGGCCTACATCCTGGGGCTGACGTTCCTGCTGCTGGCGATGGTGTTCGACTGGGTGGACGGCTGGTTCGCCGAGCGCTACCTGCCCAACTTGCGGCTGGGAGCCCTGGTGGATCGCATGATGGATCGCATCGTGCTCTCCATCATCTTCCCCGTGTTGGGGGCGGGCATGCTGTGGCGCTACAGCCGCATGGACTTTTCCGCTGACCCCCGGCTGGGCAAGCTGCACCTGCTGCACGCGCTGTTCGTGCTGGGCATCTGCGTGACGGTGCTGATGCGGGACCAGTTCGCGCACTTCATGCGCAACTTCGCCGAGGCCGCCGGGCAGGAGGTGGACTCCAACGAGCTGACCCGCCTGCGCACGATCGTGGCCTCGCCCATGGCCGTGCTGCTGTATGCGTACGCGTTCTATCAGCCCACCGTGGGCTGGGAGGCTTTCTACCATCTGGTGGATTGGATCAACGACCTGCCCCTGCGAGCTTGGTTCGTGGTGGAAAGCGCCTTTCTCGTCATCAACATCGCCTCCGTCACGCTCTACCTGCGCAAGTACGGCGCCGTGGCGCTGGACGACATCTGCGAGGACGACGAGCTTCTGCGCCGCCGCATCCTGGCTGTGGTGCCCAACACGCTTACGCTGATGAACGGCTTCCTGGGCATCACGGCGGTGGTCTTCACCAGCTACGGCCGCGTGCGCGAGGCGCTGTTCGTGCTCGTCGGGGCGGCCTTCTTCGACCGGCTGGACGGCATGATGGCCCGACGCCTGGGCCTCACGGAGCCGCCGCCCACCGGCAAGAAGGGGTTCTCCACGGGCGCCCTGCTGGACGACCTGTCGGACGCGATCAGCTTTGCGCTGGCGCCGGCGCTGATGTTCTACCTGCTGATGACCGACTTGGTGAAGCCGGGCCTGCCCACTGCCGTGATCGTGGGCACGAGCCTGCTCTACGGGTTGGCCGGGCTGGCGCGGCTGATCTACTTCACGGTGGACAAGTACCCCGTTCCCGGCTTCTTCAAGGGCATGCCCGTCCCCGCGGCCGCACTGATGGTGACCGCGTCCATGGAGATCGTGCACCAGATGTCCCTGGCCAACCCCACGTCCGCGCCCTTCTGGTCAGTGTTCAGCACAGGCATCCTGGTGCTGGCCGCGGTGGTGATGAACCTGTTCTTCATTCGCTACCTGCACATCGGCCGGCTCTTCGGGCGCCGCCCGGCGCTGCTGTGGTCCAGCGTGGCGGCGTCCATCGTGCTCGTGTTCACGCCATACTTCGGGCTGGCATTGCTGGCCTTCACGCTGATGTACCTGGTGTCCCCGATCTTCACCAGCCACATCGACCCGGCCAAGGCCGTGCAGGAGCAGCCCGTAACGCACACGGAATCCCAACCGTGAACCCCCGCCGCGGCAGCACGCCCTAACCCCTGACCCACCCGCTTCGCCCATGCCCACGACCCTGGTGCTGCGCGCCGCCGACGCAGCCGACGCCCCCCACCGCATCCTGCCGGTCTTCGCCGGGGATGCCGACCCGCTTGCGCCCCTGCCCGAGGGCCTGCGCGAGAACGCACGGCGCACGGCCGCCCTGCGGCGCTTCAAGGCCGACGCCGGCAAGACGCTGCTGCTGCCCTTCGGCGAAGAGCAATGGGTGGTAGTCGGTCTCGGCGCGCGCGAGGCGCTGACCCGGCCCGCCTTCTGCGAGGCGCTGGCGAAGGCTTTCAGCGAGCTTAAGGGGGCCGGTGCCGCGGCCATGAGCCTGCTGCTGCCGGCGGAGCTGCCCTGGCCCGCCGAGCAGGCCGCGCGCTGGGCGGGCGAGGCCCTGCAGATGGCCGGTTACGCATTCCGGGCCTATCGCACCCAGGCTTCCGAGGAGGCCCCGCAGATCGTCGTGAGCGTGGTGGCGGCGGGGCAGCGGGTGGCGGTGGAGGCCGGCCTGGCAGCCGCGGGGCACGTGGCGGAGGGCATCGCCCTTACCCGCGACCTGATCAACCATCCCGCCGCGGTGGCGCACCCGGATTACGTGGCGGAGATGGCACAACGCCTGGCCGAGGCCCACGGTGCGCGCTTCGTGCGCATCCGCGGGGAGGATCTGGCGCAGCAGGGCTACGGAGCGATCCACGCGGTGGGGCGTGGGGCCGAGCATCCGCCGCAACTGGTGGTGCTGGAGTACGGCACGGCCGCGCCCGATCGGCCCACGGTGGCCCTGGTGGGCAAGGGCGTCACCTTCGACAGCGGCGGGCTGGACCTCAAGACCAGCAGCGGCATGGCCCTGATGAAGAAGGATATGGGTGGGGCAGCGACCGTGCTGGGCGCCTTCCGCGCTATCGCCGGACTGGCACTGCCCGTGCACCTGGTGGCCGTGCTGGCGCTGGCGGAGAACGCCGTGGACGCGCTCTCGTACCACCCCGGCGACATCCTGCGCACGCGCCAGGGGCTTACCGTGGAAATCACCAACACGGACGCCGAGGGACGCCTGGTGCTGGCCGATGCCCTGGCGCTGGCGCGCGACTACGCCCCGCGCTACCTGGTGGACTTCGCCACGCTCACCGGCGCGTGCCGCGTGGCGCTGGGCAAGCAGATCATGGGCCTGTTCTGCGACGACGCGCCGCTGCGCGAGGCGCTGCAGGGGGCGGCCCAGGTCACTGGCGACCACGTGTGGCCGCTGCCGCTGTGGGCGCCCTACCGCAAGGAGTTGGACAGCTCCGTGGCCGATCTGGCCAACGCTGCCAATGGGGGCATGGCCGGCGCCATCACCGCCGCGCTGTTCCTCAAGGAGTTCGCGGGTGAGGTTGCGTGGGCCCATATCGATTGCTATGCATGGAGCGACGGCGACGCCCCGCTGTTCCCCAAGGGCGGCAGCGGCGTCGGCGTGCGGCTTTGCACCGAACTCATCACGCAACTCCGGGAGACGGCTGGCGATGGCCGCTGAAAACGGCTTCCCCAACGGGCACCTGCTCTGGACGCCCCAACAGCTCCACGCGCGGCTGGGGGACGAGAACCTGGCGCTGCTGGACGTGCGCCCCTCCCACGAGATCATGACGGGCGTCGTCCCCGGCGCGGCACACCTGGACCTCTACGGGCTCGGGCTCACGAAGACCACGCCGGAGCTGTTCGAGGAGTGGACCCACCTGATGCGCTCGCAGCTCGGCCTGCGCGGCGTGGGCATGGACAAGACCGTCGTGCTCTACGAGGAGCACCAGACGGGCATTCGCGTAGGCCGTGCCTTCTGGCTGATGGAATACTTCGGGCACGAGGACGTGCACGTGCTGGACGGCGGCATGTTGGCCTGGCGCGAGGCCGGCTACGAGACCACGCTGGAGATGGTGCCACCCAAGCCCGCGCGCCTGCCGGTGCAGCCGCAGCCGGAGCGCTTCATCTCCGCGGACGAGCTGAACGGGCTGCTGGGTCAGGACGACGTGCTGCCCCTGGATACGCGCACGGACGACGAACACTACGGCCGCAACAAGCGGGGCGGACCCCGTGGCGGAACCATTCCGGGCAGCGTGCACCTGGAGTGGGTCAACTACCTGGACGAGAAGGGCCGGCTCAAGCCGGCCGGCGAGCTGCAGGCCCTGTTCGAGCGCCACGGCGTCACGCGGGACAAGCGCATCGTGCCCTTCTGACAGGGCGGCTACCGCTCCTCCCAGGCCTATCTGGCGCTCCGGCTGCTGGGGTACGATCGCATCCGGAACTTCGTGGGCTCTTGGAAGGAGTGGGGGGATCGGCTGGACTTGCCGATCGAGACGCGGGAACCATAGGCACCGTTTAATTGACGGCAGGCCGCCGAACCTCGGCCGCCGTTGTGCCGTCTAACCAGAAGGGCGTACGTGGCCCGAGGTCACTCGCGACGGCGCACGGCGCCGAATCCGGTGGCTGGGACGGCAGGATTGGCCGCCACCGCGTTCGAACGTAGGGGGCCTTCCAGCCCGGCGGCTTTTCGCTTAAGATGGACCGGCGCGAAACAAATCGTGCCGGGGTGGTGCCGAAGGTAGGCAGCGCAGGTGGCATCCCACCGGCCGGTGGGCCGCGGGTCGCTCAAGGGAATACGGTCGCGATGGACGTCGATTTCAAGACCAAGATCAGCGAGCTGAAGCCGCCCCACCGCAACTGGTTTGCCACGGCGCTGGTGGCGATGGTGCTGGCGGACGGGAACATCGACCGCAGCGAGGTGGATTTCATCGTGAAGCTGACCTTGCTGGTCAAGGATGAAGCCACCGTGGAGCGCCTCAAGAAGTTCATCCAGTTCCAGACCATCCCGCCCCTCGGCTCCCCCGTCGGCATCGACAAGAAGATGGGGATGACGATGATCATCGACCTGATCCGCGTCGCGGTGGCCGATAAAGACTTCGCGCCGGCGGAGAAGGAGATGATCGAAAAAATCGGCAAGTCGATGGGCTTCAGCCGCGAGGAGCTGGACAAGCTGGTCATGTACGGCTTCGAGCTGATGGCCAAGGGCGCCTGACGGCCCCAACCGCACGCAGCACCTTCCACCCCCAGACCACCGCACCACAGCCCGCCGGCTATCGCCGCAGGGACGGTCTCGCTATGCCGTGGCCCCGTGCAGGCGTGTCCGCCCGGGGCCGGCTGCCAACGGCCGCCGGGCTATGTCTGATGGATGGCTGGTGGACGCCGCGACTTCGAAAGGACTCCGCGTTGCTGAGGAGCGCGCAGAGCGCGCCTCCTGAAGTGCGCGGAGGCCGACACTGGCACCGATTCGGGCCAGGGGGGAACGCTCAAACAGCTCCTACAACACCTTGCGCAGCACGGAGCGCAGCGTCTCGATGGCCTCGTCGATCTCCGCGTTGCTGACGGTGAGCGCGGGCATGAAGCGCAGCGTGTTGGGGCGCGGTGCGTTGAGTAGCAGGCCCTGCTGCAGCGCGGCATTGACCACGTCCGCGCCCTTGTCGACCGGCAGGTCCACCGCCATCAGCAGGCCCAGGCCCCGGATGTCGGTGAAGCCGAACTCACCGCCCAACTCCTTTAGGCGCCGCTTCAGGTAGTTGCCACGGGTCTTGGCGCGGCGGGGGATGTTGCGGCGCAGCATCTCGTCCAGCACGGCCTTGCCGGCCACCATAGCCAGCGGCTGGCCGCAGAAGGTGCCGCCCTGGTCGCCCGGCTCGAACACGCTCACAGCCTCCTTGGCCAGCAGCGCCGCCACCGGGAAGCCGCCGCCAAGACCCTTGCCCAGCGTCATAATGTCCGGCTCGATGCCGTACTGCTCATAGGCGAACAACGACCCGGTGCGGCCCATGCCGGTCTGGATCTCGTCCAGGATCAACAGCACGCCCGTCTCGTCGCACAGTTCGCGCACGCCGCGCAGGTACTTCTTGTCCGCCACAAACACGCCGCCCTCGCCCTGCACAGGCTCCAGCATGATGGCGCAGGTACGCGACGTGACCGCCTTGCGCAGCGCCGCCAGATCGTTGAAGGGCACCTTGGTGAAGCCGGGCACCTTGGGCTCGAAGAGGCTCTCCCAGTGCTTCTTGCCCGTGGCGGACATCATGGCCAGCGTGCGGCCGTGGAAGCTGTTCCAGGTCGTGATGACCTCGAACGCGCCGCCGCGCTTGAGCGCGCCGTACTTGCGCGCCAGCTTCAGCGCACCCTCGTTGGCCTCCGCCCCGCTGTTGGCGAAGAATACCCGGTCCAGCGCCGAGTGCTCCGTGAGGCCGTGGGCCAGCTCGATCATCGGCTCGTTGTGCAGCGCCGGGCTGGCGTTGATCAGCAGCTTGGCCTGCCGCGTGATGGCCCGCACCAGCGATGGCGGGCAGTGCCCCAGGCAGTTCACGGCCCAGCCCTGGATGAAGTCCAGGTAACGGCGCCCGTCCGCATCCCACAGGTAGCTGCCCTTGCCGCGCACGAACACCGATGGCGGCCGGTTCACGATGAACATTACGGACTCGTTGGCCTCGGCCAACAGCCGCGGGGTCTGCCCCTCTGCCAGCGCCTGCGCTTGCACGGCCATGCGACGGCTCCTTTGCTGCTTCACGGTGGAGGATGCGGCGCGCGGCGGCCTGCCCGGCCCCGCGCGGAAAGGACCACGTGTAGCACAGCCCGGCGGGGGGCGGAAGGCGGCCGGGGCGCGCTGGGCCGCCACCACGCCCCACGAAACACGAAAAGCCGCCGCCCCGGCGTTGGCGGCGCCGGAGCGACGGCTTGACTGCGGGACGCGAAGTCGACGGGCGGGAACAGCCCCCCGCGATTCCCCGCCCGAACAGCGCCTACGCGAACATCTTGAGGCGCTGCTTGCGGGGCTTGGCGTTCTCTACCGCGACGTCATCCCCGGGGTTGAGTTGCTTCACCCGCTTGCCCTTGGCGATGAAATAGCGCCGTGCGCGCTCGATTTCTTCCTTGAGTTCCCGTTTGCTCTTCTCCATTGACTCGACCCATCCAAGCGGTTGCAGCGAGGGGCTGGCTAGGCCCGGGATGACCGGATCTGCAAGCCCGGGAGGGATTCCCCGCACCGTCCTGGTCGCGGCGTGGAACCCTGTCGGGGTTCGGCGGCAGCACCTGAGGCGTGCCGGCTCCTGAACGCAGGAGATACGGATCCGCCGGACGTCTGGCAGAGAATCCCCCGTGGCTTGGTTTCGTTATCGGAGGGAGGGCGGGAAAACTTGAGTCAGGCCAGCGGGGCTTTCTCGCGCAGCACGCGAAGCATCCCCGCGGGCTCGGAGATGTTGCCCAGCGCGGCGTTGACCAGCGTACACTGGTCCTTGAGCGCCAGCAGGTTGCGGTAGTAAGGCGTGGCGTGGTCCACGGCCCCCAGCTCGCCGAAGGGCGTGAACAGCAGTTGGTAGGTCTCCGGCAGCAGCGAGCGAATCTTCTTCACGCTCAGCTTCAGCTCGCTGTAGTCGTCGCCGGGCTTGGCGGAGAACAGCGCCACGAACGGATAGGCCTTGCCGTCGCCGTTGCTGCTCTCGGCCAGGGCCAGCAGGCGCTTGATGCTGACCTCCTGCACCGCCATGTCCCGCAGCTTGAAGTAGGGGATGGCCGCGTGCAGGAAGGCCTGCTTGAGATTCTGGCTGGTGGGCGTGCCGTCGTCCGCCACCAGCAGCTTCTTGAACGGTCGCTGGGCGTAGGGGTACACCTCGCGCAATTCGATGGTGCGCAGGATGCCGTCCTGCGTGTTGCGGCTGATGGTGGCGCCGGCGTCCTTGACGCCTTTCACGAACATCATGCGCGCCAGCTCGCGGTTGAGCGCGATCAGCTCCTCACGCAGACGCTCGGCCAGTTCGGCCTGGCCGGCTTCCAGCAGCTCGGCGGCCTGGCCGCCCTCACCGCCCAGCAACGCCGTGAGGCGCTCGCGCACACCATCGAACTGCTCGTCCACCTCGGCCAGGCGCGTCTCCAGCAGCTCCAGTCCGCCATTGAGCGCCAAGCGCCGCTCGCCCTGGGTGCGGAGGTTCTCGCGCAGCTTGTGCTGCTCGGCCTCCAGGCCCGCGCGCGTCTCCTCCAGGTGCCGGCGCTTGGCCTGCTGCGCCTTGAGAGCCTGCGAGGCGCCTTGCAGCTTGGGCCGCAGCATGCCCAGTTGCTGCCCGGCCTTGGTGAGTACGGCCTTGGTGCGAGCCTTGAGCTGCTCATTGGCCTTGAGGCGGTCGTAGAAGGCCTCGTCCGCGAAGGGCACCAGGCGCTGCTTCTTCACGCTGTCCGTGAAGTCCTCCACGGAGTAGCCCGGGCCATAAAAGAGGATGTCGATGTCCGACTTCTTGGGCAGCGTCTCCGCCGTGGCCAGCGTGAAGAGCGTATCCTCCAGGTGATCGATGCGCAGGCAGGTGGCTACGAACTGCGCCAGCATGCCGTCCTTGGCGCAGAACACGATCTTGTAGCGCAGGATGTGCTCGATCTCCTCGTCGCTGAACTTGAAGATCACGCGCTTGTCCGCGCCCGCGGCGCCCTCCGCACTGCCCAAGCCCACCATGCGCATGAGGGACTTGAGCGGGCTGCCCAACGCGCGCACCTTCTCCAGGATCAGCGGCTGGATGAGCTCGAAGAAATGGACGGACAGCTCCTTCTGCGTGAGCGCCACCGTCTTGCGGTCCTGGCTGGCCTTGGCCTCGGCGGCTTGGAGCTTGCGCAACTCGGTCACCAGCGTGGTGGCTTGGCTCCGGGCCTGCTGCAGCAGCTTGTCCTGCTGCTGCGCGGCGGCGGCGAGCTGTTGCTGCTTCTCCTCCAGGCGCGGGAGCTGCGCCGTGCCGCGCTCCATGAAGTCGTCGATGCGGTGCACATGCTCGTGCATGGAGTCCACGAGGCGCTGGCGGATGGTGAGCCGCTCGTCCATGCGCTCCACCGTCTCCGGCGTGAGGCGGCCGGCCATGGTCTCGTTGGAGAGCTGCTGCAGGATCTGCATGGTCTCCAGCACGTACACGCCCACGGGGTCCTCCGCCTCCCGCACGGCCAGCTTGCGGCGCAGCTCGGCCAGCTCCTTGTCCACCGATTGGCTGAAGGTGTCGTACTCTTCCCGGCTCAGCCGCCCCTGCTGGAAGAGGTTGTACAGGGATGGATCGACCAACTCGTCCACCAGTGTCACCACCGCACCGCGCAGCGGCTCCTGCTCCTTGAGCACCTCGTGGTCGGCCTGGGTGCACACGAGCGAATCGAAGCGGAAATCCAGCTCTTCCACGTGCTCGGCCAGCTTCTCAAAGATCAGCCCGTTCTTGGGGTCGATCAGCAGGGCCGGCACGCCCTTGATGCGGTGCGGGCGCCATTCGGGCTCCGTGAGCACCTGCTTGAGCAGGGCGCTCTTGGATTCGGCCTTGTTGAGCTTCTTGAGCATCAGGAACAGGGTGCCCAGCAGCTCCCGCTCCGCCCCGCTGCGCAGGTGCTCCAGGAAGCCCGCATCGGCAAAAACAAGGCCCACGGCGGCCTCCTTGCTGCCCTGCAGGATCTCGATCTTGTCCAGCGCGTGCAGGCTCTTGGTGATGTGCTCCCGGTAGGCCTTGCCCACCGCGAGCCAGACCTGCTTGCGCAGGGCGGGATTGAGCCGGTTGTAGAACTCCACGGCGTTGCGGCTCACGAACTCCACCACGAACTGCTCGATCTCCTCCGGCCTGAGCTGGCGCGCCAGCAGGCCCTTGGGCACGCCGGCGGCCTCCATGCTGCGCACGATGGTGGAATAGGCCGCCTTCTGCTGCTCCGGGCCCATCTTGGGCAGCATGTCGCTGTGGTAGCTGCGCTGGAACTCGAACTGCAGCGCGGGGAACTTCCGCTTGGCGAAATCGGTATCGAGCAGGAACACCGTGCCGTGCAGCCACGCGGCGTGGGTGGTCAGCACCTCCTTGCGCTCCGCTTCGCCCAGGGCCTGCCAGGCGTGCTGGATGTGCTGCGCCTTGCCCAGGAAGTCCAGGATCACCGCCTCGCGGATTTTGGGCGGCACGACCGCCAGGAACCGCTCGTAGTTGCGGGCCTGGAGGGCGGCCAGCACCGAATCCACCACGGGCTCGGGCAGGTTGTAGAACAACCGCTCCAGATCGCTCTCCTCCAGGTGGCCCACCAGCGGTTTGACCGTCTCGATCTCCTTGAGCAGCAGCGCCGGCAGCTGCTCACCCAGCACGGCCAGCAGCACCTTGTCGCGCTCTTCGGCATCCAGTACCTCGAACACCAAGCCATAGCCTTCGCGCTCGAAGTACTCCACGATGCCGCGGCCCTTGCCGCCCTCCAGCGCCTTCAGCGCCTCCTCCAGGGAGTGATGGCGGTAGAGTTGCTCCATGCGGTCGAACTGGAAGCGGTCGGCGATGACATGGTCCAGGTCCGCCTCCAGCACCATGAAGACCTTCTTGCCGCGCACGAACGCGTGCTTTTCCTCATTCGCCTGCTCGCGCAGCAACTGGGCCTGCAAGCCCTCGCCCGCGTAGAGCTTGCGAGCCGTATCGATGAGGGACGGCCCGCCGAAGACGAACCGGTTGCCCTCCTCGGGCATGTGGATCACGCCGCGGAAAGGAATGTCCGCCACGGTGAGCTCGCAGATGGCCGCGAGGGGGATGGGGCGTCCCTCGGCATAGGTGGCCTGCGGGTCGGGGTCGATGCGATCGATGGAGGCGATGGGCAGGGGCGCGCTGACCTGCGTGCGGTCCAGATCCGTGTAGGCCGTGACGGTCACGGGCAGTGCGGAGCGCAGGAACTGGCCAATCTTCTCATGGAGGTCCCCCACCAGGATCAGCTTGCGGTGGCGGAACTGGCCCTGTTCCTGCAGCCGCAGCAGCTCCGCGATGCGCGGGTAGCGCAACTGCGGATCCACCTCCAGCAGGTCCTGGGGCGTTTCCACGGTCAGGCTCTGCTTGAAGGCCTCCGAGCGCTCCGTGTCGTAGAGAAATCCGGTGCAGATGGCGTCTGCGCCCTCGTTCAGGCGCAGCACCTTGTCCAGCGGCGCGTCGTCCGCATTCACGGTGTAGATGAGGCGCTTCTTGACCCGGACGCGCTTGGCCAGCGCGGCAAAGATCTCCCCCAGCTTCTCGCGGAGCAGCTTCTGCCGCTCCACGCCCAGGTCCACGTTGGCGACCTGTACCGTCTGGAAGGAGTCCTGCGCTGCCATGGCGAGCGCCGCGTGCGGGGTCATCCGGGAGGCCGGCTCAGCCGTGGGAGCGGCCTCCGGTGCGGCCATCGTTCACCGGGCAAGCGATGCGGGGGGCACCCACGCGCGTGGGGCCCGGGGTCCGCATTCCACCCTGTGCTGCATCCGGAGAACGCGAAAATCATACCACACGCGCCTACCAGGATGAACGCTGCGAACATAACCCTGCAACGGCCAGCAGGAGCTGGCAGCGGAGCTGACCGGGCCACGGCGGACCGTTCCCTGCACAGCGGAATCGCGCGGTGGACTGGCAGCAGGCGCCCGTGGTGTACGGGCAGGCGCGTGAAGCGTGCGTCAGACGGGGCGATGGGCGCCCACAAAGCGCGGGCGGGCGGAGGAGGAATCCGAGTGCGTTGCCTCGCGGAAGCGCCCAATCTGCGCAATCACGTTCTGCAACCGGCACTCCTCATAAGGCTTGGCGAGGCAGTATAAGGCACCCAGTCGCTCGGCTTCCAGCGCGGTCTGGCAGGAGTGCAGCGAGCTTGCCATCACGACCCGGGCCTTGGGGTGCGCCTCGCGGATGGTGCGCAAGGCATCGAGCCCGTTCATGCGGGGCATGATCACATCCATGATCACGACGTCCGGGTGCAGCTGCTCATAGGCCTCCACGGCGTCCGCACCGTTGCGCGCCGTACCGGCCACCTCGTGGCCCAGGGCGCGCAGCATGCGCTGTAGCGTCTTCAGGGGCGCTTCCGCATCGTCGACGATCAGGAACCGCATATCCACCCACCCCTCTCTCGCGCCTTGGCTACCGGGCGCTAGCGCCCTGCGCGGGCTGCCCGGTAGCATCGTGAGCGGCTTACCGCGCCCACGGGACCATGGAACCCCCGAAATTCCACTGTTCCCTTATCCCACCTCTCCCTGCCAAGACAACTGTTATTATAGCATGCAAAACGGATGCGTTTTCCCGCAGGGACGCAAATCCTCGCCCTCTCCACAATCCATGCACGGCTCGCACCGGGGCCACTGCGGGCGGCGCAGCCGGTGGAGCCGCCCCCTGTATTTTTGTGGCGGGAGCGCGTAAAAAGGGAGGAAGGGCACTGGCCGAGGGGGAGCGTGCCTGGGAATTCCACACTGTCACGATTCGTCAGTCTGCGGCACCAATGGGCCCGGCACGAGCAGTTGTGCCGGGGTAGGCCGGTCCTTCCCGCCACGGCGGCGAGCTGGCCTGGACGCAGCGTGAAGGGCAGGGCCGTGGCCTGCGATGCAGGCACCGCGGCGGCCTTTGTGCGCATCACCGCCCACATCGAACCGCCCATGACGAAGCATGCATACCCGGATTTCCACAAGGCGCTGCTCGATCCGGCGACGTACCCGGAGGCGCCCCACAAGATCCGCTTCGAGGAGACGCGGCGCTCCTGGCTGTACCGCACAGGCGCGCACGTCTACAAGATCCGCAAAACCAGTACGCTGTATTCCTCGCCCGCCATCAAGGAGCGTTACGCCCAGTTGGCGCTGACGCTGGGCCAGCGCTGGGCGGGCAACGCGGTGCAGGCCGTGGTGCCGCTCGTGCGCACGGATGGCAGCTTCGCCCTCTTCGGCGCAGGCGAGCCGGTAGACTATGCGCTGCGCATGGCGCAGCTATCGGACGCGCACTGGCTGGCACGCCTGGTTGCCAACGGCAAGGTTACGCCCGCGCTGATCGGCCGCTTGGCGCGTTTCGTGGCCGATCATCATGCGGATGCGGCGCTGGAGGAAAAGTCCGCCGATGCGGGCCACCCGGACCACGTGCATCTGCTGCTGGATGAGCTGATCTACCAGAGCCGCAAGTTCGCGGGCCAGGGTGTGACCGAACCCGTGTTGGAGATGATCGCGCGACCGCTGGGCAAGTACCTGGAGGAGAATCGCCGGCTGCTGCTGCGCCGTCCCAAGCGCGGACACATCGTGGATGGCCACGGCGCACTGGTGCCCGAGCACATCCATACCCATGGCACGGAACTGCACGCCCTGGCGCCGCTGGAGGCACAGGCCAAGTATCGTGTGCTGGATGCCGCCAACGATGTAGCGCTGCTGGTAAACGCGCTGGCGCGGAG
>Ga0102953_1001483_pt1 | contig 14835 bp, 16 predicted proteins | sample SalPon2A_C_D2_MG_FD_78509 | JGI IMG/M metagenome (GOLD analysis project Ga0102953, IMG submission 78509) | Soil microbial communities from South San Francisco under conditions of wetland restoration - Salt Pond MetaG R2A_C_D2_MG | ecosystem: Environmental > Terrestrial > Soil > Wetlands | place... | reverse complement strand
TGTCTTACTTCTACTTTGAAGAATCTTGCGGTCAGTGCACGCCTTGCCGTGAAGGCACGGGTTGGCTGTATCGCATCGTGCATCGCATTGAAAAGGGTGAGGGCAAGCCGGAAGACTTGGATCTGCTACTCGAACTCATGGCGGTAATGTTTGAGCATGCCCTGCACCGGCCACGCGGCGGCATCACCCAGCGCACAGATGGTGCGGCCGGCGATGTTTTCGCACAGGTCGAGCAGCAGGTCGAGGTCTTCCGGCTTGCCTTCGCCATGCTCGATGCGATGCACGATACGGTACAGCCAGCCGGTACCTTCGCGGCATGGCGTGCACTGGCCGCACGACTCTTCGAAATAGAAATAGGCCAGCCGCTCCAGCGCCCTGACCATGCAGGTGGTGTCGTCCATCACGATCACCGCGCCACTGCCGAGATAGGAACCGGCCTTCTGCAGCGCGTCGTAGTCCATGTTGGTCTCCATCATGATCTCGCCCGGCAGCACCGGCATCGACGAACCGCCCGGGATCACCGCCTTCAACTTGTGCCCATGACGCACGCCGCCGGCCATCTCCAGCAGGTCGCGGAACGGAGTGCCCATCGGCACCTCGAAATTGCCCGGATTATTGACGTGGCCGGATACCGAAAACAGCTTGGTGCCGCCGCTGTTGGGCACACCCAGATCCAGGAATTTCTGGCCGCCTTCGCGGACGATGTAGGGAATGCTGGAAAAGGTCTCGGTGTTGTTGATGGTGGTCGGCTTGCCATACAGGCCGTAACTGGCCGGGAACGGCGGCTTGTAGCGCGGCTGCCCCTTCTTGCCTTCGAGCGACTCGAGCAGCGCGGTTTCCTCGCCGCAGATGTAGGCGCCGTAGCCCAAGTGGTTGTGCAGGTCGAATTCAAAACCGAAGCCCATGATGTTCTTGCCGAGATAGCCCGCCTTGCGTGCCGCCTCGCAGGCTTCCTCCATGCGCTCATAGGCCTCGAAGATTTCGCCGTGCACGTAGTTGTAGCCGGTTTTCACACCCATGGCGTAGGCCGCGATGGCCATGCCCTCGATCAGCGCATGCGGGTTGAAACGCAGGATATCCCAGTCTTTTGAAGTACCGGGCTCGCCCTCGTCGGAGTTGCACACAATGTACTTCTCGCCATCGTAGTTCTTCGGCATGAAGCTCCACTTGAGCCCGGTCGGGAAACCCGCACCGCCGCGGCCGCGCAACGCCGACGTCTTGACCTCGGCAATAATGGCATCAGGCGACATTTTTTCGCTCAGCACCTTGCGCAGCGCCTGGTAGCCGCCGACCTTGAGGTAGTTCTCCAGCAGCCAAGGCTGGTCGAAATCCATCGTGGTATAAATGACCGGGCCGTTCATTTGTCGCACTCCGCAAGTATCTGGTCTATCTTTTCCGGCGTCAGGCGCGCGCACATGCGCTTGTTGTTCACCGTCAGTAGCGGTGCTTCCACGCAGGCACCCATGCACTCCGCCTCGCGCAGGCCGAACTTGCCGTCGGCAGTCGTTTCATTGAGGCCGATGCCCAGTTTCTGCTTGAGATAATCCAACGTCTCGTTCGCTCCCATCAGCTGGCAGGACAGATTAGTGCACACGGTCAGCGTATGCCGGCCTGCCGGCTCGAGGTTGTACATGTGGTAAAAGGTCGCAACCTCGTATACCGCCATGTGCGGCATGCCGAGATAATCGGCCACGTCGGTCATGTCGTCGTTCGAAATCCAGCCCTTCTCGTCCTGCACAAAACGCAGGGCGGCCATCACCGCAGACTGCTTCTGGTCAGCCGGATATTTCTTCAGTTCGCGCTCGATCTGCGCCTGTATCTGATCGGATAGCATCAGCGGTCAACCTCTCCAAACACGATGTCCTGCGTGCCGATGATCGCCACCACGTCGGCAATCATGTGTCCGCGCGTCATTTCATCCAGCGACGACAGATGGGCAAAGCCCGGCGCGCGAATCTTCATGCGGTAGGGCTTGTTGGCGCCATCGGAAACCAGGTAGATGCCGAATTCACCCTTGGGGTGCTCGACAGCGGAATACACTTCGCCCGGTGGCACGTGCATACCCTCGGTAAACAGCTTGAAATGGTGGATCAGCTCTTCCATGTTGCTCTTCATCGTCTCGCGCGTGGGCGGCGCCACCTTGTGGTCCTCAATCATCACCGGACCGGGATTCTTGCGCAGCCAGTCGATGCACTGCCTGATGATGCGATTGCTCTGGCGCATCTCTTCCACGCGCACCAGATAGCGGTCGTAGCAGTCGCCCTCGACGCCGACCGGGATATCGAAATCCATACGGTCGTAGACTTCGTACGGCTGTTTCTTGCGCAGATCCCACACCACGCCCGAGCCGCGCAGCATCGGGCCGGTGAAACCCAGCGCCAGCGCCTGCTCCGGCGACACCACACCGATGCCGACGGTGCGCTGCTTCCAGATACGATTGTCGGTCAGCAGGGTCTCGTATTCGTCGATGTGCTTCGGGAAACGGTTGGTAAAATCCTCCAGGAAATCGAGCAGCGAGCCCTGGCGGTTTTCGTTCATTTTCCTGACCGTCGCCGCGTTGTGTATCTTGCTCGGCTGGTAATGCGCCATCGAGTCCGGCAGGTCGCGATAGACGCCACCCGGACGGTAGTAGGCCGCGTGCATGCGCGCGCCGGATACCGCCTCGTAGACATCGAGCAGGTCTTCGCGCTCGCGGAAGGTGTAGAAGAACATGGTCATCGCGCCAAGGTCGATGCCGGACGCGCCCAGCCACAGCAGGTGGTTCAAAACGCGAGTGATCTCGTCGAACATCACACGGATGTATTGCGCGCGCAGCGGCACCTCGATGCCGAGCAGTTTTTCGATCGCCATCACGTAGGCGTGTTCGTTGCACATCATCGACACGTAGTCGAGGCGGTCCATGTAGGGAACGTTCTGCAGGAAAGTCTTGTGCTCGGCCAGCTTCTCGGTGGCGCGGTGCAGCAGACCAATGTGCGGATCAGCGCGCTCGACGGTTTCACCGTCCAGCTCCAGCACCAGACGCAGCACGCCGTGCGCCGCGGGGTGTTGCGGTCCAAAATTTATTGTGTAATTTTTAATCTCTGCCATAGCTCTTTGCCTGCCTCACGCGCAATTCAACCTGCGTTCACAATAAATTTCAGTGAAGGCTAACTTGCGCAAGCAAGTTAAGCCCGCAGGGCGGCCGCAACTAAAATTGATGGTGTAATTTTTAATCTCAGCCATTCATCTACCTCTGCTCAATCAACGACGGCCGTAGTCTTCTTCGCGCACGATGCGCGGCGTAATCTCGCGCGGCTCGACAGTAACGGGCTGGTAGACCACGCGCTGTTGCTCGGGGTCGTAACGCATCTCGACGTTGCCGGACAGCGGGAAATCCTTGCGGAACGGATTGCCGACGAAACCGTAGTCGGTCAGGATGCGGCGCAGGTCGGGATGGCCGGTGAACACGATGCCGTACAGGTCGAATGCCTCGCGCTCGTACCAGTTGGCGGAAGGCCAGATGTCGGTCACCGAGTCCAGCACCGGAAAACCGTCGTCCTCGGCGAACACTCGCACGCGCAGCCGCATGTTGTGGGTAACCGACAGCAACTGGTATACCGCGGCAAAACGATGGGGAAAAGCCTCCGGTGCGAAATCCGATCTGAGATAGGTCCCGCCCTCGGAGATATCGCTGCCGTAAGCGGAATAGTCCATGCCGCACACGTCGATCAGCAGCTCGAAGCGCAGTTCGGCATCATCGCGCAACCGGCCGAACACTTCCAGCATATCGCCAGAGCGGACGGTCAAGGTCAATTCGTTCAAGCGCAAGACCAGGCTGACGGCCTTGCCCCCGAGCAACCCATCCAGCTTTTCCTGTAATACGTTCAAGTCAACAGCCATTGTTCATCCTCAGCGCGCAATGGTGTTGGTGCGTTTGATCTTGTTCTGCAGCTGGATCACGCCATACAGCAGCGCCTCCGCGGTCGGCGGGCAGCCCGGAACATAGATATCGACCGGCACGATGCGGTCGCAGCCGCGCACCACCGAATAGGAATAATGGTAATAGCCGCCGCCGTTGGCGCAGGAGCCCATGGAGATCACCCAGCGCGGCTCGGCCATCTGGTCGTAGACCTTGCGCAAGGCCGGCGCCATCTTGTTGCACAGTGTACCGGCCACGATCATCACGTCGGACTGGCGCGGACTGGGACGAAAGGCGCCGGCGCCGAAACGATCCAGGTCGTAGCGTGGCAGCGCCGCATGCATCATCTCCACCGCACAGCAGGCCAGACCGAATGTCATCGGCCACAGCGACCCGGTCCGCACGTAGTTGACCACCGTATCCACCGAGGTTACGACGAACCCCTTCTGCAGCACGCCTTCTATACTCATACCAACCTCATGCAAACTTGCAATGCCGGATCATCACGCACTACTCCCATTCCAGCGCCCCCTTCATCCACTCGTAGACGAAGCCAACCACCAGAATGGCGAGAAAAACCATCATGGACACGAAACCGAACGTTCCAATCTCCTTAAGCACGATGGCCCAGGGAAACAGGAAGGCAATCTCAAGATCGAAAAGGATAAACAGAATGGCGACAAGATAGTAGCGCACGTCGAATTTCATGCGCGCATCTTCAAATGCCTCAAAGCCGCATTCGTACGGCGACAGCTTGGCGCTGTCCGGACGATGCGGCCCCAGCACGCGGCCGAGCACCAAGGGCGCCACCCCGGCCCCCAGTCCAACAACGATAAATAGCAATACCGGGAAATAATTTTCCAGCATACCTCTCCCCCTTCGCCGTCCATCTGCATCAGCAGGTGGGCGCACGTGCTTTAACTCGAATAATTGTCCAGGCCACTGCTCCTGGCTCGATTTTTGGTGCCGATGAGCAGACTCGAACTGCTACGGCTTTCGCCACTACCCCCTCAAGATAGCGTGTCTACCAATTTCACCACATCGGCTTTATTCTGAATTATTTTGGTATTTCTTTCGACTTCGAATCTGGCATTTCGTTGCCTGCCGCCGGTGCCTGCTGTACTGCCTTGGAGACGGCAGCCTTGTCCATCACGCCCTGTGGCTGCGACGGATGCGCATAGAGGTATGTTAGCGTCAAACTGGTAATAAAGAAAACCGTTGCCGCAACGGCCGTACTGCGGCTCAGAAAGTTAGCCGAGCCAGTGGAGCCGAACAGGCTGCCGGCAGAACCCGAACCGAAGGCGGCGCCCATATCCGCGCCCTTGCCATGTTGCATCAGAACCAGACCGACCAGCACTGCTGCCGTCACAATATGTACAACCCAAACCAAATTTTCCACAGTTACTCCAAAACCACTAAATCAATCCGGCCCGGCAAATCGCCAGGAAATCCTCGGCAACCAGCGACGCGCCGCCGATCAGGCCGCCGTCGATATCCGGCATGGCGAACAATTCCGCCGCATTGCCGGGCTTGACGCTGCCTCCATACAGTATACACAAGCCCGCGGCAACCTGCCCATCGTGCCCGGCCACGCGCTGGCGAATGAAGGCATGCACCGCCTGCGCCTGCTCGGGCGTCGCCGTCTTGCCCGTACCGATGGCCCACACCGGCTCATAGGCAACCACGGCATCGTGCAAACATTCCGCGCCCAGCAATGCAAGCACCGCATCCAGCTGTTCGGCCACCACCGCTTCGGTATTGCCGGCCTCGCGTTGCTCCAGCGTCTCGCCCACGCAGAGGATGGGCAGCATCCCCGCCTTTTGCACTGCTGCGAATTTTTCCGCCACCAGTTGGCTGTTTTCGCCATACAGGCCGCGACGCTCGGAATGACCGACAATTACATAATGACAGCCAAAATCCTGCAGCATGGAAGCCGACACCTCGCCGGTATAGGCACCTTTTTCCAACTGGTGGGCATCCTGCGCTCCCCACTTTACGGCTGTGCCGTCCAGCTTCTGTTGCGTCTGAAATAAATAAGGGAAAGGGACGCATACCGCGCTATCAACCCCGGAAAGCTGTTTCACACCTTCGGCTACGGCATCCAGCAAGGCCGCATTCTCGGCCAGCGAGCCATGCATTTTCCAGTTTCCGGCAACCAGTTTTCGGCGCATTCAGTCCACCCCCCTGCAAACGAAAAGGGGGCAATCCTACCCGTGAAAGCCGAAATGGTCAACGCTGCCACTAAGGTACTGCTGCAAACCCCGCATATCCGCATAAATATTGGGGTTTTTCGTTCCCGGGACCTTGTTCCGACATGTAATAATTGTGTAACAAGCTATGGCTATGATGCCCAACGCTGGCAAACGGCAATCATCCAATAAATGTAACTCAACCTCTTTGGAGAGAACATGAACAAACTGAACCGCCTCTTTTGCAGCGTCGGCATTGCCGCTTCGCTGTTGTCCGCAGGAAGCGCTTTCGCGACCGACATTACCGGTGCCGGCGCAACCTTCCCTGCCCCGATTTACACCAAGTGGGCCGCTGCCTACCACACCAAGACCGGCGTTGGCTTGAACTACCAGGCTATTGGCTCCGGTGGCGGCATCAAGCAAATCGAAGCCAATACCGTCGACTTCGGCGCTTCCGACATGCCGCTGAAGCCGGACGTGCTGAAAAAGAACGGCCTGATGCAGTTCCCGACCGTAATGGGCGGCGTGGTGCCCGTGATCAACCTGAAAGGCATCGACAGCAACGAACTGAAGCTGGACGGCAAGACTCTGGCCGACATCTACATGGGCAAGATCACCACGTGGAACGACCCGGCAATCGCTTCTTTGAACCCCGGCGTAAACCTGCCTGACCAGGACATCACCGTGGTGCATCGTTCCGACGGCTCCGGCACCACCTTCATCTTCACCAACTACCTGTCCAAGGTCAGTCCGGAGTGGCAATCCAAGGTCGGCATGAACACCTCGGTTGCATGGCCGGCTGGTACTGGTGGCAAGGGTAACGCAGGCGTGGCTTCCTACGTGCAGCGCATCAAGGGCTCCATCGGCTACGTGGAATATGCCTACCTGCTGCAAAACCACATGGTAGGCGTTCAACTGAAGAACCGTGAAGGCAACTTCGTCAAGGCCAATGGCGACAGCTTCAAATCTGCTGCTGCCGGCGCCAAGTGGAAGACTGCTCCCGGCTTCTATGAAATCCTGACCGACGAAGCTGGCAAGGGCAGTTGGCCGATTGCCGGCGCGACCTTTATCCTGATGCATGAGAAGCAGGAAAAGCCGCAAAATGCCAAGCAAGTGCTGAAGTTCTTCGACTGGGCCTACGCCAACGGCGACGACATGGCTCAATCGCTGGACTACATTCCGATGCCTGACTCTGTGGTCAAGCTGATCCATGGCGCATGGAAGACCAAGATCAAGAGCGTCCACGGTCATACCGTTTGGAAGTAATATCTATGGTGACGCGCCGAAACGGCGCGTTCCTCGGATATAATTCGGAGGGGGCGCAAGCCCCCTTCAATTTTGACAAATCACAAAAACCATGCAGACGCTAGAACACGCAGCTCATCTGAAACGCCAGAACGTTCTGGACATACTGTTTCGCAACGTCACGCGCCTGTCGGCCTTTGCCGTACTGGCATTGCTGGTGGGCATCATTGCCTCGCTGGTTATCGGCAGCCAACCTTCGATAGAGGCTTTCGGCTTCCATTTCCTGTTTAGCGATGAATGGAACCCGGTTACTGAAAAATTCGGCGCCCTGATCCCGATCGTCGGCACCCTGACTACTGCCGGCATCGCACTTTTAATCGGCATCCCGGTCAGTTTTGGTATCGCATTGTTTTTGACAGAATTATCGCCGCGCTGGATGCGCAGGCCGCTGGGGATAGCGATCGAGCTTCTGGCCGGCATTCCCAGCATCATCTACGGCATGTGGGGACTGTTCGTATTTGCCCCGCTGTTCGCCGACCACGTTGAGCCCTGGCTCAACCACACCATCGGCCGCTGGCCCGTTATCGGCCCGTTCTTCCATGGCCCGCCCATGGGCATCGGCATGCTGACCGCCGGCATCATCCTGGCCATCATGGTCATCCCGTTCATCGCTTCGGTGATGCGCGACGTATTTGAGGTGGTTCCCACCCTGCTCAAGGAATCGGCCTACGGTGTCGGCTCCACCACCTGGGAAGTCATGTGGAACGTGGTACTGCCCTACACCAAGATCGGCGTGGTCGGCGGCATCATGCTCGGCCTCGGCCGCGCCCTGGGCGAAACCATGGCAGTCACCTTCGTGATCGGCAATGCCCACGAACTCAACAAATCGCTGCTGATGCCAGGCAACAGCATTTCCTCGGCTCTGGCCAACGAGTTCAACGAAGCCGTGGGTGAACTCTACACATCCTCGCTGATCGAGCTGGGCCTGATCCTGTTCCTGATTACCTTCATCGTGCTGTCGCTGGCGCGCTACCTGCTGTTCATACTCGCCAAGCAGGAAGGACAATCGTCATGATGACACTTTATTCGCGCCGTCGCCTGATCAACGGCATTACCCTGAGCATTTCCGTGCTGGCCATGCTGTTCGGTCTGTTCTGGCTGGCCTGGATACTGGAAACCCTGCTGGCCTACGGCTTGGGTGGAATATCGCTGTCGGTCTTTACCCAGATGACACCGCCCCCGGGAAGCAGTGGCGGGTTGCTTAATGCAATATTCGGCAGCGTGATGATGACCTTCTTCGGCACCCTGGTCGGTACGCCCATCGGCATCCTGGCCGGCACCTACCTGGCCGAATTCGGCCAGCGCGGCTGGCTCTCCCCGGTAACCCGCTTCATCAACGATGTGCTGCTGTCCGCGCCGTCCATCGTGATCGGCCTGTTCATCTATCAGGTATACGTAGCTAACGTGAAGCATTTTTCCGGATGGGCTGGCGCCTTTGCCCTGTCCATCCTGGTCATCCCCGTCGTGATCCGCACCACCGAGAACATGCTGCGTCTGATACCCCACACCCTGCGCGAAGCTGCCGCCGCACTTGGCGCCCCGCAATGGAAAGTGGTCAGCTTTGTTACGCTGCGTGCAGCACGGGCCGGCATCGTTACCGGGGTGCTGCTGGCGGTTGCCCGCATCAGCGGCGAAACGGCGCCGTTGCTGTTCACGGCGCTGAACAACCAGTTCTGGAGCAGCGACATGAGCAAACCGATGGCCAACCTGCCCGTGATCATTTTCGAATACGCCATGAGCCCCTACGACGACTGGCAGCACCTTGCCTGGGCTGCCTCGCTGCTGATCACCTTCAGTGTGCTGACGCTGAACATCCTGGCGCGCGTAATGTTCCGCCAGGGTACGACAACTTATTAATCCCAAGGATACATTGTGATGAATGCCGAGCAATCCAACGCCCCGAAATTGATTGTGCGCAATCTGAACTTTTACTATGGATCTTTCCGGGCACTGAAAGATATCGACCTCGATATCCCGGAGAAAATGGTAACTGCTTTCATCGGTCCTTCGGGCTGCGGGAAATCCACCCTGCTGCGCACCTTCAACCGCATGTACCAGCTTTACCCGAAACAGAAAGCCACGGGGGAAATCCTGCTGGATGGCGGCAATATTCTTGACCCGAAGCAGGATCTGAACATGCTGCGCTCCAAGATCGGTATGGTGTTCCAGAAACCCACGCCGTTCCCGATGTCGATCTACGACAACATCGCGTTCGGCGTCAAACTGTATGAGCGTATGAGCCGCCACGAGATGGACGACCGCGTGGAATGGGCGCTGAAGAAGGCGGCGCTGTGGAACGAAGTCAAGGACAAGCTGAAACAGTCCGGCATGGGTCTGTCCGGCGGCCAGCAGCAGCGTTTGTGCATTGCGCGCGCGATTGCGGTCAAGCCGCAGGTGCTGTTGCTCGACGAACCGACCTCGGCGCTCGACCCGATTTCCACTGCTCACATTGAAAAACTGATCGACGAACTGAAGGAAGACTTCACCATCGTCATCGTCACCCACAACATGCAACAGGCCGCACGTGTATCAGACTTTACCGCCTATATGTACCTGGGTGACCTGATCGAATTCGGCGATACCAGTACGGTATTCACCAATCCCCAGCGCAAGGAAACGGAAGACTACATCACCGGCAGGTTTGGTTAACCTGCCGGTGATGTGGCGGCGAAGGCTAATATGAGCGCAGCGAATGTTAAGCCGCGCAGCGGCGGCCGAAGCCACTACATCCGGACGATTTGGTTAATCGTCCAGTGATTTAGCGGCGCAGACTTACCTTCAGGTTAGTCGAAGCCACTACATCACTGGCTGCCTTGGTTAAACACAGCAAGTACAGCCCACAAAAAAGTCCGATCACCCGGGCTTTTTTTATTTATCAATCAGTTACCGCAAATCAATCGTCGTAATTACGGCGGCGGTCTTCCTGTCGATAATCCCTGCGATCTCTTTGAAAATCGCGGCCGTCGGCGTTACGGGGTGGCCCATTGCCGTCATCAATCACGTTCAGACTGACTCCAACCTGTATCGTTCTCCCCGGCTTATAGGGCAAACGAGTAGTGATTTCACGACCATGATAGCGATAAACCACATTGTAACCACTTATTTCTTCATGATAATCCTCAACCTGACGGCAGCGCTGCACCTGACGACTCTGCGGCGTATTGGGGTTGGCCATACGATCGCCGACGATGGCACCCACTATCGCGCCTGCGGCCGTTGCCGCATTGCGGCCACTGCCGCCACCGACCTGGTTGCCCAGCAAGCCGCCAGCCACGCCGCCGATAATCGCGCCGGTCGGCGAACGGTTGCCACTGTCCGGATTCGATGTATGATCGCCGGCAATGGTGCCGACCACTGCGCCAGCTGCGGTCGCCGCCGTCTTGCCACTACCCTTGCCGACCTGGCTGCCCAGCACGCCGCCGGCCACGCCGCCCACTACCGCGCCACCCATCGAACGCTCCGGGGCAGATGAATTGGCGGTCTCGGTCCAGCATTCCTGCCGGGGTTCGGAAACCCGCTCATAAATCGGTGTACTGGATACCACACGAGCGGTATCCACGTAGTCCGCCGCCCATGCGGTAGTGGAAAAAGCTGCCATTACCATGACCAGAGAACGTTTGTTCATTTTGTATATCCTTCCAGAAATGCCAACGATGGCGATACCAAGTAGACTCATAAGTCTAAATTTTGTTCCTCATGCTGCCTGTCTGGTCGCATCTTTTACTGCTTCGGCAATGGTTTCCGCCCATTTCCTGACCAGATCACCCCCCTTGCCTTCAACCATAACGCGCAACAGCGGCTCGGTGCCGGAAGGGCGCAGCAAAATTCGCCCTTCCTCTCCCAGCGCAGCTTCAGCGGATTTGACGGCCTCGCGCACCCCGGCGTCTGCGGTGCAATCAACGCCATTTGCCACGCGCACGTTGACCAGCACCTGGGGATAAAGTGTCAATCCGGCAACAGCTTGCGCTAGGGTCTGTTGGTCGCCACGCAACGCCTGCAATACCTGCAGGGCCGAAATAATGCCATCGCCCGTGGTATGGCGGTCCAGGCAGATAATGTGGCCGGAATTTTCCCCGCCCAGTTGCCAGCCCTTCTGTTGCAGCAACTCCATTACATAGCGATCGCCCACTTTGGCTCGCTCAAACGGAATACCAAGTTGCCGCATGGCATGCTCAAAGGCCAGGTTGGTCATCAATGTGCCGACCACCCCGCCTTTGAGCGTTCCCTGGGCATGGCGGTGTCTGGCAATGAGGTACATCAACTGGTCGCCGTCGTACAAACTGCCCTGGGCATCCACCATGACCAGCCGGTCACCATCGCCGTCCAACGCGATACCGAGATCGGCCTTGTGTGCGAGTACGGTTTCTTTCAGTTTACCGGGCTTGGTCGCGCCGCAGCCGTCGTTGATGTTCCTGCCGTCCGGCTCGGCACCGATCGCCACCACGTCCGCGCCGAGTTCGTGGAACACATGGTGTGCAATGTCATAAGCCGCGCCGTGCGCGCTATCCACCACGATTTTCATGCCGCGCAGGTCCATATCGGCCGGGAAGGTGCTTTTGCAGAACTCGATATAACGTCCGGCCGCATCGTCGATGCGCCTGGCCTTGCCCAGGGCATCGGACGCATTGGTGTGCATGGGCTTGTCCAGCTCGGCCTCAATGGCCAGTTCCACCTCGTCCGGCAGTTTGCTGCCGTTGCCCGAAAAGAACTTGATGCCGTTGTCTTCGAACGGATTGTGCGAAGCGGAAATCACCACGCCCGCCTGCAGCCGCAATGCACGCGTCAGATAAGCCACTGCCGGCGTCGGCACCGGGCCGGCCAGATAAACGTCGATACCGGCCGCGATCAACCCGGCTTCCAGTGCCGATTCCAGCATGTAGCCGGAAATGCGCGTGTCCTTGCCGATCAACACAGCCGGTCGCTCGCCCCTGGTCTGCGCCGAACCGGCCAGCACCTTGCCCGCCGCATAACCGAGCTGCATCACGAACTGCGGAGTAATCGGGTGTTCGCCCACCCTGCCACGCACGCCGTCGGTTCCGAAATATTTTCTGCTCATTGCTTGCCCCATCATTGACGACATCAGACCATCCCTGGATGAATTGCAGCTTAATTCCAGTTCAGCCAACCCTCCGTGTTTCCGGCAATTTCAGTTGTGTGCACCTGCTTCAGCGGGCGCCTGACAATCTACCGCACTCCATACCTTCAGCGCATCCACCGTAGCGCGCACATCATGCACGCGCACGATTTTTGCGCCGTGCCGCACCGCCAGCAATGCCGCCGCTATGCTGGCAGCCAGGCGTTGCTCCACCGGCTGGCCGGTAATCGCACCCAGCATCGATTTGCGCGACAATCCCGCCAGCACTGGCACGCCTAGGCCAGCAAATGCTTTCAGTCCGCGCAACAGGGCCATATTATGCGCCAGCGTCTTGCCGAAGCCAAAGCCCGGATCGATCACGATACGCTCGCGTGCAATGCCGGCCGCCTGCACCGTAGCTATACGCATGCGCAGGAAAGTCATCACCTCACTCATCACATCGCGGTAATGCGGTTCGAACTGCATGTTCTCCGGATCGCCCTGCATGTGCATCAGGCACACCGCTGCATCGCTGGCCGCCACCGCTGCCAGCGCTTCAGGCTCGCGCAACGCGTTGACGTCGTTGACCATGCTTGCGCCGGCTGCCAGTGCAGCGCGCATCACCTCCGCCTTGCGCGTATCCACCGACAGAGGAACCGGCACATCGCACAACCCTTCCAGAACCGGCAGTACACGATCCAGTTCCTGTTGCGCGTCGACCGGCGCCGCACCGGGGCGCGTCGATTCGCCGCCGATGTCCAGCAAATCCGCTCCCTCTTCGATCAACTGCCGCGCATGCGCCAGCGCCGCCTCGCTGTGCAGGTGGCGGCCTCTATCTGAAAAGGAATCGGGGGTGACGTTGACGATGCCCATTACCAGCGGGCGTGACAACTCAAGTTTAAATTTTCCGCAATGCAACATAAGCAAAGAAGCCGCTCAGATAACCGCCTCGAACGCTTCAAGCTGCGGCGGGCCAAGGTAGATATCCTTGCTCTTGCCCCCTGCGCCGGTGTGGGCCTTGCGAAATTGCTCGGACTCGGTCCAGTTAACAAAGTCCTGCTTTGAATCCCAGACGGAGTGGGAAGCAAACAGGGTGAATTCTTCGTTGCTCGGCCCTTGCAATAGATGAAACTCTTTAAACCCCGGCACAGTGTCGAGATAGGTGTCGCGGTTTTTCCAGATGTCGACAAAGTCCGATTCACAGCCCGGCTTTATCCTGAAACGATTCATCGCGATATACATTTATACTCCTGATTTTATGCAATTAATTACACCAACACCCATACCGCAAGCATTGCCATGATTTTATCCGGCACGGCATCACATTGAGTACTTCGACAAATGGTAAGGTTTGCCCAGCCTGAAAAGCAGAAAACGAGGCTGCTACGCCTCGCTCCCTGTATCAGGTTTCCTGCGCCGGTTGCGTGGGCGTGGTCGCCGGAGCAGTAGGCGCCGCATCCGGAGGAGGAGGTGGCTGACTGGCCGACGGGCTCGGCTTGGGCGGGCGCGGCTCCCGACCGGCCATGATGTCGTCTATCTGGTCCGAGTCTATGGTTTCCCATTCCAGCAGGGCCTTGGTCATCGCCTCGATCTTGTCGCGATTGTCCTCGATCAGCTTGCGCGCCAGGGCGTACTGCTGGTCGATGATGCGGCGAATCTCTGCATCCACCTGCTGCATGGTTGCTTCGGAAATATTCTTGTGTGTGGTAACAGAACGCCCCAGAAAAACTTCTCCCTCGTTCTCGCCATACACCATGGTTCCGAGCGCATCCGACATCCCCCACTGAGTCACCATGCTCCGCGCCATAGCGGTGGCACGCTCGAAATCGTTGGAAGCGCCAGTGGTCATCTGGTGCATGAAGATTTCTTCAGCGATGCGCCCGCCGAACAGCACAGCGATAGTATCGAGAATGCGGGTCTTATCCATGCTGTAGCGGTCTTCCGACGGTAACTGCATGGTCACGCCCAGCGCACGTCCGCGCGGGATGATGGTGACCTTGTGTACCGGGTCGGTCTTGGGCAGCAGCTTGGCCACCACCGCATGGCCGGACTCGTGATACGCGGTGTTCCGGCGCTCCTCTTCCGGCATGATCATCGAGCGACGCTCCGCACCCATCATGATCTTGTCCTTGGCCGACTCGAAATCATCCATCTCGACGAAACGCTTATTGCGGCGCGCCGCAAACAGCGCGGCCTCGTTCACCAGGTTGGCCAGGTCGGCACCGGAGAAACCGGGCGTACCGCGCGCCAGGATGTCGGCCTTGACGTCGGCAGCAATCGGCACCTTGCGCATATGCACGGTCAGGATCTGTTCGCGCCCACGAATATCGGGCAACGGCACCACCACCTGGCGGTCGAAACGACCGGGG
>Ga0102953_1001482_pt1 | contig 14841 bp, 17 predicted proteins | sample SalPon2A_C_D2_MG_FD_78509 | JGI IMG/M metagenome (GOLD analysis project Ga0102953, IMG submission 78509) | Soil microbial communities from South San Francisco under conditions of wetland restoration - Salt Pond MetaG R2A_C_D2_MG | ecosystem: Environmental > Terrestrial > Soil > Wetlands | place... | reverse complement strand
GGGGCACGGTGACCACCCGGGTCCGCCCGTCCATGGCCGCCCCCAGGGCCTCGTAGGGGAGGCGGCCCGCGTCGGGAGCCACGGCCCGGATCTCCACGCCGTGGAGCTTCTGGAGGTTGTACCACAGGAAGACGTTGTTGGGGTGCTCCAGGTCGGGGCAGAGCACCACGTTGTCTCCCGCCTTCCAGGGAAGGCTCGAGGCGAAGACGTTGAGGCCGTCGGAAACGTTCTTGGTGATGGCCACCTCGTCGGGGGAGGCCCCCAGGAGCCCGGCCGCCAACGTCCGCGACCGCTCAACGGAGGCGTGGAACGCCGCCTTGTCGCCCTTCCCCGTCAGGCGTTCGTCCAGGTGTCGCCTCCCCGCCTCGGCCACGGGCGTGGCGATGAGCCCCCGCAGGGACACGTCCAGGTACACCTGGTCGGCCACCCCGGGAAAGAGGCTCCGGAATTCGCTCAGCTCCATCCGCTCCATCAGCTCCATGTCACCCCTCGTCGCTCCTCCGAGGCCGCCACCAGGATCGTGCCCACCATGTCGCCCATGACGTTGACGGTGGTGTTGCCCATGTCCACCAGCCGGTAGATCCCGCCCACGATGGCCGCCAGCTCAAGGGGGAGCTGGAGGGCCTGGACCAGGATGAGCGCCACCACGAAGCCTCCCCCGGGGATCGAGCCCGAGCCCGCGGACAGGAGAAAGGCCATGAGCGCGGTGGTCACCAGCTCTCCCGGGGAAAGCGCCAGGCCCGCCGCCTGCGCCGTGAACAGGACGACGCCGCCCAGGAAGATGGCGGTCCCGTCCTTGTTGACCTGGGCGCCCAACGGGAGCGTGAACGAGTACAGCGGCCGGGGCAGCCCGATCTCTTCGGCCACGTCCATGGCCACGGAGAGCGATGCGAGGCTGGACGTGGTGGCGCTGGTGGTGGCCCACACCGGCCAGGTGCGCCGCAGGAAGTCACCTCCCCGCCAGGGCGTGAAAAGGCGCAGCAGCACGAGATAGCCGCCCGTGGCCACGAGATGGGCGGCCCAGATCCCCACGACGAACCACGCCATGGGCCCGAACAGGAGCGCGCCGTACCGACCCACCGCAACGGCCATGAGGGCGCCGATGCCCCAGGGCGCCACCGCGAGGATCAGGTCCACCAGCTTGCGCAGGAGTGCCGCGAGGTCGGCGTAGATCTCCCGGAGGCGGTCCCGGGGAGCGTCGGGGAGCAGGAGGGTGGTGACGCCGAGGAGCACGCCCACCACCACGAGCTGGGCCACGTTCCCCTCGGCGAAGGCGGCGAACACATTGGTGGGGATCAGGGACACGAGGATCTCCACCACCGAGGGGACGGCGCCCGGCTCCCGATCCAGGGACGCCGTGAGGCTCATGCCCACGCCGGGACGCAGGAGCGCCATGCTCCCCATGCCGAGAAGGATGGCCACCACCGTGGTGGCCGCGAAGTACCCCGCCGTCTTCCCCGCCAGGCGACCCAGCGTGCGCACGTCGGTGAGGGACGTGACCCCCGCCAGGAGGTTGAAGAACACCAGGGGAATCGCCGCCATCATGAGCAGGTGGATGAACACCGTGCCCACGGGTTCGATGAGGCCGACCCTCTCGCCCACGACGGCGCCCAGGGCGCCGCCCAGTACCATCCCCAGGAGGATGCGGGTCCCCAGGCCGAACCGGGGCGCGGGCGTCTCGGAGGGACTCAGGAGAAGGGCTCCAGTCCCAGCCGCGCCAGGGCCGCGTCCAGGAGCCTCGAGTAGTAGTCCGCGGCGCCCCGGGCGGTGAGGGGGATCCACTCGTCCACCTGGGCGGGATTGCCCTCCAGCACCTCACCGTCGGGTCGGATGGTGTGGCCGATGTCGTACATGAAGCCCACCACCGGGCGGTCCGTGCCGGGGAAGGTGAGCACCTCCTCCCACTCCCAGGTGTTGGAGTACCCTCCCGCCGGCATGCCCACCAGGGGGCCCAGGCCGTTGTCCTTCACGATGGCGTTGAACTGGTCCAGATGGGATCCGCCGCTGGGCCCGCTGATCACCGCGAACGGCCCGCGGAAGTGCGCCGGGGCCGGGGGCAGCACCCCGTCGGAGTCCTTGGAAGCGTGGGCCAGCTTGAAGGGGACCGGAGCCGTGTGCACGTCTCCCCGCTGGGGCGCGGCGAGGACGTCGTGCTCCAGCCAGTCCATGAGCCAACTGCCGTCATCCACGGTCTCGGGAACGCCTCCGTCGTTGATGTCGTGGGCGGCGAAGTCCCTGCGCTTGCCTTCGATGAAGGGGACGATGACGTCGCTGAGGCGCAGCGTGCCCAGCGTGGTCTTGAAGGCCCGGGGCTGGAGATGTTGCACCGCGTACGGACCCAGGGAGCCGCCGCCGCTGCGGGTCACGTCGACGATGACCGCGTAGTCCAGGAGCCCCTCCCGCCGGGCCAGGGCCACCAGCGTATCCACGTCCGCCACCATGGTCTCGCGGAACCCGGTCCACACCAGGACCAGGAAGCGGCGGTCGTCGGTGGGGACCAGCAGGTCCCAGGTCACGGTGGAGCGCGCGAGGGTCAGGCCCGGATAGCGGGGCCCGGAGGCGCCGTGCCACGTCAGCGACCCAGCCGGCAGGTACGGCAGCGCGTAGCGCACCGTCGCCCCGTCGGCATCGGCCACGTCCAGGCGCAGCGAGTCGGACCGGAGCGCCGGGGGAAGGGTCGCGGACGCCACGGACAACGCCTCGGCGGTCTTCCACCGCAGCCCCGCCGGGTGGGAGTGCCGGATCCAGGGCCGCACGGCCGCCGCCCACGCCTCCACGGGAATGCCGTCCACAGCCACGATCCGATCCCCCGGCGAGGGGAGGGGCACGCCCGACCCGTCGGCCACATCGCCCACGAAGAACCCGCCTTCCTCCCCGTAGTCCGGAAGCGCCCGCACGGGCGCCTCCTTCGGATCCTCCGCCTCCGGGCGCTCCGGCCCCTGGCCTCCTCCCCACACGTCCACGCCGGCGGAGTCGGGGATCTGGAGACCACCGGGAACCAGGGCGACGTCGAGGTGGCGGTCCCGACGGGCATGGCTCAGGCGGGTCAGGGCGTAGAAGAGCGCCTCTTCGGTGTCGGCGTCCACCACGGTGTCCCGCAGGGCCCGCATGTCCTGGAGAGGATCGAAGCCCAGGGTCCGGTTCTTCACCTCGGAGAACGCCTCGCGGCGCTCCACCCGCGCCAGGATGGTGTCGAAGAGCTCGGCGCGCATGGCCGCGGTACCCGCCGGCCCGACGGGGGCGGGGGTACACGAGGCGGCGAGGGCGAGGAGGCAGGCGAGGCCACCCCACGGGATCGTGTGCGTCGTCGGCATCCCCCAACTTGCGTGCGAGGGCCCGCGCGGCAAGTGTGGAAGGGAGGCACTCACCCTGGAGGTAGCATGAGGCGTCGCCTGATCGTAGCCGTAGCCGTTGCCGGCGTGCTGGGCCTGGTCGCCTGTGGACAGAGCGCCGGGACGCCGGGCGCCACTGCCGCGGACACCCTCACCCGCGACCAGAAGGACTCCATCGTGGCCAAGCTCCCCATCCCCGGTGCCAGGGGCGTCAGCGCCGCTCAGAGGGCACGGGACGCGGCCAACGCCCGGACCCAGGCCCACGACACCATACGCTGAGGGGAACCCGGGCCGCCGGAATCGGGGGTCGGGGGACCGGCTTCAGGAGATCGGCACCGCCAAGGTGTCGTGGTGCCGCAGGATGAGTTCCCGGAGCGTGGCGCCGATGTAGTCGGCCCCGCGGAATCCGGCGGCCACGGCGGCCGCCTCCTGCTGCTCCCGGGTCCGCTCCGGCGGGTTGGCGTACGCCTTCAGGTCGTCGTAGAACCCGACGGTGAAGCCGTCGGTGGCCGAGCCGGCGATGCGCGTGAAGACCTTGGTGGCGTTGCGGCCCAGGGCGGTGGCGTACGCGTTCTCCATGTGCCGCTCCCGGACCAGTTCATCCCGCTTGCCGGCCAACCCCTGGTACATCTCCACGTGGAAGAGCCCGGCGCCGGCCCAGGCGGCCTTCACCTCGGTGACGGCCGGTCCGTGGACGAACACCTCCTCACGCCAGGTGGTGCGCGCGTCGATCTCCCGTTGGAGCTCCGCGCCTGTGCGCCCCGCCGTGGTCCTGGCCCGGGCGATGCGGGCGGTCCGCTCCGGGTCGAAGTAGGCCGACAGGCCCTGGATGGGATAGACGAGCATGAGATCCCACAGATCGCCCTGGCTGTGGCGCATGGCCAGCGCCGGCTCCTCGCCCACCGCCGCCAGGAAGGCCGCCTCCTCCTTGTAGAGGTCGATAAGCTCCAGCAGGTGCCCGGGCGCGGCCTGGACGGTGAGGGTGCGGTACGTGCCGCCCTCCTGGGCCGAGGCGGGAACCCGCGCGAAGGCCAACGAGGCCGCCAGGAGAAGCCAGGATCGTTTCATGGGAATCCTCATGGGATGCGTGACGCCCCGGGCGGAGGCCTCAGGAACCTCCGCCGATCTGATCCCTCCGCTTCTCCCCCGACAGCAGGCGCTCGGTGAAATCCTGACGCTCTTCCAGGAGCTGCAGCCGGGCGTTCATGGTCTCCAGGAGGTCCCGAACGTGGCCCATGTCACTGCCGAGCCCCGACTCCTTCTCCTTGGCCATGGCCTCCAACAGGAACCCCACCCGGTTGGCGATGGGCTTGAGGAGGATCACGCCGCCCACCACCACGAACAGGACGATGGCGACGAGCATGGGGGCGATGTTGGCCCAGTCGAGCATGGAGATCGGCCTCCGAACGGGTGAGCGGTGCCCCGGAACGGCGGAGCGCTTCCACCGACCCTACGGGCCGGGAAGCCCGCGGGTTCCCGCAAGCTGCGGGCGCACCCGGGCGGCCTGCAAGGTCGCCCGCGGCAGGGGCGCCTCAGTCGTCCTTCAGGATCCGCCTGGGCGGGTCGTCCAGATCGTCGAACTGGCCCCCCTTCACCGCTCTGAGGAACAGGAACAGGAAGATCGCGGCCAGCCCCACCGCGATGGGCACCAGGAACGCGATGGAGTTCATACCGTCCGCTCCTCGGCCCGGCGCACCGCCGCCTCCACCCTGGACGAACCCCAGATGACCAGGGCGCTGGAGAGGGGCATGAGCACCGCAGCCACCAGAGGGTTGATCCAGCCCAGGGCCGCCGCCGTCACCGCCGAGATGTTGTACACCACGGAACGGCCCTGATTCCACCGGATGGCGGTCCGGCACGCGCGGCTGGCCTCGATGCCCACCGCCAGGGGCCGCAGGGAGCCCGAAGCCAACACGCCGTCGGCCGTCAGGATGCTGGACGCGGCGCCGGTCCCCATGGCCACGCCCACGTCCGAGGCGGCCAACGCCGGCCCGTCGTTGAGTCCGTCCCCGGCATACAGGACGCGGTGGCCCTCGTCGCGCCGGGCCCGGATCCAGGCGGCCTTGGCCTCGGGATCGAGGCGGGCTTCCACGCGGTCGATCCCCGCGCTGAGGGCCATGCGCGCCGCCACCTCGGGGTGGTCCCCGGTGAGGATGGCCACCTGGGTGCCCAGGCGCCGCAGCCCGGCCACGGCGTCGGCGGAGTCGGCGCGTACCGAGTCGCCCAGTCGGATGAGGCCCCGGTACCCGTCGGCGCCCCTCAGCACCACGACCCCCGCCCCTGCGCTGCGCAGGCTCCAGTCCGTCCCGTCCACGCGCCCGGAGATGCCGATGCCCACCTCCTCCTGGACGTCGGTGGCGGCGGGCAGGGGAATGCCCCGGTCCGCCGCCTCCCGCACGATGGCCAGGGCCACGGGGTGGACGCTGTAGCGCTCCAGACCCGCCGCTACCCGGAGGTCGTCGTCGCCGGCCCCGATCACGTCCAGGGCGCCCGCCGTCACCGTCCCGGTCTTGTCCAGGGCCACCACGTCCACGCCGCCCAGCTCCAGCAGGGCGTCGGCGGACCGGAACAGCAGACCGCGGCGGGCCGCCGCACCCAACCCCGCCGCCGCCGCCAGCGGCCGGGACAACGCCAGGGCGCAGGGGCACGCCACCACCAGGACCGCCACCGAGGCGGCCAGGGCCGCGCCCAGGCCGGACACGATCCACCAGACGAAGAAGGTCCCCACCGCGATGAGGAGCGTGGCCCCGGTGAACCAGGGCGCGATGCGGTCCGTGGACGACGGGCGGGCGCCCCGGTCGGCGGCGGCCCGGAGCTCCTCGGCCATGCGGTGGATCACGGTCTCCTCGGCGGCTTCGGTCACCTCCACGGTGAGCGCGCCGTCCACCACCAGCGTCCCCGCCCACACGCGGTCCCCGGGACCCACCTGGACGGGGGCCGCCTCCCCGGTGAGGAGGGCCATGCGGAGCGCGCCCTCCCCGTCGGCCACCACGCCGTCGGCGGGGAGCTCCTCGCCGGCGCCGGCCACCACGCGGTCGCCGGGCACCAACTGCACCGACGGCACCGCCTCCACCGTCCCCCCGGCGAAGCGTCGCGCCATGGCGGGCACCGTGGCGGCCAGCGTCACCGCCGCCTCGGCGGCTCGACGGCGGCCCCGGGACTCGAGGACGCGCCCCGCCAAAAGGAGCGCCACCAGCATGGTCATGGAGTCCAGGTACGTGTCCACGTGAAGCAGCGTCCCCGCCACGCCCTGGACGTACAGCACCGCCACCGCCATGGCGATGGGCACGTCCATGTGGAGCACCCCGTTGCGCAGCCCGGCCCACGCGCCCGCGAAGAACGGCGCGGCACACCAGATGGCCACCGGCGTGGCCAGGATCAGGGACATCCACTGGAAGAGCGCGACGAAGCGCACCTCCATGCCTCCCAACCACCCGGCGTACAGGGCCGCCGCGTACATCATGACGTTGGCCGCGGCGAACGCGGCGACGCCCAGACGCAGGAGGAGATCCCGGTCGGGCCGCGCCTCCTCGCCCAGGAGCCGGGGGCGATAACCCAACGCCGCGATCCGGCCGGCGAGCTCCCCGAGGCGGACCTTGTCGGGGTCCCAGCGGAGCGTCGCCCGCCCCGTGGCATAGCTGACCATGGCCTCGTCCACCCCCGCGGTGCGCTGGAGCACGTTCTCCGCCACCCACACGCACGACGCGCACCGGAGCCCGTCGATGGCCATGCGGATCTCGCACAGCCCGTGTTCGTCGGGCTCGACGGGCAGGGCGTCCCACCCGCCCGCCAGGGGTTCGGGCCGGGGAGCGAACGCCTCACGTTCCTGGTAGTAGCGCTCGAGCCCCGACCCGCGGATGATGGCGAACGCCATCTCGCATCCGGCGCAGCAGAACGCGTCCACGGCGCCTTCCACCCGCGTGCCGCAGTGGGGACAACGGGACACCCCGGCCCGGGGGGCGGTGTCCGGTGGGTCCGACGTGGGCATGCTGCCCGGCGAGGGTTCCACGCGCGGCTCGCTACCGCTGTTCCGTGTTGTACGAGGGCGCCACGGCGTCGGCGCCGCTCACCGCGATGTAGATGAACGCCGCGTTCACCGCCAGCACCACGGCCAGGGCGATGCCGATGATCCACGGCCACAGGTGATCCGCGCTCACCGTGATCGCCGCCTTGGGGTTCGTCCGTCCCGGGTCGGTCATGCGCTCATCCATCTTCGCCACCGGTGCTCGCTCCCGTCTTGAAGGTGGTGGGCAGGAGCAGCTCCGCGTCCGGCGACCGGACCCGCACGGTGAAGGGGATGGTGCGCAGCCCCGCCGCCGACACCGGGATGCGGATCACCAGGGGGATGGTCGTGCTCTGCTCGGGCGCCACGGTGAGCTCCGGCATGGAGAGCTCGCCCTGGTCCAATCCGTCCAGGTCCACCCGGTACGCCACCGATTCGCCCGTCCCGGCTTTGTTGGTGAGCTGCAGGAAATACGTGTTCCGGACGTACCCGTCGGCGTCCAGCGTGTACAAGGAGCCCGGCGCCCGGTTCACCGACGCCTCGAAGGGCACACGGCCCAGGAGCAGCACCAGGGCCGCCGCGGTGAGCGTGGTGAGCAGGCCACCGTACACCAACGTGCGGGGGCGGAAGGGCCTGGCCGCCCTCGCCTGGTCCGCGGCGATGGAGCTGTACCGCACCAGGGTGGGCTGGTCGAAGCGGCTCATGACGCTCTCGCACGCGTCCACGCACCGGGCGCACTGGATGCACTCCAGTTGGAAGCCCTCGCGGATGTCGATGCCCTGAGGGCACACCACCACGCACTTCTGGCACGCGATGCACCCGCCCTCGGGACCGCGCTTGGTGCCCCGGGGCTCCCCGCGCTCCTCGTCGTAGGAGATGAGGAGCGTCTCGTCGTCGGTGAGCGCGCTCTGGAAGCGGGCGTAGGGGCACAGGTAGATACAGAACTGCTCGCGGAACCAGACGAAGTCCACGAACCAGAACGCCGCGAAGATGGCCACGAACGTGTACGACATGGCGCTGGCCTGGCCGGTCCACAACGGGCGCGCGCCGGCGAACAGGCTGGTCATGGCCATGCCCAGCAGGAGCGACACCGTGAGGAACGCGAGCCATTTGGCGCCCTTCCGCCAGGCCCAGTCCCAACTGAGTTTCCCCGCGTCCCTGCGCTTGCGTTGGGTCCTGTCCCCCTCGATCCAGATCTCCAGGGGCCGGATCCAGCTCTCCAGGAACACCGTCTGCGGGCACGCGTATCCGCACCATATCCGCCCGAAGATCGCGGTGAAGAAGAAGAGCGAGAACGCCATGAACAGGAGCAGGAGCACCAGGAAGATGGTGTCCGCCGGCGTGAAGACGGCCCCCATGAGGTGGACCCGCCGGTGCGGCAGATCCATGAGGAGGAGGGGGTGTCCCTTCACCGTGATCCAGGGCACCACGAACAGCGCCCCATGGAGCAGGAGAAAGGTCCACCGGCGCAGCGACGTGAAGGTTCCCTGGATGGATTGGGGATACACCCACTCGCGCGTTCCCGACATCCCGGGAAGCCTGAGCACTGCCACGCTGGTCACTCCTTCAGGAGGCGCCCCGGGGCGGCAGACGTGTCTCCGCCGCCCCGGGTCTACCTCTCAATCTATGTCCAAGAGGGCACTCAGCCGACGGGTTCGGCGGTATCCCCTGCGGTCCCTGCGCTGTCCGCCGCCCCGCCTTCCGGGGCGGGCGGCGCCAGGATCTCCTCGATGGGCCGTCCCGTGGCTTCGCTGTGCTTGGTGATGACGTAGGCGGCCACCTGGTTGATCTGTTCGGGGCTCAGGATCCCGCCCCAGGGCACCATCCCCTTCTCGGGCACACCCACCGTGATGGTGTGGATGATCTGGCTCGCCTGACCACCATGGAGCCACTCCTCGTCCAGGAACGACGGACCGATGATGCCCTTGAGGTCGGCGCCGTGGCACGCCACGCAGTTCTGCGTGAAGACCGCCTGTCCCGCCGTCACCGCGTCGGGCGTGATGGTGAAGTCGGCGGCGTTGGCGGCGGCCGCGGCGGCCTGCTCCGGGTACATGGCCTCGGCGGCGGCCATCTCCTCGGCCAGGTTCTTCACCTGGGACCGGTCGCCGAAGACGTGGTACCACGAGAAGTAGGCCACGGCCCACACGATGGTGAACCAGAACAGCCCCACCCACCAGTCGGGGAGCGGGTTGTCGTACTCGTCGATCCCGTCGGCCTCGTCGGCATGACCCAGGAGGCGGTTGTTCTCGGTGCTCACGCTTCACCTCCGTCGTTCAGGGGCATGTGGGCGGCCTCCTCCATGAGGCGGCGGTTCCTGGGGGACCAGGCGTACCAGATCCACCCCACGAAGATGGCGAAGAAGACCACGGTCATGGTGGAGAGGACCCAGGCCAGCTCCACCGACGCCGCCGCCTCTCGAAGCAAGGGGTTCATTGGCCGCCTCCCTGCTCGGCGAGGTGGCGCTTCCCGTCGACGCCCAGGCGTTGGATGTACGCGATGAGGGCGACGATCTCGTCGTCCCAGGCGGCGGTGACGCCCGCCGTGGACAGGTTGCCCACGATGGCCTGGCCCTGCTGCTGCATGGACGCCTGGATGGAGGCCTGGTCGGTGGCGGCGTAGGGGGTGCCCACCCTGCTCAGGGCCACCACCGACGCGGTCACGTCGGCGGGATCGACCTTGCTCCGGTGCAGCCACGGGTAGGTGGGCATGATGGAACCCGGTGAGGTCGAGCGGGGGTCGCGCATGTGCTCGTAGTGCCAGGCGTCGGGGTACTTGCCGCCCTCCCGCTGGAGGTCCGGGCCCAGCCTGCGGGACCCGAGCTGGAAGGGCCGGTCGTACTGGTACTCGGCGGCCCGGGTCCAGTCGCCGTACCGCAGGATCTCGGCACGCATGGGGCGGATCATCTGGGAGTGGCACAGATAGCACCCCTCCCGCACGTAGATGTCGCGGCCCGCCACCTCCAGGGGCGTATAGGGGGTGACCCAGTCGGCGCGCTCCCACGAGAGCGACGATCCCGCGGTGAACATGGGGGTCAGCTCCACCAGGGCCCCGATGGAGATGACCACGGCGGTGCCGATGGCCATGTACGTGGCCTTGCCCTCGAACACCCGGCGGTGGAAACGACCGTACGCCTTTTCCGACTCTTTGTGTTGGTTGTCCATGGTCGTCTCCTCAGTCCGCCGCGGCGGTTGCGGGCTCCGCGGCGACCGTGCCGGGCCCCCGGATGGTCTGCCAGAAGTTGATGGCCATCATGATCGCGCCCGTGAGGTACATGGTGCCGCCGATCACGCGGATCCACAGGAACGGGTTCAGGCGTCGGGTGATGTCGATGAAGACCGGGTTGGCCAACTGGCCGGCGTCGTTGAGCGCGCGCCACTGGAGCCCCTCCATGAGCCCGGCGGCCCACATGGAGACCGTGTACAGCACGATGCCGATGGTGGCCAGCCAGAAGTGGTGCGTGGCCCACGTAGGGTGGGCCAGGTCCCGCTTCCAGATGTTCTGCACCATCCAGTACAGCATGCCGAAGGAGATCATGCCCACCCAGCCCAGGGCGCCGGAGTGGACGTGGCCGATGACCCAGTTGGTGTAGTGGGCCAGGCCGTTCACCGCCCGGATGGACATCATGGGCCCTTCGAAGGTGCTCATGCCGTAGAAGGACACCGCCACCACCATGAACTTGAGGATGGGATCGGTGCGCACCTTGTCCCACGAACCCTTGAGCGTCAGGAGCCCGTTGAGCATCCCGCCCCACGACGGGGCCAGGAGCATGATGCTGAAGACCATGCCCAGGCTCTGCGCCCAGTCCGGGAGCGCCGAGTACAGCAGATGGTGGGGCCCCGCCCAGATGTACAGGAACACCAGCGCCCAGAAGTGCAGGATGGAGAGCCGGTAGCTGTAGATGGGCCGCTCGGCCGCCTTGGGCAGGTAGTAGTACATGAGCCCCAGGAAGGGCGTGGTCAGGAAGAAGCCCACGGCGTTGTGCCCGTACCACCACTGGACGAGGCCGTCGGTGAGCCCCGAATAGATGGGATACGAGCGGAACAGGGTCGCCGGGATCGCCAGGCTGTTCACGATGTGGAGCACCGCGATGGTGATCACGAACGACATGTAGAACCAGATGGCCACGTACAGGTGCTGGACCCGACGGATGGCGATGGTGCCGAAGAAGTTGATGGCGAAGACCACCCAGACCAGCGTGATGAGCACGTCGATGGGCCAGATGAGCTCCGCGTACTCCTTGCCCTGGGTCATCCCCAGGGGAAGCGTGACGGCCGCCAGGACGATGATGCCCTGCCACCCCCAGAAGTGGATGCGCGAGAGGGTGTCGTTGAACATCCGCACCTTCAAGAGGCGCTGCATGGAGTGGTAGATGCCCGTGAACACCACGTTGCCGCCGAACGCGAAGATGACGGCGTTGGTGTGCAGGGGGCGCAGCCGGCCGAAGGTGGTCCACGGAAGCCCGAGGTTGGCGGGCCACCAGGCGAGCTGCGTGGCGATGATGACGCCGACGAGCATCCCCACCAGGGCCCACACGACGGTGGCGGTGAAGAACATCTTCACGATGGCCATGTCGTAGCCCGGGTCGGCGCGGGTGGCGGCGACTGTACCTTGGGTCGTCTGTTCCATAAGGTTCTCTGAGTGGTTGGCTCCACGTACCTGGTCGTCTACTCGATCCCGCTATCTCTCTCGCCAGCCCCGGTCACGCGCCCATGATCCCCGCCATCTCGGCAGCCGCGCTCGCAGGCCTGGTCGGTAGTCCCCACTGCCTGGGGATGTGTGGCACCTTCGCCCTCGCCTGCGGAGGCAGGGTCTCCCACACCGCCGCCTGGCACCTCGGCAAGATCCTCACCTACACGGTGCTCGGAGTGCTGGCCGGCCTCGTGGGCCACTCCGTCCCCGGTCCCACCTGGGTCGCCACCGCGGTGTCGACCGCCCTCGTGGTCTGGTTCGCGGCCGGCCTGGCGGGCCTGGTGCCCGAGCCGGCGTTGCGCATTCCCGGCCTCACCCGCCTGGCCACCCGGGCCGCCACCCGGGGCGACCTGGGCTCACGCTTCCTGTTCGGCCTGGCCACGGGGCTCCTCCCCTGCGGCCTGGTCTACGCCACCCTGGGCATCGCCGTGGCGTCCGGCGATCCCCTCACCGGGGGGCTGGCCATGGACGCCTTCGGCCTGGGCACCGCCCCGGCCCTGGCCGCGCTGGGCCTGGGGGTCCGACGCCTCGCCGCCCAGCGCCCCTGGTCCCGGCGGGTCCTGGCCGTGCTGGTCCTGGTGGCCGGCCTCTGGGTGGTCTTCCAGCGCCAGGGGATGACCCCGGAGCGCATGATGGAGAGGCACGGTGCGACCCTGCAGGACTCGGTCACGGCGGCGATACCCTGAGGCCCGGCGGGCGGGCACAGCTCCGCCCAGGCCCCCTCAAACAACAACTCGGGAATCTGGGCGGTGGACGGCCCCGGGGATGTAGGGAAGAAGCGGAATCATTCTGTGGGAAGATTCCCCGCAGGTGGCCCTCCGATCCGACCCGTCACCCGGCGGCGGATGAAGGAACCTTCACCCCCGATTCACGTCGCTTTCATGCCCCAACGGATAGCGTCGTGCATGCGCTCAACCCTGGGAGGCGACCCGATGGCAGAGAAGCTCAGGACGACCCCGGGCCCCCTGGCCGCGGCGCGCCGGCGTCAGCGGCGCGCGTGGCTGGTGGCAGCAGTCTCCGTCGCTGCGTTCGTGACCGTCAGCATGGCGGTCCCGTTGGGTTTCGGGCGGCACACCCATCATCCCGCCCCGCGAACGGCGACCGCCCAACCGCAGGTCGTGCCTTCGACACGGTTCTCCCAATGGCCGCGCGTGGCCCAGACCTACCAGTTGGCGGCGGCCACACCCATGATCCTGGACGGCCTCTACTGCTACTGTCGTTGCTCCGAGCATTCGGGTCATTACTCGCTCCTGGACTGCTTCGCCAGCGACCACGCGGCCCGCTGCGACGTGTGCATGTCCGAAGCGGTCATCGGCTATCAGATGAGCAGGAACGGGGCCTCCCTGGATGCGATCCGGGCCGAAGTGGACCGGACGTACGGCTCATGACTCCCCCGTCGCCCTGGGCCGTGGTGGTCGGCGTGATCACCCTTGTGGCAGCCGCCGCCTGCGACACGACGCCGGGCTACCTGAAGGAGCAGGCCGGCCGGAGACGACTCGCCGCACTCGGGGTCGACCGCTTCGACAGCGCGGGGGTATTCAAGCTTGCGGGGATGAGCACCTTCCACTTGGTGGAGATCGACGCGTTGAAGCCCGGAGAGTTGGGCGCCGACACCCTCGATCCGGCATACCACCTGCTCCACATGCGGTGCGGCTCGTGCCACGAGGTGCCGTCTCCCGGGTCCAGGCCGGCGTATCTCTGGGACGCGGCCATGAGCCGCATGACGAAGAACGCTGCCCGGGCGGGCCTCATGCCGATCAGCGCCGGTGATGAGGCGGAGGTTCTCCGCTTCCTCCGGGAGCACGCTTCCGACCGGAGGTGAGCCGGGGTCACCCGACCGCCCCGAGAAGGTCACTCCATGACGCCGACGCCCCCGACCCCCGTTTCGAGCCGACGCCGCTTTCTCGACTGGCTCCTGGGCACTGCGGCGGGTGGCCTCTTCCTCAGCGTGTTCTATCCCGCGGCGCGCTACCTCGTCCCTCCCCCCTCGGAGGAAGCCGCCACGAGCGCCGTGACGCTCGCCGTCGACCCGAACCACGTTGCCCCGAACTCCGGTCAGATCTTCAAGTTCGGCCGTGAGCCGGGGATCCTGATCAAGACGCCTTCGGGAGAGCTCCGGGCATTCACGGCCATCTGCACGCACCTGGCGTGCACGGTCCAGTATCGGAACGATCTGAGCGAGATCTGGTGCGCGTGCCACAACGGTCACTACGACCTCAACGGCGTCAACATCAGCGGGCCTCCACCGCGTCCCCTCGAGCGGTACGCGCTCAGACTCTCCAGCAAGCAGATCCAGGTCTCGAAGAGGGCCTGAGGAGGGTCGTCTCGACAGGCCGGTGCCTTCGTGCCCTCACTTCACCGCCAGGTCCACGCGCCGCAGTAGCTGTGCGTTCAGCGCCACCACCACCGTGCTCAGGGACATGAGAACGGCACCGACGGCCGGGTTCAGCAGGACGCCCCAGGGCGCCAACACGCCGGCGGCCAGGGGGATGGCGAAGACGTTGTAGCCCGCGGCCCACCATAGATTCTGGACCATCTTCCGGTACGTGGCCTTGCTCAGTTCGACGATCCTGGCCAGGTCCCGCGGGTCGCTGCGTACCAGGACGATGTCCCCCGCCTCCACGGCGACGTCGGTACCGGCGCCGATGGCCACCCCCACGTCGGCGGTCAGGAGGGCCGGAGCGTCGTTCACGCCGTCCCCCACCATGGCCACCCTCTTCCCCTGCTTCTGGAGGGATCGGATCTTGTCCGCCTTCTCCGCGGGAAGGACTTCGGCGAAGACCGTGTCGATGCCCAGGTCCCTGGCCACGGCTTCGG
>Ga0102953_1001480_pt1 | contig 14856 bp, 8 predicted proteins | sample SalPon2A_C_D2_MG_FD_78509 | JGI IMG/M metagenome (GOLD analysis project Ga0102953, IMG submission 78509) | Soil microbial communities from South San Francisco under conditions of wetland restoration - Salt Pond MetaG R2A_C_D2_MG | ecosystem: Environmental > Terrestrial > Soil > Wetlands | place... | reverse complement strand
CCGCCTCGATCGCTTTCAGGAACAGGGCCCCGTCTTCGGGTGAGAGCCGCCCGCGGATCATCAGGCTGCCGTCTTCGTCCCATTCGCAGGAGAGGAAGCGATCACGGTGGGCGGCCTCGGCGCTCTCCAAGGAGACCGCCCGCCGGTAGCCGCGCACCAGGCGCTCCAGCTGGGAGGCGGTCGCCCATCGGGCCATCTCGAGCAGCTCTGACTCGATCTCAGGCGTGGCGATCCTGGTGATCGCCCGCACCTTGGAATAGCTCAGCTCACCGCGCCCGAAGCACTCCCTTACCGCCTGTAGGTCCTCAAGGGCTCTGGCGACCCGCACGTGTTCTCTGGCGGAGCGCGGGTCGATCGCACAGCGCCAGGCGACCCAGGCCCCGCAGGAGTGAAAGCCCCAGGCCTCATGAGCTCTTCGGCGGTCGAACTCGGCCACCAGCTCAAGCCAGCGACAGGTCGCAGCGGCGATGTGGGCAGCCAGCTCGCCGATCTCGCGCTCCAGCCACTCGGTGGGGGTGTCGGGCAGGATCGCCTCGACGGCTTCGGCGGGCTCCCTCGCTCTTGCTCCTCCCTCTACGAACATGTGTTCGATAGTACGCCTGTCTTCGGACAGACGAGAGGACCTCGAAAGCCGCAAATTGCGGGCGGCTCAAGGCGGTTCCGCGGGGCCGCGGGCGGGTCGAAGCTCAGCGGGGACGCGGGCTGGAACCCTTGCTCTATGTCGATGCATAGAGTGCTGCCTTCGTGAGCGAGACCCCCCGCATAGTGCTGTTGCCCGGCGACGGGATCGGGCCGGAGATCGTCGCGGCTGCGCGGCGGCTGCTCGAGGTGCTGGGGGAGTTCGAGTTCGAGGAGCGGCTGATGGGCGGCTGTTCGATCGACGAGCACGGGGTGGCGCTGACCGACGAGGTGCTCGATGCCTGCAGGGGCTCCGACGCGGTGCTGCTCGGCGCGGTCGGTGGGCCGAAATGGGACACGACCGACCCCGACGCGCCGCGGCCCGAGCAGGGGCTGCTCGGGCTGCGCAAGGGGATGGGCCTCTACGCGAACCTGCGGCCGGTGCGGCCCAGCCCGGCGCTGGTCGGCGCGAGCCCGCTGCGCGAGGAGCGGATCGCCGGCACCGACCTGCTGGTCGTCCGCGAGCTGACCGGCGGCATCTACTTCGGCGACAGCGGGCGCGAGGGCGACTCGGCCCACGACACCTGCGAGTACTCGGTCGGCGAGATCGAGCGGATCGCCCGCACCGGCTTCGCCGCCGCGCAGCGCCGCGCCGCCGGCAGCGGCCAGCAGCCGCGCGTCACCTCGGTCGACAAGGCCAACGTGCTCGAGACCTCGCGGCTCTGGCGCGAGGTAGTCAGCCGGGTCGGCGAGGAGTACCCGGACGTCGAGCTCGACCACCTGCTGGTCGACAACGCGGCGATGCAGCTCGTCTCGCGCCCCGCCGAGTTCGATGTGATCGTCACCGAGAACCTCTTCGGCGACATCCTCAGCGACGAGTCGGCGATGCTCACCGGCTCGCTCGGCATGCTGCCCTCGGCCAGCCTCGGCGAGGCCGGGGCGCCCGGCCTGTTCGAGCCCGTCCACGGCTCGGCCCCCGACATCGCCGGCCAGGGCGTCGCCAACCCGCTCGCCACCTTCCTCAGCACCGCGATGCTGCTGCGCCACGGGCTCGGCCGGGCGACGGAGGCCGAGCGGATCGAGACCGCGGTCGACGCGGTGCTCGAGCGCGGCCTGCGCACTCCCGACCTGGCCGGCGACGGCGATTCACCCGTGGGCACGGATGAAATGACCGCCGCGGTGCTGGCATACTTGACGGACGATGGAGACCGCTGAGCTGATCTGGCAGAACGGCGAGTTCGTGCCCTGGGACGAGGCGACGACCCATGTCCTCAGCCACGGCCTGCACTACGGCACCGGCGTCTTCGAGGGGATCCGCTGCTATGAGACCGAGCGCGGCCCCGCCGTCTTCCGCCACCGCGAGCACCTGGCGCGGCTGGGGAAGTCGGCCGAGCTCTACTACTTCCAGCTCCCCTACAGCGCCGAGGAGCTGCGCGAGGCGACCAACGAGCTGGTCCGCCGCAACGGGCTCGGCTCCTGCTACATCCGGCCGCTCGCCTTCCGCGGCTACGGCAACCTCGGCCTCTACGCGACCGACGCGCCGATCGATGTGATCGTCGCCGCCTTCCCGTGGGGCGTCTACCTCGGCGAGGAGGGGACGCAGCACGGCATCCGCACCAAGGTCTCCTCCTGGCGGGCGATCTCCGGCGACAGCCTGATCCCGCACGCCAAGGCCACGGGCCAGTACCTCAACTCCGTACTGGCGAAGACCGAGGCGACCGCCGCCGGCTACGACGAGGCGATCCTGCTCGACACGCACGGGTGCGTCTCCGAGGGCTCCGGCGAGAACGTCTTCGTCGTCCGCGACGGCGTCATCTGCACGCCGCCGCACACCGCCGCGATCCTCGACGGGATCACCCGCAACTCGGTGGTGCAGATCGCCAAGGACCTCGGCTACGCGGTGGAGGAGCGCGACATCGCGCGGGCCGAGCTCTACCTCGCCGACGAGGTCTTCCTCACCGGCACGGCGGCCGAGCTGGTGCCGGTGCGCGAGGTCGACGACCACCCGCTCGGCGAGCCGGGCGAGATAACGCGCGTGATCCAGGCCAAGTTCCAGGACGCCCTGCACGGCCGCGCCGAGGAGTACCTGGAGTGGCTCGACTTCGTCGAGGCTCCGACCGGGCGAATCACGCCGGCCGGGTGAAGCTCTACGACACCACCTTGCGCGACGGCATGGGCGGCTCCGGCATGTCGCTCTCGGTCGGCGAGAAGCTGAAGGTCGTGCAGGCGCTGGACGAGCTCGGCGTGCAGTTCATCGAGGCCGGCTTCCCCAGCTCGAACCCGAAGGAAGCCGAGCTCTTCGCGCGGCTGGCCGAGATGCGGCTGCAGAACGCGACGATCGCCGCCTTCGGGATGACCCGGCGGCGCGGCGTCGCCGCCGCGGATGACGAGGCGTTGGCGACGCTGCTGGGCAGCTTCGCCCCGGTCGTCTGCCTGGTCGGCAAGAGCTGGGGGCTGCACCTGGAGAAGGTGATCAAGGTCTCCGCCGAGGAGAACCTGGCGATGATCGCCGACTCGATCGCGCTCTGCCGCGAGCGCGGCAAGCGACCCGTCTTCGACGCCGAGCACTTCTTCGACGGCTACCGCGACGACGACGCATACGCGCTCGAATGCGCCCGCGCCGCGGCCGAGGCGGGAGCCGAGAACGTCACCCTCTGCGACACCAACGGCGGCAGCCTGCCGGGGTTCGTCGGCGAAGCGACCGCGGCGGTGGTCGCGGCGCTCGGCGACGGGGTCGAGGTCGGCATCCACACCCACGACGACGCGGGCTGCGCGGTCGCCAACTCGCTCGCCGCGGTCGAAGCCGGCGCGCGCCTCGTGCAGGGCACCGTCAACGGCTACGGCGAGCGCTGCGGCAACGCCAACCTGGCGACGATCCTGCCGGCGCTGCAGCTGAAGATGGGCTTCGAGGCCGTCTCGGCGGAGCAGCTGGCGCGACTGACCCAGACGAGCCACTACCTCGACGAGCTCTGCAACATGAAGCCGAACCCCGACCAGCCCTACGTCGGCCGCAACGCCTTCGCCCACAAGGCGGGCATGCACGCCGCCGGGGTCGAGGCCGACGCGCGGACCTTCGAGCACCTCGACCCGGCCGAGGTCGGCAACGCGCGCGAGATCCTCGCCTCCGAGCTCTCGGGCAAGGCGACGATCCGCAGCCAGGCGGAGCAGGCCGGGCTCGAGCTGGACGAGGCGGCGGCGGTACACGCCGTCGAGGAGCTGAAGCAGCGCGAGCACCGCGGCTACCACTACGAGGCGGCGCCGGCCTCCTTCCAGCTGCTGCTGCGGCGCGAGGCGGGCAGCTACGAGCCGCTGTTCGAGCTGGAGAGCTTCAAGGTGCTGGTCGAGAAGCGCGCCGACGGGGCGATCGAGACCGAGGCGACGATCAAGGTGCGGGTCGACGGCCGGCGCTACGTGCGGGTCGCCGAGGGCAACGGTCCGGTCAACGCGCTCGACGCCGCGCTGCGCGGCGCGATCGCCGACCGCTACCCGCACCTCGCCGACATCGAGCTGACCAACTACAAGGTGCGGATCCTCGACGAGAGCCACGGCACCGGCGCGATCACCCGCGTCCTGCTCGATTCCTCCGACGGCGAGCGCGAGTGGGGGACGATCGGCGTCTCGGAGAACATCATCGAGGCCTCCTGGGAGGCGCTGGTCGACTCGCTCGAGTACGCCTTCCAGCCGCGATGAGCGAGCCGATCCCACTCGCCAGACCGGAGATCGGCGCCCGCGAGGAGGAGCTCGCGCTCGAGGTCCTGCGCTCCGGCCGGCTCTCGCTGGGACCGATGGGCGAGCGCTTCGAGCGCGCCTTCGCGCAGTGGCTCGGGGTCGAGGACGCCGTCGCCGTATCCAGCGGCACGACCGGGCTGCACCTCGGCGTGCGGGCGCTCGGCTGGGGGCCGGGGGACGAGGTGCTGACCAGCCCCTTCAGCTTCGTCGCCTCGGCCAACTGCCTGCTCTACGAGGGCGCCCGGCCGGTCTTCTGCGACGTCGACCCGCAGACCCTCGACCTCGACCCGTCGGCGGCCGAGGCGGCGCTCGGCGAGCGCAGCGCCGGCATCCTGCCGGTCCACATCTTCGGCTTTCCGGCGGCGATGCCGGAGCTGGAGGCGATCGCCGCGCGGCACGGGCTCGGCCTGCTCGAGGACGCCTGCGAGGCGCTCGGCGCGGTCGATTCCGAGGGCCGCAGGGTCGGCGCCCGCGGCAACCTCGCGACCTTCGCCTTCTACGCCAACAAGCAGATGACGACGGGGGAGGGGGGGATGGTCGTCCCCTCGGGCCCCGAGGTCGCAGCGCGGATGCGCGCCGAGCGCAACCAGGGCCGCGCCGCCGACATGGGCTGGCTCGACCACGGCGGGCTCGGCTTCAACTACCGGCTCGCCGACGTCGCGGCGGCGCTCGGCGTCGCCCAGGTCGAGAAGCTCGACCAGCTGCTCGCCCGCCGCGCCGCGGTGGCTGACCTCTACGCGCAAGGGCTGGCGGAGCTTGACGGTGTCGCCACGCCGCTCGCCGGCCGCGGCGCCGAGCGGCGCAGCTGGTTCGTCTACCCGGTCCGCCTCGCCGCCGGGATCGATCGCGACGCTGTGATCGCCCGGCTCGCCGAGCGCCAGATCGCCTCGAAGGCCTACCTGCCCTGCATCCACCTCTTCCCGCACCTGCGCGAGCTCGGCTGGCGCGAGGGGCAGTTCCCGGTCGCCGAAGCGGCGGCGGCCCACTCGCTGGCGCTGCCGTTCTTCCCCGCGATGAGCGAGTCGCAGGTGGCGCGGGTGTGCGACGCTCTCGCCGAATCGCTCCGCTGATGTCACGCTTCCGCAAAGATCCCGACCCGCGCTTCTGGCGCCTCAACCGCTCGATCGAGTTCGACGCGCGGCTGGCTCCCTACGACATCGACCAGTCGCAGGCGCACGCCCGCGGGCTGCGCAAGATCGGCGTGCTCGATGACGAGGAGCTGCAGCGGATCGAGGCCGGCCTGGAGGAAGTGCGGACGCGGATCGGCCAGGCGGGCTTCTCCTTCGAGGCCGCCGACGAGGACATCCACATGGCGGTCGAGCGGCTGCTCGGCGAGGAGATCGGCCCGCTGGCCGGCAAGCTGCACACCGGGCGCTCGCGCAACGACCAGGTCGCGACCGACATCGCGATGCTCGTCCAGGCGCACTCGCTGCGCGCGGTCGAGCTGGCGCGGGCGGCGATGGCCCGGCTGCTCGAGCTGGCCGAGGCGCACCGCGACTGGCCGATGCCCGGCTACACCCACCTGCAGCGCGCCCAACCGGTCTACCTCGGCCACCACCTGCTCGCTTACTTCTGGATGCTCGCCCGCGATGCGCGGCGCTTCGATTTCGCCCTCGACAGCGCCCAGGTGATGCCGCTCGGCTCGGGCGCGCTGGCGGGCGTCAACTGGGAGCTCGACCGCCGCGCCGTGGCCGACGACCTCGGCTTCGCCCAGGTCACGCCGAACTCGATCGACGGCGCCTCGAACCGCGACTTCGTGCTCGACTACCTCTCGGCCGCCTCGATCTGCGCGATGCACCTTTCGCGGCTCGGCTCGGAGATCGTCATCTGGAGCTCCTCGGAGTTCGGCTTCTGCGAGCTCGACGAGTCGTTCTCCTCGGGCTCCTCGATCATGCCGCAGAAGAAGAACCCCGACTCGGCCGAGCTGCTGCGCGCCAAGAGCCCGCGCGTCGCCGCCGACTTCCTCTCGCTGCTGGGGACGATGCACGCGCTGCCGCTGACCTACGGCAAGGACATGCAGGAGGTCAAGGAGCCGCTGTTCGACGCGATCGAGACCGTGGAGGGCTGCCTCGACGCGGCCGAGGGGATGCTCGCCGGGATCGCCTTCGACCGCGAGCGGCTGGCCGAGGCCTCGGGCGACGAGATGCTCGCCGCGACCGAGGTCGCCGACCTGCTCGTGCGCAGGGGTGTGCCGTTCCGCGAGGCGCACGGGATCGTCGGCGGCCTGGTCCGCGACGCGGTCGAGCGCGGGGTCTCGCTCTCGGAGCTGAGCGAGGAGGACCTGCGGGCGCGCAGCGAGCAGCTCGACGACGCCTTCTACGAGGTGCTGCGGCGCGAGAGCTCGCTCGACTCGAAGCGGATCGAGGGCGGCACCGGCTCGCAACCGCTGGAGCGGCAGATCGAGCTGGCGCGTGAGACGCTGAGCCAGGTCGGCGAGGAGACCGCGGAGGAATCCCGGTGAGGCCGGCGGCGCCGGCGGCCGAGGCCCGACTGGACGCCGCCTTCTTCGCCCGAGACGTCCACACCGTCGCCCGCGAGCTGGTCGGCTGCCGGCTCTTCTACGACGGCTGCGGCGGCACGATCGTCGAGACCGAGAGCTACGAGCGCGACGACCCCGCCTGCCACGCCTACGTCGGGCTGACCGCGCGCACCGCGCCGCTCTTCGGCCCGCCCGGTCGCGCCTACGTCTACCTCTCCTACGGCATCCACGCCCTGCTCAACGTGGTCGCCGAACCGCAGGGACAGGCGGCGGCGGTGCTGTTCCGGGCGCTCCAGCCGACCGCCGGGCTGGAGGCGATGCGGATGCGCCGCGGCGAGCGTCCCGACGCCGATCTCTGCTCGGGCCCGGGCAAGCTGACCGAGGCGCTCGGCGTCGGCCTCGACGCCAACGAGGCCGACCTCGGCGCCGACCCCTTCCTCCTGCAGCCGCCGCAGCCGGGCTGGCGGGGCGAGGTCGTCAGCGGACCGCGGGTCGGCATCGCCAAGGCCGTCGAGCGCCCCTGGCGCTTCTGCCTGGCGGGCAGCCGCTTCGTCTCGCGACCGCGGCCCTAGCCGGCAGTTATCCCGCCGCCGGCCGCGGCGCCGCCCGATTCGGGGGCGGCTTCCGGCGCGGGCGCCGCTTCCGGTTTCGGCTGCGATTCGGGCGCCGGCGCCGGTTCGCGCGCTTCCGGTTCCGGCGCGGCTTCCGCTTCCGGTTCGCTGGGGACGTAGCCTTCTTCTTCTTCTTCACCTTCCGGCGGCTTCGACTTGCTCTTGTGTTCGGCCGCCAGTTCGTCCCTGATGCCTTCCCAGGCGGAGACGACGCTCGCCCAGATCTCCGCCGGGTAGGTGCCGCCCTGGACCGGGCCGCCGTTGTAGAGGGTGGTCATCGGGGTCACCGTGTCGGCGTAGCCGACCCAGACGCAGGCGGTGACTTCTTCGCTGCCGCCGCAGAACCAGGCGTCGCCGCTTTCCTCGGTCGTGCCGGTCTTGCCCCAGAGCCCCGACGCGCCGGTGTTCGCGTGGGTTCCCGTTCCCTGCTGCACGACCGTTTCGAGGATGCTCCTCGCCTCCTTGGCGGTGCTTTCGGAGATCGCCTGTTCGTGCAGCGAGTCGTTGTCGCCGCCGCGGATCGTGTGGCCGTCCTGATCGGTGACCTTCGTGTAGGAGACGGGGCTGTCGCCCGGCTCGGGGGCGAGCGTGCCGCTGACCCGGTCGCCGTCGTTGGCGATCGTCGAGTAGGCGTAGGCCCAGCCGAGCGGCGAGACGCCTTCTTCGAGCCCGCCGAGGACCATCGCCGGGTTGGTCGAGATCGGGTCGCGGTAGCCCATCTTGTGGATCGTCGCCGCGATCGAGCGGGTGCGGTCGGCGATCGTCTTCCCCTTCAGCCCTTCCAGGGCGAGCTGCGAGTAGATCGAGTTGTCGGAGTAGGTCGTCGCGCAGATCAGGTCGCAGGAGCCGAGATAGGAGCCCTCGTCGTTGTGGACCTTGAACGTTTCCTGGCCGTGCTTGCCGAAGTGGAATTCCTGCGGCGCCGATTCGTAGCTCGTGTAGGGGGAGATCCCCTCTTCGAGCGCGGTGACGAGCTCGAACGGCTTGATCGACGAGCCGGGCTGGCGGCGGCCCTGGGTGGCGATGTTGAACGGCTTGGTTTCGAAGTTCGGCCCGCCGACCATCGCCATCACGCCGGCGTTCTTGTTGTTGATCACGACGACGGAGGCGGTCGGCGGCAGGTAGCCGAGGGAGCTGTTGACCGCTTCTTCGGCCGCGTTCTGCAGCCGCAGGTTGAGCGTCGTCTTGACCTTCAGCCCGCCGAAGAAGGTCTTCGCCGCGCCGTAGCGGTCGACCAGCTGCTGGCGCAGCCAGGCGGTGAAGTAGGGGGCCTTGGAGTCGAGCGTCGGCGTCCTGATGTCGCTCGGCGCCGGCAGCGCCTGCTGCACGCCTTCGGCGAGCTGGGACTCGCTGATGTAGCCCTGTTCGTACATCTTTTCGAGCACGATGTTGCGTCGCCCGAGCGTGTTTTCGGGGAAGACCTTGGGGTCGTAGGCCGAGGGCGAGGCGATGATCCCGGCCAGCGTCGCGGCCTCCCAGGGCTCGAGCAGCGAGGCGCAGGGCTCGGTCGGCGTGCCGCAGCCAGGATGGGCGCGGCCGAAGTAGGTGCGGGCGGCGGCCTCGATGCCGTAGGCGCCCTGGCCGAAGTAGATCGTGTTGAGGTACTCGGTGAGGATCTTGTCCTTGCTCCAGTGGTGCTCGAGCCGGTAGGCGAGCGCCGCCTCGCGGAACTTCTCGAGCACCGTCCGGCTGCCTTCGGCTTCGAGCGCGTTCTTGACGAACTGCTCGGTGATCGTCGAGGCGCCCTGCTGGGCGCTCTGGCTGAGCAGGTCCCTGACCAGGGCGCGGCCGATCCCCTGGAAGTCGACGCCGTTGTGTTCGTAGAAGCGCGAATCCTCGATCGAGACCACCGCGTTCTTGACGTTCGGCGAGATCTGGCCCGAGGTCAGGAGGATTTTGTTCTGGTTGCTGGTCAGCGTGCCGATCGGCGCGCCGGTCGCGTCGTAGACCTCGCTGTTCCGCGCCGCTTTGAACTCGGCGAAGTTGTAGATCGCCGGCAGGTCGCGCGAGACGGCGGTCATCATGCCGAAGATCATCGAGACCACGGCGAGGACGCCGAGCCCGAGGAGCACGAAGAGGATGCGCAGCTTCTTCAGGCGCGGCTTAGTGCGTGGGCCCGCCAAGAGGAGGCGGCAGTCTAGCATTGCGCGCTTGGCGGATTTGACGAAAAACGCCGTCGATGTGCTGCCGGAGGGAATGCTCGCCGAGCAGCTCGCGACGGGCCGGCCCCTGCGGGTGAAGCTCGGCATCGACCCGACCACGGCCGACATCCACCTCGGTCACACGGTGGTGCTGGAGAAGCTGCGCGAGTTCCAGCAGGCGGGGCATCGGGTCGTCCTGATCGTCGGCGACTTCACCGCGCGGGTCGGCGACCCCAGCGGCCGTTCCGCCCAGCGGCCACTGCCGAGCGCCGAGCAGATCGAGGCCAACGCGGCCACCTACCAGGAGCAGGCGTTCAAGCTGCTCGACCGTGAGCTGACCGAGGTCCGCTTCAACAGCGAGTGGCTGCGGATGGCGCCCGAGGAGCTGCTCGGGCTGCTGGCGACGACGACCGTGGCGCGGCTGCTCGAGCGCGACGACTTCCAGAAGCGGATGGCGGCCGGACACCCGGTCTCGGCGCTGGAGCTGCTCTACCCGCTGCTGCAGGGCTACGACTCGGTCGCGGTCGAGGCCGACGTCGAGCTGGGGGGGACCGACCAGAAGTTCAACCTGCTGTTCGCCCGCGACGTGCAGGCCTCCTACGGCCGCAAGCCGCAGTCGATCCTGACGATGCCGATCCTGGTCGGCACCGACGGGACCCAGAAGATGAGCAAGTCGCTCGGCAACTACGTCGGCGTGACCGAGCCGCCCGGGGAGATGTTCGGCAAGCTGATGCGGATCCCCGACGAGGCGATGCCCGAGTACTTCCGGCTGCTGCTCGGCGCCGAGCAACCCGACCGGCCGCCGAACGAGGCCAAGCGCGAGCTCGGCCGGCGGATCGTCGCCCGCTTCCACGGCAAGGACGCCGCGGCCGGCGCAGAGGCGCACTTCGACCGCCTCTTCGTCCGCCACGAGGCGCCCGAGGAGATCGACGAGATCGAGCTCGCCGGGTTCCTCGGCGACAACGGCGACGCCGTCCACCTGCCGAAGCTGATCGCCGTCGCCTTCGAGATCAGCTCCAGCGAGGCGCGGCGCCTGCTCGGCCAGGGGGGCGTCAAGCTCGACGGGGAGCCGATCCCCGCGGGGACGCTCGACCTCGAGCCGGGGGCGCTCGAGGGCAGGGTGCTGCAGGTCGGCAAGCGCCGCTTTCGCCGCCTGCGCGGCAGGCACTAGGCAAACCGCCGCCGTAGCGCTATACTCCCGCGTCCTTCTGGGATGGCCCTGTGCCGTCCCATGCGCAAAAGACGGCGAGTCCCGCCGCAGAGGCGCAGCGGTCTTTGAAAACTGAGCAGCGTGCACCCGCGGGCATTCGTGTCCGTGGGATGTTTGAGCCCGATCCACTCGACTCGTCAGCGTGTCGAGTGGTCTGATTTACCCGTCATGCCGGCCGCCATGTTTGTGTACCCGGCGGCCTGCCAGGCATGACTACTCTCTGTAAGAAGTACTTTCACGGAGAGTTTGATCCTGGCTCAGGACGAACGCTGGCGGCGTGCTTAACACATGCAAGTGGTGCGACGAACCAGGGCTTGCCCTGGGGCAAAGCCGCGAACGGGTGAGTAACACGTGAGTAACCTGCCCCGATGACCGGGACAACCCGAGGAAACTCGGGCTAATACCGGATGTAGCGCACAGGCATAAGCCTGTTCGCCAAAGGAAGCTTCGGCCTCCGCATTGGGAGGGGCTCGCGGCCCATTAGCTTGTTGGTGGGGTCAAGGCCTACCAAGGCGACGATGGGTAGCTGGTCTGAGAGGACGATCAGCCACACTGGGACTGAGACACGGCCCAGACTCCTACGGGAGGCAGCAGTGGGGAATCTTGCGCAATGCGCGAAAGCGTGACGCAGCAACGCCGCGTGGGGGAAGACGGCCTTCGGGTTGTAAACCCCTTTCAGGAGGGACGAAGGTTCGGCGGTGAATAGCCGTCCGGACTGACGGTACCTCCAGAAGAAGCTCCGGCTAACTACGTGCCAGCAGCCGCGGTAATACGTAGGGGGCAAGCGTTGTCCGGAATCATTGGGCGTAAAGCGCGCGTAGGCGGCCCTGTAAGTCCGTTGTGAAAGTCGAAGGCTCAACCTTCGAAAGCCGATGGATACTGCAGGGCTAGAGTCCGGAAGAGGCGAGTGGAATTCCTGGTGTAGCGGTGGAATGCGCAGATATCAGGAGGAACACCAATAGCGAAGGCAGCTCGCTGGGACGGTACTGACGCTAAGGCGCGAAAGCGTGGGGAGCGAACAGGATTAGATACCCTGGTAGTCCACGCCGTAAACGATGGGCACTAGGTGTGGGAGGTGTCGACTCCTCCCGTGCCGTCGCTAACGCACTAAGTGCCCCGCCTGGGGAGTACGGCCGCAAGGCTAAAACTCAAAGGAATTGACGGGGGCCCGCACAAGCAGCGGAGCATGTGGTTTAATTCGACGCAACGCGAAGAACCTTACCTGGGCTTGACATGTTGGTGACCGCCGTGGAAACACGGTTTTCCTTCGGGACACCATCACAGGTGGTGCATGGCTGTCGTCAGCTCGTGTCGTGAGATGTTGGGTTAAGTCCCGCAACGAGCGCAACCCCCGTTCCATGTTGCCAGCATTAAGTTGGGGACTCATGGGAGACTGCCGGTGACAAACCGGAGGAAGGTGGGGATGACGTCAAGTCATCATGCCCCTTATGTCCAGGGCTACACACGTGCTACATTGGCGCATACAAAGGGCTGCAATACCGTGAGGTGGAGCGAATCCCATAAAGTGCGTCTCGGTTCGGATTGGAGGCTGAAACTCGCCTCCATGAAGCTGGAGTTGCTAGTAATCGCGGATCAGCAATGCCGCGGTGAATACGTTCCCGGGCCTTGTACACACCGCCCGTCACACCACGAAAGCAAGTAACACCCGAAGCCGGTGGCCTAACCTTTTGGAGGGAGCCGTCGAAGGTGGGACCTGTGATTGGGGTGAAGTCGTAACAAGGTAGCCGTAGCGGAAGCTGCGGCTGGATCACCTCCTTTCTAGGGAGATTTCTCTAGAACGTCGACCGGGCTCCCCAGTGGCATCAAGTCACTGGGAACGCTGCTCAGTTTTGAGAGACCGCCGGCGGAGATCCCGTCGCGTGTGCCTCGGTGGACCTTGAAAACTGCACATGGCCAAGACATGAGCCCGTCGTCATGACGGGCTCTGGGTAATTAATTACACGATCTATACATGTATGTGTACAGATCGCTCACCGTCAAGATAGTAAGGGCTTACGGTGGATGCCTTGGCACCAGGAGTCGATGAAGGACGTGGACGGCTGCGATAAGCCGCGGTGAGGCGCTGAACAGCCATTGACCCGCGGGTCTCCGAATGGGGAAACCCGGCGCCGGTAATGCGGCGTCATCCGGTGGTGAATTCATAGTCATCGGAAGGCAACCGGGAGAACTGAAACATCTAAGTATCCCGAGGAATAGAAATCAACCGAGACTCCCTTAGTAGTGGCGAGCGAAAGGGGATCAGCCCAAACCCGACAGATGCAAGCGGGCACGCGTTGTCTGTTGGGGGTTGTAGGGCGTCATGCCCGAGCCGTGCCTGGCTCGGCGGCAGTTACAAAATCAGGTGTTAACCGAAGCGAGTGGAACCTCGCACCACAGAGGGCAATCGTCCCGTAGGTGAAAACGCACTGATCTGCCGATTGACGATCCTGAGTAGGACCGCACCCGTGAAACGCGGTCCGAACCTGGGGGGACCACCCTCCAAGGCTAAGTACTACCTGGTGACCGATAGTGAACTAGTACCGTGAGGGAAAGGTGAAAAGCACCCCTGAAGGGGAGTGAAATAGTACCTGAAACCGCAAGCCTACAAGTGGTCGGAGCACCTTCGGGTGTGACGGCGTGCTTTTTGCATCACGAGCCGGCGAGTTACTCGTCAGTGGCAAGGTTAAGCGATGAGCGGAGCCGCAGCGAAAGCGAGTCTGAATAGGGCGACACAGTCATTGGCGGTAGACCCGAAACTGGGCGAGCTATCCATGGGCAGGCTGAAGCGGGGGTAAGACCTCGTGGAGGGCCGAACCGACCTAGGTTGAAAACTGGGCGGATGACCTGTGGATTGGAGTGAAAGGCTAATCAAGCCCAGAGATATCTGGTTCTCTCCGAAATATATTTAGGTATAGCCTCGCGTATATTTGCGTGGCGGCCGTAGAGCACTGTTTGGACTAGGGGCCCTACCAGGTTACCGACTTCAGGCAAACTCCGAAGACCGTCACGGTTAGCGCGGGAGTCAGTGTGCGGGGGATAAACTTCGTACGCAAAAGGGGAACAACCCAGACCATCAGCTAAGGACCCTAAGTACTAGCTAAGTGGTGAACGATGTCCGAGTGCAGAGACAACCAAGAGGTTGGCTTAGAAGCAGCCACCCTTGAAAGAGTGCGTAACAGCTCACTGGTCAAGTGTTCGGGCGCGGAGAATTCAACGGGGCTCAAGCTAGTCTCCGAAGCTATGGGTGTGCAGGCCTGCGGGCTCTGCACGCGGTAGGAGAGCGTTCCAGTTGCGTGAAGCAGGTGCGTAAGCCCCTGTGGAGTGGCTGGAAGTGAGAATGCCGGCATAAGTAACGAAAGAGGGGTGAGACTCCCCTCCACCGATTGTCCAAGGTTTCCTGAGTAAAGTTCGTCTGCTCAGGGTTAGTCGGGACCTAAGGCGAGGCCGAAAGGCGTAGCCGATGGCCAACAGGTTGATATTCCTGTACCACGTCGCTTCCGTTATGACCGATGGGGGGACGGGGAAGGGTAAGGGAACCCAGGCGATGGTCGTCCTGGGGCAAGCACGTAGCCAGTCCCTGTAGGAAAATCCGCAGGGGCGTTTTGACGCGAGGTGCGACGCCAGCTGGCTTGACCGCCGGCCAGTCCTCTATCCCATGCCTCCGAGAAAATCCTCTAGGCAGGATTCACGTGCCCGTACCGATAACCGACACAGGTGGACAAGTAGAACATACTGAGGTGAGCGAGCTAACTCTCGTTAAGGAACTCGGCAAAATCGTCCCGTAACTTCGGGAGAAGGGACGCCCCGGTAGGGTGAACTCCATACGGAGGAAGCCCGAGGGGGCCGCAGTGAATTGGTCCAACCGACTGTTTACCAAAAACACAGGCCTCTGCTAAGTCGCAAGACGACGTATAGGGGCTGACGCCTGCCCGGTGCCGGAAGGTTACGCGGACTTGTTAGCGCTTCGGCGCGAAGCAATGAAGCTAAGCCCCGGTAAACGGCGGCCGTAACTATAACGGTCCTAAGGTAGCGAAATTCCTTGTCGGGTAAGTTCCGACCTGCACGAAT
>Ga0102953_1001478_pt1 | contig 14871 bp, 18 predicted proteins | sample SalPon2A_C_D2_MG_FD_78509 | JGI IMG/M metagenome (GOLD analysis project Ga0102953, IMG submission 78509) | Soil microbial communities from South San Francisco under conditions of wetland restoration - Salt Pond MetaG R2A_C_D2_MG | ecosystem: Environmental > Terrestrial > Soil > Wetlands | place... | reverse complement strand
GCGCTGGGCGTGACCAGCACGGGCTGCGCCCCCAGGTGCTCGGCCTGCGCCAGCAGGTCCGCGACGACGTGGCGCACGTCCGCGCTGTCGTCGGCCAGGACCAGCGTCTCGGTGGGCCCGGGCAGCGACTCCACCCCGACGCGGCCGAACACCTCGCGCTTGGCGGCGACCACGTAGCGGTTGCCGGGCCCCACCACCTTGTCGACCGCGGGCACGCTCTCGGTGCCGAAGGCGAACGCCGCCACCGCCTGGGCGCCGCCCATGCGGTAGACCTCGCGCACGCCGAGCAGCGCCGCCGCGAAGCGGATCTCGGGGGCGACGCTGCCGTCCCGGCCGGGCGGGGTAGCCACGGCGATCTCGGGCACGCCGGCCACGCGGGCCGGCACCGCGGTCATGATCACGCTGCTGAACAGCGGGTGCGTGCCGCCCGGCACGTAGCAGCCCACGCGCTGCAGCGGCCGCACCAGCTGGCCCAGCAGGGCGTCCGGCTCCTGAGCCAGGAAGCCGCCCGCCGGCTGCTGCCGGTAGTAACGGCGCACGCGCTCCACGGCCAGACGGATGGCGTCGGCCAATTCGGGCTCGAGCTCGCTCTCGGCGCCGTCGATGTCGGCCTGCGGCACGGCGAGCGTCGCCGGTCGCACCCCGTCGAGGCGCTCGGTGGCGTCCAGCACGGCGGCGTCTCCACCGCGTTCGACGGCGTCCAGGATGGGTCGCACCGCCGCCTGCGCCTCGGCGTCGGCGGCGCCGGCCGACCGCCGGGCGAAGGCCCGGAGGGCGGCCTCCAGATCGGGATAGCTGCGCATGGCGGCATCATAACGGCGGTGCCCCGTCGAACGCGCGCGCCCTAACGCGGCTGCGCGATGCCCTCGAGGGTGAGCGTCAGCGCCGTACGGAGCTCGTCGCGGATGGAGCGGTCCTGCCGGTAGGCCGCCCACTGCATCACGGTGATGAAGTAGACGTTGGCCAGGGTGCGGGCCAGGCGCTCCCGGGAGTAGTCCTCCCGCACGCTGCCCTCCTGCCTCGCTCGAGCCAGCACGTCCAGCAGCAGGTCCCCGAGCGGCAGGGCCAGGTACGCCGCCCGGGAGCGCTCGGGGTCCGGGTTGAGCAGCTCGTAGCTGAGCGGCAGCACCAGCCGGCGGTGGCTCTCCACGAAGCGCGCCAGCGCGTCGAACAGGAAGAAGAGCTCGCCCACCGGAGCCGCCCCGTGCTGCTCGCGCCGGTCCTGCAGCGCCTGCCGGAGCGCCTCCAGGCGCAGCCCGAAGTACTCGATGAGGATCGCTTCCTTGTAGGGGAAGTAGTTGAACACCGTCCCGCGCGACACCTCAGCCGCCCGGGCGATGGCGTCGAAGGTGGTCGCCTGGAAGCCCCGGTCCTCGAACAGGCGCATGGCGGCGTCGAAGATGCGCTGACGGCGGTCCGCCTTCTTGCGCTCACGGAGGCTCACGCGCGACGCCATCGCGGCATTCTAACGTGGTGCGCCCGCCCGCTCGACAGCGGGCGGGCGCACACGGCGCGACGCGGTGACATGCGGCCGGGGCCTCCGGCTCAGGCCGCGCGCGCCTTGTCCACCAGGCTCTTGAAGGCCTCCGGCTCGCGCACCGCCAGGTCGGCGATGACCTTCCGGTCCAGCTCGACCCCGGCGCGCCTCAGGCCGCTGACGAACGTCGAGTAGCTCATGCCCTCGGCTCGAGCGGCCGCGTTGATGCGGGCGATCCACAGGCGCCGGAACTCCGCCTTCTTGTCGCGGCGGTCCCGGTACGCGTAGTCGGCGGCGTTGAGGAGCGTCTGCTGGGCGACGCGGACGCTCTTGGAGCGCAAGCCCCAGAAGCCCTTGGCGCGCTTGAGGATCTTCTTGTGTCGGCGGCGGCGAACGACGCCGGTCTTGGCACGTGGCACGGCATGCCCTCCCTACTCGTAGGGCAGGAGCGCCTTGACGCGCTCCGCCTCCGGCTTGGCGAGTAGGAGGTCGGTGCGCCCCCTCCGGATGCGGCCACCCGACTTCTTGAAGTTCAGGTGCCGCTTGCCGGAGCGCATCGCCTTGACCTTACCTCGCCCAGTGACTTTGACACGGGCTCTGGTGCCCTTATGGGTCTTGAGTTTCGGCATGCTCTCGTCTCCTTGCCGCCGGTCGTCGGCGGCGCTCACTCTTGCGACCTCCGGCCGGACGCGAGTCCGGCGCGAGGAGCGTACGGGTTTCCGAACAGGTCTACGCCATGTCGGTGGGGCGGAGGATCATGTTCATGTCCATGCCCGCGATGGTCGGCGCAGAGTCTACCACAGCGAGCTCCGTGAGGTCGCTCGCCACCCGGTTCAGGATCTCCTGCCCCAGCTCGGGGTGGGTGCGCTCGCGGCCACGGAACATGATCGTCACCTTGACCTTGTGCCCGCCCTTGAGGAAGCGGCGGATATGGTTGACCTTGGTCTCGTAGTCGTGGTCGTCGATCTTCACGCGGAACTTGATCGACTTCAGCTCCTGTTGCCGGGAGCGCTTGCGAGCCTCCTTGGCCTGCTGCTGCAGCTCGAACCTGTAGCGTCCGTAATCCATCAGCCTGGCCACCGGGGGCTCGGCGCTCTCCCCCACGAGCACGAGATCCATGTCCGCATCGCGGGCGCGCCGCATGGCGTCGCGGGTGTCGATGATGCCGATCTGTTCGCCCGACTCCGTGATCAGACGCACCTGCCGCGCGCGGATCTGTTCGTTGACCTTCAACTCTCTCGCTATGAACTTCACCTCCAAAGGTCGGTGCCGTCCCCGCCGCGGTTCCGCGGCAGAGTGCACAGCGGCTCAGTCTAGCAGATGGTGTTTGGCCCATCAACGCGGCCGCGTCACGTCCAGGAGCCCGCGCCCCGGCGTGCGCGGCCCCCGCCCCCTGACGCACGCCGGCGCCGGCGTTGAAGCCGGACCGACCGGCGTGTGCCCCCCGGGCCGCCGCGACCGACAGGCACGCTGCGCACGCGGCGCTACGCTGGGGGCATGCAAGACGAAGCCACCCCAGACGAACAGCTCCGCGCCGGCCAGGCGGACGCGCGCGTGAGTGCCCAGGCGCCGGCGCGGCTGCGGCTCGGCTACTCGCCGTGCCCCAACGACACCTTCATCTTCTACGCGCTCGCCCACGGCCTCGTGAACGACGGCCGGCAGCCCGAGGTGTCCTTCGACATCCGCCTGGAGGACGTCGAGACGCTCAACCGGGCGGCCGACCAGGGTGAGCTGGACGTGGCCAAGGTCAGCTACCACGCCTACGGCTACCTCACCGACCGCTTCGTGATGCTGCGTGCCGGCGGCGCCCTGGGAAGCGGCGTGGGCCCGCTGATCGTCACCCGCGACCCCCTCACCGACCTCGCCGGCCGGCGCATCGCCATCCCCGGAGGCCGCACCACCGCCAACCTGCTGCTGCGGCTGTCGCAACCCGCGGCCGAGCTGGTGGAGTTGCGCTACGACCGCATCATGCCTGCGGTGGCGGCCGGCGAGGTGGACGCCGGCCTGATCATCCACGAGAGCCGCTTCACCTACCCCGAGCACGGCCTGCGGTGCTTCCTCGACCTGGGCGCCTGGTGGGAACGCACCACCGGAGCGCTGGTACCGCTGGGTGGCATCGTGGCCCGCCGCGACCTGGGTGACGACGTCCTGCATCGCCTGCAGGCGATGCTGCGCAGCAGCCTCGTCTACGCCTGGGAGGACCCGACCAGGACGCATCCGTACGTGGCCGCGAACGCCCAGGAGATGGACCCCTCGGTGCGCCAGCGACACATCGACCTGTACGTCAACGGCTACTCCATGGACGTCGGCGCGGACGGCGAGCGCGCGGCCGCGCTGCTCCTGGGGCGGGCCGCCGAGCAGGGGCTGTTCCGGCCCTGGCGGGAGCCCCTCTTCCTCGACGCCGGCGACCGACCGCCCGGCGCCTGACCCCCCGGCGACGGCGCGGCACGTGGCGACCCGGGCCGCCTCGGGTATGCTCGCGTATCCGAGCAGGCCGATTCAGGAGGCGAACATGCGGTCCGAGGAGTTGAAGTCGATCCAGGCGCCGCTCAAGGCGCGCTACCGGCAGGCGCCCGAAGCGGCGCTGGTGACGTTGCGGGCGAGCGGGACGCTGGGGGAGGGCGTGAGCTGCAGCGTGCAGACGGGCCGGGCGCTGGTCGAGGCCGGTCTCCACCCGGCAACGGGCGGGAACGGTATGGCGGCCTGCTCCGGCGACATGCTGCTCGAGGCCCTGGCCGCCTGTGCCGGCGTCACGCTCACGGCCGTCGCCACCTCCCTCGGCATCGCCGTGCGCGGCGGCACCGTGCATGCCGAGGGCGACCTCGACTTCCGCGGCACCCTGGCCGTCGACAAATCGGTCCCCGTCGGGTTCCAGGCCGTCCGCGTCGCCTTCGAGCTCGACACCGACGCCGACGAGGAGCAGCTCGCCACCTTGCTGCGCCTCACCGAACGCTACTGCGTCGTGTACCAGACCTTGGCGAGGCCGCCCGTCATGCACCTCAGCCGGCGGGCCGCCGCGGCCTGAGCGGGGCCCGGCCGGCGGCGCCGGCGGGCGCCGGTCCCTACCGGGCGGAAGCGCCGGGGCGGTAGAGTAGCGCCATGCCGAGCTTCACGATTGGTGAAGAGGTCCTCTTCGATGGGCGCCGCTACGTGATCACGACCGCGAGCGCGCGGCCGCCGTACCGCTACCGCCTCGTGTCGACCACGCCCGAGGGCGCACGGATGACCTGGGCGCGCCCCGAGGATCTTCACAAGATGGAGTCCTACACGCGTCCCAAGGACGACACCGAGCGCATCTGAGCGGGTTCAGGCCCGCCGCTCGCTCCGTACCGCCAGCAACGCCCGCGCCAACCGCACCCCATCGAGCGCCGCCTGCTCGAAGGGCAGGTAGCCCCTGGCGCACAGGCCGGCCGCGAACAGGCCGGGCAGGCCCGGCACGCCGAAGCCGTCGCCGGCCGGGCCGGAGAGCTCGAGCACCCGGCAGCGGACCTCGTACGGCAGGGTGCCGCCCACCGGATCCGCCGACAGCGTCACGTCCTTGAACGGGACCTGCCGCGCCATGAGGTCCTGGTAGAGCTCGTCGTAGGCCATCTCGCTGAGACGGCCTGCGGCCTCGGTGAGCTCCCCCACGGTCAGGCGCGCGTGGAGGAAGCTGCCCACGCACAACGCCACGCAGCGCCCCCAGCGCGGCACCCCCTCCCACGTCTGCACGCCCTCTACCCGGCCGCGCTCGTCGGTGAGCAGCGCGCTGACGTTCGACTGCAGCAGGTGCAGCCCCTCCTGGCGCTCGAGCGCGTACTTGGCGGCGCGGTGGAGCTGCCAGTTGGAGATGCACTCCGCATCGTCGCCGCGTACCTCGCGGTCCCCGGCGGCACGCGCCTGCCACAGCTCGTCCATCAGCGTGCCCTCCGGCGGGTTCAGGCGGATGACCTCTCCCACGGTGTTGTAGACGGTATCCAGACTGGTCGTGACCAGCAGGGTGTCCAACCCGCCGCGGGCGCAGGCGTAGGCCGCCTCGCTGCCCGACAGCCCGGCGCCGACGACGATCACGTCATAGACGTGTCCATGGGTGGGGTATGTGACCAAGCGAGGGCCTCAGTCGACCAGCTTGACGCCCGCCAGCAGCGGCTGCCTGCGCCCGACCGCGCGGATCAGCACGTGCTCGCCGCGGCGCGTGCGCTGGTAGATGAGCACGCCGGCCGGCGCCCCGATGAGCGGGCTCGTCTCGGGAGCATCCACCAGCACGCGCAGGTGGAGCGGCAAGCTGGAGCGGACCTGGCCGAGCTCATAGCGCCGGTCGCCGGTCATCCGGTAGCCGAAGAACACGTCGGGCGGATCGTCGCCCGAGTAGATGGTGGTGAGCGACTGGGCCTCGCCGGCCCGGTAGTGCGCGACCGCCTCCCACACCGCCGCCCGGGCGTCGGCCTCGCCGACGGTCTGCACCTCGGGCGAGCGGGTATCGCCGAAGAACGCGGCGGGGAAGTTGCGCGCCTGGGCGTAGAAGCCCTCCCGGCCGACGCGGAGCCGCATCACCTGGTTGTCGTAGGCGCGCCCCTTGACGAGGCTCTTGAAGTGGGAGATGGCCAGGCCGAAGCGGCGGTCGTGCGCCTCTGCGAAGTCCTCCCAGTCCGGGTCGATCAACGACGCGTCGGTGTTCAGCTCGAAACCGCTTGCTCGCGCATCGAACAGGTTCATACGGGCTTCTCTCCTACGTGGATCGCCGAGATGCCGAAGGTCTGGAGGCAGTAGCGGACGTCGCCGAAGCCTATCTCCCGCATGCGCTCGGCGAGCGCGTCGGGCGGCGGGAAGGCGATGACCGATGCGGGCAGGTAGCGGTAGGCCGCGGCGCGGCCGGACACGAGCCCGCCGACGGCGGGCAACACGCGCCGGAAGTAGAAACGGTAGAAGCTGCCGAAGGCACCCGTCGGAGGCGGCGGGAACTCCAGCACGACCAGGCGCCCGCCGGGGGCGAGCACGCGGAGGAACTCGCGCAGGCCGGCATCGATGTCGCCGAAGTTGCGCAGGCCGTAGCCGATGGTGACGGCGTCGAAGCTCCCGTCGGGGAAGCCGAGCGCGGTGCCGTCGCCCACCTGGAACCGCACGCGGCCCCGGTGAGCGCGCGCCTTGGCGCGGGCCCGCTGGAGCATGGGCTCGGCGAAGTCGACGCCGGTGACCTCCGCGGCCGGCGCAATGCCCGCCAGCGTGAAGGCGAGGTCGCCGGTGCCGGTGGCCACGTCCAGCACCCGGGCGGCGCCGCCGGCGAGGGCCGCGCGCGCGGCCTGGACCCGCCAGCGCCGGTCCACGCCGAAGCTGAGCAGTCTGTTCAGGACGTCGTAACGCGGGGCGATCGTCGAGAACATCGCCTGCACGTCCATCTGCTTGTCATCGGGGGCATGCCTGGCCGACGCCATCGCTTGAAGGCTACCATGACGCGCCCGGGAGCCGAGTGCCGACCGGGCGCCGCTGACGCCCGCAGCCACGGACGCGCTCAATCCGCCAACAGGGCGTGCTCCGCGACGAAGGCATCGAACTTCTCCCGGGTGAAGCCCGACAGGCTGGTGGCCCGATCGCCGATCACCAGGGTGGGCACGCTGCGCCGGCCACCGTTCACGCGCTGCACGTACGCGGCCGCGTCGGGATTCTGCTCGATGTCGACCTCGACGAACGGGATGGCGAACTTGTTGAGGAAGTTCTTGGCGCGCTGGCAGTCGCCACACCAGCGCGTCGTGTACATCGTGAGCGGTCGGCTGAGCAACGGACTCCTCCAAAAGGGCGCCGCTCCGTCGGGAACGAACACCTCATGATCTGCACACGAACCTATCAGACGGCGGCCGCTGCCTCTGTCAACCACGACGCACGTCACGGCACGAACGCGCCGAACGTGCAAGGTTCCACATCCCGGCTGGCATGCCGGGCGCCACAGCTCCGCCGGCACGTCCGCTATACTGCCGAGTTGGCCGCCCGCCAGAAGGAGCGGCCGCGCGCCGCCCGGACCAGACGGGGCGGCCGCCCCGGAGACTCGATGCCCTACCGCAACATCGCTATCATCGCCCACGTCGACCACGGCAAGACAACGCTCGTGGACGGCATGCTGCGCCAGTCGAACGTGTTCCGCGCCAACCAGGACGTGGTGGACCGGGTGATGGACAGCAACGCGCTCGAACGCGAGCGCGGCATCACCATCCTGGCGAAGAACACCGCCGTCACCTGGCGGGACGACAAGATCAACATCGTCGACACACCCGGGCACGCGGACTTCGGTGGCGAGGTGGAGCGGGCGCTCACCATGGTCGACGGCGCGCTGCTGCTGGTCGACGCCGCCGAGGGGCCGATGCCGCAGACGCGGTTCGTGCTGCGCAAGGCGCTGGCACAGGGCCTCGCGCCGATCCTGGTGATCAACAAGGTGGACCGCAAGGACGCCCGGCCCGACGAGGTCGCCACCCTCACCTTCGACCTCATGGTGGAGCTCGGCGCCGACGACGACCAGCTCGACTTCCCCATCCTCCACGCGGTGGCCCGTGAGGGGCGTGCATGGCACGACGGCGAGGTGCCGGCCAACGACCTCAGCGCGCTGTTCGAGACCATCCACGCCAAGGTGCCCGCCGCCCGCGGCAACCCCGACGCGCCTTTCCGCATGCAGGTGGCCAACCTGGACTACTCGGACTACCTCGGTCGCCTGGCCATCGGCCGCGTGCTGCAGGGACGCGTCCGCCCCGGGGAGGCGCTCGTCCGGGCCGGCATGGACGGCAGCATGACCCGGGCGCGGGTCACCAAGGTGTTCACGCATATGGGGCTGAGCCGCAGCGAGTGCGAGGAAGCCGACACGGGCGACATCGTGGCGCTCTCCGGCGTGGAGGGGGCGATGATCGGGGAGACATTGTGCCACCCGGACGCGGTGGAGGCCTTGCCTGCCGTCCACGTCGACGAGCCCACGGTGAGCGTCACCTTCAGCCCCAACACCAGCCCCTTCGCCGGCCGCGAGGGCCGGTACGTCACCAGCCGCCACCTGGCCGATCGGCTCGAACGCGAGCTGCTCACCAATGTGGCGCTGAGGGTGGAGCCGCTGGGGAGCGAGCGCTACCGGGTCTCCGGACGCGGGGAGCTGCACCTCAGCATCTTGATCGAGACCATGCGCCGCGAGGGCTACGAGTTCTCGGTGTCGCGGCCCGAGGTGATCTTCCGGCGCGAGGGCGAGGTCCTGGAGGAACCCTTCGAGCGGGTGGTGGTCGACGTGCCGACCGCCTCGATGGGCAACGTGATGGAGGCGCTGTCGGCCCGCCGCGGCACCCTGACGCACATGGAGCCCGGCGAGAGTCGCGCCCGCCTCGAGTTCCGCGTCCCGAGCCGCCTGCTCTTCGGCTTCCGGACCTCCTTCCTGTCGCTGACCCAGGGTGAGGGCGTGCTGAGCCACGTCTTCGACGGGTACGAGCCGTACGCCGGTGATGCGGAGATCCGCCAGCACGGCTCCATGGTCGCCATGGAGGCCGGCGAGACCTTCGCCTACAGCCTCTACAAGCTGGCCGACCGTGGCGAGTTCTTCATCACGCCCGGCACCGAGGTGTACGTGGGGATGATCCTCGGCGCCCGCAGCAAGGCGGGGGACCTCAACGTCAACGTGTGCAAGAACAAGAAGCTCACCAACGTGCGCGCTGCCGGCAGCGACGACAACCTGCTGTTGACGCCCCCTCGGCGCCTGAGCCTCGAGGAGGCGCTGGAGTACATCGCCGACGACGAGCTGCTCGAGGTCACGCCCAAGGCGATCCGGCTGCGCAAGCGCGTGCTCGACCCCAACGTTCGCAAGAAGGTGCAGGCGGCCCAGGCCGCCTGAGCCGGAGCCCGTCGAGCGCGCCTCGCGGGCCTCAGCCCGGGTCGCGGGCAGCCACCGCGACGAGCGGAGCCTCGCCGGCGCCTCCGCGGCTGACCTCATGGTCGGAGCCGTCGGGTGGGGCGTCGGCGTGCGGCCCGCGCTCCACCGTCAGCATCCCGTAGGGTTCGTCCTGGTGGGCGCGCGCCCGTCCCTGCCGTACCAGCTCCAACAGCGCCGCGAAGCTCACGGTGCGGCTGGGCCAGTCGCGAGCCTCGGCGAGGTCGAACAGGCGGCCCCGGCCGACACGGCGCAGGGCCGCCATCACCTGGCGCATGGCGCCTGCCAGCGTGAGCCGCTCCAGCGCCAGCTCGAAGTAGTTGCCGGCGCGGTAACGCGCGGCCATGCGCGCCAGGTCGCCGGCGGAGGCCCGGAGGGGGCGCTCGGGGCGCGGGTAGTCCGGTCTCGGGGCGTGCGCCGGCAGCACCAGCCGCCGCTCCTCGCGCCGCAGGCGTAGGAAGCGCACCGCTTCGTCCAGCTCCTCCAGCAGCGCCACGGCCGACAGCGTCTCCTCGAGCGCTTCCTGCTCGGACTCCTCCGCCTCGCGCGGGGGGCGGGGCAGCAGCAGGCGCACCTTCAGCTCCACCACCTGCGCGACGCGCGGAAGCGCCTCGCTGGCCAGCTCCAGATCGACGTCGGCGAGTGCCTCGAAGTACGTCAGGTAGTCGCGCACCAGGCGGTAGAGGTCCAGCGCGAACGGCGTCAGGGAACCGGTGCGCAGAGCGTGCGCCAGCTCCCCGACCGTCCCCGTGAAGTGCTCCTGCTCGACGGTGAACGGCTCGGGGGCGAACGATGCGGGCACGGACGTGTCCGCGGTGGACGTGTCGGCGCTGGACGTGGTCGGATCGGCCACGGCGCGAGTCTACCACCGGGCGAACCGGCACCGCCTTCGACCGACCGCCCCGCGGCCGGGGCCGCGGCGGCTCAGTCCAGGAACGGGTCGGCGCCGTCGCGCGCCAGGTGCCGGGTATCGTTCACCCGCTCCACCACCGCCTCGACGCCACGGAACAGCACCCGGCTGACCCCGGTGTGACGCAGGTAGATGCGCTTGCGCCAGCGTGGCCGCTCCACGCCCAGCACGAAGGCGAGCAGCATCTGGATGGTGCCCGAGTGGGTGACCGCGACCACGTGGTCGATGTCCTCCAGCTCCTCCATCCAGGCCACGGCGCGCTCGCGGAGCTGGCGGTACGACTCCCCGCCGGGCGCCTGTCTCTCGAACGGGTCGACCATCCACCACGCCCACCGTGGATGGGATTCGTTCTCGAGCTGCGTCACGCCCTCGAACTCGCCGAAGTCGAGCTCGGCGAGGCGCGGGTCGAAGCGGATCGGTCGCTCCGGGAAGGCGATCTCGGCGGTCTCGCGAGCGCGCGCCAGCGGGCTGGAGAACACCACGGCGTCAGCCTCCAGACCGCGCACGTAGTGCGCTAGCTGGCGCGCCTGCCCACGCCCGTCGTCCGACAAGGGCACGTCGGTCTGCCCCTGGAAACGCCCGGTGACGTTCCACTCGGTGAGGGCGTGCCGGATCAGCGTGAGCCGTCGCATGCGCTCCAGAGTGTACCAGGCCCGACGCCCGGGAGCGCTCTCCTGCACGTTGTCGGCAGGGTCGGCCGCGGCGGGGCCCCATGCTACCCTCGCGCCATGGACCTCACCGGCAAGACCGCCCTGGTGACCGGCGCCAGCCGCGGCATCGGCCGCGCCGTGGCGGCGGCGCTCGTCGGGGCGGGCATGAACGTCACCCTGACCGCCAGGCACGAGGACGACGTGACGGCCGCGGCGCGCGCGCTCGACGCCGAAGGGCCGGGGCACGCGCAGGGCGTGGCCTGCGACGTCCGCCGGCTCGACGCGCTGGTGCACGCCGTCGAGCGCACCACGCAGGCCTACGGCGGGCTCGACGCGGTCGTCGCCAACGCCGGCGTCGGCGTCTTCGCCAGCATCGACGCGATGCGCGTGGAGGACTGGCAGCGTGCCGTCGACACCAACCTCACCGGGGTGTTCTACACCGTCAAGGCCTCGCTGGAGGCGCTGAAGGAGCGCCGCGGCACCATCATCACCGTCGGCAGCCTGGCCGGCACCAACTTCTTCGCCGGGGGCGCCGCCTACAACGCCACCAAGTTCGGCCTCGCCGGCTTCAGCCAGGCGATCATGCTGGACCTGCGCAAGCACGGGGTGAAGGTATCGACCATCATGCCGGGCTCCGTCGCCACCCACTTCGGCGGGGACGCGCCCGGCCCCGAGGACGCCTGGAAGATCCAACCCGAGGACCTCGGCGAGATGGTGCTCTACCTGCTGCGCACTCCGGAACGCACCCTGCCCAGCAAGGTCGAGGTGCGCCCCACCCACCCGCCCGGCAGCTGAGCGCGCGGCTCCCGCGCTCGGCGCGGCGCGTCGGCGCTGCGCGTAGACTGGCGGCGTGTATCCCCTGCTGCGCCGCGCCCTGTTCCGCCTCGATCCCGAGCGCGCGCACGGCCTGATCATGGGCGGCCTGGCCGAGGCCGGCCGGAGCCCGCTGTGGACGCGCCTGCTGGCCCGCGCCTACCGGCTCGAGGACGCGCGGCTGCGGGTGCGGCTCTTCGGCCTCACCTTCCCATCCCCCATCGGCCTCGCCGCCGGCCTCGACAAGGACGGAGTGGCCGTGCGCGGCCTGGCCGCGCTGGGCTTCGGACACCTGGAGCTGGGCACGGTCACCGCCCAGGCGCAGCCCGGCAACCCCCGGCCGCGGCTGTTCCGCCTCGTCGAGGACGGCGCCATCATCAACCGCATGGGCTTCAACAACGCCGGCTCGCGGACCCTGGCGATGCGGCTGGCGCGTCTCCGCGCCGCCGGCGGCGTGCCCGTACCACTCGGGATCAACGTGGGCAAGTCGCGCGCGGTCCCGGTCGAGGCCGCGGTCGGCGACTACGAACGCTCGCTGCGGGACGTGTGGGCGGTGGCCGACTACCTGGCGCTGAACGTCTCCTCGCCGAACACCCCGGGCTTGCGCTCGCTGCAGGAGCGCCAGCCGCTGGAAGCCCTGCTGCGGCTGGTGGCGCGCCTGCGCGCCGAGCTCGGGGACAAACCGGTGCTGTTGAAGATCGCGCCCGACCTGGCGGACGGCGCCCTGCTCGACGCCGCGGCGGCGGCCGAGACGCATGGCCTGGCGGGCCTCATCGCCACCAACACCACCATCGTCCGCGACGGGCTCACGAGCGCCCACGCGGCGGAGACCGGGGGCCTGTCGGGCCGGCCGCTGGCGGCCCGCTCGCTGGAGGTGCTGCGGCTCCTGCGGGCCGGCACGGAGCTGCCCATCGTGTCGGTGGGCGGGGTGAGCAGCGGCGCAGACGCCGTGGAGCGCCTGCGGGCGGGCGCCTCGCTGGTACAGGTGTACACGGCGTTCATCTACGGCGGCCCGGGGATCGTCCGGGCGATGAACGCGGCGGTGCTGGCCGCGATCGAGCGCGAGGGGCTGGCGTCGGCAGGCGAGCTCAGCGCTCGCGGGCCGCACCCCTCCACGGCACGTCCGGCACGCCAGACCGCGCGTTGACGGCGCGCGCCAGGGTGAAGAGCAGGTCCGAGAGCCGGTTGAGGCAACGCAGCGCCTCGGGATTGATGTCCGCGGCGCGGGCGAGCGCCACGGTCTCGCGCTCCGCCCGCCGCGCCACGGAGCGCGCCAGGTGGAGCGCGGCCGCCGCGGCGCTGCCGCCGGGCAGGACGAAGCTGGTGAGCGGCTCCAGCTCCGCATCGAGGGCGTCGATGCGCGCTTCCAGCGCCGCGACGTCGGCGTCTGCGATGCCGCGTACGGCGTGGCGCGCTTTGGCGTCCAGCGGCGTCGCCAGGTCGGCGCCGAGGTCGAAGAGCAGGCTCTGCAGCGTCTCCAACTCGCCGGCGAGGGCGGCCGCCGAGACGCTGGCTCCCGGCCCCGCAAGGGCGGCGCGGGCCAGCCCCAGCGCGGCGTTGGCCTCGTCCACGGCGCCGTAGGCACGCACCCGGAGGTCGTCTTTCGGGACGCGGCCGCCGCCGAAGAGCCCCGTCTCGCCGCTGTCGCCCGTACGCGTGTAGATCTTCATGGGGGCACCATAGCGCGGGCAGGATAGCCCGTGCCGCACGCGCCCCCGGCGTCCCCGCCAGGGCGGGCTCGGGTAGACTGGCGGCAGGCATGAACGTCGTCCACCTGCTCCACACCGAGGTCCTGGGCAACGAGGCGCTGCGCTGGCTGATCGCCGTGGGCGTGGCCCTCATCGTGTACTTCGGGTTGCGCGTCGTCCGCGGGCTGGTCAGGCGGCGCTTCACCCGCCTCGCCGAGCGGACCCGCTTCGCCTTCGACGACGTCCTGGTGGAGACGCTCGGCCAGACCCACAGCTTCACGTTCGTGGCGGCCGCCATCTACTTCGGGTCTCTGGGGCTCGTCTTCGGGGGCCGCGTCCACGAGTACCTTTCCCGCGGCTTCGTGCTGGTGCTGCTCGTCCAGCTCGCCCTGTGGGCCAACCACGCCCTCCGGGCGGTGCTCGAACGCTACCGGCACGACGAGTCGCTGGGGCCGGGCCGCCGCACCGGCCTGGCCGCCATCGGCTTCGTGGGGCGGCTGGTGCTGTTCACCCTGGTCTTCCTGCTGGTCATGGAGAACCTGGGAATCCACGTGAACACGCTTCTGGCCGGCCTCGGCATCAGCTCGCTGGCCGTGGCGCTGGCGCTGCAGAACATCCTGGGCGACCTCTTCGCCTCGCTCTCGATCGTCTTCGACAAGCCCTTCGAGATCGGCGACTTCATCATCGTCGACCAGAAGCTGGGCACCGTCGAGCACGTGGGGCTTCGCACCACCCGCGTCCGCAGCCTGTCGGGCGAGCAGCTGGTGTTCCCCAACAACGACCTCATCAAGTCGCGCATCCACAACTACAAGCGCATGGCCGAGCGGCGCGTGGTGTTCTCCTTCGGGATCCTCTACCAGACCCCTCCGGACATCGTGGAGCGCATCCCCGGGATGGTGCGTGAGATCATCGAGTCGCACGACAAGGTGCGCTTCGACCGGGCGCACTTCAAGGGGTTCGGCGCCTCCTCGCTCGACTACGAGGTGGTCTACTGGGTGCTCGACCCCGATTACACGCTGTACATGGACATCCAGCAGGCGATCAACCTGGCGATGATGCGGGCCTTCGCGGAGCTCGACGTCGAGTTCGCCTTCCCCACGCGCACCGTGTTCCTGGAGGCCGGAGAGAACCCGCCCCCGCTGCTGTCGGCGGGGACGGCCAGGTGGGCCGCCGCCGACAGCAGCGGGCGACCGGCGGGCGACGACACGGGCGACGACACGGGCGACGAAGGGGGCGACGACACGGGACGCTGAGCGCCGCGGCCTGCCTCGAGCTGCCGGGGGCGGCGCCTCAGGCCCGCCCGAAGCGCTCCTCGACGTAGGCGTCCAGCATGCGGTTGAAGTCCTCGACGATGGCGTCGCCCTGCAAGGTGCCGACCAGCTCGCCGTCGCGGTAGACGGGCGCGCGCGGCGACTCGCCGCTGCCCGGCAGGCTGATGCCGATGTCGGCGTGCTTCGACTCGCCCGGGC
>Ga0102953_1001477_pt1 | contig 14876 bp, 14 predicted proteins | sample SalPon2A_C_D2_MG_FD_78509 | JGI IMG/M metagenome (GOLD analysis project Ga0102953, IMG submission 78509) | Soil microbial communities from South San Francisco under conditions of wetland restoration - Salt Pond MetaG R2A_C_D2_MG | ecosystem: Environmental > Terrestrial > Soil > Wetlands | place... | reverse complement strand
GATGCCGTCATCCTCGTTTTTACGCCATTTCTCTCCCTTGATCGGCCCCATGTCACGGTAAATGAAAATAGCGATAAAGAAGGCGTACACGGCCGATATGGCAGCGGCTTCGGTCGGGCTGCAAATACCACCGTAGATCGATCCCAGGACGATGACGATCAGCATCAGGCCCCAACTGGCGCTGGCACCGGAGCGCACGAGATTCTTCGCACCGACCCAGGGCTGGGCCGGCAGCCCCTTGACGCGGGCGACAATGTAAATGACAATCATCAGCATGGTGCCCATCAACAGACCCGGCAGAAAGCCGGCCATGAACAGGCGTGCCGCCGATTCTTCCGTCGCCGCGGCGTAGACCAGCATGACGATCGATGGCGGGATCAGGATGCCGAGGGTCCCGGCGTTGGTAATGACCCCGGCGGCCATTTGTTTCGGATACCCGGCCTGTACCATGCCGGCGATGACGATCGAGCCGATCGCTGCGACGGTTGCGGGCGAAGAGCCTGAGACCGCGGCGAAGATCATGCAGGCCAGAACCGAGGCCATCGCCAGGCCGCCGCGAATCCAGCCGACGCAGTCGATGGCAAAGTTGATAATCCGGTTGGCAACCCCGCCGGTCGACAGGAATGTCGATGACAGGATGAAAAACGGTATGGCCAGCAGAGTGTAATGTTCCGACTGGGATGCGAACAGCTTGAGAGCGATCGAAGCCAGGGAATCGTAGGAAAACATCAGGATCGTGCTGATACTGGAAAGTCCGAGTGCAAAGGCGATCGGCATCCCGGTCAGCAGGCAAAGAAGTAAAATTAAGAAAAGTGCTGCGATGGTCATGCCTGGTCTCCTCCCTTGCTGGCAGCCTGGGAGGTTTCCTGAGCCAGGTGCATGCTTTCCTTGGCTTCATCAGCGAGCACGAAGCCTTCGTTTTTCCCGGTAAATATCCCCCAGATCAGTCCCAGCAGTCGCCAGGCGATCATGACCATGCCGATCAACAGGATGCTATGTGCAGCCCACTTCTGAATGGGCATATCGTCAAGTTCAATTTTAATCTTGTAAACCTTCTTGAGGTAGACCCAGGATCCCTCGATAAACAGTGCGCAGTAGAACAGGCAGGCACAAACGGCCAGAAAGCCGATAACTTTCCGTGTTTTTGGCGGCAGAATTTTTACCAGGGCGTCGACCCCGATATGCGCGCCGACCTTGATGCCGTACGAGACTCCGAACAGCACCATCCAGGCGGAAAGATGCAGGGTCAGTTCCTCGGCCCACATAATCCCTTCATTGAAAACGAAACGCATCACGACCTCGACAAACACCAACAAGGTCATGGAAGCCATCAGAAGACAAATGATCGTTTCTTCGAGGCTGTTAACTATTCTGTTTAACATAATCTGTCCTTATGAAAAATTCCTGCCTAAAAAACGTGGGCCCCGCCGAACGGGACCCACGAGTAGTATGTTTTGTTACATGTTCGAATTGACAGCAGCCTCGATGTATTCCTTGCCGATCTCGTCTTCAAACTTCTTCCAGACCGGTTTCATGGCATCAACCCATTGCTGGCGTTGGGCATCGGTAATTTCAATAACTTCGGAGCGGCCGGAATCGATGATCCGCTGACGGTCGTTGATGGCTTTTTGTGCGGAAATTTCGTTGCCGTAAGCAATCGCCTCATCCAGGGCTTTCTTGACTTCGGTGCGGATGTCGTCCGGCAGGCTATTCCAGAACTCAGTCGAAGTGACGACCAGATAATCGAGGACTCCGTGATCGGTTTCGGTGATGTAGGGCTGAACTTCATAGAACTTCTTGGAATAGATATTCGACCAGGTGTTCTCCTGTCCGTCGATAGCGTTGGTCTGCAGCAGGGTGAAGACCTCGGAGAAAGGCTTCTTGACCGGCATCGCGTCGACCGCTTCGAACTGCGCGGCGAGAACGTCGGAACTCATGATGCGGAACTTCTTATTTTTGGCATCGGTCGGGACCCGAATCGGCGAACCGGCGGAAAGCTCTTTCATGCCGTTGTGCAGGTAGCCGAGGCCGATCAGTCCCTTGCCTTCCATCGACATCAGCATTTTCTGCCCGACCGGACCCTGCTGGAATCTTTCCACGGCAGCCATGTCCTTGAACAGGAAGGGAAGATCGAAGATCTGCAGGGAAGAGGTGTATTTGTTAAACTTGGACAGCGAGGGTGCGGCGAGCTGGACGTCGCCGAGCAGCATCGCTTCGAGAACCTTGTTGTCGCCGAAGAGCTGAGAGTTAGGGAAAACCTCGACAACGACCTTGCCGTCCAAACGCTCCTTGACAAGATCTCTGAATTTGGTGGCCATCTGGCCCTTGGGGGTGTTTTCAGCAACAACGTGGGAAAACTTGATGACGATCGGCGCGGCCATGGAAATCGTGGCGGTGGCGACCATGGTCACGGCAATCAAGAGACTGACGACTAACAACTTGTTCTTTGACATGTTACTCTCCTCATTCAATAGGGTTGTAGAAAATGTCGCTCCAAAAGCAACATTGAAAAATTTGCCAGCACTCACCCTGTATGCCTATCAAGGTGAAATGCCAGGCTACTGTCGCGAACGTCGTGCGGGTGGAACAATTAAGCAATTGAGCAATTACGATGCCACTCACTTGAACAAGTCTAAAACGGAATTTTGAAATTTCTTTCAAGTCAGCAATTTTACCCGAAAAAATAGACCTTTGCTGGCAATCGGAAAAATAATAATAAAATTTTTTTATATGTTTTAGCCGGATGCGCCGGATCATCATGCCGACATGGATCTTTGCAGCTCGTGAAGTTAATTGTTTGTAGTGCTGGCAGACTCAGGTTGGGAGTAAGTACCTGAAATAATGGAATATATTCTTTACCGGCGAGCAAGGTAGATGGGTCTGCAAGCTTTTTAGCTTTGGCAAGTTTTAGAAAGCTTTTATATAAGTGACAATCGAGTGGCGTAAAGCCGCGCATTTCAGGCCGCCAGCAGTGAATCTGGCCAAATTTCGCCATGCGGGAGTTCTTGTGGCTGAAATTGTCCACTTGCCGTTCGCATTCATGGGGACATTTTCAGCTTGATGGCGGTTCAAGAGTGGGATAGGTTGTGCGGGAAAAAACAAGCAACATTATCTGGGGATGGATTGCAACTTCATGATGAATAACAGATTTACTTTCCTTGCTCCGGCCAAGATCAATCTTTGTCTGCATGTCCAGGGGCGTTATGCCAATGGCTATCATGACCTGGCCATGTTGATGCAGCGGGTGAGTCTGTTTGACCAGATCAGCCTGCGCTTGACGTCTGACGGCAAAACGGCATTTTCCTGTACTGATCCAGACCTTGATGCTGCCGAGGATAATTTGGTGCTGCGTGCCGCGCGAAGTCTGTTTGACCATGTCGGTACGAACTTGGGCGTGTCAATCAGGTTGGACAAGCGAATCCCGATTGCTGCCGGTTTGGGGGGTGGATCGTCTGATGCGGCTGCGACCCTGCTCGGGTTGAACCAGGCGGCTGGGTTCGGATTGGCTAAGCAAGAATTGATGAAGCTTGGGGTCAAGTTGGGGGCGGATGTTCCCTTCTTCATTCTGGAGCAGTCGGCCTGGGCGACCGGTATCGGTGATGTGCTTGATCCGGTGGTCGGTTTACCTCCATTACACTATGTTCTCGTCAACCCCGGGGTGCCTGTTTCTACCGCCTGGGTGTACCAAAATTTAAGGTTGACATCACCCGTCGATGTGGCTAAACTGCGCGAGTTTCCCAGGACGCCTGAGGGTTTGGTGCGCCTGCTTCATAATGATCTGGAACAGGTCACAATCGCTCGTTATCCACTCATTGACAAGGTCAAGCAGGCACTGTGCGATCGTGGAGCGCTGGGAGCGCTGATGTCTGGGAGTGGCGCCACGGTTTTCGGCTTGTACGCTGACCTTGAGCTGGCACAGCAGGTTGCGACTGGTCTGACTGAAGATTTTGGTTGGTGGTCCGTGGCGGTTTCACCGTTGGCTTGACGCCGGCAAAGGCTCGGACTTTTTGTATTTGTAAGTAATATTGGGGCGTCGCCAAGCGGTAAGGCACCGGATTTTGATTCCGGCATTCCCAGGTTCGATCCCTGGCGCCCCAGCCATAATTATCGGGTCGGTGCTCCTTCCGGGATTGAAGCGGAGCAAGTGCTGACTTCTAACTAAAATAATATAGTAATCGTTTCTCACTGCCTGGCTACAAAAACCACTCTATCCGGATAGGTCATGGGTTACCATGACCTACATTATTTTTTCGGCAAGCTGAAAGCAGGTTTACAGACGTGGACAAACTCAAAATTTTCACCGGTAACTCCAATGTTCAATTAGCCAATGAAATCTGCAGTACTCTCTCGGTACCGTTAGGCCAGGCCAATATCAAGACCTTCTCTGATGGCGAGGTCATGGTAGAAATTGGCGAAAATGTCCGCGGCTGTGATGTCTATGTGATTCAATCGACCTGTGCACCTGCCAATAACAACCTGATGGAGATGCTGGTGACCACCGATGCTCTCAAGCGAGCTTCGGCTGCGAGTATCACCGGTGTTATTCCCTACTTCGGCTATGCCCGCCAAGATCGCAAGGTAGCGCCTCGGACCCCGATTACCAGCAAACTGGTCGCTGATCTGATTTCAACTGCCGGCATGGACCGGGTGGTGACGATGGATCTGCACGCTGGGCAGATCCAGGGATTTTTCGACATTCCGGTCGATCATCTCTATGCCGCGCCTGTCATCCTGGCCGATATCATGGAACGCTTCCAGTCGGAAAAACTGGTTGTCGTTTCACCGGATGCCGGCGGCACCGAGCGTGCGCGGGCGTTTGCCAAGCGCTTGGATGCCGGTCTGGCGATTATCGATAAGCGACGTAGCGGACCTAACGTGTCGCAGGTTATGCACATTATCGGCGATGTCGAAGATCAGATTTGTCTGATTGTCGATGATATGATAGATACGGCAGGAACCCTCTGCCAGGCTGCCGAGGCCCTCAAGAAACACGGTGCCAAGGAGGTCTATGCGACAGCGACCCATCCGGTTCTGTCCGGTCCGGCGCTTGAGCGGATCAGTCAGAGCTGTCTTGAGGAGGTCGTGGTTACCAACACCATTCCGACCGGGGATAAACTTGCGGCATGTCCGAAGTTGCGATCCCTGTCGGTTGCGCAACTATTGGCCGAAGCCATTCGGCGGATTCACGGCGATGAGTCGGTCAGCTCTCTGTTTGTCTGACCGATTGCGCTGACAAACGATAATTAAAAGGTTTAAACGGAGGATACAAAGATATGGCAACTGCAAATCTCACAGTAACAGTCAGGGAGAAGACCGGTAAAGGGGTCTCCCGAGAACTTCGTCGTCAGGGAAGAATTCCCGCCGTGGTTTATGGGACCAGCATGGAACCCTGCCCGATCAGCGTCGATCCGAAGGAACTGCATGAGGCGATGGATACCGAGGCGGGACTCAACACCTTGCTTACTCTCAAGGGGGCGGGTCCGTTTGACGGTAAAGCGGTCATCCTCAAGGAAATGGTCGTCGGCCCGATCAAGCGTGAGCCTTTACACGCTGACTTTCACGCCATCGATATGCAGCGTACTGTTAACGTCATGGTTCCGGTTCACCCGGTCGGTAAGTCCAAGGGTGAAAAAGAAGGGGGCAACCTCGAAATCGTCCGTCATGAGATTGAAGTTGTCTGCTTGCCGACAGCCATTCCCAGTACCATAGAAATCGATATAACTGCTCTTGAGGTCGGGGATGTCCTGCATGTCGGGGACGTTGCCCTGCCGGAAGGCGTCGAGCTGCCCGCTGATGTCAACTTTACCGTTATCACCTGCACCGCACCGGTGGTCGAGAAGGTCGAGGACGAGGAAGAAGGCGAAGCGATTGAAGCTGCCGTCGAGGCCGCAGGTGTGGTTGCCGACGAGGAAGACAACGAAGCCTGACCGGAGGTTCTGTGAAGTTGGTTGCCGGCTTGGGTAATCCCGGGGAGCAATACCAGGCAACCCGCCACAATATCGGTTTTATGGTCGCCGAGCGGTTCGCATCGCGGTTTGGTGTTCAGTTGAAGAAAAAGGGACACCAGGCAGTCTTTGGTGTCGGGCGCTGCAATGGCGAGGAAATCACCGTTTTGCTGCCGCAGACATTTATGAATCTCAGCGGAGCGAGTGTCGGCTCTGCCCTCAAATCCCTCGGTGTTGATCCGGGGGATTTGATTGTGATTCATGATGACATCGATTTGCCTTTTGGGCAGCTCAAGTTTAAATGCGGCGGAGGCCATGGCGGTCACAACGGGATCCGGCATATCTGTCAGGTCCTCGGCCATGGCGACTTTGTCCGTTGCAAGATAGGTGTCGGACGCCCCGCCGAAGGAGGCGAGGTCGTCAGCCATGTGCTGAAACCGTTCAACGCCGCTGAGCGCAAATCGTTGGATCGGCTGCTGGATGGTGCTGTCGAAGCCCTGCAGGTCATGATCGGTGAGGGGTTGGCGGCAGCGATGAATGAATTCAACAATCGGGATTTGTCCGTTTAACTAGCATTTTAAACAGAACGAAAGAGAGGATTGAAGGCAATGGAACTGCAGATGTATGCACCGATTCTGGGTGTTATCGGGTTTGTCATCGCGATTGTCATGTATATGATGGTCAAGGCGCAACCGGTTGGCAACGACAGGATGAAAGAGATTTCCGAAGATATCTATAATGGCGCCATGGCGTTTCTCGGTCGTGAGTACCGGGTACTGGCCGTGTTTATCGTCCTGGTCTTTGGCCTGATTGCCATGGGGATGAATTTTCAGACCGCCTTTTCGTTCCTCGGTGGTGCGCTTTGCTCGATGACCTGTGGTTTTATCGGCATGAAGGCGGCAACCCGCGCCAACGTGCGGACTACTGAGGCTGCCCGGGCCTTCGGTCAGGCCAAAGCCCTGGAGGTTTCCTTCAATGGCGGCGCCGTTATGGGCCTCGCGGTTGCCTCGCTCGGCTTGGTTGGCGTCGGAATCGCCTACATCGCTTTTGGCGGCAATCCGGAAACCGCAAAGTATATCAATGGTTTCGCCATGGGCGCTTCGTCGATTGCCTTGTTCGCCCGTGTCGGTGGTGGTATCTACACCAAGGCCGCCGACGTCGGTGCCGACCTGGTTGGCAAGGTCGAAGCCGGGATCCCCGAGGATGACCCGCGCAACCCGGGAGTTATCGCTGACAACGTCGGTGACTGCGTCGGCGATACCGCCGGGATGGGCGCCGATATTTTTGAATCCTATGTCGGCTCGGTTATTGCCACCATTGCGATCGCCGCTGCCGCCGGACCCGAACTGCTGCTCAAGATCGGCAGCAACGTCAATGTTCTGCAAACTCAGTCGGCGGCCATGCTGCTGCCGTTGGCGCTGGCGATGGTCGGACTGGTCTTCTCGGTGATCGGTATCGCGTCGATGAAGGTTCTCAAGTCGATGGATCCCGCCAAGGCGCTGCACTACACGACCTTCGTCGCCGCTGGTGGCTTTTTGGTTGCCGCTTTTGTCGTCATCAAGATGCTCGGCATCGCCACCGGGGTTTTCTGGGCCATCCTGGCCGGCACCCTGGCCGGCATCGCCATCGGGCAGATTACCGAATATTATACCGCTCACGGTCCGGTGATCCGGATCGCCGAAGCGAGTAAAACCGGTCCGGCGACCAATATCATCACCGGTCTGGCGGTCGGTCTTGAGTCGACCGCGCTGCCGATCCTGATCATCTGTATTTCGATCTTTGTCGCCAATGCTTTTGCCGGTCTCTATGGCATTGGTATCGCCGCAGTCGGCATGCTGGCCACGGTCGGTGTCACCATGACCGTCGATGCCTATGGTCCGATTGCCGACAATGCCGGCGGCATCTCGGAAATGGCCGGCCTTGGTCCCGAGGTTCGCAAGATCACCGACGGCCTCGACGCCATCGGTAACACCACCGCCGCTATCGGCAAGGGCTTTGCGATTGGTTCCGCCGCCCTGACCGCCCTGGCGCTCTTCTCCGCCTATGCCACCACGGTGGGGCTCAAGGCGATCAACCTGATCGAGCCCCGGGTGGTCATCGGCCTGCTGATTGGCGGCGTTCTGCCGTTTTTCATCGGCGCCCTGACCATGACCTCGGTCGGTCGCGCGGCCGGCAAGATGGTTGACGAAATCCGTCGCCAGTTCCGCGAGATTCCGGGCTTGCTCGAAGGCAAGGAGGGGGTCAAGCCTGATTCCCAGAAATGTGTCGATATCTCCGCTGCTGCGGCCCTGAAGGAAATGGTCCTGCCGGGTGTAGTTGCGGTTGTCGCTCCGGTTGCGGTTGGTTTCATCCTCGGCGCCGAAGCGCTGGGCGGCATGCTTGCCGGTGCCACCCTCGCCGGTGTGCTGCTGGCGTTGATGATGTCCAACGGTGGTGGTGCCTGGGATAACGCCAAGAAATACATCGAGCAGGGCAAAGTCGACGGTGAGAAGAAGGGTGGCGATGCCCACGCTGCTGCCGTTATCGGCGATACCGTCGGCGACCCGTTCAAGGACACCTCCGGCCCGGCGATGAACATCCTTATCAAGCTGATGAGCGTCGTGTCGCTGGTTATTGCTCCGCTGCTGGTCTGATCGGCGCAACCAGATCGAGTCGTACCGATAGCCGGGGCAGTCGCCCCGGCTATCTTCTTTTGCAGAAAGAACCATTATGGGATTCAAATGCGGGATTGTCGGGCTGCCGAACGTCGGCAAGTCGACCATATTTAACGCCCTGACTGCGGCCGGCGCCGAATCGGCCAACTACCCTTTTTGCACCATCGAACCGAACATCGGTATCGTCTCGGTGCCCGATGAACGGCTCGACGCCCTGGCCGAGATCGTCAACCCGCAGCGGGTTTTGCCGACGACTATGGAGTTTGTCGATATCGCCGGTCTGGTCCGCGGCGCCAGTCAGGGGGAGGGTCTTGGCAACCAATTTCTCGGCCACATTCGTCAGGTCGACGCGATCGCGCATATTGTCCGTTGTTTCGAGGACGAGAATGTTGTCCATGTCGATGGCTCGGTTGACCCGCTGCGCGATGTCGAAGTGATTCAGACTGAATTGAATCTGGCCGATCTCGATTCGGTTGAGAAACGCCTGTTAAGGATCGGCAAACTGGCCAAGAGCGGTGATAAGGCTGCCCAGGCTGAACTGGCAGCCCTGGAGGTGGTTCGCGAAACCCTCAACCAGGGGCGACCGGCGCGGGCTGCTGAGCTGAGCCCCGAACAATTCTCGCAACTCGCCGGCTTGCACCTGATTACCAACAAGCCGGTGCTTTATGTCGCCAATGTCGGCGAAGGCGATCTGGCCGAAGGGAATCAATTTGTCGAAAGGTTGCAGGCCTATGCCGAGGCAGAGGGGGCTGAACTGGTCTGTATCTGCGGCAACATCGAAGCGGAAATCTCGGAACTGCCGGACGAAGAGAAGGGCGAGTTTCTTGCCGAGCTAGGTCTGGCTGAATCCGGTCTCGACCGGATGATCGCGGCCGGTTACAAACTGCTCGGGCTGGAGACCTATTTTACCGCCGGGGTCAAGGAAGTCAGGGCCTGGACAATTCCAGCCGGTTGCAAGGCGCCCCGCGCCGCCGGCGTGATTCATACCGATTTCGAAAAGGGCTTTATTCGTGCGGAAGTCATTGCCTACGCAGATTATATCCGTTGCAAAGGGGAGGCCGGCGCCAAGGAAAAAGGCTTGATGCGACTTGAGGGAAAAGAGTATTGCGTCCGTGACGGTGACGTCATGCATTTCCGTTTCAATGTTTGAGAGCCCCGGTTGGTTGCGTCTGAAAAGCGTTGCAATGTTCCGGTGGTTATGATAGATAAACAAGTTCTTTGTTTGCTGGCGTTTCGACGCCGCTCCTTGCTCCGGATTGGTTCCGGGGCTACAAACCCATGAGGAGGCATTTCATGCGTACCTATGAATCAATTGTCATTCTGCACCCGGAATTGGCCGGGGATGAACTGACAGAGAGTGTTGAGAAACTGAAGGGCCTGCTGGAACAGCAGCAGGCAGAGATTCTCAAAGTCGACAACTGGGGCACCAAGAAGCTCGCTTATCTGGTCAAGAAACAGGCTCGCGGCACCTATGTCCTGCTGATCTACAAGGCCGATGCTGACGTTATCGCCGAATTCGAGCGCCGTCTGCGGATCGACGAGATGGTGCTGAAATTCCAGACCATTTACCTGGAAGAAGGTTATGTCGAGCCACCGGCCGAAGCCAAGGCGCCCGAAGCGGCCGAGCAGGATGCCGCCGACGACGAAAAGGCCGATGAGGAGGCTCAGGCTGACGCCTGATAACAGTTAGCGACTTACGGAGGATTCAAGATATGGCATTTCAGAAAAGAACAGGTGGCCCCCAGCGTCGTCGTTTCACCCGGCGTAAAGGCTGCCGCTACTGTGCAGATAAGACCCTGACCATCAACTACAAGCAGATTGACGGGCTCAAATATTTCATTTCGGAGCGTGGCAAAATCGTTCCGCGGCGTATTTCCGGCAACTGTGCGACGCATCAGCGTAAACTGACCGAAGCCATCAAGCGGGCCCGTAATATTGCCCTGCTGCCATTTTCGGCCAGCCACTCAAAGCTGGGTTAAGGGCCTGATCTAAGCCCTGGATTCCGTCATGCCCAAGTCCCTGCTTTCGTTGCTTGCCGCGGCAGTCATAACCCTGTTGTTGCAGTCGGTAGCGAGTGGTGCTGGTCCGATCGGTGTTTTGCTGAATCTCGTCGTACCCTTTCCGATCGTTTATCTCGCCATGCGTCAGGGTTTGCGGGCTGCCGGACTGGCGACCGCCCTGGTGCTGGCGGCCCTGCTGGTACTGGGAGGACCGACGAGTCTGCTGTCTTACCTGCTGCAGTTTGGCTCCGTCTCGCTGCTGCTGCCGGCGTTGCTGCTGAAGAGCTGGAGCTGGGACCGTGCTGTGGTGGCCACCCTGGGTCTGGCTTTGGCGATTGCTACCTTGGCACTGGTGATTTTCACCGCTCAGCAGGAGATATCACTGACCAAGTCGATCGGCCAGTATGTCGACAGTGAAATTAAGCTGGCTCTGAATCTGGCCAACGACAGCAACCTCTCGATCGAGCAACAGGATCAGTACCGGGCGGCGGTCACCAGCATGGGGACGTTTCTCAAGCAAACCCTGCCAGCCTGGACGGTTACTGTTTTCGGAGCGATGCTGCTCCTGCAGGTCTTCCTGCTGTCGCTTAGAGCCGAAGGACGCTATCTGGTCATCGGACCGGCGTTTTCAAGCTGGTCGGTGCCGGAAGTTATGGTCTGGCCGCTGATCGCAGCAGGCTTCGCAGTTGCATTCGCCAGCGGAGTGCCGCGTTTGCTCGGTTTAAACCTGCTGGTCGTGTTCCTGCCGATCTACTTTTTGCAGGGGCTGGCTGTGGTGACCTTCTTTTTCCAGAAAAAGCAGGTGTCACCCATGCTCAGGGCGCTCGGTTACACCCTGATCGCGTTTTTGAACCCGATGCCGATGATCGTAACTGCCATCGGCGTGTTTGACATGTGGGCAGATTTCCGCAAGCCCCGGATTAAAAAGACATAAACCTCAAGTGGAGGATCATCATGGAAATCATACTAACTGAAAATGTGGACGGGCTGGGTACGATTGGCGACCAGGTCAAGGTCAAACCGGGCTATGCCCGAAACTACCTGGTTCCTCAGGGGATGGCGGTTGTGGCCGATTCCCGCAATGTCAAGGAACTTGAGCACCAGAAGCGCCAGTTGGAGCGTAAGCGCCAGCGGGTCACCGAGGCTGCCGAAGTTCTCAAGCAACGTATCGAGGCCGCTCCGCTCGAATCGACTCACAAGGCCGGCGAAGAAGGCAAGCTCTACGGCGCCGTGACCAGCATGGAACTCGAGGAAAAACTGGCCGCCAAAGGGATTGAAATCGATCGCAAGCGGATTCAGCTGACCGAGCCGATCAAGTCGCTCGGCGAACATGAAGTGACCGTCAAACTTGATGCCGGGATCACCGCGACCATCAAGCTGACCGTTGTTGCCGAAGAAGAATAATCATCTGTGAGCGGTCCGAAGGGAATCCCTTCGGACCGCTTGTCTGTTCAGGAGGTCCGCCCATGGAATCTGCTGCCTCCCATCGTCTCCCGCCGCAAAGTCTGGAAGGGGAGATGTCTGTTCTCGGGGGGGTCCTCCTCGATAATGAAGCGCTCAACAAGGCTCTGGAAATCCTGGTTCCGGATGATTTCTACCGCGAAAGTCATCGCACCATCTTCTCATCCCTGATCGAACTGTCCGAAAAAGGCGAGCCTGCCGATCTGGTCACTCTGACGGCCGCCCTCAAGACCAATAACGCCCTTGACAGCGTCGGTGGCAGCGCTTATCTGGCGAGTCTGGTCGATTATGTGCCAACCGCCGCCAATATTGCCTACTACAGTAAGCTGGTCAAAGAGAAGTCGATCTCGCGGCGCCTGATTCATACCGCGACCGAGATCGCCACCAAGGGTTTCGAAGGCGGTGCGGTCGAGGAGGTGCTCGACTGGGCTGAGAAGTCGATTTTCGAGATTACCGGGATGCGGACCCGACCCTCCTATTTTTCGACCCGGGAGATCCTCAAGGATACCTTCAAGGCGATCGAGCAGCTCTACGATCGCAAGGAATTGGTCACCGGGGTGCCGACCGGCTTTACCGATCTCGATACCATGACCGCCGGCCTGCAGCCGGGTGACCTGGTCATAGTGGCCGGTCGCCCGTCCATGGGGAAAACCGCCTTTTGTCTGAATCTGGTCGAAAACGCCGCGGTGAAAACCGACAAGCCGGTCACGACCGTGGTCTTTTCCCTCGAGATGGGCAAGGAGCAGCTGGTTCAGAGAATGCTCTGTTCCCTGTCGCACGTCGATGCCAGCCGCTTGCGGACCGGGCATCTTGGCGATTCGGACTGGCCGAAGCTGACCAATGGCGCCGGCATGCTTGCCGAAGCACCGGTTTACATCGATGATACCCCGGCGATCTCGGTCCTGGAACTGCGCGCCAAGGCCCGGCGGCTCAAGGCGGAAAAAAACCTCGGCCTGATCGTGGTCGACTATCTGCAATTGATGTCCGGACATAATTCCGAAAGTCGCCAGCAGGAGATCTCGGAAATATCCCGCTCGCTCAAGGCCCTGGCTAAGGAGCTGAGCGTGCCGGTGGTGGCCCTGTCACAGCTCAATCGATCCCTCGAAAACCGCACCGACAAGCGTCCGATCATGGCCGACCTGCGTGAGTCGGGAGCCATTGAACAGGATGCCGATGTCATCATGTTTGTTTACCGCGAAGCGGTTTATTGCGAGGAGTGCCGAAATCGGGAAAAAACCTGTGACAAGGGGCATGAGATGGACGCTGAAGTGATCATCGGCAAACAGCGTAATGGTCCGATCGGGACGGTGAATATGACCTTCCGTGGCCAGTACACTCGGTTTGAAAACCAGAGTAAGCGGCATGATAGTTACTGACCCGAGGTTTTACAATGCTCATGAGCCCCGGACCACAGTTCGGGGCTTTTGTTCACATGCCGATTACTGAATCATGCCTGAGGTGAATCTGCCCCTTCAGGTGCGTGTCTGAAACAAGCGTTGATGTTTGCCGATCTTCTTGGCAGAATGCACGGATTGATTCGGGGAGTAAGGCACAGAAAGTATCATAACCAAACAGAAGGAAATGTCATGAAATACGGAAAGAAAGAAGGAATTCTCTACTTCGGTATCCCATCTGGAAGTCTTAACGAGCAGGTCATGCGCCTGCTGGAAAAATCGGGCCGGCCGCTGAAAAAAGGGCGTCAGTATGAACTGACCACCTCCTATGATCCCGATGTCGTCTTTCGCGTTCTCGATCGCAAGGAAATGCCACAGAAGGTCCGTGACGGTATTGTCGACTGCGGTATCACCGGCAAGGACTATGTGTTTGAGGCCGGGATGGAAGAGAGTGTTGAGGTGCTTGGCGACTTCATCTTTTCCAAGTATACCAACCAACCATCACGGCTGGTGCTGGCATCCCGCCCCGAGCTGGGAATCGAAACGGCCGCCGACTGCGAAGGGAAGATCATCGCCACCGAGCTGCCGAACCTGACCAGACGCCGGATGGCCGAACTCCACGGTGTCGTGGATATCCAGATCCTGCGCAGTGAGGGGAAAACTGAGGCCAAGGTCAATATGGGGGAGTGTGACGCTTTTACTGATATCACCGAGACCGGCGCGACCCTCAAGGCTAACGGCAACAATATTGTCGCGGAACTGTTCACGTCCAACCCGCAGTTGATCGCCAACCCGGAATCCATCAAGGATGCTGCGAAGCTGGAAAAGATGGAAGATATCCGCATCTGTCTGGACGCTGTGCTGCAGGCTGAGCGCGAGCCGGTCTACATGGTCTTTATGGATGTGCCAACCGCGGTCCTCGAGCAGGTGGAAAAAATGCTCCCTTCGGTGATTTCACCGACCGTCAGTCCGGTAGTTGATGAGGCCTGGCGTTCTGTTGCGGCGGTCATTCGTGAATCGCAGCTGAATATCCTGGCCCCAAAGCTGTTGCGGCTTGGCGTTGACGGTATTGTTCCGGTCCCGGCGCCTAAAGTGTTCACCCAGGACATGGTCAAAGCGAAAAAATTCTAAAGGAGAGAATGATGGATAAGAAACTGCTCGAAGAAGGCTCTGAACTTTGCATCGCTTTTGAAAAACGCGGCGGACTGGTCCCGGCGGTGGTTCAGGATGTCAAGGATGGCCGGGTTCTGATGCTCGCTTATGTCAACGCCGAGGCTTTTGCCACGACCCTGCAAAAGGGGATGGCAACCTTTTGGTCGACGTCCCGCAATGAACTCTGGACCAAAGGGGAAACCTCGGGGGATTTTCTGAAAATTGTCGATATTTTTACCGACTGCGACCAGGATGCCCTGATCTATTTGG
>Ga0102953_1001475_pt1 | contig 14885 bp, 12 predicted proteins | sample SalPon2A_C_D2_MG_FD_78509 | JGI IMG/M metagenome (GOLD analysis project Ga0102953, IMG submission 78509) | Soil microbial communities from South San Francisco under conditions of wetland restoration - Salt Pond MetaG R2A_C_D2_MG | ecosystem: Environmental > Terrestrial > Soil > Wetlands | place... | reverse complement strand
CCGCGGCTGGCTGATGCGCTGGCTTCCCAGCCGCGCTCATGATAATGGCATGTTCCTGATCTTCAGCAACGGGGTGGGTGTTGACGATGACGAGATCCGAACCGGCAACTCCATGATCCTCGATCCTCATGGGCGGGTGCTTGTTGAAACTTGGAAGGCGGGCGATGACATGGTCGTCGCCGATCTGGACGGTTCGCTGATAGGGCCAAGCGGCGGGCAGGACTACCTGAAGGCCAGGCGGCCTGACCTTTATGGCCCGCTGACCGAAAAGACCGGCCGGGAAGAAGACGCTCGAAGCCTCAAGTTCAAGGAGTGATAGCCTGTCCAAGGATTCCTGGTCATAGCTCTGATCGTTGGTATTGAATGGAGGTGGAGGGCCTCTTCCTCCACCCGACTCTTGTCGAGCCCTCCTTAGTGTTCGTGCCGGTGCAGATGCGAATGGGCGTGGACCTGGCCCGACTTGTGTACGTGCAGATGCGAGTGCATCAGGCCCGTGGTCCTCAGCAAAGCCTCGTCGCTCAGGATTTCCGCCGGTGTACCGCCTGCAGCAATGCGCCCCTCGTGAAAAACGAAGCATTCGTCGGCGATGTCTTCCACGATGTCGAGATCGTGCGTTGTGGTAATGACGGTCTTGCCGCTGTCTTTTGCCCTCACCAGGAAATCGATCATATGGCTGGCGCTCTTGGGATCGAGCGCCGCCGTGGGCTCGTCGAGCAGCAGGATTTCCGGGTCTAGAATCAGAATCGAGGCTAACGCCACGCGTTTCTTTTCGCCCGTGGAGAGGTGGTGCGGCGAGCGGTCTTTCAGATGGGTAATCTCCAGCATCTCGAGGGTTTCCGTTATTTTCCTGCGTATCTGATCGGGCGGCCAGCGAAGCTGCAACGGGCCGAAGGCCACCTCGTCAAAAACAGTGGGTGAAAAGAGTTGAACGTCCGGGTTCTGGAAGACGAGCCCAACCCGCCTGCGGAAATCGAATCCGAAGCCATCATTCTGGATGCTTTCTTCGGTCAACGGCTTGCCGCAGAAGCGGACCGTACCTTCGTCCGGGAAGCAGAGCCCGTTCAGAATACGCAGCAGGGTGGATTTGCCGGAACCGTTCGCACCCAGCAGGGCCGCACGACGACCGGCGTTCACCGTCAGGTCCAGATGGTTGAGCGCCGTCACCTCACGGTAGCGATAGGTGACATCCGAGAGCTCAAAAGCCGGGGGCGGCGCTCCGCCGTTTGGATTTATCTGATTCATCGTCCCAACCAGAATGCAGCGATTGAAACCAGCGCGAACGCCGACAGCATGGCCCAGTCGAGCCTGCCAATTCTGAACTCATCCAGAATGGCGACCTCACCGCGATAGCCGCGCGACAGCATGGCCTCGTAAACATCATTGCTGAGGTCGAAGGTCTTTGACATCAGCACGCCGGCGCTCGATGCTGCCACCCTGCGCCTTTCGCTGGCCGTGAGCTCGCCGATCATGCGGCTGCGGCGGGACTCAAACATATCGTGCGCGCTCTGGAGCACCAGGAACAGGTAGCGATAAGTCATACCGAGAATGGTGACCAGCACGGCCGGCACTCGCAGCACTCGCAACGCTTTCAACACGTGGGTCCATGGGGTCGTGAGAACGAGCAGCACGCACAGCGTTGCCGCGGTTTCGACGCGAAGCACCAGATAACCCGCACTGGTGAGTCCCTGCGCCGTCACACTCCATCCGAGCCAGGGAAGATGATAGACCACCTTGCCCGGAGTGACAAAGGGGGCAGGCAAGGCAATCACACCCGTGAAAAGTAGTACCGCGATCCATACTCTTTTCAGCAATACGCCAAACGAAACGTGTGAAAGTGCCGCTAGCACGACGGCTATGGCAAAAAGCCCTAAAATGACCGCAAAGCTGTGCGAAGCCGCCGCGGGAACCACCAGGGCCAGTATACCTACCAGCTTGACTCGTGGATCAATTCGCTGCAACAGGCCGTCCACACGCGCAGTCCGTTCCGCGTAGAAGGCGTGCTCCATGGCGTCCACAAAACTGGATGTGGTGCGTTCCAGAAAGCCTCGTTTCCCACTGTGTTTTGCCCCCATCGTCTAGGTTTCCTCCGTGCGCGCCGACGCCCGCGAAGGCCCCGGGCGCACCTTGTGCGCAATCCAATCGCCCAGGATGGAAAGAAGGATGATGGCGCCGATTCCGAACATGGCTGAAAGGATGTACCCGAGAGCCGCGCTGTGGACAAACGACGGGGAATAATCGGGAAAAGGCGCGGTCCACACGGTGGCCAATCGCTCCAGGCCGCTGGGGGCAGCGGCAGGTGGCGCGACGTTCCGTGACACTTGAGCGATCTTCTGGCGAGCGGCGGCGTTTGAGAAGTCGTGGACAGTCCATTCGCCCCAGGCTTTTCCCGCTGCCAGCAGGCCCAATGGCGCCAGAATCATCAGCAGCCCGACGGCCGTCCACAGCGGTTTCGTTGCCCGCCATCCGCTCGTCGCTGCCGGTTGTCCTTCATCATGCGGCATGGGAGCGCCTGGAGCGGTGAATCGAAGCAGCGCCGGGTTCGCCCGTTGCAGATAAGCTACAATGCCGCCGGTCACGACCAGCTCTGCGAGGCCGGCAAAAGTGAGGTGGCCGATCATAATAGCCGGAACGGTGATACCCAGCGGATAAGGTGCATAGAGCGGCGCACCCGTGGCGCTTTTGAAAAAGTGGGGTTGAAGACCCAGTTCGACGGCGGCACAGAGGGCCGCGCAGTTAATGGCCAGATAGCCGCCCAGAGCTGCGGCCACGACGCGGCGGGATGAGGTGATGGCAGACCGGCCCGCCACTGCGCGATAGACCAGCCAGGCGACCAGCGATCCCACAATGGCCATGTTGAAGCAGTTGGCGCCGAGGGTCGTCACGCCGCCGTCGCCAAAGAAGAATGCCTGGATGAACAAGGCCGTGGAAAGGGCCAGAATCGATGCCCAGGGTCCCAGCACGATGCTGGCGATGCCCACGCCCAACGGGTGTGCCGTAGTGCCGCCCGGGATGGGAACGTTGAACATCATGATCACAAACGAGAACGCCGCAAAGACGGAGATCAGCGGCACCAGGCGGGTGAATAGCAGTTTGCGTGTTTTGCGCAAGGCGACGTACCAGAACGGCGCAGCGGTACCGTAAAGGGCCGCGCAGGTGGCCGGGCTTAAATATCCGTCAGGAATATGCATCGATGTGTCACCGTGCAGAGGTTCTGTGACCGCTTACAGTATCGCGAAATTCAATTATAGATCGAATTCCTGCAAGTCGGTCCTGGAGCCTCCGGCCTGAGAATATGTAGTTTAAGCAACAAGGCAGAACATATCTTTTGCACATGGGTGCAGGTACGATACACTTTTCGCGCAGGGTTAGGGAAATCAGCGTGAAGGCGGTACCATGACGAAAAAGGGTGTTTGCTACGTGGGGGTTGACCTGGGCGGTACGAGCCTGAGGGCGCTTGCGGCTGATGAGGAATACAAAACGCTTGCCGTGAAGAAGGTCCGCACGGTGACGACTGGCGGGCCGGGCCGGCTGATCCGTAAAATCGCCACGCTGGTGGAGAACACGCTCACGGAGGCAGGAGTGCCCCGGTCGCGCGTGCGGGCGGTGAGCGTGGGCGCTCCAGGACCGATTGACCGTGCCCGGGGCGTGGTGGAGGAAGCCCCGAACCTGGGCTGGCGGCGGGTACCGTTGCGCTCGGAACTTCGCCAGCTGCTGCGCGTTCCGGTGTTTGTTGAGAACGATGTCAACGTGGGCCTGGCGGGTGAACACGCGCTGGGCGCGGGACGCGGCGCGAAAAACCTGGTGGGTATCTTTGTGGGCACGGGAATCGGCGGCGCGCTGATCCTGAACGGTGAGCTTTATGAAGGCAGCCGGGGAGGTGCGGGAGAGATTGGCCACACCGTCCTGGTGGTTGACGGGCCGCTGTGCGGATGCGGCCGGCGGGGATGCGCGGAGGCGCTGGCCAGCCGCACGGCCATGGAGCGCGACGTGCGGGCGGCCATCAAGGCGCGCCGCAAGAGCAACGTGCTGAAGATCATGAAGAAGAAGAAAAAAGAGCGCATGACCAGCAGCATTATCGCCGCCGCCCTGAAGAAAAACGATCCGTTGATGCAAGAAGTGATGGAGCGGGCGCAATTCCACCTGGGTATTCTGTGCTCGAACGCCGTCAATCTGCTAGACCCGGAATGCGTGGTGATCGGCGGCGGAATCGCCGAGAGGCTGAAGGACAGCTACGTTGATCCCATTCGTGAAACAGCCTACGAATATTTTCTGCGCCCCGCCGACCGCGACCGGGTAAGGGTTGTGCCGGGAAAGCTGGGAGACAACGCCGGAGCACTGGGCGCCATCGTGCTGGCCAGGCAACGGCTGATGTAAAGACCATCAAGCCATCGCGAACCCATGCTAAAAATTTTCACGAAAAGGCACAAAGGTGCCAGGGCGCCTAAAGGCTGAGCGTAAGTTGAGCCTCATGCCTGCCACGTGGCCGCCACAATCAAGCAGCTTTTCGCTAGAGTAAATCCATAAATACAAAATAGGCTGAGTGCTGCAGGCTGGCGGGGATGGATTCGCGCGGCTGGTCTGTGAGAATGATCTGAAAGCTTTCCGGTTGCCGTAAGAGGCTCTCGAATAGACGATCGGGCGGGTTACCGCCTGCAACGGTGGGCTCGATGAGAGCGAGTTTTTCCAGTATCGCGTAAATTAGCTGGCCCGTGGAGGCCACGGTTGTTTCAAAGCCCGGTGTGGCGAAACTTAAGGTGGCTCCAGTTTCGTAAAAATACCAGGCGAGACACGCGCAAAAATCGACCGCTTTCTCAAACCTTTCCAGCGCCTCCGGCTGAGTGCCGGAAATCCGGGGGTCAAACACCAGCCGCAAGCGGCGTTCGTCTTCGCGGGTAAATTCCCGCACCTTTAGCCGCCGGACTCTTGCCGTCGCCTTCCAGTCAACGTGGCGGGCAGAGTCACTTTGCTGGTAGTCGCGTATGGCGTAAAGGTCGTGGCTGCGTCCTTTCAGGTAACTGTCCAATTCATGCCCAAGCTCCGGCAGGACCTCAAAAAACTTTCCGGTGGGTTGGACACTGGGCAGCACCAGCATCTCCCGGCTGCAGGGAACGGTCTGTGTCTTGCGGAGGAAGCCGAAGGGGAACCGGGTGCTGATGCGGAGACTCGCCTGCGAATAGCTGCCACGTTTCGGAAATGTGAGCGTTACCTCCTGGCTGGTGGAAGAACGGCGGGGCAAGTAGGGAATATAAACGTCCTGGTTGAGAATTGATGGAGCGGAGGCCGCTGGACGCTTGCGCCTGCTTCGCGCAACAGCGCGGCCTGAGATGGTAACGGAGAACGTCGGCATGAACCTCTCTCGGTTTTCAAGCCCGAGACGCGCGAGGATGGACTGTCCGGCAAAGATGTGATCGGGCAGCGCCAGGTCAATTTCCAGCCCGCGGAGAACAATTCTGGACAGCATGCCCGAGGCCAGGATGGCGCCCAGCAGGCAGGAGAGAATGATGAACAACAGATTGTTTCCCGTATTCAGGGCCGCTACTGTGATCACCGCGATCATCGCCAGGTAAACGGCGCCTTCACGCGTCAACCGATATTCAACTTTGGCCATCCAGTAGTGCAGCGCGGTCCGGCGCGCCAGCCCGGGAACGATGCGGAGGGTGACCAGCACCGTGAGCAGCAGTGAAACGGCAGCTACAACCGCCGCCTGCGTGTAATGGCCCGACTGGCTGAGGCCGGTGGCGTAAAGCGCCAGGAAGAGCGCCAGGGTCAGAGCGAAGAGCGCCAGGAAGAACCGCCGCCATGCCGCGTGGTCAACCCCTGCGAGCCATCCTTGGGCCGCGGAACGGTTCTTGTGTGAAAGTCTGCCGGACTTTGCTTTAACGGTCATCCAGGCGCCTGCGATCTATTTTACGGCAGAATTGAACACCGGCTTGAGTGATCATTGTGGTTTTTCGATTACCTGCCTCTTATTTAACTGTTTATTTAAATTTAAGGGATGTCATGAAACGTTGCCCCTCGTTTTTGCGTCTAAGTAAATGTGTGGTGGGATGCAAAGAAATGGGGCAAACACCACAGAAAGCGAGGTAACAAGCTATGACTATGGAGGAAATTTATAACTCAAAGTTCTTTCAGAGGGTTCTTTCGGTCGGGAGTTGTCTCGCATTGGTTTCGTTGATGGTATTCCTGACGCCGGCTGCCAGCCGGGCTGATGTGGGTCCTTCCAATGCTGAGATTACGGCTGGCGTTCAGAGCCGCCTTTATCATTCCGGAATATTTAAGCATGGGCAGGTGAAAGTGCAGGTCAGGAACGGAGTTGCAACGCTGACGGGCACGGTTGACAGTTACGGGCAGGAGATGCGTGCAGTTCGCGCCGCCCGCCACCAGCATGGCGTTATCGGCGTGGTGGACAATATTCATGTGAATACCGAGGACGTCAGCTCAAAGGAAATCATCAAGAAGGCGCGGCATGCTGTACTGATGTACCCGTACTACACCATTTTTGACCACATTACTTTTTCCATCACAGGAAACCGGTTGACAGTGGCAGGGCAGGTCACACAGCCCTTCAAGAAATCGGACCTGGGTCATATCCTGGCCGGCATCAAGGGCGTGACTTACGTCAACAACAACCTCAAGGTGCTGCCAGTGTCCCTCTTCGACGACCACATCCGTGAGGAGGTTGCGGAAAGGATCTACGGAGACCCCGCGTTTTCGAATTACGCCAACCAGGCTAACCCGCCCATCCACATTATTGTGGACAACGGTAATGTGGCGCTTTACGGCGTCGTCAACAGCAAAGTGGACCGGCAGGAAGCAGCCGTCGACGCTCGATTCGCAACAACTTATCTGGGGCTCAAGAACAACCTGCGTGTTCAATCGTAAGCGCCTGCTTCAAGCCTTATCAGCCCGCGGAAAGCCAACTGCCGCCGCGGGCTTTTTTTTGTGCGGTGTTTGGATGAATTCGGCATGGCCTCGCGCCCGTTCTTCTGATTGACAGACGGTCCCCGGCCATATTAATGTTGATGCCATGAAATCGAAGAATGAGAGTGAACGTTTAGCCCGGATGGTGAGGCTGGACCAGGTGGATTCTCTGCAGCTGCTCGCAGCGAAGACCGGCGTGCCGGCGGAAAAGCTGGCCGAGCGCTGGCAGACAAGTTTGCGGGGTGACGCCCATCGGGCTTCCGGTAAAAGGTTGAAGCAACTCGCCCATCCCAAGGGCACCGTCCCGTACTCTACAGGTTCCTGAAACCTTCTTTCCACCCAGGCAGCGAGCGGGCCCGGCGGGCTTTGTGCCTTTGCGTGGCTGAAGTCTTGAAAATTCCGGGCAGGTCCGCTCCAGCAGGGGCGACGATGAAGCGTGGCCGGGAATCAGGTGTGCCGCAACGTCTATAGCGGCACTGGAACGCTCTCCACAATTTCCTGAAGAACCAATTCCACCTGGTCTGACCGCCTCAGCGTGGAAGTGTAGCTTGAGCTCACCACCAGCCGGTGGGCAAAGACGGGCAGGACCAGGCGCTTGACGTCGTCCGGGATGCAATAGTTCCGGTCTTCCACCAGCGCCAGGGCCTGAGCGGCGCGGTAGAGCATCATGGAGCCGCGCGGGCTGACGGCCAGGGTAAGGTCGGGATGATGGCGGGTTTTTTCTACGATGGCCAGAAGGTAATGGATGATCTCATCGTCAACGGTCACTCGCCGAACCGCCTGTTGAACCTCTACAACATCCCCGGCAGTCATGCTGGGCTGAACCTTCGAGAAGGGGTCCTCCAGAGCTGAATTTTTCAGGATTTCCTTTTCGCTCTCCGCTGGCGGATAGCCAATGCGAAGCCGCATGAGGAAGCGGTCAAGCTGCGATTCGGGGAGCGGATACGTGCCGTGGTGCTCCACGGGATTTTGTGTGGCGACCACCATGAAAGGCTGCGGCAGTGCGTAAGTATGGTTGTCCACGGTCACCTGAAACTCGTTCATGGCCTCGAGCAATGCGCTCTGGGTCTTGGGCGTGGTCCGGTTGATTTCATCGGCGAGAACGAAGTTGGCAAAAACGGGACCCGGCCGGAACTCGAAACGTTCGGTCTGCTGGTTGAAGATGCTGATGCCGATCACGTCGGAGGGCAGCATGTCAGACGTAAACTGGATGCGCTGGAAGGAGCAGTCAAAGGACCGGGCGAGCGAACGGGCCAGGGTTGTTTTGCCGACGCCGGGAACGTCCTCGATGAGCAAATGCCCACGCGCAAACAGCGCCACCAGCGCCAGTTGAACAACTTCATCTTTCCCCCGGATGACGCTTTGAATGGACTCCCGCACACGGGTGAGCAATCCTGCTGATAAGTTTGCGGCCGGTTTCGACGAAGTGTTTTCCACCACAGTCAAATGACTCCTGAATTTCCGCCGCTCAGGGCATTAAAGGCCCATGGAGCAAGCCGGAGCGCACATCGCGCAGGCTGCCTGAAAAAAACGCTGTCCATTTCCTGCAACATGAATGACCGCTGCATCCCCCGCGGGCCTGTGCGTCCTTCCCCTATGATGCTAGACCCTGGCGGCGAAATCTGCTATTTTGATACCCACGGGCGATTAACTCAGCGGTAGAGTGCTACCTTCACACGGTAGAAGTCACAGGTTCGAGTCCTGTATCGCCCACCATGCTTGAGCTCGCCGCGCTCATTGAACTATTTTTATCGGCATTTCCGCCAAAGGGCTGGAGATAGGTGTGCCAGCGGATCATGGCCTCCGCATTTTGCCCGCCATCCTCGTCCAGTCTTGCGGCATCGGCTGAGCGTGCACGCCAGGAGTCAGCTTTCCCTATGCCCCCTCCGAACATAAATTGCTTTGGTCGGCTCACGCATGCAAAATTTTGAGACGGGCGCAACGTAACCGGAATACAATCAGCAAGTTGAATTGTCGGGCTGACGGGCTGTGGACCCTGTAAGGCGAGGCCCTCACCTGCCCGCATGGTAATGTTCTCACTGAGTTGGCGTAGTCGGAACCCAACATGAACAAGGAGCGACTAATGAGAACCCTTTTGAAGGGAAGCTGTGTCTTTTTGCTTTTGTTTCTTGCCGGAACCCCGAATCACTTGCTTCTCGCACAGGATCAGGCGCTGAAGGTTATTGAGCCTGCAGGATACAAGTCCAACAACCTGCCCTTCAGTCCCGCCGTGCTTGCCGATGGAACGCTATACGTTTCAGGCCAGGGGCCGGTGGATGCCTCAGGCAACATGGCGGAGGATTTCCAGGGACAGTTCCGCCAGGCTCTTCAGAACTTAAGGAGCGTGTTGCGAGGCGCAGGGATGGATTATGGGAACATCGTCTGGTTGAACGTATACCTCACCGACATGGGCAATCTGTCCGCCATGAACAGGATCTATTGGAACACGATCGGGCCGAATCCTCCGGCGAGAACCATCCTGCAGATTGCCGGGCTGCCTGGCGGGGAAAAAGTGGGAATCAATTGCATCGCCGTCGCGGACACTCACACCCGGCGTGAAATCTGGCCGGCCGGATGGCGCCGTGGCGCGCACATCGATCCCCCGGGAATCCTGGCAGGCGATGTTCTGTATACGTCAGCCCAGGGAGAAATCAATCCGAGGACAGGAAATCGGCCTTCGGACTTTCCGGGTGAGGTGAAACAGGCACTCGATAACATGGGCGAGGTGCTGAAGGCCGCCCACATGAGCTACAAGAACGTCGTGTGGGTCAATCCCTATATGGAATCGGGCCGCAGGCAATCGTATGGGGCGATGGGTAAGGTTTACGCCAGCTATTTTGAATTTGGAAACACGCCGGGGCGGGGAACCATTTACGTGGTAGGCCTGCCGGGGACCCAACACATCGTTTTCAGTTGCATTGCCGGCGCCGACCTCTCAAAACGCAAGGCCGTGCGGCCGCGCAACATGCCGCCGAGTCCCACGGCAAGTCCGGGTGTCCTGTACGGCAACACTCTTTATCTTTCTGCCAAAGACGGGTTTATTCCGGGCCAGGGACTTGTTACCCCTGAATTTGATTTGCAGTTGCGGCAGTCGATGAGGAACCTGCTGGATGGCTTGCAGGAAGTTGACATGGACTTTTCAAACGTCGTCTGGTCCACCGTCTACCTGCGCAGCATGCAGGACTACGGCCGGATGAACGGACTCTACAAAATGTTCTTTCAGGGTATGTTTCCGGCCCGGACAACCCTGCAGCAAAACTTCGAAACCGGAGTCTCCGGCGCGGAACAAATTTCATTCATCGCAGTGAGGACGCCCAAAGGAAAATGAGGAAATTTTCCCGTCGCAAAGGGTCAAATGTTGGAGTACACTGCGCTTATCAGGTGCAAAGCGGACAAATGTCGGCCACGGCGTGCTTTTGTGGTTCTTGAAGTCCAACTTTTCCGGTAAAGGAGCAGGTTATGAGCAAGGATGTTTCTCGCAGGAAGTTCCTGGAAGGGCTTGCATTGGGCAGCGCTGCAGGAGTTGGAATTCTAACAGGTTTCCACGGGACAGCGGAAGGCGCAACGGTCGAGCGTCTTCCTCACCGGACTCTTGGAAAGACGGGCGAAAGCGTATCGATCCTGGCTTTTGGCGGCGGCAGCCGCTTTGGCATGTATAAAGAGGAGGATGCGGCGCTGGCTGCGCTGAACCATGCCCTCGATCTGGGAATTACTTACGTTGATACGGCCCACGCGTATGGCACCCCCCCAGGCGAAAGCGAGCGGCGCATCGGCAAGGTCCTGAAGACCCGCCGCAAGGGAATTTTTCTGGCCACCAAGATTGAGAATCGGACACGTGACGGCTTCCTGCGCGATCTGGAAATCAGCCTGAAGCGACTCAATATGGACCAGGTTGACCTGGTGCACATCCACAGCCTGCGTTTTGACGATGACCTTGCCAAGATTGAAGCGCCCAACGGCGCCATGAAGGGGCTGATCGAAGCCAAAGAGCAGAAGATGACCCGGTTTATTGGCATGACCAGCCACACCGACGGTCCTACGCTGGCCAAGGCTATCGAGCGGCATCCGCTGGATTGTACCCAGATGGCGCTGAATGCGGCGCGCAACGGGAGATTTGAAGAAACGGCCCTGCCAGCCGCGCGCAAAAAGAACCTGGGCATCATCGCCATGAAGATTACCGGCCAGGAATTTCTTCTGGGCGACGGCCCCGGGAAAACAAATATCAACGAGCTGCTCAGCTACTCGGTGAGCCTGCCGGTGACCACCGGAGTGATCGGGATGCCGAAGGTCGCGTACATCAACCACAACACGGCCCTGCTGCGGCATTTCAAGCGCCTGAACGAAACAGCCATGAATCGCATCCGGGAGCAGATGTCACCCTCCACCGCTCCACTGACCCATAAGCTTGTCGGGCACCTGGACATTGACCATCAACATGTCTGCTGGGGCTAGGCTGATGCCTGAAGGTGCGCCCTCTCTGCCGTGTCCCGGGATGGAACGGAGGGCGCTCCTTCGGCGCGCGGTAATAAGGTGTCTGGGCTAGTTATATGGTCACAGGGAGGCCACGCCAACCTTTGATCTTGACATATCGAGCGATTTAGGCCGTAATAATTAGAAGCGGCGGCACGAACCCATGCCCTCGACGGAAGAATTTATGGAGATCGGAAAGAGCCAAAACGTAAGTCAGCACCCGGGCAAGGAACACATCTGCGTCCTGCCTGGTCGAAGCCTGCGGTCCACTATTCTCACCATCATCATTATCGGCCCCCTCGGGGGCTGACTTTTCCATTATTTCACCTAAGTGTATTATAAGTCATTGAGCGGAGAGAAGTTATCTACGCGATGTTCGGGTGCTATCCCGAATGCGTGCAGGGAAGGATTCAGATGTTTTCACCATTTTGGGCGAACTTAGAACGACAGGTGATCATTCCCGCTACCTGTGCGGCAGGACGCCCCGAGGCATTTGTGGCTTTGCAGCAACGGAGAGGAGCTTCTTCACGATGAGTTTACAGAACGGGTCCGAAATATTGATTGAAAGCCTTTTGCGGCAAAACACGAAAGTGCTTTTTGGAGTGCCCGGCGGTGTGCTGCTTCCATTTTACGACGCGCTTTACAAGGGAGACCTGCGGCACCTGCTGGTCCGCCACGAGCAGGCCGCGGCGTTTGCGGCGGATGGGTATGCGCGGGTTACCGGGCAGCCCGGCGTCTGCGTGGGCACTTCCGGCCCCGGTGCTACCAATCTGATCACGGGGCTGGCCTCGGCTTTTATGGACTCGATTCCGGTGGTTGCTCTCACCGGGCAGGTGGCAGCGGAAGTGATCGGCAAAGACGCTTTCCAGGAGGGAGACACTATCGGCATCAGCATGCCAGCCACCAAGTTTTCGTTTGCGGCGCGTTCTGCGGCGGAGATACCCGGTGTGATTCGACAGGCTTTTCAGATTGCCGTTTCCGGGCGGCCGGGGCCGGTGCTGGTGGATCTTCCCAAAAGCGTGCTGATTGAAAGGGCGCAGGTGGATTACGATGCCGAACCTCCATGCTCGCAGCCGGAGCGGCGCCGGGAATGGCGTGATTCGGATGTGGAGCGTGCTGCCGAGATGATTTTGAACAGCCACCGTGCCGTTCTTTATGTGGGCGGAGGCGTCATCGCTTCAGATGCAGCGGCGGAACTGCGGGAGCTGGCGGAACTCACCGGCATCCCGGTAACCACGACGCTGATGGGTCTGGGAGCGTTTCCTTCGCGCCACCTGCTTTCTCTGGGCATGCTGGGCATGCACGGATCCTATGCTACCAACCAGTCCACCTGCCATGCCGATTTGCTGGTGGCCATTGGGGCGCGGTTTGACGACCGCGTGACGGGGCGCGTCAAGGACTTTGCCTCGGGCGCGAAAAAGATCCAGATTGATGTAGATCCTTCTGAGGTCAACAAAAACGTTCGCGTGGACCTTCCCCTGGTGGGTGACGCGCGTGAAACTCTTCGCGCGCTGATTCGAGTGCTTCGCGACCAGATCGGGCGTGGAAGGGGAGCGTCGCCCGAAGGCCGCCGGGAGTGGCTGGACCAGATTGAAGCCTGGCGGGCGGAACACCCGCTGGCGTATGACAGGGAAGCCGCATGCGTGAAGCCCCAGTACCTCATCGAAGCCATCTCCGAGCAGGCGGACGAAGACGCCATTATTTCCGTGGACGTCGGCCAGCACCAGATGTGGACAGCGCAGTTTTACCGTTTCTCGCAGCCGCGAAGCTGGCTTTCATCCAGTGGTCTGGGCTCCATGGGCTATGGTTTCCCGGCCGCCATGGGCGCGCAGGTGGCATTTCCGGAACGGCAAGTTATCGCCATAGTGGGGGACGGCGGTTTCCAGATGACGCTGCCTGATCTGGCAACTGTGTCGGAAAACGGCATCCCTGTAAAGATTGTGGTGGTCAACAATGGCTCGCTTGGGATGGTCCGGCAGTGGCAGCACATGTTTTTTGACAACCACTACTGCGATGTCAGGCTGGGGCGCGTTCCGGATTTCCAGAGACTTGCGGAAGCTTATGGCATCCAGGGTGCGAAGGTCGAACGCCGTGAGGATTTGAAAGACACGCTGGCCAACTTCTTGGCGAGCCGCGAGCCGCGATTGCTGGACGTGCGCGTGGATCCGGAGGAGAACGTTTTCCCCATTGTGCCGCCCGGAGCGTCACTGGCGGAAATGCTGGTGGGGCCGCCGGTGCCGGCGGGAGAAAAGTAGTTCAATGGAATTGGACGCTCGGCGCGGAAAGCGCCGGGTGTCCTGCACGGCAGCGCCTCGAAGGCGGGGCGCCTGTTGTTGAAGGAGGTCATGATGGAATGGCTTGTTGCACTTGAAGCTGATAATAACCCGATCGTTCTGGGGCGCCTGCTGAACGCGTTCCGCCGCAAGGGCGTTGAGATTAGAACGTTGACTCTGGGAACGCGAACGTCTGAACTTTCCCTGATGGCGCTGGTGGAATCGGCGGAAGAAAACGTGGAGCACATCCTGCAATTTATTCGGGTGATGGTAGGTGTGCGGGAAGTAGCCTGTTACCGGCATGAACCTTCCGGAAAGGCTTCCTATATTTTTCTTGAAACGGACGATCACTCGAAGGTGGCAAAAATCCTGGTGGATTTCCCGCTCTCGAAGCTGGTTTTTGCCAGCCAGGGCCGGTACCTGGTGGAAGTGGGCGAGAAGAGTGGCAAAGCCGGCGGTCGCGCATTGATTTCGGACGCGAACTTTCTTCCTTTTGCCCGTGTGCGAACGGATTCAGCTTCCGCGCAGGTTGCGACCCGTTCGGAGGCATAAGGAAACACTCTGGCGCCCGGCCCCGGAATATGATTCCGGCGCGGTCGTCCGTCATTTGACGAACTGGATGATGCCGAACCGCGTGGGGACATGGAAACTGGCGCCCTCTGGAATGGTGCTCCATGACAGGAAACGTCTCTGTTGGTCGTTGCCCGGACCGTCGCAGCGGAACAGATTGAGACGCCACTCCGCGCCGGGATAAATTTCTTTGGCTCCCATGGAAGCCACCGGAATGCGGAACTCGGCTGTCCAGATGTGATCCTTGCGATCGATGTGCGTGGCGTGGTCAAAATGGGAGTCCCAGTTGGCGTCATTAAACGGTGACTGGTTCTTGTTGATTTCCAGATCAATTGAAAGGTTGTTGGGCGAGACCTCGAATTCGTAGTAATGGTTCACGCGCTCGGGCTGCGGGTTGAGGAACACTTCCACCACGTCGCGGTCCCAGAGCCCCCACTTCTCAGCCGCCGGATCTGCGTCCTTGTAAATATTGAGCTCGGTATATTTGCACCGGTAGGCAAAGTAGATGTAGTGCGGTGTCCACACACTGGCAATATCCGTCATCGATTGCGGATAGGTTTCTGTGCCTTTCATGTTATGGTCCAGGTGGATCCAGTCGGCCGTCTTCCACACCTCCTTGTCGAGGTTGCCATCGGGCACAAAATCCGTGGG
>Ga0102953_1001474_pt1 | contig 14889 bp, 10 predicted proteins | sample SalPon2A_C_D2_MG_FD_78509 | JGI IMG/M metagenome (GOLD analysis project Ga0102953, IMG submission 78509) | Soil microbial communities from South San Francisco under conditions of wetland restoration - Salt Pond MetaG R2A_C_D2_MG | ecosystem: Environmental > Terrestrial > Soil > Wetlands | place... | reverse complement strand
CTGGTTGGCGAAAACGGGCAGGGCAAAACAACCCTCGTCAAGCTGATCACGAGGCTCTACGATCCCGCTTCGGGACGCATTCTGCTGGATGGGGTTGACCTTCGGGACTATGACCTTGAAGATCTGCACCGAGAAATTGCGGTGATTTTCCAGGATTTCATGCGATATGAAATGACCGGGCGCGAAAACATTGCCATGGGAAAGATAGAGGACCTCGACAACTTCAGCCGGCTGTCGGCGGCCGCACGAAAAAGCCTGGCCGACGCGGTCATCAGCAGACTGCCGCGTCGATACGATCAGATGCTCGGACGGCGCTTTGAAGGCGGCGTGGACCTCTCCGGCGGTGAGTGGCAAAAGATCGCATTGGCGCGCGCCTACTTGCGGAATGCGCAGTTGCTGATACTGGACGAACCCACCGCGGCGCTTGACGCCCGCTCTGAGCGTGAAGTGTTCGAGCGATTTTCCGAGCTGACCATCGGGAAGACTGCCCTGCTTATTTCTCACCGCTTTTCCACCGTCCGCATGGCAGACCGTATCCTGGTGCTGGAAGGCGGCAAGATTGTCGAGGACGGTTGCCACAGCCAACTGATGGCCCAAGGTGAACGCTATTCAAAAATGTTCGAACTCCAGGCGGCCAGTTACCGGTAAGAAAGGCAAACAGCTTTATCATGTCGCAAGTTTTCAATGAGCAATCTGATTCTCGCCTGAATGTTCCGGGCGCCGGAGGCGGCAATGGGCACATGGAGCTTCCCCTCGACAGCAGCAAGCAGGTGCATCCGGTTTCTCGTGAGTTTCACAATGAGTGGTTTCGAGCGTGCGGCGTCCGTCAGGCGAGGAAATGGGTTGTTCCCGGAACCATCAAGCGATCTAACGCCCTCAAAACTCGTTGGAAGCGGGCTCAGGCATCCATTGAACGGACTCTTACCCTCCTTCAGAGCGCCGCTCCAGGAGAACGACCTGTCACGAAACAAGAACACTGGATACTAGACAATGGACGCTTCCTGCGCCAGACCTCGAAGGAAGTCCGCCAGGCCCTCAAACCATTCGGGAAGCTGCCTGGTTTGCAGCCCGGACCCAATCAGTCTGCGATTGTTCCCCGTGCATACCAGATTGCAACTGGCTACCTGCTCACAGCAGGATTTGAGTTCGATGGAGAAGAAATCGGTAATTTTGTCGACGGCGCACAACGGATAGCCGCTCTCGAAATGCGCGAACTTTGGGCGCTGAAACCTCTGCTCCAGCTTGTATTGCTGGAGCAGCTGGGGCCTTCCGCTGAAACACTCCTGGACTCCCCTGAAGCGGGAAGCGGACCGCCAGAAATTACTGCCCCCGCCCCGTCCACGATCATCACCAGCCTTCGTGAAATTTCTCAGATGGAGTGGAAGGAGTTTTTCGAAGCGAGTAGTATCGTCGACCACATTCTCCGCTCAGATCCTTCCGGAGCATATCCGGCGATGGACTTTGAAAGCCGCCAAGTCTATCGAGACGCCGTGTCCGACCTGGCCAATTATACGAAACTGAGTGAGGCCGAGATTTCCAGACGAGCCGTCCTCTGCGCACGAAGAGCCAGGGATCGAAAATGGGGAATGAATCAGCGCGCCACCGAACGCCGGAGTAACGTCGGGTACTACCTGATGGACCACGGCATCCTGAGATTGAAGAGGATTATCGACTATCGTCCGTCCCTGAAAAAGAAGATCAAGGACATCATCCTGGAGTGGCCCGAGGTTTATTACGTTGCGGGTGTCGAGCTGACAACTTTGGTGACAGTCTACCTTCTTTTGCGGCATCTGGGCACCGTCATTCCTCTGATTCCGGGTTTGCTCCTGTTGATTCCTGCAAGCCAGGCCGCAGTGGGTTTGATGAATCATTTGACTGCCTGGCTCCTGCCCCCGCGGCGGATTCCGAGGCTGGACTTTTCCGACGGGATCCCAGAAGAATTCTCGACCCTTGTCGTGGTTCCCTCCCTGCTGCTGAACGAAAAGGAAGTGCGGCATATCATCGAGTCTCTTGAAGTCCGCTACCTGGGGAACCGCGATCCCAACCTGCAATTCGCACTTCTGACGGACTCGCCTGACGCTGCCGAACATGTCGACGAGCATGATGAGCTGGTGGAGTTATGCAGTTCGCTGATCGACCAGCTCAATGCGAAATACGCCCGTGACGGGCAAGGCGGCTTTTTCCACTTCCATCGTCATCGCGTCTTCAACCCACAGGAAAACAGATGGATGGGATGGGAAAGGAAACGGGGCAAGCTGCTGGACTTGAACAAGTTCCTGCTGGGCGAAGATGATAATTTTCCGGTCAAAGTGGGCAACTTATCCGTTTTGACTGGAGTTCGATACGTGGTCACGCTGGACTCTGACACGCGCCTGCCTCGGGATACGGCTTATAAACTGGTCGGGTCGATGGCTCACCCGTTGAACCGCGCCGTGATTGACAGAAGAACAAACACGGTTGTTGAAGGGTACGGCATCCTGCAACCCAGAGTCGGGGCCAGCATTGAGTCCGCGCGCAAATCGCGCCTGGCCAGCATCTACTCCGGCGAGACCGGATTCGACATCTACACGTGCGCCGTCTCCGACGTCTATCAGGACCTGTTTGGAGAGGGCAGCTTTACAGGCAAAGGGATTTATGAAGTTGACAGTTTCCAGCGTGTGCTCGGAAACCGATTTCCTTCGAACGCGCTTCTGAGCCACGACCTCATCGAAGGAATCTACGGACGGGCGGGACTGGTTTCCGATGTCGAAGTGATTGACGACTATCCCTCACACTTCAGTGCTTACTGCAGGCGGATGCATCGGTGGGTACGGGGCGACTGGCAGATCCTACGCTGGCTTTTTCCCACTGTGCCGAATTTCTTCGGCAGGCGGGTCCCGAATCCAATCACGCTCCTTTCCCGCTGGAAAATCTTCGACAATCTCCGGCGCAGCCTGATTGAGCTGAACCTCTTCCTGCTGTTGCTGACCGGCTGGTTTGTGTTCCCTGGTGGTGCATTTTATTGGACGGTCATCATCCTGGCGCTGCTGCTGACCCCAACCTACGTGCAGGCTCTCTTTTCCCTGCTTCAGATCCAAGGAATAAGCAACCTAAAAGGCTCCTTAAAGGAACGTGCGAACGCCTTTATCACAGGGCATTTGCAGATTTTCGTGATGCTGGCGTTCCTGCCCCACAAGGCGTTTGTCATGCTGGACGCCATTGTTCGGACTCTGGCACGCCTCACCTTTACACACAAAAACCTGCTTGAGTGGGAAACTGCGGCTGAAGCAGAAGCGGGAACAAGAAAAAAGACAGCTGTGGAAGCTTATCTGACCATAACGCCGTGGTTTGCTCTGGCGGCGGGACTATCCCTGGCCTATGTGCGGCCTTCTGCTTTAAGTGCCGCCGCACCCATTCTGTGCCTGTGGTTGGTGGCAGGAATTTTCACCCAATGGATCAACCGGCCGCCTCGCAGACGTCGGAAACCTTTGACACCACGGGACACAGACTTCCTGAGACTGGCGTCTCTCGCCACATGGAGATACTTCCGTGAGTTCAGTAACGCTGAAGTCCACTGGCTGATACCGGACCGAGTCCAGGAAACACCCTCTGCGGTGGTGCACGTCTTGTCACCCACAAACCTCGGGCTCCTACTGAATGCGCGCCTTGCGGCTCACCATCTTGGCTATCTCACTCTGACCGAGTTCGTCGAACAGACCGAGAACACGATAAGCTCCGCAAAGCAGCTGCCGCGATTCAGGGGGCATTTCCTGAATTGGTACGACATTCAAACACTCAAGCCGCTTCCTCCCAAATTCGTTTCCACCGTAGACAGCGGAAATCTTGCGGCTTGCCTGTGGACACTGAAGCAGGCGTGCCAAGGGCTGCTCGGCGAGCCAGTGCTCTCCAGCCAGACATGGCAGGGCCTCCGCGATCATCTTTCGATGGTTCACCAACTCCTAAAACAGAGAACGGCCCCACCCGAAGCTGTATTGCATCTTCAAACGGCAGTCGAGAAAGCCGACAAAATCGCAGAGGATCCTGCGGAATGGTTCGCATCCCTGAGTCACGTGGAAAATGAAGTTCGTGAAGCGGTTGGCGACCTTTCTTCCGTGAAAGCGGAAGCCGGCAATGCGGAAGATTCCCCGGCGGACGAATTGACCTGGTGGCTCATGGAAACCCTTGCGCGGATTGAAAGTATAAAAAGTGAAGTGCAGACTTTGGCGCTTTGGCTCTTGCCAGAGCATCGCGACCTTCAATTTTCCATGCCGGATCAGGAACTCACCCTGGATGCACTACCTTCCATCATCACTGAAGTTGAAAAGCGGTTCAACGAATTGTCTAATCAAGCTGAAAATGGTGATGCAGGAGGAACCCGGCAGTCTCTGCGCTCGTCTCTTGAAGCCAGCCTTCATCAAGCAATGGAACTTTCCGAAAGGCTCCGGCGCGTCGCGGCGGAAGCCGACGAACTCCTCAATGAGATGGATTTCAGTTTCCTCTACGATCGAAAAAAGAAACTTCTTCGTATTGGCTATGATACCGAGACAAAACAGCTTGCGAAATCCTTGTATGACCTGCTCGGTTCCGAATCCAGGACTGCCACCTTTATCGCGATTGCAAAGGGTGACATCAGGCAGGAAGCGTGGTTCCACCTTGGCAGGGCACGGGCGCGCGAACAGGGCGAAGCGGTGTTGGTCTCCTGGAGCGGGACCTTGTTCGAGTACCTGATGCCCTTGCTCTGGATGCGCTCATATTCGGGAACCATGCTGGACCAGGCGATGCTCTCCGCAGTGACCTGCCAGCAGAAATATGCCAGGAAAAGAAATATTCCATGGGGCATCTCAGAAGCGGCCTTCAGTGCACGTGACCATAAAGGCATCTACCAATACGCCCCCTTTGGGCTTCCGGGCCTGGCTGTAGACCCGAATGCTTCAAAAGACCTTGTTGTCGCTCCTTACGCAAGCTTCCTGGCGCTTCCGGTTGACACGCTCTCCGCCACCCTCAACCTCAGAGCGATGCGGGAAAAGGGATGGTTCGGCCGCTACGGTTTCTATGAATCTGCTGATTACACAAACGGGCAGTCGTCTAAGGAAACGGACTATGAGCTGATTCGATGCTGGATGGCCCATCACCAGGGGATGAGCCTTCTGGCAGCCTGCAATCTGTTGACCCAGTGGTCGCTGCAGAGATGGTTTCACCAGGAACCCCGGGTCATGGCAACCGAGCTTCTCCTGCACGAAAAGATTCCCTTCACCGCACCCGAAGAACCCGGCATGACAAGCTCTCCACAGCGTCCGCTTCGAAGTCCCACGATAGAAACTACTGGCCGGGAAACCCCGAACCCAGCCGCCCATTCCGGCCGAATGTCGCAGGAAACGCCACCTGAAGGCGTGATCTCATTAGAACACGGGACGCACCAGCCCGATTTCAACAGAGAAGCCTTCCCTCCGCGAGGTTAACAAGACCATCAGTTCGGATGATCTGATGATTTAATTTCTTTTGTGTTTTGTGGAGGGATCGGAATCTTGAATTTGAATGCGGAAGCCGGAATGCGGTGTTTCGCGCCAATTTGAATGTTGGGTCCCGGGTCCTCATCAGCGAGGCGCTTCCCTGCATTCAGGCCTGAGGTCCCTTCCCGTGCCTCGGCTATTTCCCCGCTGGTTTGCTTCCCATCCGCCGGAGAACGGGGCACAAGCCCGATCATGTCCAACGCACGTTCTACCTCTGTGTTGTTCATGAACCATCGCCACACATTTCCTGTCCGCAAATCTTCAGCGCTGAGAAGGGTGATGCCAACGTCAATCCCGATGACGTAACGGCTGACCCACCCCGTCGTGGGGTTGAACGCATCTGCGAAACCGTATCGTCCGTAAATCTTTTTGCCAAATTTCAGAAGCATTGCCCGCAGGGCAGGAATGCAAATGTCAGGGGCTAACATGGCGGAGCCGGCCGATGCACTGGGGACTACCGCCCCATCGATTCGGGAATCGTCAGGCGAACCTCCCCATGCAACATAACCCTTGGCGCTGTCAGAAGCCGTGATGCCCCAAACCTTTGACGAATACCCACGGTATCGTTGTGAGAGATCGATCCCGAGCGCCTGCTGTGCGCGTGTGGCCACAATGGCGTTCTCGAAGACGTTTATACGGGGAACGACCCTGTCATCCATCGGAACCTGTATATAACTGCGATTCCTCAAGTCCAGCCATGCCTGCGAGTATTGCTGAATAAAGAGCGGCCCCCCACCGATATAGGTGTAGCCCGCCGAATGGACGATCGGAAGCTTCCAGCCGAACCAGGCGTCAGGAGAAATAGGATGCGTCAGCGAACCGATGGCCAATATGTAGAGAATTCCCGCCTCGCTGTAGGTGCCCCACCGGTAAGGGAGAAAACCAGTTTCCGGTTTCCAGCCGTGGGAGAGAAACAGGCGGTTTCCGTCAAGCATCCAGGTGAAATCGACCCGGTCATAGATCAAATTGGCCAGCCGGACAATTTCAGGATCGTCAGGAAAAGCCTGTCTGGCGGTCAGGATGCCGGCAAGCAAGAGGGCAGTGTCGATGGACGAAATCTCTTTCCATCGCCGCTTCCCGGTCTTTACGTCGAGGAAAGGGTAAAACCACCCATGTTCCTGCTGAGCGTGATAGGCAAAAAAACGCAAAGCCCTGCGCGACAGAACCGGGCTGACCCAACGGTGCCTGGCACCGATGCACAACGCCGTCAACCCAAAGCCTGTGGCGGCAATGCTCGAAACATTCTTATGCCAGGAAACGTCTCCGCGCCTGCCGTCAAATCGCGCACGGTCCAGCACAAGCCCGGTCCGGGGGTCTGTGTTATTCCAAAAGTAGCGGAAAGATCGGCGTGAAATATCGTCCAACAGGTCGTTGTCAATCTTGCTGAGAAGCCGCGTGTTCTGGGTGGGGGACGTTTCAAGAGCGGCCTGCAGCGATACAGGAGGGCATCACAACCAACGCCAGCAAACCAATACTGATGATCCTAATGCGGTCCCCGCACAGCGTCACTACGTTGACGAAAGGACAGGAGGATATGATGACTGTTCCGAACTTCTGTATTCAATGCCCTGAAGACCCCACAGCCAGCGAAAACTTTTCTCTGGTTCTCGGTTACGGCACTCCCTGTATAGAACCCGGCAAATCCGTGACGTACTCAGTGTTACAGGTGCTGCCAAGTCCAATGGCGTTTCCGCCCCTTCTGGTCCCATATTACATCGTATACAACTCGTGTGAATGTTCCGGCCGGGAATCCCGGCGCGTCCACTTTATTTCTTCGGGTATTCCCCGTTCAGGATGGCAGGGAAAGAGTGCTTTCTGCACGCCTAATGGCAAAACCATACTCGAAGTGAGGCACTAGAACATTCCCTGGCCGGATGTTGTTACGGGCTTCTTGTAGGAAGCAAGGTCCTGTTGCCCACTGACGATCTCACTTGGGACCAGGAGATAGCCCGAGACCCCATCTGGATTTACTTTCGTTACGACCAGCTCATAAGCTTCCCCGCCAGGTTTGGGGTAAAACACAACGGGAAGTTCGGCCGGATGGTTTCGAACCCAAATCGTGCGTGTGCCCCCTGCAATCTGGATCCACCCATGAAACTTCTGATGCGCCAGGTTTGTACCGCTTAAATGTAATGAGATGCCTCGAACAATTTCCTCGGAGCGATTTTTTTGAGCCGCGAAATTGACCTGGTCTGTCGAGAGTACATTATTAAGGGAATGAATCTCCTGCTCGCTCGATATCTGCCGCTGACGCAGTGCCGCCATTTCGCGATTATAACTTGCTTTGGCAGAGGCCAGTTCCTGGCGGGTGCTGGCCAACTGGCCTTCAAGTTGAGCAACAAGCGCAACCTGTGCATGCTGCAGGCTGGACAATTGCCCTATCTTCGCATTGAGGGCTGCTGCACGCTCATTCAAGTTGTTATCCTCGCTTTGCCTGGCGTTGGCCACCTGTCCAGCCGCGCGGAGGCGGACCTGATCCAGATCAGACCTCAAATCTGTATCCATATTCTGGACGCGGGCCGACAGTATTGCCTGTCGCACATTCCATCGGTTCAGGAGGGTTTCAACACTATCGACACGGTCACGCATTGCTCCGAGCGAACTTGTACGGCTAGACAACCACATCAGTTCAGTGTTCTGTTTGCTGATCACGGAATAACCGTATGCTACCACCACGGCCAGAGCCACGGCCAGGACTGCAAGCGCCGTCCACAAAGCTGCTGTCCCCCGCCTGTGGTCGACCAGCGTTTCGATAGACCGGTCTCCTTCCCATTCTTCAGTGGGATGGATTTCTGTGTTTTCAATTGGAAGTGTGTACTCAACACTCCATTTTTCTTTGACTGGACCCATAGACCCTCCTCCGGTACCCTGCCAGATGGAGCAACATATCCGGAAGTAGATGCGACCACATTGACAGGGGTTCCCATCCCTCTGATTCGCACGTTGGGTTCCACCTCCACAACTTCTATGCCCTTTAAAGAATCAATAACTTACAAGATTCTTCTGTTACCCTCTCGGCCCTGGATGGGAAAGGAATACCCAGCCCAAAGGAAAATTTGCAGGGTTCTGTTGGCGCACATGTCACGAAGGATTCGAAATCACCATCTCTACCCGCCAGAGAAGCGAGCTATTGCCATTGGCGTAATCCTCAGAGCGCCAATCGGTTCCATCTTACACTCCCAACGTCCTGGAAATTTTGCGCTTACCTTAGTTTTCTTACGCCCTTCTATTCAGCGGAAAAGGTGAGAAGTTGCAGGTCCTCCGCAGTGACCACATGTTTTTGGTGTCAATGATTCCATGCCGGAGCCTCTTCAAGGATTCCAGCAGCCTTTGCAACCAGAACGGATTTGCGGTATCTTTCTGTTTCTCTCGATCCATGACGTCTCACCGCCAATCCGTTGTTGCGTGGACGCTTGTTGTACTTGTCCTGTTTGGTTTCAGGGGCAATTGTGCTGGTCTCCCTGTCGCAGGCGCTCCCTGGCGATTTACTTTTCATCGCTCCCTCCCGCACTGGAAGAATGGGCTTCCGGTCGGCAACGGGACGCTGGGAGCGCAAGTCTGGGGGACCGGTCAGGCTCTTTATCTCACGCTCGATCGTGGAGACGTCTGGGACCTCCGCTACAAGCCCAACACACGGCCAACGTTCAACTATTCGCACCTGCAGGAACTGGTACGCGAACGGCGACATGACCTGATTCAGCAGCAGATATCGGCTGACATCGGCCCGATGGCGGACATCGTGCCTACACGACTCAGCATGGGGAGGTTGAAGATTTCCCTGCCCTCGGACACCCGAGTAGAACAGGCCACGCTCGACATGCAGCATGGCGAGGTCCGGTGGCTGCTGAGTGTCCACGGCAAGCCGGTGGAATATCGTGTCCTCGCCAGCATCACTCCCGACGTCATCTTGGTAACGCTGGACGGTGTTCAAGGGTGGGAACCCGGTGTCAGCTTTCTGTCCCTCGGTGCGCTCGACCCAGCCGTCACCGGCAAACTTGGCTACCCGAAACCAGACTCGGGCACAAGCGGCAGGTTTTCCTGGTCGACTCAGTCCCTGCTCTCAAGCGGAGAGGTGACCACCGTGTGGACAACCGAGCGAAGAGGCAGTGAATGGAACCTCCTGCTGACCATCCCTGCGCAGGATGACCCCCACAGCGTTGCCACGGCCCGGCAAACATTAAGCTCGGCGCTGACTGAGGGAATCCCGAAGATCGTGGTCCAGCACCAACAATGGTGGAGCAGGCGCTGGTCGCGGTCACAGGTCCACATTCCAAACCCCGGACTCGAGCGGCTCTGGATCAACGGAATTTACAAGCTGGCCAGCAGTTCCTACGGCAGTGTTCCGGCCGGACTGCAAGGCCTCTGGCCTCCGGACGGGGAACTCCCTCCCTGGCGCGGCGACTATCACATTGACATGAACATTCAGGAAACCTATTGGCCCGCCTATAGCAGCAATCAGATGGATCTGGCCGAGCCTCTGAACCACTGGCTGATTTCGACGGTGGCACCGCAAGCTAGGAAAATTACGCGCCAGTTTTTCGGGGTCCCCGGAATCTGGGTGGGGGGCGCACTTGATGTGAAAGGCCGCCTGCTCGGGGGCCAGCGCAACTGGATGACCGTGCAGTACTGGCTGGGAGGTGGCGCCTGGCTCGCCCAGCACCTCTGGTGGTACTACGCCTATAGCCAGGACAGAAGGTTCCTTCGGTACCGTGCCTACCCTTTCCTGAAACAGGCGGCCCTTTTCTATCAAAGCATCCTTAAAGTTGGCCCGGACGGCCGCCTGCATATCCCGTTATCGACTTCGCCCGAATACTTCAGCAACGAGCTGAAAGCCTGGACGCCAGACCCGACTGGGGGCCTTTCGCTTGTTCGAAACCTTCTGCGTTACAGCATCCAGGCTTCGAAGGTGCTTGACGTTGACCCGGAGTTGAGGAGGAAATGGGCCTCGATGGAACAGAAGCTGGCCCCATATCCGGTGGATGATTCCGGCCTCAAAGTTCAGCCCGATGCGCCTTATAATCGCTCCCATCGCCACCCCATGCATCTGTTTCCTATCTTTCCGGGAGGTGACCTAAACGTGGAAGGCAGCCCCGAAGACCGGAAGCTGATTGCGAGGTCGATTGAAAACTGGATATTCCGCGGCACGGGGGAGTGGACCGGCTGGTCGTTTCCCTATGCCAGTCTGATAGCCTCGCGGGTGCGCCGTCGAAACCAGGCGCTCAATGAGCTGAAGATCTACAAACAGGCCTTCATCTGGCCAAACGGCTTCCATGTGAATGGCGACTACCAAAGATACGGCTACTCCATACACGAATACCAGCCCTTCACGATGGAAGCCGAATGCGCATTCACGGCCGCTGTCAACGATATGCTTCTGCAGAGTTGGGGAGGCAGAATCAGAATCTTCCCTTCCGTGCCAGAATCCTGGAAGGACGTATCATTTCAGAACCTGCGCGCACAGGGCGGATTTCTGGTTTCAGCAGCAATGGTGAATGGTGAGATTGTCTCGGCGTCCGTTGCGGCGCCTGAAGGTGGAGATGCCAAAATTGAGTTCCCCCTGGGCTATGTGACTCCGGGACAACCCTTTACAGTGAGGACAATCCACCTGAACCCAGGCGCCAGGGCTCAAATCGTTGCAAATTAGGTCTCTCCGTCACTCTTGTTGGCGATGGCTGCCGGTTGACCCAGGACAATCCCACCTAGCAGCCCAAAAGAAAAAGAGCAGCCACAGTCATCCCCTGAGGCAAGCGGGACAGCACTGACTCCATTTTGCGTTTCTGGTACAATGCCCAGAATCGCTCTGTGGTCAAAGGTCAAGATAACCGATCAAAGGCCTCGGTCACACCCTGGCCGTTATCCGTCCCAGGAGAATGCCGTTGGACTCAGACTTGGAGCTGGTCAAGCGTTGTCTGAAAGGAGAAGATGCCGCCTGGGAGGTGCTCCTCAAGGTTCACACTCATAAAATTTACAGTCTGTGTTATCGCTTCACCGGCCACCCTGAAGACGCAGAGGACTTGACGCAGGAAGTCTTTATCAAGGTCTTTCGAACCCTGAAAAGCTATGACCCACTGCAGGCAAAATTCTCCACCTGGGTCAATCGCATTGCGCGGAACCACCTGGTGGATCACTACCGCCGGACCCGTAGCGATCGAGTGACCTCGGCACTCGATGAAACAATGCCGATCGCCGACGGTTCCTCGCGCGGACGACCTGCAGGCGTGGTGGAATCGCGGGAACGGAGAGAAAAACTTCAGGAGGGACTCAGTAAGCTGTCGCCTGACCTGCGCGAGGCCGTTATTCTAAGGGACCTGCAGGATCTGGATTATGCGGAAATTGCCCAGGTCCTCGAAGTTCCCGAGGGAACCGTAAAATCACGAATCAATAGAGGCCGATTGGAACTGGCGCGGGTTCTAATACGTATGGATAAGTGAAGGCGCGAGAGACGAGATGATGACACATCTTGAGCTTGAAAATCTGGCAAGTGACTACCTGGAAGGCCAATTAGACCAGGCCCGCCGCGCCGAGGTTGAGGCGCACTTGGCGGGTTGCGCTGCCTGCCGGGAGGTCGTGGGAGATGTCCGCCTTGCCATGGAAATGTGCCACTCGGCAGAGGAAGTAGTGGCCCCCCCCTGGTTGATCCCCAGGATCCGCTTTGCAACCATGGGTGAAGGACGATCGGGTATCACCGAACAGGTGAACGCAATCCTCCACGCCATCCGGCAGCCCCGCATTGCATATGCGGTGGCCATGACCGTCTTCTCGCTTTCACTGATTGTCAACATAGCCGGCTTCAATCTTCGCCGCCTGAATCTTAACGACCTGAACCCGGCTACGTGGGTATATCGTGCCAACCGCGCGGGACATCTTCTCTATGCGCGGGCCGAAAAATTCTATGACGACCTGCGGATCGTCTACGAAATCGAATCTCGATTCCGGAATGCTCGAAGCAGAAGCGATGACCAGGAGAAGCGGACCAGAAAACCGAGTCCTCCGCCCGGACGGCCCGCAAGCACCACAAGCTCTGAAAGCCATCAAATGGCCACAACCGTAGTCCATGCCACCGGGCAATTTGCTCAATTGGAGCCAGGAGTACAAACCCATGAAATGCGCTAATCACCCCCTCAATGATTCTGTCGCCTTCTGCGCGCAGTGCGGACGGCCACTTTGTGAAAGTTGCCGGCGAGAGGTGAAAGGAACTTCCTATTGCGAGCCCTGCCTGGCAGCCCGACTTCAGTCACCCCTGTGGGGTTCCGGAGGGCACCGCGGAGCCGGCGGAAGTCCCGGTGTGGCGCTTGCTCTTGGGTTCATTCCCGGCGTCGGTGCTATTTACAACGGGCAGATTGTAAAGGCCATGGTGCAGGTGTTGCTGTTCGGCTCACTCATCGCGCTAAGCAACCGTGTACATGGGGCTTTCGGACCGATTTTCGGACTGTGCGCTGCAGCGTTCTACTTTTACATGGTGATCGATTCCTACCAGACTGCCAAGGCCAAGCAACTGGGCCAGCCAGCACCGGAATGGTTCGGGCTGAACGAAATGAAGATGGACGCGCCCCTGGGAGCAGGGCTATTGATTGTGCTGGGCCTCCTGTTTTTGCTGGACAACTTTGGAGTTCCGGTTTTTTCTCAGATCGGAAAGTTCTGGCCGGTGCTCCTGATTGTACTGGGGCTTGCTCTGCTGCAGAAACGCCTGATGCGTCATGACACGGGGGGGACACCGGGGCAGGAAGCAACCGACCCGAAAGGCGAAAGCCAGCAACCACCAGGACCCACTCAGATATAGATCCGGTTGACGAGCTATTGCGAGAACGTGGAGGCAAATGGCGCTCCCAGTCAGCAGCGGCGTGAGGTAGAGGAAGGGCATTGAAATGAAGAACCTACCCGGATTGATTGCGGTTCTGATACCTGTTGCTCTGATCCTGATGCCCGTTGGTGTCGTATGGATTGTTTTCTGGTACAAAGCGCGCCGGTGCGAACTGGAATTGCAGGAAAATCTCCGCATTCGGGAAATCGAGCATGTTCAACGGCTGAAGGAGCTGGAACTTGAAATTGAGAAAACAAAAGCTCAAAGTCCGGGAAACCCGGCACAGACATGACGATGCCGGCGAACATGTCGGCAGAAACTTTGACTGCTGTAACGGAACCGTCAGCCAACGGACAACTATCTTTAGGAACCAAGGTAACCGTTGATGGGAACAAATCTCAATCCTGAGCAGAATCGCTCCAAAAGCAGACATGCGCGCGGCGCGCGAGGACTCGGACTAACAGGCCCGATCCTCCTGATCTCTCTGGGAATCATGTTTCTAATAGGACAGTTTGTTCCTGAATGGGGCGTGGGAAAGACGTGGCCGGTCATTCTCATCGTCATCGGACTTGCCAAACTCCTCGAATCTGCGTGGGGAGCAAGGTCAACGTAGCCCATCAACGGAATGCGATGCTTCCTGAAGTGAAGGAGCCAACATGAGCACCTATCGGCACCATCGTGGGTCTATCTTCTGGGCGTTGACGCTCATTGCCATCGGGGCCCTCTTCCTTTATCACAATTTCAATCCGGCCGTCCGCCCCTGGTACCTGATGGCAAAGTACTGGCCGGTCCTGGTGATATTCTGGGGAATCTCCAAGCTGATCGATTATTATCACGCCAGGATGCACCCGGAAACTGCGCCACGCTCACTTTTTTCGGGTGGCGAGGTGGTTCTACTGATTGTCGTTCTTGTCGTCGGGACAATTCTTTCCAAAACTCTTCTTAGGCCATGGGGCGATTGGCCCTCAGTCCTGGGCATGAGCGACCAGCAATTTGCGGAAATCTTTTTCAACTCCTACACGTTTACTCAGAAGGTTTCCCAGGACGTTGAGGGAAGTCCCCACTTCCTGGTGGTGAATCGCAGAGGCAATGTTGACATTCGAGGCTCCGACCAGAAGAGAATCGGGGCGGTCATTCAGGAAACCGTCTGGGCTGAAAATGAATCGGCCGCCCGGAGAATTGCCAACCAGTTGCAGTTTCATATTGCCGAAAGCGGCGAGCAATACCAACTCGCATCCAACCTCGATTCCCTGCCCCACAGCGGAAGCACGCTGCGGCTGGACATGACAATCCGGGTGCCACAATCCACCTCGGCGGAAGTCACCGTTAACGAGGGCGACGTGAGCGTGAGCGGATTGAAAGGCAACCAGTCTCTGACTGCGCGGCGCGGTGACGTGCGCACAGATAACATTGACGGCATCCTGCGCATCCACCAGTCACGCGGGGCGATTTCAGCCGACAGCATTGACGGCAGCTTGGAAGTTGAGGGCCGGGGCGGTGATGTTTCTGTTCGAAACGTCACCGGGTCCGTGATCGTGGAAGGAAATTTCTCCGGCGACATGCGCTTTGAGAATGTGGCCCAGACCTTGCGCTATAACT
>Ga0102953_1001473_pt1 | contig 14903 bp, 9 predicted proteins | sample SalPon2A_C_D2_MG_FD_78509 | JGI IMG/M metagenome (GOLD analysis project Ga0102953, IMG submission 78509) | Soil microbial communities from South San Francisco under conditions of wetland restoration - Salt Pond MetaG R2A_C_D2_MG | ecosystem: Environmental > Terrestrial > Soil > Wetlands | place... | reverse complement strand
GAACCATTTTGTTGATAAATATTCAACGGGAAATAATAACGGAAGTTCGTGGACAAATGCCTGGGTTAGTTTCGGTTCCATTGACTGGAATATAATAAACCCCGGCGATACTATTTTTATCAGTGGCGGGACCGATTCAAACGTATATAATGAACAGCTTACTATATCAGCATCCGGAACAAATATCAATCCAATTATAATCACACGCGGTAAAGACTCCGGTCATTCCGGAAAAGTGATTATCGACGGGTTGAAAACTTATCTTAATATAATTAATATAACAGGTAAAGGAAATATTGTAGTGAGCAATTTGTCCCTTCGTAATTCGGATGATACAATTTTAAGAATCAGAGACAGCCAACACATTACAATCGAACACTGTTATGTTCACATGACTAACGGAACTGGAATACAAGTAATGAACTGTGAAAATGTTATTATTGGAAACTGTACTATAACAACAGATTCATTTATAAACCATCAGACAGACGGGATATATTCACAAAATAATGTTAATAATATATATGAGAACAATTACATAGTCATAAGTAACAGTGATCCGAACGGACATGATGACTGTATTCAATCATATAAAGATTTCCCTCTTATAATCAGAGACAATTATGTAGAGCAGAATAACAGTAAAACATCTAATGCTCAAGGGATCTATATAACTACACCAGCTGGCTCCGGTACTTTCAGGATTTACAACAATATTTTCAACGCAACATTATCATCATCCAACGGTATCACTTTTAACAGATTGAACGGTAACAATTCTGCCAGAGTACAAATTATTGAGAATACTGTTTATGGAGTAAATCTTTGGTCACAGTATCGTATAATATTAACTACTGATCCAGTGGTTAAAAATAATATCGGTTACAGTGTAAATGGTAACGGTATTGTTATAATGAATAATGTCAGTTTTACAGACCCGGGCGATGTAGATAACAATATTTGGAAATGCAATAGCGAAAATCCTATTATCATCAATGGTCACCAAGAAAATTGGTCGTCCTGGCAAGGGTCCGGATTTGATGTAAACAGTTACCGTACTGATCCAATGTTCAATGATGTTTCCAATAAAGATTTTACATTACAATCATCATCCGATGGTATTGATAACGGACAACCTCTCTCTTCGCCCTACAATACAGATTTTAACGGGACCTCTCGACCACTGGGCAACGGTTGGGATATTGGAGCATATGAAAACGATACAATTGCTTCTAACGATGATGGGAATGAAATAAAAGTCACACAATTTTTTTTGAATCAAAACTACCCTAATCCTTTTAATCCGACAACTAAGATCTCTTTTACCCTACCTAAGGAAACACAGGTAAGATTAGATGTTTATAATGTTCTAGGAGCATTAGTAACAAATTTGATAGACAGGCATTATTCGGCCGGAACTCATTTTGTAAGTTTTAATGGTTCTGCTTTATCATCAGGAATATATTTTTATACTTTGCAGGCAGATAATTTTAAGAAAACTAAGAAGATGATTCTGATTAAATAACAACGTAATAATCATTGGATTATGTTAATTCATCGTACAACGCTACTAATCTTTGTTTCATTACTGAACCAGATAACTCAGATAATTTTTGTTTGGCGTTTACCATTCGTTTTTTTCTTGTTTGAGGATTCGAACATAAATACTTAATGGCATTTGCAATTCCTTCTGGCTTATCGTCTTCTACGTAGGTAATGGATTGGTCATCAAAAGTTTCATACAAGTCTTTTAACTTTGTTGCAATCACAGGTAATCCTGTTGCTATATATTCAAAAGCTTTGGTAGGTAAGGCAAGATTCATATAATCAGTTTGAAGATAAGGAACTATGCCAATATCGTGATTTTTTATTAATGCTGGTATCTGTTCACGAGCAATTTTTCCATTAAGGTTTACATTCTCACATAAATTAAGATCAGAAACCAGATTTTTCAATTTTATAAGATAACTTCCCTCATACCTGCCATAAATATTCAAAATGCTTTCCGGAATTTCTTTCAATAGAATTGGAAGGGCACAAATAACATTATGTAAACCAAATCTTTCAGCAATAGTCCCATGATACATCAACTTTACACCCTTTGTGATTTCTATAAACCGCCTCGCACTGTTAAACTCAAACAAGTCTTCATTTGCTGAGTTTAAGATAAGTGAAATCTTGTCCGATGAATTGCCCCTTTCAATTAATCTTTCTTTGCAGGTGTTAGTTACTGTAATCAAATTATCGGCTAATTTACAGGAGTATTTTTCCGCTTTCGCATTTAGGAATTTTAATGTCCCATTCTTTTTACCAGGCCATTTTTCCTCAAACAAATCAACAGAAGGATCATGTATATCTAGAATAAGTTTAACTCCAAATATTTTTTGCAATATTGCTGCAAATATTAAATAATCCGGAAGATTATGAGCCTGAATTACTTTATATCTTCGTTTTATTGATAGAGGTAATAATCTGAAGAAAGCCACAATGATAAAGAGAAATGATTGAAGGATGTATATAATCTGGTTCTCACGAGGAGGTGCATTCATAATTCTATAAGCAGTTACATTTCCAATTCTTTCCTTTGGAGGTTGATTTCCTGAATACCTGCACAAAACATCTACTTCGTATCCTACCTGCTCTAAAGCTTCCGCCTGCCTCCTGATCCTTGGATCACCCGGGTAAGAAGCCATAGCTATCATGCAAATTCTTCCCGAATCTTTATTATTTTTGATCATAAATTAATAATTTTTTAATGCGCCGTAATTGTTTGTGGTTGTTGATTAAAGATATATTTTGCTACATCCTTTGGCAGTACATTCCAGTATTTATCAGAATATTTTCCATTAATATATTGAAGCAAATCAATATACAATTTCACAGAAAATTCTTCTTTTTTTGATTTGCCATTTCCAAAATCAATGTAATCAGGATGAACATTTACTAAAACCATTCCGCCCTTTTCTGCAATCCAATCAACTTTATTCCTCCATACTTGTATATCTTTCTCTTGCATTAAAATGAATAATGTAAAATCCTGTACCAATGTATAAGGTAATTCAACATATTTACAGTCATTATCTTTAGATGCCACTATAAATGGAAATATTGTCCCCACACCATCTGACTGGGGTTCAAAAGGATCAGTATCAAATGTAGAAAGATCGTATTTGATATTAAGATCATGAATCCACTCCAGGTTATGATGCATAGCGGGAGCTCTAAAACCTGTTGCATTCCATTGTTTTATATATTCATTAATTTTCTTTGCTCTCTCATCAAATATTTCTTTATTAAAAAAAAGCCTACCATCGTGGTTCAGTCCGTGAACGCCCACTTCAAAGCCAAGTTGTACAAGCTCGTTCCTGACCTCAGGTGAAACGTTATATCTTTCCGGGACAAAATTAAAAGATGATACAAATCCCAATTCTTTTTCCAGCAATGCCAATTTTAAGGACTTATCGTGTCCACCTTGTAATTCTACATCGTGTGTTAATACAAATGCAAACTTCTTATCTTCAGGCCAGCCTCTCCAATTTTTCGGCTTTACTTCAGAGGATCTAAAAATAGGCCATACATCTTTGTACTTTATACGTTGTATTCTTACTAGATTTCTCCTTAGAAAAATCTGAAATGATCTTGGTATAAGCGGCTTAATAGAATAAAATAATTTTCTTAACATTATAAATATTTAAATATTTGAGAACCTATTGAAGACGTGATTTTTAGTGGCAAAAAACCCCACATTTTTTTTAGTAATCCATCCTTAGTACTTGAATCAATGCTTTCCTCATTCTTTGTTTCAAATCCTGGGTAATAATAGTGATACAAATCAAGTTTTTTACAAGACCATTTCTCTTTATATGCAGCTAATCCTTCCTGTCCTTTAACCACCTCTCCCCAATCATAAATTTGAAAACCTATTTTTTGTGCATCGTGAATAACCGTCCAGTGAATTAAATCGTTCGGTCTTAAGTCAAAATCATTTCTGTCACTCCCGTTAAAAGCATAAACTATAATTTTATTAAAAGTTAAGAAAATACTTCCTGCGATGATCCTTTGCTTTCCATCTTCTTCCAATTCAGCAAAAACTAATTGCATTAAGCCCTTAGGCTTTAGGTTTTTCCATAGACTTTTAAAAAATCGTAATGATCTCGGCGGTGTTGTATGAAATTTCATGGTATCAAGGTACAAATTGTACCATTTCAAAATATCTTTTTCAGAATCAGAATATCTTATTTTTACTCCATTTTTAATAGCTTTATTAACTCCCCACTTAATTTTTGTATGATTTTTTGAGTTACCAAACCTTAATTCTTCAGGATATTTGGGTATATGAGTAAAATAAAATTCACGCCAGAAGTACTTTGAAATCAGAGTTACTCGTTCATTCAATTTATCATTAAAAGACTTTATTTGTAATCTATATTTTGAATTTCTGTTGGTTATTTCAATTGCTCTTTGGATAAGTAAGTCTGCCACTTCATCACTCGATGCCATCAGACCACCGACAGGAGTTCTGGGCAAAGAAGATATGCGCTTTTTACCCGGCATTCCCCCTATACCAAATGGAATACCTTTAGTGAATTGAAGCGGTAAAATACCTGCTAATAGTCCTGCATCATCTCTGCAAACCAATTTAATTATTTTTTGATTTGTTTCTTTTTCTAGAACTCTCAACCAGGCGGGATGATAATAAATAGAACATTCAGCTCTTTGAAGCACGAATTCTGTCCATTCTTCATCAACAGCTGATGACTCTTCAAATATTTTATAATTTTTGAACTGATTAATCATCAAAATTTGCTTTTATCCTACTAATCTACAACCTGTTAAAAAGATACTTTAATATACTATAAATTCGTTATTACGATTATAAGACAAGAAAAAACTAACTTTTAGGCCATAGTTAAAATAAGTAATTTTAAATAATTACTAAAATTTCGAAGATGCTATATTAATCCTGTTTCAGTAATTCAAAACAGGGTAAAAAAAATAACTTAATTCACTCAGAGTAATTTAAGTTATTATTTATCTGATATATACACAACGTTATTTTGTCATTCTCCTGTACATATTTGAATTAGACAGGAACAGGAATATATATATCTTCGATTAAGGCCCAATTTACCTTTAATTATAATCTACATCATCTCAATTTATCATATATCCTTTCTAAAGGTCTATTTAAGAAGATTCATTTTCTTTGATAAAACAAAATCATTCGTCGTTAAGACGTAAATATATATTCCGCTTGTCAAACTGGCTCCATTAAAATTAACGGAATGATTACCAGCATTCTGTTTCTTATTTACAAGTATTGCAACTTCTCTTCCCAACACATCGTAAATCTTCAGTGACACAATTCCATTTGTCGGTATCGTATATTTAATGACAGAAGCAGGATTGAAAGGATTTGGATAATTTTGAGATAAACTAGGCTTCGATGAAAATTTATATTCCAATTTTATCACATTAGAATATTCAAACTTGCCGTCAAAATCTTCCTGTTTTAACCTATAATAAATCGCTCCACTTGGAATAGATTTGTCAATAAATGAATAATTCTTGGGAGCATTGCTATTTCCATTTCCAGGAACAAAACCGATATTATCCCATAAAAATTTATCAGTTGATCTTTCAATCTCAAACCCATAATTATTTACTTCGGTTGCCGTATTCCAATCAAGCCCCACCTCCCCATCCTTAATCCTGCCTGTGAAAGATACCAATTCAACCGGAGCAGCACCATCACTGAAATCAAATACAGCATAAACAGGTAGGTGATCTGATGCAGAACTTGCATCCGTATCAGTGCTTGTACTGCCATAATTATTTGGATTTCCATAAACAGTATACGAATTGGAATGATACTCGATTCCTTGTAAATTATCTTTTACATTTCCGGAAATCAGGATGTTATCAAACTTATTTTTAACCTGAGTCGACTGAAAGCTAAGATAGGGGATGAATGTTGATGTGTTCCAGCTTGAACCAAATTCATCAGAAGGATTGCTTGGATCATAAAAATACCCCCCCTGAGACACAAACAAATTCTTGTATGCACCCTCATCAGGACTTTTTATATTAAAATCGCCTAAAACAATATAATTGTCAGTAGAAGTAGTGGCATCATTTTCAAGATAAGAATGTAAATAGCTTATTTGGTTCGCACGCGTAGTACTGCTTCCATCAAAAGTTTTAGAACCATCCGGTATCAAATGTACAGCGTATATTATTATAGTACTACCCCCGTTCTGAGTAATCGTGAATTTGTTTATATCACGGTATCTTGTAGTTTGAGTTAAATCGAGATACGCTGGAATAACGGTGTTATCAAAGCTGCCACCATCAAATTTTGCAGTTTTATAGTATAAACAGTTGCTATTGGGGCTAATTGCATTATTATTTGCAATAAATGTTCCTTTTGAATAAGTGCCGGGACTATTATAATTTAATACATAATCTAAAAAGGCATCAGTATTACTATTATAAATTTCTATTGCTACAATAATATCCGGGTTAATAGCACTTATAACGTTGCGCATATTAGCAACCCGTGACGGACTATTTGCTGACCAAACACCACCAGCGTCACTTGTGTTATAAGTCATTATAGTTATTGGGATAGTTTGACCAAAGACAAGGCATTGAAAAAATAAAAATAATGATAGGCTTATATATTTTAATTCTACCGCAATTATAGTGATTGTTTTAAACATAATTTGGTCATATAATTTTAAGAATATTGAAAGTAAATATAATAATTTTCAATGTTCTATTTGTTCTTAAGTTTCCGTCAATAACCTATGGGATAAAACTATTTAAGAATATCTATATTTAAAATTTTACCCAAAAAAATTAGTGTGGTTACATTCGCCAGTTCTTCAAACGATACCTTGCCAATAAATATTTATACAAGGGAAATGAAGCAAGCGAAACTAAAATCTTATAATTCCACTTTAGTTCATATCTCCACTTTTCATCCTCACGAATTGTGATTTTGCCTGTATCGTGCCTGCTACGATTACCTGTAAATACGTGCCCGGGTTTGAGCTCCAACGAAACCTTTCCATTTTCTATCTCATAATCGATTTTACAATTCAAGACTTTCTCTAAGAATTCTAATACCCTTACTGTATTATTCGTAAAAAAAGTATAGGATAAATAAATTTTATTAATTGTGTTTGATCTTTTTACAGCATCCAAACTTAGAAGGTTTTTGATATTCCATTTAATGCTATGTCCAACAGAACTGTATTTTCTTTCGCCGAAGTTCCTGATATCTTTTTTAATCAAAGAATTGACGACGCCCCTAGGGTCTCTTATTACATAAATCGGAAATACATCTAACTTTGTGGATTGTGAAAGAGCAAGCAATCTTACAGGTATCCTGGAAGAATCTATTATAATATTCCTTCCGCTTTGTTTGGCAATACATTCATACAGTTTTTCTGTATGTTTAAGATAACTGTCCAGAAATTGTTGGTATGATTTATCATCTCTTTTTTTAAGGAATTTTTTTAACTTGAAATAATTGGTCCACTTATCAAATTTTTTCAATTTCTCAGTTATGTCCTCCACGCTTTCTGAAGGAAAGGAATCCAAGTAATTTTTTTTTACATTTTGCCAAAAATTACAATTACCGAATTTTTCACCGCAGCTACATTGTGCGTTTTTTTGCAACCCTTTTACCCAGAAATCTCTTATCTCACCCACATAAATTACCTGCTCAGAAGTTCTTAAACTTCTGCCAAGAATAGTGGCTCCACTATACCAGAAACCTGTTAAATATACTATTTTAATTTTTCCCATTTGAAATTTGGATATACACGAATTTATTAATTAAAAAACTTATAACCTAAATCTTTACTTAAAATTTTAAGTGAAATATTTTTTTTCGAAAAAGAAAAGCTTTTTTAACCGTATATTTTATAAAATATGAAAGATCAACAAACTAAATATTTAATAAGCAAATCATATAAGTTAACTTACAAATATTTCTTCCTTTTCACGCATCATATTTTCCAACAAATCTGAGATTTCATCTCTTAATAAATATTCCGGTGGTCTTTTATTACTAATCAGGCAGTTTCTAACTTCAGTGGCACTTATATTTATTTTGAACTTTTCCTGATGCTGACATCCGGCCGTTACTGTTTGACATGCACTACAATAGTATGCTGTTTCAAAGAAAACCGGTTTTATTCCAATATCGCCAATCTCATCAAATATTTCTTGAGATGCACTTGGACTATAATAGTTTCCAACACCTGTGTGATCCCGCCCGATTATGAAATGACTACAGCCGAAATTTTTTCTACATAATGCAGTAAAGACAGCTTCCCTAGGTCCACTATATCTTGAATAGGTGCAAAAAGCACCAAGCAAGACTCTGTAAGGATTGTAATAACCTTTGGAAATAATTTTTTGATAACTTTCAAGAATTGCCCTGGATACAAAATCTCCTTTCTTCTTAGGTCCGATAACCGGGCTGATCAAAATGCCATCGGCTTTAATCATTTCGAGAGCTTCTTTTTGAATGAATTCATGCCCGCGATGAACAACATTTCTGGTATGAAAACCAACCACTGTTGCCATGTTCAGATCCCTCAAAATAGATCTTATTTGCTGAGGTGTCAGAACAAATGGTTTTTGAGAACTGTCATGTCTGAACTTATACACACTACCACTAATAATGTAATTGCCTTTTTCTTTAAAATATTTTACTCCGGGATGATTTTTATCTGAAGTATTAAACCATTTTTTTGAAACTTCATCCATATCAGAAATCATTTCAATATTACTAACTTCAAGCACTCCTATTAGTTCATTTTCCTGTCTGGCATATAAAAGGACTTTATCATTTATTTTAAAATTTATATCATTCTTATTCATCTGCAATAATATTGGAAGTGTCCAAATGCATCCATTACTTAGTCTGTTTGATTCCAGAACAGAAGTCATTTCCTTAATATTCATAAAACCTGAAATAGGAGAATAGGTACCGGTTGCAATCTGTTCTACATCAAGTGCCGCTCTTTCATCCAGATAAATTTTGGGCCACTCTTTATTTTCAATTTCCTCTACTACTTCATCCTGGTAATTCTGAATCAGTCTGCCACCGTGAGGAAGTATCAAGCTGTTTTCATATACACTATCTATAAATTCATGAATATTAAGATCAGTGTGACGATTTAAATAATTTGTGGTTTCCTCGATAATTCCAGCTGCCATTCTCACTACCTGGACAGGATGCTGCCCTATAGCTGTTTCAGCAGCTAAAACCAGTCCCATAGCACCATTAAATAAATTACTAGTAATATCATTTATTTCCGCTCTGTTTGGTTGCAAACCGGAAATCATACTATCCAGAAGATTAGTAGCAACATAGGCAGGTTTATCAAATTTGGTAGCAAAATTCATTATATATCTTTGCGTTAGACCTATCTTCTGAAGGGGAACTTCTTTCGAAAGATCACCTCTATCTATTAATATTGCATCAGAGGTTTTTATAATATCCTGAAGATTGTAAAGCGCATTATAACTTTCTATTTTGCTGATCACAAAAATGGAATAATCAAATTGCTCTCTTATCCAGAATATATCTTCTTTTTTATATGCAAATGAAAGGGCATAATGGGTTATTCCCATTTCCTTTCCGATTTTTATTGCTTCATAATCTTTTTCTGTAAAAGCCGGTAAAAAAGGCATTCTATCTATTCCAATTCCTTTATTATTCCCAACTATTCCACCTTCTATAACCCTTCCTTGAACCTGATCTCCATCAATTTTAATTATTTGTACAATAACTGAATTAAAATCAATCCTCAGCAGATCTCCTATTTTAAATATTTCACCTGGTTTTCCCGGATAGATTGGAATTCTGGAACCTGTTTCCTTTTCTTTGTATTCTACAATTTCTACTAATGAATTTGTATTTAGTATAATTTGTCCGCTGGAATATTTTCCAGTTCTTATCTGGGCGCCTTCACTATCAATACATATTGGCTTTTTAGTCCAGGATCTCAGTTTATTTATCACATCTCTTAAATCCTTAATTTCTGTATGAGACAAATTGATCCGGAATAAATCCGTTCCCCAACGGTCCATTTCTTTAATTACATTTTCTTTTAGTGAACTTGGTCCAACAGTTGCAATAATTTTGAATTTACCGTTCATTAGCTTGAATCCTTATATAATTAGGAGAACAATTTTTGATAATTTAGAATAGTATTTTAAAATAATATTTAGGCTAAAATCAGGGAATTGAATAAGCTGAATTACAAAAATTATCCTGAAAGATTATTATCAGAAAAAAATAATTTTATTACTATCGATTGCAATTAAAGAGTATACTTTATTTTTAAAATAATGGATATTTATATAAATCAATCTAGATTCATAAACTGATATATTATATAGATAAAAATTTCTGAATTTATATTATCCTATTGCATCATATTCATTTTCTTTGATACAGTAAATTTATCAGTAACCAGCACATAGAAGTAAATTCCACTTGCCAGATTAGAGCCATCAAATTCTACTGAATAACTGCCCGGAGATTGAAATTTATTTTGTAACGTAACCACTTCCCTGCCCAACAAATCATAGACTTTTAACGATACATGACTTCCCTTTGGAAGGGAATATTCAATTTTCGTTGTAGGATTAAAAGGATTTGGATAATTCTGTTTCAATACAACTTTATCTGATGCATAAAGATCTATATTAATTGTATTTGAATATTCAAATTTACCGTCATTATCAACCTGTTTTAATCTGTAATAAACTTTACCGAAAGGTGGATAATTATCTGTATATAAATAATCTTTTGGTATATTACTATTGCCGTGTCCTTCTGCAAATCCAATCTTATTCCAGTTTATATTATCTACAGACCTTTCAATATCAAAACCATGATTATTTAATTCAGTTTCAGTTCTCCAATGTAAAATTATTCTATCATTATCGGCAGCTGCAGTAAATGAACTAAGTTCAACCGGTAAAAGCGACTGGAAATCATAATTGAGGGTAAATTGACTATTGTCGCCGGTTCTGTAATCATTTAAAGTTGGAGAATATGTAGATACATAAATTTTATTTTCCATAGGGACAAATCTCATTATTCTTAACCATCCATTGCCACCATTTGTTAATCCCTGGTAATCTGCCATAATTGTATAAACAGGCTTTTCAGCATCGTTTGTATCAGTTCTTCTTCCTTCATCTGTCCAGTGTCCACACACCATTAGAAAGAGATTAGGATTACTTTTTAATTCATCAAATATTGCCTCTCCTGCTGAAGAAAAAGATACATTAGAACCACTATTACCGTCGAGTAATTTATGGCTTACAACTATTCCTAATCTGTCACCATATGATGATAAAACACCACTTGCCCAGCTCAATGCTGCAGGATTTTCTCGGTATTCTCCATATTTTATATAAATTACAACAAATTTTAAAAGACCAACCTGAAAAAGATCATAATGATTGTCATTATTACTTCCTAAATGACCTCCATAATAATTCCTGCCACTGAACCTGCTGATTCCGAAATATTGATTGTAAAATATAGTTGTGCTAGTGCCATCATCGTTATCCCAGGGAGTCATATCGTGATTCCCTACAGCAATACCATAAGGAATGCCATAGGTCAAGCCCGTTGTATTTGGGTCTTCCAAAAATTCCATTGCTGTATCAGCTCTCTGCCACTCTGCTTCAATATCATTTTGCACACAATCGCCCACGTGCCCCACATAAACAACATTCATATCTGACTTATTATCAACAATCCAGTTGGTTTGAGCATAGAATGTCTCAATACTTCCAGTGCCATCATCTTCAGAATAATATTGAGTATCCGGTAACACAATCATCACAAACTCTGATTGTGAAAAGGTAAGCTTAAAAGTAATAGTTATAATGAGAAGAATTAAATATTTAGTGAGAGTTTTTTTCATTTGATTATTACCAATCATATATTCCCCCATATTTTAATATACCTAAATTTTAATATTCCAGTCGTTTTATGATTTACAATACTCAAGAATTAGACTTTTTACATTTTCAAATACATTATCCAAAGGTTCAGAAGCATCAACAATTTTAAAATTAGGCACCTTCTTTCCTACCTCTAAAAAGACCTTATTTTTTGCTTCAAGATATTCCAAAGTGGCTTCACCTTTTCGTGAATACAATATCTCTGCCGGAGCATTTAGAAATATTACCAGTCCGGGTTTTTCATATATATTATTTAATGACCAGTCATGAATTTTTGTAGTCAATCTATTATTGGAATAAGAATCGTTTGGATCAGAAGCATAATCAAAGATAAAGTGTCTGTCATATATAACTACATAACCCAATAATTGATAGTACCATGAGATTGCAAGTCTGAACCATTCTTCAATTAATCTATTTGTTAACCTTAAAGTTGCAGCAAATTTCCCTCTGGTATCAACTTTTCTGTTTTTATCTAATTCATGAAGTGAAAACTTTTTTGCACTATCAAAACTTAATCCTTTATGAGATTTTTTATATTTATAAATTTTATAATAATGTATCAGCCAGGATGTTGGCAGCATTATATTACCGGATTCGATATTCCGTCCCATATAGATATACTTCATCTTAAGCGGAAGTTTTTCAAGAACCAAATTTGAAATAGTTGTTTTTCCCGCTCCATCCTGACCAATTATTGCAATTGATAACATTAAAAGCCTTTAATTTTTCAGTTAAATAGAACCCATTTAGAAATATTTTATTTAATTTGAAAAAGCTGAATTAAGCTTCGCATACAATGCCTCAAATGAAACCGGATAGGGATGGGATACTTTAATAGATTTTTTCCCTTCCAGAGCTTTCGATAACAAATCTGAATGTATATTCTTAATGTTATCAAGAAATTCATTTTTCTTATCTGGAAATGCGTACTTAAAAGCTTTGTAATATTCATTAAAAGGAAGTTGCTCATAGTCGTTTGAATGGATCATTCTATTAATAATTTCTTCCGACTCACATTTATTAGCAGTAATTTCAGTATTTTCATGACTTACAGCTAATACAATAATATCTAATTTTGTTTTACCCTGTCTGATTTTATTTGTAAAAAGTTGTCTAGGTAATTTTCTAATTTTCAGCAATTTCCTGGCCTGAGGTAATCCCCGGCTAAAGAATGTAAATGGGATCACATTATCTAATTTTAATTTCTTACCAACTCTATTAAGCAATTCAAGTATATTTATTAATAAAAAGACTGCCTTATCAGCCAAACTAATTTTATTTATTAATTTCTTTATGTAGGGTAATTGCCATTTCCAAATAGTAATTGGTACATGTAAGCCAAACATTTCAGACCCATCTTTTGATATTACCACCCACTCATCACCTACATATTCAGCACCATGGTTTGCGAATGACAACAATGTCTCGGTCTTACCTCCTTTTGTCCAGCCCATTACCAATATTCCCTTATCGTCAAAATAAAATCCTGAAGAGTGTATAGGGACAAATCCTTTTTTAATAAGATAAAAATTAACAATATGATTAAGGAGTGGAATTGACTTTACCCCTTTTTCGCATATTATTTCAAGCTTTTGTCCAATTTTATCAAATGGAATTACTACTTTTTTTTTGTCCACCGGATCATTAATGACATAAAATTTACTTCTATCAAAGGCAGCAAAATCCAATCCGAGAAAAATCAAGCTTGAAGATTTTAATTTATCTACAAATCGAATAATTATATCAGGATCACGATCAAGATTTTTTACAAAATTTGAATAATGTTTTGCTAAAGTATTTTTCTCATTTCCCGAAATATTTTCAAACCTGATACCGACAATACCCATATAATCGACATCAAAATAATTATCTAGACCATTTTCTATGTTCAATATTTAAGCCTTTAAGAGTGGATTTAAGATTGTGTTATATGAAATAAACTATGCAAAATTTCTATCTTTAAAATATAATTTTCCAACACGGATAATATCAAAAAGAAAAGGCAGTGGATCTTTTAATGAAAATAAAGAATGACTTTTATGGCCTTTTAGAGAATTTAACCATTCCTTAAGGGTTATTTCACCTCTTTTTCTATGATATAAAAATGCTTGAAAGTCTCTTCTTAAATGGACCCATTTTGCATTTCCATATTTCTGAATCCTGTTTTCTGGAATCGGAAGACCGGCAGCATCACAATACATCGTGTAAACGAGTTCAACTCCTGCAGCCTCGGCTGTGGTAGACCTTCCGGTTGGTCTAAGAATATTTGGCTCAACTATTAAATGCTTCTTTAGACGGTTATCATATTTCATATCCAAGTATCCTAATCCTTTCCAATCAAGTTTGCGAAAAAGATTAATTGTCTCATTTAATACGATATCATTTCTGGACTCAATTCCCATAGAGCCCTGTCCTGTTTCAGGAGGCCATTGCCTGATTTTTTGAGAAATAAAAGTTACAAGCAATTCAGAACTTTTATTAAAGTAACAATTGCAAGTAAAATGATTCGTATCAGGCCCCTCAATCCATTCCTGTATTAAAAAGCCAGAACCAAATTCTTTATATTCATCATAATACTTAATCAATTCTTCTTTAGAATAAACCTTAAAGGCTTTTATTTTTGTATGTTCTACCCATTTTGGTGCTCGTATTGTAGGTTTCAAAATTGCGGGATAGTTAATTTCATCCCCAGCACAATTTATATCACTATCATTTTTAATAATAAAAGATCTTGGTATTGGCAATTCATTTTTTTGAGCATATTCTATAAATAAAATTTTATCTGCCAAAATTTCAACCACTTCTTTATCAGGCATTACAAAATGATAGTATTTTTCGAGCCTTTCCCTGTATCTGGAAGCCACGAGCACATTTGGTTCCTCCCCTGTAAT
>Ga0102953_1001470_pt1 | contig 14923 bp, 13 predicted proteins | sample SalPon2A_C_D2_MG_FD_78509 | JGI IMG/M metagenome (GOLD analysis project Ga0102953, IMG submission 78509) | Soil microbial communities from South San Francisco under conditions of wetland restoration - Salt Pond MetaG R2A_C_D2_MG | ecosystem: Environmental > Terrestrial > Soil > Wetlands | place... | reverse complement strand
TTGCCCAGTGTCAGGGTCAGAAGATCGCGCAGATCCGGCTCGTCGTCGACCACCAGTACCCGCGATGTTTGTTTCACTCCAGCCATGCGCTGTCCTGTCCAAATTCGAGTCGAAAACGTGTCCCCCCGCCTTTGCGCGGGTAGGCTCCGAGTCGCGCCCCGTTCGCTATTGCCAGTTCCCGCGCCAGATATAGGCCGAGGCCCGTCCCGCTTGCGCTGGTTGTGGCGAAAGGCTCGAACAAACGTTCGGGCTGGGCGATACCGGGCCCGCGATCCAGTACATCAAGATACACGTGTGCGCCGCCAATGCCAATTCTGAGGTATACACCTGGCCGGGAATCACCGTGCACGAAGGCGTTGTCCACCAGGTTGACGACGACGTGTTCGAGTTGGCCGGGATCGAAGCGCACCTGGCTGTGGGTGTTTTCTTCCGGCAGGTGCAGCCTGGGCGCCCTTTCCGGATGGCGTTCGCCGTAGCTGCGGACGAAATCGTTCAGCCAGTCGTGCAGTTCGATCAGGCTGGGTTCGGCGGTATCGCGGCGTGAAAGTTTGAGAATGCTGTCCACCATGCCGCCCAGGCGTGCGCCCTGGTTGGCGATGATCCGGCTCAGGTGCTCTTGCTCGCCGTCGAGCGTACCGTCCTCGGCCAGCAGTTGGTTGGCCTGGACGATGGCCGACAACGGATTCCTGACCTGGTGGGCGATGCCGGCGGTTAAACGGCCGAGTGCGGCCAGTTTCATTGCCCGGGTCTGCTCGTGCGCGATTTCGGTGTCTTCTATGAACACCAGGCGTCGGGCTTTTCGCTCGTTGCCCAGGGGCATGACGGTAACCAACAGTGTGCTGGCGCCATCGCGTTCGAAGGTCGAGGTTCCCGCCTGGGCTTCCCTGCCGGCCAGCAGCTCGATGTTTGTTCGCAATGCGGAGTCGATGAAACGGGTGGCAGCAGGGTTGCGGCGCAGGATGTACCCCAGGGCGTCGGTGATCACCACGCCGGTGCGCAACTGGGCGATGATCCGGCGGTTGATGGCGTCCAGCTCGCGGACTTCGATGCCTCGTCGTTCGGCCAGGGCTTCGGTCTCGAACAGGCGAGTGGCCATTTGGTGCGCCACAACGGCTACGACCAGCAGACCCAGTGCATACAGCCCGGCGCGTGCATAGAGCAGGATCGCAAGTTCCCGGCTGAGGCCCGCGCCGAGGGTGGCACCGAGGACGACCAGGGCGCACAGGGCGGCGAAAAATACCGCGCGGCGCAGGTTGAGCGCGCTTGCAGCGGCCACTGCTACCGGGGGGATCAGGAGAAAAGCAAACAGCGCGAGTTGGGCGCCGGCGGCCTGGGTGATAATTGCGAGCCCGATCAGGTCGAGCAGCGGCTGCAGTTCGGATTGAGTGGCGAGCCCCGGCCATGCGCGCGCGAGCAATGCAATGGAAGCCAGTCCCAGCAGCAAGTAACCCACGCCGCTCAGGGCCACGACCATCGGTGCTTCGATGTGCAGGTAATAACTGAACAGGGGCGTGAAGCCCACGCTGATACTGGCCGTGGCCACCAGCATCCGGTAAATATTGAGCACCTTCAGGAGGCGCCAGCGCGCGGGGGCGGCGAGGATCTCGGGATGATCCCGTTTTGCTAAAAGTCGGCTAATGCCCCAAAATATGCGCTCTTTGGTGCCGTCAGACATCGCTTTTCTCGTTGGTCGGCCAATTACAGAAGGTCTCTATAACATGAATTTGCACGAATACCAGGCAAAACAGTTGTTCGCCGAGTTCGGCGTTCCGGTTCCGGAAGGCAAAGTGGCCTCCAGCGCGGAGGACGCCGCAGCCGCAGCCGAGGCGCTGGGCGGCGAGTTGTGGGTCGTCAAGGCCCAGGTTCATGCCGGCGGCCGCGGCAAGGCGGGCGGGGTGAAGCTTGTGCGGTCCCCGGCGCAGGCGCGCGAAGCCGCTGCCGAAATGCTCGGCCAGCGCCTGATAACGCACCAGACCCAGGGCGAGGGCCTGCCTATCGAAAAAGTGTGGGTCGAGCGCGGATCCGACATCGACCGCGAACTCTACCTCAGTGTGCTCGTCGATCGGGCCCGCGAATGCCTCACCTTTGTCGCTTCCGCCGCGGGTGGCATGGATATCGAGGAAGTCGCTGAAAAGACGCCGGAGCAGATTCTCACCGTGCCGGTGAATCCGGGTTCGGGATTTTCCGGCTACGAGGCGCGTCGCCTCGGATTCGCACTGGGACTCGAGGGCGATCAACTGAAGTCCTTTTCCAAACTGGTGCGTGCACTTTACAACTTTGTGCTGGCCAAGGACGCGAGCCTGGTCGAGATCAATCCGTTGATCGTGACCGGTGATGGCGACCTGCTGGCGCTCGATGCCAAGGTCAACCTTGACGACAACGCCTTGTTCCGCCACAAGGACACGGCGTCCATGCGCGACCCCAGCCAGGAAGACGCGGCCGAGGCCGAAGCCGCCGAGCACGGCCTCAACTATGTGTCGCTCGACGGCGATATCGCCTGCATGGTCAACGGCGCCGGACTGGCGATGGCGACCATGGATCTGATCAAGCTGGCGGGCGGCGAACCGGCGAACTTTCTCGACGTGGGCGGCGGTGCGACCGCCGAGCGTGTCTCGGTCGCCTTCCGCCTGATCCTGTCGAACTACAAGGTCAAGGCGATTCTTGTCAACATCTTCGGCGGCATCGTGCGTTGCGACATGATTGCCGAAGGCATCATCGCCGCAGTGCGCGGCGTGGGCGTGCCGGTTCCGGTGGTGGTGCGCCTGGAAGGCACCAACGTGGAAGAGGGGCGCCGCCTGCTGGCCGAAAGCGGCCTCGACATTACCGCCGCCACCAATTTAAGTGAAGCCGCTGACAAGGCGGTAGCCGCCGCGCGCGAAGGGAAGTCCGAATGAGTATTTTGATCGACAAGAACACCCGAGTCCTGTGCCAGGGGTTTACCGGCAAGCAGGGAACGTTTCACAGTGAACAGGCGATCGCCTACGGCACGCAACTGGTGGGCGGTGTCACGCCGGGCCGGGGCGGGCAGAAGCATCTGGAGCGTCCGGTGTTCGATACCTGCGCCGATGCGGTGGCCGGGACCGGGGCCACGGCAAGCATGATCTACGTGCCCGCGGCGTTCGCGGCGGACGCAATCCTGGAGGCGGCGGATGCCGGCATCGAGACCATCGTGTGCATCACCGAGGGTATCCCGGTGCTCGACATGGTGCGCGTGAAGGCGGGGCTCAGGGGGTCGCCGGTACGTCTCGTCGGCCCCAATTGCCCGGGTGTCATAACCCCCGGAGAGTGCAAGATCGGTATCATGCCGGGGCACATTCACAAGCCCGGCAAGGTGGGGATCGTGTCGCGTTCGGGCACGCTTACCTACGTGGCGGTGCACCAGACCACGCTGGAAGGGTTGGGCCAGTCGACCTGCGTCGGCATCGGCGGCGACCCGGTCCACGGCATGGGCTTCATCGATGTGATCGATCTGTTCGAAAAGGATGCGTCGACCGAGGCGATCGTCATGGTCGGGGAAATCGGGGGCAGCGACGAGGAGGCGGCCGCCGAGTTCATAAAGGCCAACGTGAGTAAGCCGGTGGTGGCCTACATCGCCGGGGTCACCGCGCCTCCCGGCAAGCGCATGGGACATGCGGGTGCGATCATAGCCGGCGGCAAGGGTACGGCGGAGCACAAGTTCCAGGCCCTGGAGTCAGCAGGCGTGACCACGGTACGCTCGCCGGCCGAAATCGGCGCGGCGGCCAAGCGCGTACTCGACTGAATCCGCGTTCCGAACCGGAGGAAAACATGTCGACGCTTAAAATCGGTGTGGCCCAGTCCAATTGTCTGGTTGGGGACGTGGCGGGCAACACGCGCCGCGTGCTCGAGCGCGTTGATGCGTTCGGGTCACAATGTGACCTGATCGTATTTCCCGAATTGATGCTGGTCGGCTACCCGGCCGATGATCTTCTACTCCACCCCGATCTGGAGAACCAGGTTCACGATGCGCTCAATCGCTTGCGCGAGGCGGTATCCAACACCACGGTCATCGTTGGGCATCCCGAGTACCAGGAAGGCCTGATCTACAACGCCTGTTCGGTGATCGGTGACGGCCAGACCTTCGCCACTTACCGCAAGCGAACCCTGCCGCACTACGGCGCGTTTCATGAAAAACGCCACTTTGTCGCGGGTAGCGAGTCCGTGGTGGTCGAGGTCGGGGGCTTGCCGATCGGGTTGTCGATCGGCGAAGACGTGTGGCGGCCGGAACCGGTCAACGAGCTCAGCGAAGCGGGGGCCCGGCTTATTCTCAACATCAACGCCTCGCCTTACTGCATCGGGAAACGCGCCAACCGCGAGCAGGAAATTGCGCTGCGAGCCGTTGAAAACGACATGCCGTTCATCTACATCAACATGGTCGGCGGACAGGATGATCTGGTTTTCGACGGGCATTCGTTTGCGGTCAACAAGTCGGGCGAGGTCATTGATCGCTTGCCGGGTTTCGAGGAGGATTTCGTCATTCTGCGCGTGGGCGCGACGCCCGGAAGCAAGGGCCGGATCGTGGGACGTGCCGCGTCTTCGGTCGATGTCCCCGAGGCGGTGGAAGGCGGAAGCGAGAATGGCGAGTTGCGCTCCGATGCGGAAGCCCCGCTCGATGCGGCCGATTCCGAGGGCGAGGTCTACAAGGCTATCGAACTGGCCATTCGAGATTACGCCGAAAAGAACGGTTTCGAAGGTGCGGTTGTGGGGTTGTCCGGCGGCGTGGATTCGGCGTTGACCCTGACGCTGGCCGCCGATGCATTGGGCGCCGACCGCGTTACCGCTGTATTGATGCCCTCCCGCTACACCAGCGATCTCAGCGTGGAGCTGGCCAAGGAGCAGGTCAAGCGGCTCGGCGTGAAATCCCATGTTATTTCCATCGAGGAGCCGTATCAGGCGTTTTTGAACGTGCTCAAGGACGTGTTCGCGGGCCTGAAGCCGGATGTCACCGAGGAGAATATCCAGGCGCGTTGCCGCGGCGCGATTTTGATGGCCATTTCAAACAAGACCGGACGCATCGTATTGGCTACCGGCAACAAAAGCGAAAGCGCGGTGGGCTATGCCACCCTGTACGGGGATACTGTCGGCGGATTCGCGCCACTCAAGGATGTTTCCAAGACCCTGGTTTACAAGCTGGCGCGCTACCGCAATCGACAGCTCGACGCGGCACCGATTCCGGAGCAGGTGCTTACGCGCGAGCCTTCGGCGGAATTGGCGGCAGGACAGAAGGACACGGATTCCCTGCCACCCTACCCGGTGCTCGATGCCATCCTGACCGGGTTGATAGAGAACGATCAGACCGCGGCGGACCTGGTCCATGAAGGCTATGATCCGCGCACTATCGAGCAGGTGATGACGCGGGTCAAGCGCAACGAATACAAGCGCCGGCAGGGCGCGCCGGGCGTCAAGATATCGATCCGTGCCTTCGGGCTCGATCGCAGCTATCCGATTACCTCCGGATTCATGGCGAACTTGCCGGCGCAGACCGAATCCCAGCAGGACGCTGCCGACGATATCTAGCCCCGGAGCGGTTAAGGGGGCGGGCCCGCGGGCTCGTTCCGGGAAACGAGCCGTTCAATCGCGGGGGGCGTGTCTCTCAGTGATTCGCTGTGCCGGCACTGTCCGGAGCATGGGAACCGGCCTTTTTACCGTAATTGTAGTCGTACCAGTCCTGGGCATCGGAAGCGAGTTCGTCTTCGCCCAGCGCCTTGTAGGAATTAATCAGGATGCGAAAAGCCGGTTTTGCTGCCGTGGAGTCTCCAAAGCTGCTAACGATATCGGCAGCATGCCTGGCGGCGGCTACCCATTCCTTGCGCCGCTGGTAAAAGCGTGCCAGGTTGAGATTGAACTGGGCGAGCCGGTTGCGCACGAACACCATCCATTGCTTGGCCTGTCTGGCATAGGGCGAATCGGGGTAACGCTTGACCAGTTGCTTGAATGCGGTATATGCCTGTTCCTGGTCAACTGGATCGCGATCCGCCAGGCTGATGGTGAAAAGCGATGCCACCGGACCCCGTTGCAGCGCATTGGCATAGGTCACGCCCTTCATGAACTGGGCGTAGGCCGCATAGGGACTCGCCGGATTTTCCTTGACGAAGTCATCGGCCTGTTTTGCGGCTTCGTCCGTCTTGTTATCGCGGTAATAGGCATAGATCAGGTCGAGGCGTCCCTGCGTGGCATACTTCCCGAAGGGATAGGTGGCGATCATAGAGCGCAGGCTGGAGGTTGCGGCCTTCCAGTTGTGAACCGTAAGGGCGTCCTTCGCGTTCTTGTACAGTTTGGTCTCGGGCGGGATTTTCTTGGGGCCGCTGGCACAACCGGCCAGAATGACGGCGCTCGCGAGTACCAGGGTCAGCAGAGGAGTCAGTCGACGCATGCGTTTTTCCGCACCTGAAAAAGACCATTCTAACGGGCTCAGACCCGATGTTCAGCACGAAGTTCGGCGACATGAGCTGAAAGTGGATTCCGAAATGGCCGGTGAGCGCCTGGACCGTGCGCTGGCGCGGACATTGCCCGAGTATTCGCGGACCCGTCTGCAGGCATGGATTCGCGCCGGGCGGGTGCAGGTGGACGGCAGGCCCGCGCGGGCCAAAGAGACGCTCACCGAAGGGCAATCGCTCGTCCTCGAGGCGTCTGTCGAGCCGGTCATAGGGGATGCCCCGGAACCGATTGCGCTGGATATCGTGCACGAGGACGAGGCATTGATCGTCCTCAACAAGCCACCGGGATTGGTGGTGCACCCCGGAGCGGGCAATCGCCGGGGTACGCTGGTGAATGCCCTGCTGCACCATGAGCCCGCGCTTTCGCATCTGCCGCGTGCGGGGCTGGTGCACCGCCTGGACAAGGGTACTTCGGGATTGTTGGTCGTAGCCCGGACCACGGCTGCGCATGCGGCACTGGTAGCCGCCCTGGAGCGTCGGGACATACATCGCGAGTACCTGGCTCTGGTGAGAGGCGAAATCGTCGCCGGTAGCCGCATCGAGGCGCCGATCGGGCGTCACCCGAGCGCACGCACTCGCATGGCCGTGAATACCCGGGGGCGCCCGGCGGTGACCCATACGCGCGTTCTCGAGCGTGTTGCCGGCTATACCCTGCTCGCGGTCACCCTGGAGACCGGGCGCACCCACCAGATCCGGGTGCATCTCAGCCATACCGGTCATCCGATCGTGGGCGATTCGGTCTACGGCGGGCGCCAGATGCTGGCGGCCGGGCTTTCCCCGGAAGCGATGGAGGCGGTGCGCGCTTTCCCGCGGCAGGCGCTGCATGCCACACGGCTCGGATTCACCCATCCCGTGAGCGGTGAAACGCTGACCTTCGAGGCTCCCATGCCGGACGACATGACGGCATTGCTCGCTACATTGCGCGGTGCGGACCAGTGAAGCGGCAGGCTTGATATGGCGTTGGATCGGATTGCACCGGATGCGCCGCTGGCGCCGCAGGTACGAGTTCTGACCACCGTGCGTACCGGAGGCGTGAGCACGAACGGCTATGCCAGCCTGAATCTTGCGCTCCACGTCGGTGATGCCCCCGATGCCGTTGCCCGCAATCGCCGGCGCTTGCGGCAAGCCCTGGCGCTCCCGGGGGAGCCCCTGTGGATGCGTCAGGTCCACGGCACGCGGGCGATCCGTGCGGAGGGGGCGCAGGTGGTGGATGAAGACGTTCCGGTTGCCGATGCGGCGGTCACGCGCACGCCGGGGCAAGTACTGGCGGTGCTGACGGCGGATTGCCTGCCGGTTGTGCTGGCGGCCCGCGACGGGCATGCCGTGGGAGTCGCCCATGCGGGATGGCGCGGCCTGGCCGCCGGCGTACTGGAAGCGGCTGTGAGTGCCCTGGAGGCGCCGGCCGCGGATCTCGCGGCCTGGATCGGTCCCGGCATCAGTGCCGCCTGCTACGAAGTGGATGACGTGGTGCGCACCGCTTTTGCCGATACCCCGGGAATGGAGCAGGCCTTTATGCCCGCCCGCGATGCGGAACACTGGTATTGCGATCTGGCGGCGTTGGCCGAAGCCCGGTTGCGGACCCTGGGTGTCGGAGCCGTGGAGCAAAGCGGGTTGTGCACCGGGTCCTCTCCGGATCGTTTCTACTCCTACCGCCGGGACGGGGAGACGGGGCGCATGGCTACACTTGCCTGGATTGTGCCGTGAGCACAGGCCTTGACGGCTCGGGCAATATGAATGTACCAACGATGGGGAAGCGGTGATGGCGAACTGGGCGTGGACTTTGGCATTGACCGGCATCGGGGCCCTGGCCAGTGCGTCCGGGGCGGCGCTGCTGGCCACCCTGGGTGCGCGCCGCCTGGCGCGCCTGGTCCCGGCGCTCGTGAGTTTCAGCACCGGCGTGCTGCTGGGCGCCGCCTGTCTCGACCTGTTGCCCGGCGCCTTCGCCGGCGCCGCGCCTGCCCGCGCCGTCAATCTGGGCCTGGCCCTGGCCCTGGGCATGCTGGTCTTCTTTGCGCTGGAAAAGTTGATCCATTGGCACCATGCGCACGACGTGGAGCCCGGCACCGCGAAGGCCGCCGCCGCCGAGGATCGCGCCACGGCAATCCTGGTGCTCGCCGGCACCAGCCTGCACAATCTTCTGGCCGGCGTGCTGCTTGCCGCCGCGGTGCTGACCAACCACAAGACGGCACTGCTGCTGTTTGCGGCGGTGCTGGCGCATCATCTCCCGCAACAGGTGGGTGATCTTTCGGTGCTCGTCATGACCGGCATGCACCGCGCACGGGCACTGGCGCTTACGATGGCTTCGAGTACGGCAATGGTGGCGGGGGGCATGATCGCGCTGGTGTTCCTGCGCGGCTCGCCGGCGGCGCTGGCCTATGTGCTCGTGGTGGCTTCGGCGAGCCTGATTTACATTGCGCTGGCCGATCTCATTCCACGCCTGCGGGGCCATAAGAAGGGCCGTCAATCGGCGGCTACGGTGCTGCTGGTCGCGATTGGGATCGGACTGATCTACGCCCTGGTGCGCCTGCTTCCGGGCTAGGCGGTATCGCGCTTGAAACGGCCCGTGTTCGCCCTTATTTAAGAGGTACCCGGAAACGAGCCAGATTCATGCGACTCGACAAACTGACCAGCAAATTCCAGATGGCCCTCGCCGACGCGCAATCGCTCGCCGTAGGCCGTGATCATCCATTCATCGAACCCGCCCACCTGCTCTTGGCGATGGTGCAGCAGGACGGCGGCAGCGTGCGTCCGCTGCTGTCCAAGGCGGGCGTCAATACCCGCGTACTGGAAAACCGGCTCGATGCGATCCTCGACCGGGTGCCGCAGCAGAAGGGCACGCCCGGCGAAGTGCATATCGGCAACGATCTCAATCGCTTGCTCAACATCACCGACAAGCTCGCGCAGCAGCGCAAGGACGAATTCGTCGCGGGCGAGCTGTTCGTGCTCGCCTGCCTGGAGGACAAGGGGGTGACGGGCGATGCGCTCAGGGAAGCCGGCGCGACGAAAGCCGCGATCGAGCATGCCGTCGACGAACTGCGCGGCGGCGCCCGCGTCAACGATCCCGACGCCGAGGACAAGCGCCAGGCGCTGGACAAGTACACCATGGACCTGACCGCCCGTGCCGAATCCGGCAAGCTCGACCCGGTGATCGGGCGCGACGAGGAAATCCGGCGCGTCATCCAGATACTGCAGCGGCGCACCAAGAACAACCCCGTGCTGATCGGCGAGCCTGGCGTGGGCAAGACGGCCATCGTTGAGGGCCTGGCCCAGCGCATCCTCAACGGCGAGGTGCCGGAAGGGCTCAAGAACAAGCGACTGCTCGCGCTCGATATGGCGGCGCTGCTCGCCGGCGCCAAGTTCCGCGGCGAGTTCGAGGAGCGCCTGAAGACAGTACTTGCCGAGATCGGCAAGGAAGAGGGCCGCGTGGTGCTGTTCATCGACGAGCTGCATACCCTGGTCGGCGCGGGCAAGGCGGAAGGGGCAATGGACGCGGGCAACATGCTCAAGCCCGCGCTCGCCCGCGGCGAACTGCATTGCATCGGAGCGACCACGCTCGACGAGTACCGCAAGTACATCGAAAAGGATGCTGCCCTGGAACGCCGCTTCCAGCGTGTTCTGGTGGATGAACCTACGCTCGAGGACACCATTGCCATCCTGCGCGGACTCAAGGAACGCTACGAAGTGCACCACGGCATCGAGATCACCGATCCCGCGATCGTGGCGGCGGCAACGCTCTCGCAACGCTACATCACCGACCGGCAGTTGCCCGACAAGGCCATCGACCTGGTGGACGAGGCGGCCAGCCGCATCCGCATGGAGATCGATTCCAAACCGGAAGAACTGGATCGGCTGGAGCGTCGCCTCATCCAGCTCAAGATCGAGCGCGAAGCACTGAAGAAGGAAAAGGACGAGGCGTCGAAGCGGCGGCTGAAGACGCTCGAGGAAGAGATCGCTGCGCTGTCGCGGGATTTTTCCGACCTGGAGGAAGTGCTCAAGGCCGAGAAGGCGGCCCTGCAGGGCACCGCCCAGGTCAAGGAAGAACTGGAGCGCGCTCGCACCGAGCTGGAGACGGCACGGCGGGCGGGCGACTTGAGCCGCATGTCGGAAATCCAGTACGGGCGCATTCCGGAGCTGGAGAAGCAGCTGGCCGACGCGCAAGCGCGCGAGAACGAAGCCGAAAGCGAGGCGCCGCGCCTGCTGCGCAACAAGGTCACCGACGAGGAGGTAGCCGAGGTGGTTTCGCGCTGGACGGGGATTCCCGTGTCGCGGATGCTGGAAGGCGAGAAGGAGAAACTGCTGCGCATGGAGCAGGCCCTGCACCAGCGGGTCGTCGGCCAGGACGAAGCGATCGGTGCCGTGGCCAACGCCGTGCGCCGCTCGCGTGCCGGGCTGTCCGATCCCAACCGCCCCAACGGTTCGTTTCTGTTCCTGGGCCCGACCGGCGTGGGCAAGACCGAACTATGCAAGGCGTTGGCCAATTTCCTCTTCGACACCGAGGAGGCCATGGTGCGCATCGACATGAGCGAATTCATGGAGAAGCACTCGGTCGCGCGGCTGATTGGTGCGCCGCCGGGCTATGTCGGCTACGAAGAGGGCGGGTACCTGACCGAGGCGGTGCGCCGCCGGCCGTATGCCGTGATCCTGCTTGACGAGATCGAGAAGGCGCATCCGGACGTGTTCAACGTGCTGTTGCAGGTGCTCGACGACGGCCGCCTGACCGACGGCCAGGGGCGCACGGTCGATTTCCGCAATGCCGTGATCGTGATGACCTCGAACCTGGGCTCCGACATCATCCAGCGCATGACGGGCGAGGAGAACTACGTGGCGATGCGCGACGCGGTGATGGAAATCGTGCGCTCGCAGTTCCGCCCCGAGTTCATCAACCGGGTGGACGAAGTGGTGGTATTCCATCCGCTCGATCGCGAACAACTGCGTGAGATTACCAAGATCCAGGTCGATTTCCTGGCTCGCCGACTGGCTGCGCGCGACATCGTGCTCGAGGTCGACGAGGCGGTGCTCGACAAGCTGGGCGAAGCCGGCTTCGATCCGGTCTACGGAGCGCGTCCGCTCAAGCGCGCCATTCAGCAGCAACTGGAGAACCCGCTGGCCGAGGCGATACTGGCCGGACGCTTCGGTTCCGAGGACACCATCCACGCGACAATGGGCGAACACGGGATCGAATTCTCGAAAAACTGATTCAAGACGGCGTCATGTTCAGCGGGTATGATGCCTCCGTGCATGACGCGGCGTGCGGATGAGCTATCTGGATATAGGTGTTCTGCTACTGGTGGGGTTGACTGCCGGCGGGCTCGGTGCCTTGACGGGTATGGGCGGTGGCGTCGTGGTTGTTCCCGTACTCACGCTGGGTTTCGGACTGCCGGCGCAATTGGCCATCGGGGCGAGTATATTCGGCGTCGTCGCCACCTCTATCGGGGCCGCGCGCCGGGTGATGAAGTCGGGTCTGACCAACCTGCGCGCCGGTCTGGTGTTGCAGGTTGCCGCCTCGGGTGGCGCGCTCATCGGAGTCGCCATAGCGCATGTCGCATCGAGCCGGATGTTGATTCTCGTGTTCGGCATCATGCTGCTGCCTACCGTCGTGCTGTCGCGGATTTCGGCGACGGACCCTGAAACCCCGGTGACGGAAAACAGTCCCCTGGCCAGCCGGCTCGGGCTTGGCGGACATTACACGGAGGCCGATGGCCGGTCGCGTGCCTACGGTGTGACCGGCGTGTGCCGCGGCTTTGCCATGATGGTTGGTGCAGGTCTGCTGTCCGCGCTTCTCGGCATCGGTTCCGGTGCGTTCAAGGTGCTCGCCATGGACCGGTTCATGCGTCTCCCGTTTCGTGTTTCCACCGCGACGTCGAACTTCATGATCGGCATCACCGCGGCCACGGGCGCAGGCTATTACCTGAGCCACGGGGACACGCCGCCCCTCGTGGTGGCTCCCATCGTGCTTGGCATCCTGGCGGGCTCCGCCCTCGGTGCCCGGTTGCTCCCGCGCCTGCCCGTAGCGGGGTTGCGCTGGCTCTTTACCCTGGTGCTTGCGGCTGTGGCGGTGGAGATGATTCTCCGCGGCCTGGGGGTGGCATGATCCTAGAAACCGCAGTTGACCGCTTCGTGGCATCTGTAATGGCAGAGAAATGCTGAATTTTTCGCCTTCCATGCTAAGCCGAACCGAATGGATGAGGCCGCTACGCACCCGATTGCGCAGTTCCCGGGCCCTCTGGCGGTGTTGCGCCCCTTGGAAAGGGCCAGCCATTCCCTGCGGAGCGCGCCTTGTCGGCGGACCCGGGAACCGCACACTCGGGCACGTTCAACTGTGGCTTCTAGGATGAATCGGGAATCGGCGGAAGGCGGTCGCTTCACGGCATGGGTCATTGTTGCCGCCGTCATTCTGGCGTCAGTGTTGTTCGCCCTCGGCCTGGTGGTGTTCATTCTGGAAGGCGGCACCGAACAGCCGTTCCAGGTCCGGGGCATCTTCGACGTGGTCACTCATGCCATCCGCGGTTCGGCGCAGTTCCAGCCTCGGGGGTTTATCGAGGCCGGCCTCCTGGTTCTGCTATTCGCGCCGTTTCTCAGGCTTTTCGCCGGGGTGATACACAGTACCCGTCGCCGCGACTGGCTTTTCGCCGCTATCGGGGTCCTGGTGATGGTATTGCTGCTGGCGGGCATCCTTCTGGGAACCCGCTGATTGCCCGGGTGGGGGTCGCAGATCGCGTCTGAGGATCGGGTCGGGTGGCGCGGTTTAACGTCCGCGGAAAACGATGCGTCCCTTGGTCAGGTCGTAGGGAGTAAGTTCGACCGTGACCTTGTCGCCGGTCAAAATGCGGATGTAGTTCTTGCGCATGCGTCCCGAGATGTGCGCGGTTACCACGTGCCCGTTTTCCAGTTCGACCCGGAACATGGTGTTGGGCAGGGTCTCGGTGACCTTGCCTTCCATCTGTATGCTGTCTTCCTTGGCCATAAATTGCGTCTGATTTGCTCTGTTGTCAACCGATCTATTTTGCCTAAATTGGCTGGTCAAGGCAAATAATCGTCCCACGGGCCCGGGCCGTCGACGGCGGTATCCCGTATCCGCTTGAACTCGCGGCGCGATACCCGTTCGGCGCCGAGTCCGATCAGGTGGCGTGACGGCACCTGGCAGTCGATGAACGCATTCGCATACGCCAGCAGGCGTTCACACAGCGCGTACAGTGCGAGACTGGATGCGCCGGGCGCACGGCTGAACATCGATTCGCCGAAAAAGGCGGCGCCCATCGCGATCCCGTACAGCCCGCCGATCAGTTCCCCGTCCCGCCAGACTTCCACCGAATGCGCCGTTCCCCGGTGGTGCAGGGCTTGATAGGCGGCGATCATCTCCGGCGTGATCCAGGTGCCCGGTTCACCGTCACGGGGGGCGGCGCAGGCCCTGATGACGTCCCCAAAGCCGGTGTCGAAACGGATGTCGAAATCGGCGCGGCGCAGGGTGCGACGCAAGGTGCGACCGAGATGGAAACGCTGCGGAAAGAGCACCAGGCGCGGGTCGGGCGTCCACCACAGGATCGGCTGTCCCGACTCGTACCAGGGAAAAATCCCGCGCCGGTAGGCCGCAATCAACCGCTCTGGCGCGAGGTCGCCGCCGAGGGCGATCAGCCCGTTGGGTTCGTCGAGCGCGGACGAGTCGGGCGGGAAAACGGGCGCCGAGCCGGGAGCGATGAAAGCCGGCAGGCGAGTGGTCATGGACCCGGCTTGCGGTAGGGCAGGTAGCGTTCGGCTGCATCGGCATAGGCATCCACCGCGCTGCGTTCGCGCGTCAGGAAGTGGCCGACCGCGCGCCGGAAATCGTCGTCCCGCAGCCAGTGCGCCGAATAGTGCAGGGTGGGTTCGAAGCCGCGGAGCAGCTTGTGCTCGCCCTGCACGCCGGGGTGGAAAAGGTTGTAGCCGCGGGCCAGGGCGCGCTCTATGCCCTGGTAATAGCAGACCTCGAAGTGCAGGCAATCGACCCATTCGAAGGCGCCCCAGTAGCGGCCGTAGAGTGCGTTGCCGCCTTCCAGGAAAATGGCGGCGGCGACGATGTTGCCGCCGCGTCGCGCCAGGCAAACGGCAAGCGCTTCGGGCAATGTGGCGGCCAGGGCGGGGAAAAAACCCGGCGTGAGGTAGGGCCGCATGCCGTGAACATGATAGTTGGTGACATAGAGTTCATAGACCGTGGCGAGGGTGTCCGCATCGAGTTCCGTACCGGTCATCCATTCGCACCGGATGCCCGCTTCGCGCACGCGGCGCCGTTCACGGCGGATGGATTTGCGTCGCGAGGAGCTCAGCGTCGCCAGCCATTCGTCGAAGCGGGCGGCGCCGGGATTGCGCCATTCGAAATGGCATCCGGTGCGCACCAGGCTGTCACGGGCTTCGAGCAACGGCAGTTCTCCGGGTTCCAGGAACAGCCAGTGCAGCGAGGATACCCCTCGTTCGCGGGCCAGCTCATAGAGATG
>Ga0102953_1001469_pt1 | contig 14925 bp, 15 predicted proteins | sample SalPon2A_C_D2_MG_FD_78509 | JGI IMG/M metagenome (GOLD analysis project Ga0102953, IMG submission 78509) | Soil microbial communities from South San Francisco under conditions of wetland restoration - Salt Pond MetaG R2A_C_D2_MG | ecosystem: Environmental > Terrestrial > Soil > Wetlands | place... | reverse complement strand
CAGGACCGTGAAGGTAGCAGCGCTAAGCGATGTTTCGTGTCGCTCCGGGGTGCCTGGGGCACTTTTACTTTTCCCGCATGACGCATACCGCCCTCGCCCGCCGATATCGCCCGACCCGCTTCGCGGACCTCGTGGCGCAGGACCATGTGGCCGCCGGCCTCATGGGGGCGGTGGCCAAGCAGCGCGTGGCACACGCCTACCTGCTGACCGGCCCGCGCGGCGTTGGGAAGACGACCGCCGCTCGCATCCTCGCCATGGCGCTCAACTGCGAGAACCCACCCGCCGACCGGCCGGGTGAGCCCTGCGGCACGTGCGACTCCTGCCGCAGGATCTGGTCGGGGGCCGCGAATCTCGACGTCGTCGAGATCGATGCGGCGAGCAACCGCGGCGTCGACGACGCGCGGGAGCTCCGCGAGCGCGCGATGTATGCGGCGAGCGCGCCCGACCGCCACAAGGTGTACATCATCGACGAAGCGCACATGCTCACGCGTGAAGCATGGAACGCGCTCCTGAAGATCCTCGAGGAGCCGCCACCGCGGGTCGTCTTCGTCTTCGCCACCACCGAGCCGCAGAAGATCGCGAATACGGCGGCGCCCGTGATGAGCCGGGTCCAGCGTTTCGATTTCCGGCGGATCGGACCGGCGGCGATCGTCGAGCGGTTGCGCCAGGTCCTCGCGGCGGAGGAGGTCACCGCGGAGGACGACGCGCTGGTGCTGATCGCCCGCGTGGCCGCCGGGGGGATGCGGGACGCGCTCTCGCTGCTCGATCAGACACTTGCCTTCGGTCCGGGCACCGTGACCGCGGCTGGCGTGCGCGACGCCCTCGGCCTGATCGACGACGAGCTGTACGCCGAGCTGCTCGACATCCTCGCCGACGGACGGGTCGCGGACGTGTTTCCGTTTGTCGCGCGGCTCGTCGATGCCGGAGCGGATCTCGAGGAGTTCGTGAACGGCGCGGGCGAGGTGCTCCGGGCGCTCACGCTCCGCGTGCTCGGCGGCGAGCCCGACGGGCTCACCGGCCGGCTGCGGGAGGCGATGGACGCGAGGGCGGAGGCGTTCGGCGCGGGTGATCTCCTGCGCATGCTGCGGCTCTACCAGGATGCGGAGACGGCCATTCGCCGGAGTCCCAACGCGCGACTCCACGTCGAGACGCTGCTCCTGCAGTGGACGCTGCTCGATCGGACGGTGGAGCTCGAAGACGTGCTCGCCGCGCTCGGCGGCGAAGCGCCGCCCGCGCGCCCGCCACGGGCCGCTCCGACCCCGGAAGCGGCCGGCCGCCGGACGGTGACCCGCCAGCGTGCCGCGAGCGCGGCGCCCGCGCCCGCGCCCGCGCCCGCGTCGCCCGCGACACCGGCACCTGCCGAGCCGCCGCCCACGCCGCGAGCCGCTGCGGGGCCCCTCACCCTCGAGGGAGTACGCGCCGGATGGGATGCCTTTCGCGAGGCCGTGGGGCGCCGGCGCCGCATGCTCGCCGCGGCGCTCGAGCACACCGAGCCCGCGGCGGTCACCGACGGCACGCTCACGCTCGCCGTGGCCCAGAGCGACGTGCACGCCGAGGGGCTCGAGCGCGGCCGGTCGGTCCTGGAAGAGGCCGCCGCGGAGTGTTTCGGCACGGCGGTGCACGTCGTCTTCGCCCCCGCGAAGGAGCCCGCGGGCGCCGGTCCGGCCGCCGACGCTGCGTCCCCGAAGCGCCTCGATACGCAGAGCGATCGCGTCGAGCGGTTGCGCGCGTATCGCCAAAGAGATCAAGCACTTGATGCGCTCGCCGATCCCCTCGATCTCGAGCTGCTCGACTAGCTTGCGGCCCCTCTCCACGGTGGATAGCTTGCAACCAAGAGACCCGAGGAACCCCGGCAGATATGCCTGATTTTTCGCAGTTGCTGCAACTTGGCCAGCAGGTGCAGGGACGGCTCACCCAGATGCAGGCGGAACTCGCCCAGCGTCAGGTGAGCGGCTCGGCCGGCGGCGGGATGGTGACCGCCACCGTCGACGGGCGCGGCGTCGTACGCGCGATTCACATCGATCCGAGCGTGACCGCCGACGGTGACGTGGAGATGCTCGAAGATCTCGTGCTCGCCGCGGTCGCCGATGCGCAGCGTCGGGCGGAGGAGATGTACCGGGAGGAGCTGCGCAAGGCGACCGGTGGGTTGCCGCTCCCGTTCCAGCTGCCGCTCTAATCCCGTGTCGGCGATCGACGAGCTCACGGCCGAGCTCGCGCGGCTCCCCGGCATCGGCCGGAAGACGGCGACCCGGCTGACGTACTTCCTGTTGAAGCAACCCGCCGGGGCCGTAGAACGACTGGCGCGTGCACTCGAAGACGTGGCACGGCGCGTGCGCCCCTGCGGCGTGTGCGGCAATCTCAGCGAGCTCGACCCGTGCGAGTACTGCGCGGATCCCCGGCGCGACGCGACCACGCTCTGCGTGGTGGAAGAGGCATCGGACATCGGCCCGATCGAGCGGACCGGCGAGTTCCGGGGGCGCTACCACGTTCTCGGCGGTCATCTCTCGCCGCTCGACGGGATCGGGCCGGAGGAGCTGCGCCTCGAGGGCCTCCGGGCGCGGGTCGCGAACGGCTCCGGCGTTCGGGAGGTGATCGTCGCGACGAACGCCTCCATGGAAGGCGAGGTCACCGCGACGTACGTGCGGGAGACGCTGAGCGGCGAGGCGGTGCGCGTGACGCGTATCGCGCAGGGGTTGCCGGCGGGCGGAGATCTCGAATATGCCGACGGCGTGACGATCGCGCAGGCGCTCGCCGCACGGAGGGAAATGACCGACTGATGGGTCCGCGAACGAAAGCGCTCGTGGTGGCGATGGGGACTGGGGCGGTGGTCGGGGCACTGGTCGCGCAGCAGTCCATCAGCCGCTACCGTCGGGCACTATTCAGCCGCCGCCCGCTGCGGCGCCTGTCCGCCCTGGGATACCTCAGCGCGCACCCCAGCATCGACACGGTGCGCCTGTTGCGGGACTACATCGCCTGGGAACGGCTGCCGATGCTCCGGCGCCGGGCCGAGATGATCGCCCGCCGTATGGAAGCCAAACTCGGGTAAGGCGAGGAGCCGATGACAGGTGCCGGAACGTGGTCGCTCGGAGAGAGCGATTTCCAGCGCATCACCGCGCAGCTCCAGGGGCTGCTGCAGGAGTCGAACGCGCGGTGCGCGCTCGTCGTCGATCGCGCCGGCCAGCTGCTCGCGAGCGCCGGAGAGCAGCTGCAGTTCGATCCTACCGCGTTCGCGTCGCTCACCGCCGCGGACTTCAGCGCCAACGATCAGCTCGCCAAGATGATCGGCGAGCCCGAGTTCGCCTCGCTCTTTCACCAGGGCGAGAAAGAGTCGATGTATCTGGCCGACATCGGCCGGCGCGTGATCCTGGTCGTCCTCTTCGATCAGCGTACCACCGTCGGCCTCGTGCGGCTGCGCGTCAAACAGACGGTCGCCGAGCTCGCGGCCGTGTTCGACGAGATGTTCGGGCGCCTCGCGTCGGGAGACGGCCAGCGAGGCCTGCTCGAGGGGGCAGAGGACGAAATTGACAAACTCTTCGGTGAGTGAGCGGAGGCAGCCGATCGCATGTCGATGATCAACTATGCCTCCCGCGAGATCAACTGCAAGTTGGTCTATTACGGCCCCGGCTTGGGCGGGAAGACGACGAATCTCGAGCACGTCTACGGCAAGGTCGCTCCGGAGACCCGCGGGAAGATGGTCTCCCTCGCGACCGAGACCGAGCGCACGCTGTTCTTCGACTTCCTACCGGTCGACCTCGGCACGATCCGTGGCTTCAAGACGCGGTTCCACCTGTACACCGTCCCGGGCCAGGTCTATTACAACGCATCGCGCAAGCTGATCCTGAAAGGGGTCGACGGTGTGGTGTTCGTGGCCGACAGCCAGATCGAGCGCATGGAGGCCAACGTCGAGTCGATGCAGAATCTGTACGACAACATGGCCCAGTACGGATACGACCTGACCAAGATCCCGTTCGTGGTGCAGTACAACAAGCGGGACCTGCCGAACGCCGCCCCGATCAAGGACCTGCAGGGCCAGCTGAATCCGGGCTGGAGCGTCGAGGAGCCGGCCAAACAGAAGCCGACTCCCGATCCGTGGCATTCGGGCGATTTCCTCGTCTCGCAGGTGGACGGCATGTGGATCGAACGCGCGCCATATTTCGAATCGGTGGCCGTGAGCGGGGAGGGCGTCTTCGACACCCTCAAGGCGGTTGCCAAGATGGTGCTGAAGTCGTTGAGCTAGTGACCCAACGGCGCTGGACGCTGCCGAACATCCTCACCCTGGCGCGCATTGCGCTCACGCCGGTCATCGCACTGTTGCCCTTCATCCAAGGGTGGGTCCCCAAACTCGCGGCGCTCGGCGTCTTCCTCGCCGCCGCCGCGAGCGACATCTACGACGGCCGCCTCGCACGCGAGCGCCAAGAGATCACGGATCTGGGGAAAATCCTCGATCCGCTCGCCGATAAGCTGCTCCTCATCGCGACGCTGATCCCGATCTACTGGATGACGAACTACGGCGTCCACCAGTATGCCATTCCGTGGTGGGGCAGCATCCCGCTCTGGGTCTGTTTGCTGCTCGTGGGTCGCGAGCTGCTGATGACCCTCTTCCGGATGCTCGCCAAACGGCAGGGCGTCGTGATCGCGGCGGCGGGTGCCGGCAAGCTCAAGACCATCGTGCAGGACATCTTCATCGGCGCGACGATCGGGTGGTTCGCGTGGAAGGACATGCGCGAGGCGTTCGGCTGGCAGCGCGGCTGGCTGGGCCGCGCGTGGAACGAGATCCACGGATTCCTGGTTTCCGTGACGCTCGCCGTGGCCGTCGTGCTGACCGTCTACTCGCTCGGCGTCTACATGTATCGGTATCGGCGGCTCCTCAAGCGCTCGCCGCCGCCGCCCGCCCCCCATGGACGTTGAGGTCGTAACCGTCGGCACCGAGCTCCTGCTCGGCTTCACCATCGATACCAACGCCGCCGACATCTCCCGCGCCCTCGCCGCGATCGGGGCGCGCGTCGTCCATCGCGCCACCGTGCCGGACGTCGAGACGTCCATTCGTGCCGCCGTCGGCGCCGGGCTCGAGCGCACCGGGCTCGTCATCGTGACCGGTGGGCTCGGCCCCACACGCGACGATATCACCAAGCGCGCGGTCGCGTCGCTCTTCGGCGTCCCGCTCGAGGTCGACGCCGCCTATCTCGCGGGACTCGAGGCGCGGTGGCGCCGTCTCGGGCGCGGGGGATCGATGCCGGAGGCCAATCGCAGCCAGGCGGAGATCCCGCGGGGCGCGACCGTGCTCCCCAACCCGCGCGGTACCGCCCCGGGGCTCTGGCTCGACGGGGATCTGGGAATCGCCATTCTCCTGCCCGGCGTCCCGCACGAGATGCGGGGCCTCGTGCGGGACGCGGTGGTGCCGCGTCTCGCGGAACGCGTGGATCGCGGGGGCGAGAGGACGGTCGTCCGCTCGCGCACGCTCCGCACGACCGGCGTTGCCGAATCCGCGCTCGCCGATCGGCTGGGTGCGCACGAGGCGGAGCTCCGCCCCGCGACCCTCGCGTATCTCCCGTCGTTCCTCGGTGTCGATCTGCGGCTCACCGTCGGCGGCCTCGGTGGGGACGCGGCCGACCGCGCCCTGACCAGCGCCGCCGAACGGCTCGGCCCGCTCCTCGGCGCGGATTGCTACGGCGACGACGAAACCGATCTCGCGGCCGTGCTGCTCGCCGGCCTCGCGCAACGGGGACAATCCCTCGCCGTCGCCGAGTCGTGCACCGGCGGCCTGCTCGGCGCGCGGCTGACCGCCATCGCCGGGGCCTCGGACGTGTTCCTGGGCGGAGTCATCACCTACCGCAATGCGCTCAAGACGTCGCTGCTGGGCGTCGATCCCGCGCTGCTCGCGGCGCACGGCGCGGTGAGCGAGGAGGTCGTGCGGGCGATGGCGGCCGGGGCGCGGGAGCGGCTCGGCGCCGACGTCGCGCTCGCCGTGACCGGGATTGCCGGACCGACCGGCGGCACGGAGGAGAAGCCGGTGGGCACCGTGTGGCTCGGCGTCGCCGCACCCGAGGTCCAACGGGCCGTGCGGATCCGGTTTCCGGGGGCCCGCGACGAGGTCCGCCAGCGTGCGGCGCAGGGGGTGCTCGATCTCGCCCGCCGGGCCCTCGGCATGGCGCCCGTCCCTGCCAATCCGGCGTGAGTCGGGGGTACGCGACTTGCTCGAACGCGCTAACTTACAGAGCCGTGTAACTCATTGATCTGACGCACGTAGTGGGGAGTCATGTCGAAGCGACAGAGTGAACATCAGGCGCGGAATACGCCTGCCGAACCCGCCCAGAAGTCCGGAACCTCCGGACCCGACGCGGCCGGTGTGCCGGCGGTGGACGATGCCGTGGTGACCGACGGATCGGCGGCGACGGCGGACACCGTGGACCAGGAGCTCCGCGCGGAGCTCGCCGACCTGCAGGATCGGCATCTGCGGCTCGCCGCGGAGTTCGACAATTTCCGCAAGCGGAGCGCCCGGGAACGGCTCGAGCTTCGCGCCCGCGCCCAGGGGGAGATCGTCGCGCTGATGCTCGAGGCACTCGACGACCTCGGCCGTGTAGCGCACCTCGATCCCGAGCAGACGTCGGCCGGAGACGTCGTGGCCGGCGTCGAGATGGTCGAGCGGAAGCTCCTGCGTCAACTCGGGAGTGCCGGGTTGGAGCGTGTCGGCGTGGTCGGAGAGCCGTTCGACCCGAACGTGCACGAGGCGATCGGAACGGTGCCGACCGACAAAGCGGCCGCCGATCACACGGTGGCCGCGGTGTTCCAGCCGGGCTATCGGTTCGCCGAGCAACTGCTGCGCCCGGCGCGGGTGCAGGTGTTCGTTGCGGGTACCTCCGGAGCCCCTGAGGCGTGAGTCCCGTGGCGGCCTCGAAGGATTACTACCAGGTCCTCGGCGTCGGGGAGAAGGCGAGCGCCGCGGAGATCAAGAAGGCGTATCGCCGGCTCGCCAAGCAATACCATCCGGACGCGAATCCCGACAACCCCGGTGCCGCGGAGCGATTCAAGGAAATCTCCGAGGCCAATGCCGTGCTGTCCGATGCCGAGAAGCGCAAGCAGTACGACACGATGCGCAAGTACGGCGCGTTCGGGACGGCGCGTCCCGGTGCCGGCGGCGCCTGGCGACCGGATGCGGGCGGTGGAGCGCCCGGGGGATTCGACTTCACGCGGGGCTTCGAGGGATTCGGTGGGCTCGGCGACATCTTCTCGACGATCTTCGGGCGCGGCCGCAGGGGCGAGCCGGTCGAGCCCGTGGAAGTCACCGTCTCGGTGCCGTTCCGCACGGCGGCGCGCGGCGGCTCCGTGCCCGTCACGCTGAGCGTGACCGAGGCGTGCCCGGTCTGCGGCGGCTCGGGCGCGGCGCCCGGCGCCAAGATCTCCACGTGCGCCGAGTGCGGCGGACGTGGGCAGGTCACGTTCGGTCAGGGGGCGTTTTCGGTGAGTCGTCCGTGTCCCGCGTGCCGCGGGCGCGGGCGCACCGCGAGCGCGCCGTGCACCAACTGCGGTGGCCGGGGTGACGTGTCGGTGGACAAGCGCCTCATGGTGTCCGTGCCCGCCGGCACCGATACCGGGACGCGCGTCCGACTCAAGGGCCAGGGGCAGCGGGAACCGACCGGCCAGAACGGCGATGTGATCGTGACCTTCGAGGTCGAGCCCGATCGATTTCTCCGGCGCGAGGGACTCGACATCCACTGCACGGTCCCGATCAACCTCGCCCAGGCCGTGCTCGGCACGAAGGTGCGCGTCCGGACGGTCGATGGACGCCGCGTCGTGCTACGCGTCCCGGCGGGCACCCAGCCCGGGCGCAAGTTCCGCATCAAAGGGCATGGCATCGAGCGTCACGGGCAGCGCGGGGATCAGTTCGTGGAGATTCAGGTCAAGATCCCGGAGCATCTCGACGCGGATCAGGAGCGTCTGCTCAAAGAGTTCGCCGACAAGGCGAGCCTCAAGTACTGAGCCGTTCGTGGCACGCACACGCGTGATCGGATAGGCATGTCCAAGGCCCCAGCGTGGAGGCGGACATCCCGAACTCCCGCGTAGCGGGTAGCTCGCGCCGGACGGCCTTCGTCGTGGCCGTGGCCTACGCCGCGGTGGCGGCGGCGTGGATCGCGGTGTCGGATCTCCTGCTCGCGCAGATCGCGCCCGACGTCGCGGCCTACCGTCGGCTCCAGACCTACAAGGGTTGGCTCTTCGTGCTCGTCACCACCGTGGCGCTGTATGCCATGCTCGAGTGGTGGTTCGGCCGGCTCGCGCGGTCCGTCGGGCGCTTCGACGAGAGCCAGCGCCGGCTCAGCGCGCTGATCGATGCCTCCCCGCTCGCGATCGCGATGACCGATACGCAGGGGACCGTGGAGGTCTGGAATCCGGCGGCGGAACGGATGTTCGGATGGACGGCCGCCGAGGTGGAGGGCACGCGACTGCCCATCGTGCCGGAGTCGGGGCGCGGGGAGTTCGACCGCCTCTTCGCGCGCGTGCTCGCCGGCGAGCCGGTCCCGTCGGCGGAAGTGCGCCGCCGCCGCAAGGATGGCTCGCTCGTCGAGGTGAGCCTTTCGGCGGCGGTGCTCCGGGGTGCCGAAGGGATGCCGCGGGGCATAGTGGCCTTGTTTGAGGACATCTCCGACCGAAAGCGGATCGAGGAGGACCGCGCCCGCCTGGCGCAGGCGATCGCCCAGGCGGGCGAGGCGGTGATCATCACCGATCCGACGGGCCGGATCGAGTACGTCAATCCCGCCTTCGAACGCATCACCGGTTTCGCACGCGACGAAGTGCTCGGACGCAATCCGCGCATCCTCAAGAGCGGTGTGCAGGGTCCCGCGTTCTACCGGATGATGTGGGACACGCTGACGCGGGGCGAGATTTGGCAGAGCCGCTTCACCAATCGCCGCAAGGACGGCTCCCTGTACCAGCAGGAATCGGTGATCTCGCCCGTGCGCGACGCCGAGGGCCACGTTGCGCACTTCGTCGCCGTCGCCCGTGACGTCACGCGGGAGATCACGCTCGAGAGCCAGTTGCGCCAGGCCCAGAAACTCGAGTCGGTCGGACAGCTCACGGGTGGAATCGCGCACGACTTCAACAACCTGTTGTCGGTGATGATCGCCAACGTGGAGCTGATCATCGGCGATCTGGGTGACGACGCGAGTCCCGACATGCGCGAGAGCCTGGCGGAGCTCGGTGCGGCGGCGCGCAGCGGAGCCTCGATGGTGCGCAAGCTGCTCGGCTTCAGCCGGCGGGCGGAGCTCCGCTTTGAGCCGGTGGACCTCGCGGCCGTGGTTGGCGACGCCGTCTCGATGCTGCGCCGCACGATCCCCGAGCACGTGAAGATCCAAACGGCCGTCGATGCCGATGCCGGGTCCGTGCTCGCCGACGTCGGCGCCCTGCACCAGATCCTCATCAACCTCGCGAACAACGCGCGCGACGCGATGCCGAGCGGCGGGAGTCTGCGGATCGAGGCGGCGCCGTCCGAGATCACCGAGGCGTTCGTGCGCGAGCGAGGCTGGGGGACCGTCGGTCGCTATGCGCGGCTCACCGTGCGCGACTCGGGGAGCGGCATGGACGCGGAGACGCTCGGCAAGGCGTTCGATCCCTTCTTCACCACCAAGCCCGCCGGGGTCGGCACCGGTCTCGGCCTCGCCATGGTGTACGGGCTCGTGAAGCAACACGGCGGATTCGTGGATCTCGCGAGCACCCCGGGTCAAGGGACCACGGTCTCGATCTACCTGCCCGGTGCCGCGGCGCCGACGCGGGCCGAGCCGGCGCCCGCCCCGCGCGAGAGCGCTCCACGAGGGCGAGAGACGATCCTGCTCGTCGAGGACGGGGAACACTTGCGCGACACCACGCGCCGCGTGCTGGAACGGCTCGGCTATGAGGTGATCGTCGCGGTGGACGGACGGGACGCGCTGGCACGCTTCGACGAGGCCCCGGAGCGCATCGCGCTCGTGCTGACCGATGTGGTGATGCCGAATCTCGGGGGCCGGGAGCTCTACCGGGCGCTGCGCGATCGCGGCGCGACGCTCCCGGTGCTGTTGATGAGTGGCTATACCGATCGCGACGTCCGCACCGCGGACGGCGTCGACTTGCGTGTCCCACTCCTGCAGAAACCGTGGTCGGTGGCGGATCTCGCCGGCCACATCCGCACGATGCTCGACGGGCGGGCGTAGCGCCGCTCAGCGCCGCTCAGCGCCGCCAGTGGGTGGTGTCGCCGCGCGTCAGCGCGCCGAGACGATCCACCACGAACGTCGGCACGCTGTCCGCGGCGGACCAGCGCACGATCTCTCCCGACGCCGTCGCCAGGGTGTAGACGATGAACGTCCTCTGGTTGCCGACGCCCGAGATCAGGTGAATGCGTCCCTTGGCATCCACCGCCACCCCGCCCACGTACGCGCTGTCCGCCCAGGGCCAGTCGACGCGCCAGCGGATGTGCCCGAACCCATTGTAGAGCGCCACCGACTTGCCGGGCGCGGCGTAGAACACCCCGCCGTCCGCGCCGACGAGCAGGCTCGGACGCGGTCCGACCTGGACCGGCACGAAGATCGTGTCCGACGTCCCGGACAACGCGACGAGCTGGCCTCCCGCACGCTCCACCACCACGCGACCGTCGGGGAGGACCGCGAATTGCGCCGACGCCGGATCGGCGGCGGCGAGCGACGTCGTCCGGAGCAGGTGTCCATCCGAGGTGAACGCGAAGAGCGTCGGCGTCGTGCCCCCGCCGTCGGAGACGAACCACGTGTCGGCGAGCGCCTGGACTTGCACGGGCTGGCTGAGCGTGCCCGCACCGAGCGTGTCGGCCACGTGGCCGTCGCGATTGAGGACGAGCACGACCGGCGCGTTCGCCGCCGGTACGGCGAACAGCGAGTCGCCCATGGTCGCCACGGAACGGCCCGCGATGAAGATCGGTGCCTTGAAGGTGCTCGGAGCCTTGCAGGCCGCGAGCGTCGCGAGCGCGACGAGGGGGAACCGCGCGATCCGCCTAGACACCGCTGAGGTGGTAGGCGAAGAACGCCGGGGCCAGCAGGGCGTTGAAGCCATTGAACACGTTCCCGATGAAATCGCCCAGTGCCCGCAGCGCCGCGAGCTGAGCGTTGGTGAGCGACGCGCCGGACGCGGACGTGAAGGTCGGTTGGGTCGTCGTCCCCGCGATATTGATCACGACCGTGCCGTTGTACGTGATCGTTCCATCCAGGGCGGTGCCGCTTTGGGTGATCTTGAGGATGGTCGTGTCGGTGCCGTCGGTGATCGTGAGGGTCGTCGTGAGGTCCGTGCTGCTCGTGCCCGCCGCCTGGAGATGGATTGCTCCACCGCTCGCGGGCGCCGTGATGTCGTAGTCGATGGTCACGCCGCTCGGCGATGCGCTCAGGGCCACCGTGAAGTTCACCTGGTGGGCGCCGTCGGTGACGTATCCATTCGCGTTCAGCTGGAAGCTCGCGCTCTGGTTGATCGAGCTGCTGACGGAATAGTCGAGATACGTCACCCCTCCGACGACCGCCGTGATGTGCAGCGCGGTCGTCTGGTCGTCGAAATCGAGATACCCGATCTCCTGGAGTGGCGTGATGACGGTGTTGAGGATCGGATCGACGGCGTAGAGGATGAATCGCACCCCCGTGGCCGGCGCGCCCGTGCGGGTGCTGGCCTCGTAGAGGGCGGTGTTCGGATTGTACACGAAGGTCTTCCCGACGACGGTGGCCGGGAAGAGCGACGCCGGGTTGGTCGCGTCGAGCGCGATGCCCGCGTTGCGCAACCGACGTACGAGGTCCGCCGGAGCGCTGGGCCGGCCGTCCCCCAGCAGTCCTGTGACGTCGAGGAGGACGGGGGCCCCGCTCAGCGTGAACTTGTTCGACAGCACCGCCAGGCTCTGGATCGCCTGGTTGCTGTCTACCGGCATGAAAATCGTCTGGGTCGTGGACTGCGTCGCGACGGGATCGAAGCCGCTCCCCGGCGCGGTGGAGCTCCCGCAGGCCGCAAGGGCCGCGGCCGCCGCGGGGACGAGAAGTCGGGACGCGAGGTGACGCTTCATCGGGCGCTCCAGGGTGCACGAGTCCGGGCCGACAATCGGTACCAATATATGCCATCTCGCCATCGCGTCACGCGCCACGTGTTCCAGGCGCGGTCCATCGCGATAGATTTCGGGCACGGTGCGCACACCGGACGCGCCACGACCGCCACCAGGACCGAGAGCACGCCATGTCGAAGCCCATCGCGGATCTCCGGCGCGAGTACACCCGGGCGGGGCTCGCGGAAGCCGACGTCAAGCCGGATCCGCTGGCCCAATTCCGCGAGTGGCTGACCCAGGCCCTCGCGGCGGAGCTCCCCGACGCCAACGCCATGACCCTCGCTACCGTCGACGGCGCCGGTGCGCCGCACGGCCGGGTCGTGCTGCTCAAAGACGTAGATGCCGAAGGGTTCGTCTTCTTCACCAACTATGAGAGCGCCAAGGGCGTGGAGCTCAGCCACGATCCACGTGCGGAGCTGGTGTTCTATTGGGCCCCGCTCGAGCGACAGGTGCGGGTGCACGGCACGGTGACGCGCGTGTCCACCGATGAATCCGAGGCCTACTTCCGGACCCGGCCCCGCGGAAGCCGGATCGCCGCATGGGCGTCCGCGCAGAGCGCGGTGATCGCCGATCGCGCGGCGCTCGAGGCGAAGGTGCGTGATATCGAGGCCCGCTATCCCGGCGACGACGTCCCGCGTCCCCCGCACTGGGGCGGCTACCGGCTCGTCCCCGCGTGGCTGGAGTACTGGCAGGGCCGCGAGAACCGGTTGCACGATCGATTGCGCTACGTCCGGGCGGGTGCGGGCTGGCGCCTCGAGCGGCTCGCGCCGTAGCCGATGCCGACTGCGGCGGCGCGTCTCTTCGCCACCGACGCCTTTCCGCTCCCGCTCCCCGCGGGTCATCGCTTCCCGATCGAGAAGTATGCGCTCCTGCGGGAGCGGGTCGTCGCCGCCGGCATCGTCGCGGCGGAGGACATTGGCGTGCCGGACCCGATCGCGGAGTCCGCGCTGCGCGCCGTGCACGCGCCCGCCTACGTGGACGCGGTCTTCACCGGCACGCTGCCGCCGGAGGCGCAGCGGCGGATCGGATTCCCGTGGTCGCCCGCCATGGTGGAACGCTCGCGTCGTTCGGCGGGTGCGACGGCCGCCGCCGCCGAGGTGGCGCTCGCCGGCGGCCTCGGGATCACGCTCGCCGGCGGCACGCACCACGCCATGGCGGCGCGCGGCGAGGGATACTGCGTCTTCAACGACGTGGCCGTCGCGGCGCACGCACTGCGGCAGGCGCGGCGGGTACGCCGCGTGCTCGTGATCGACTGCGACGTGCACCAGGGCAACGGGACCGCGGCGCTCTTTCGGGACGATCCCACCGTCTTCACCTTCGACGTCTACGGCGCGCGGAACTATCCCTTCGACAAGGTCGCCCCCGATCTCGCGATCCCGCTGCCCGACGGCACCGGCGACGACGGCTACGTGGAGGCGCTGACGCACGGCGTGCGGAATGCGTTCGCGCGTGCGAAGCCGGAGATCGTCTTCTACGTCTCCGGCGCCGATCCGTACGAGGGAGACCGGCTGGGGAGGCTCGCGCTGACGCGGCAGGGGCTCGCGGAACGTGACCGCACCGTCTTCGCCGCATGCCGCGCCGCGGGGGTACCCACGGTGGTGACGATGGCGGGAGGGTACGCGGCGACCATCGCGGACACCGTGGAGATCCACTTCAACACCGTCACCACCGCCCTCCGGATCGTGGGTGGCGACGCGATCGAGGTGATCGGTTTGGCGTAGCGGGCCGGGCCCGCCACGACGTCAGGACTCGGGAGCCTTCGCGGGCGCATCGCCGGGCGGGGCGGCGTCGTCGTGTCGAGGATCGTCGGATGGTGCCTCTCCGTCGGGCGTCGCGAAGAGCGGACGCACCCGATCGAGCGCCTCGGGATCGCCGACGACGACCACCGCGTCCAGCGGGCGGAACCGAAACGCCGGATCCGGCGTGAAGTGCACCCGGTCCTCACGGATCACGGCGACCACGGTGGCGCCCGTCGTGCGGCGGAGATCGAGGGTCGTCGGATGGCCGCCGACGGCGGGCGCACCGTCGCGCACCTCGAGCATCTCCACCGCGTGGAGTGCGCCGAGATGGCGGAGCCGGTCGAGCCGGAGGTCGGGGCCGCCGCGGCCCCGGAGCGTCCCGTAGTGCGCCTCGCGCACGCCATCCACCTCACGGGCGATCAAGTGATCGGGGATGCCGTAGAGGGCGAGGACGCGTGCGAAGATCTCGATCGACGTCTCGAACTCCTCGGGCACCACCTCGTCCGCGCCGGCCCGCTCGAGGTCGCCGATGCTGGCCACGTACCGCGTGCGGACGACGATGCGGATCTCCGGGCTGAGATGGCGCGCCACGGCGACGCCGCGCAGCTCCTCCGCCGGCGCGGAGATCGCGAAGACCACGACGCGCGCCGCCCGCACCCTCACGCGCTCCAACACCTCGGCGCGTGTCGCGTCACCGAAGATGATCGGCTCACCGTCCATGCGTGCCCGACGCACCACCTGGCCGTTCTGCTCGAGGATCACGTACGGGATGGCCGCCGCGTGCAGCACGCGCGCCAGGTTGCGGCCGTTCACCCCGTAGCCCACGATGATCACGTGATCGCGAAGCGGCTGCGCCCCATCAGGTGCCGGCGTGGCCGCGATGACCGGGGCCCGCACGAGGCGGGCGACGGCCGCGCCGAGCGGACGGGCGCCGGCGATGGCGAAGGGCGCAATCACCATCGAGAGCACCGACGCCGCGAGGAAGAGCTGGTAGCCATCGTGCGACATCAGGCCCAGCGGGAGGGCAACGCCCGCGAGCACGAACGAGAATTCCCCCACCTGCGCGAGTCCGACGCCGGCGGTCACGGCCACCTGGGTGGAGCGTCGGAGGGCGCGCGT
>Ga0102953_1001468_pt1 | contig 14971 bp, 13 predicted proteins | sample SalPon2A_C_D2_MG_FD_78509 | JGI IMG/M metagenome (GOLD analysis project Ga0102953, IMG submission 78509) | Soil microbial communities from South San Francisco under conditions of wetland restoration - Salt Pond MetaG R2A_C_D2_MG | ecosystem: Environmental > Terrestrial > Soil > Wetlands | place... | reverse complement strand
GTCAGCTTTCACCTACGTGGTTATCACACTCTATGACCGGCATTTCCATGCCGTTCGGTTAGCCGCTGGATTGGTAACTCTATGGTTCTACACCGACGCGCGCCCTACAACCCCCAGCCCTCCTTTGAAATCTCAAATCTGAAATTTCAAAGGAAGGCTGGGTTTGGGCTATTCCGCTTTCGCTCGCCGCTACTGACGGAATCACTATTGTTTTCTCTTCCTCCAGGTACTGAGATGGTTCACTTCCCTGGGTTAGCTCGCACCCGCCTATATATTCAGCGGGCCGTGACTGGGTTTTGCCCAGTCGGGTTTCCCCATTCGGAAATCCCCGGGTCAATGGGTGCTTCCCCCTCACCGAGGCTTATCGCAGGTAGCCACGTCCTTCGTCGCCGTCTGGCGCCAAGGCATCCACCGTACGCCCTTAGTAGCTTGACCATAAAATCTGCTCAACACACAGAGCCAGTGACAAGTGATGAGTGACAAGTGAAAAACTCTTCACTTGTCACCGTTAACTCGTCACTGCTCTCTTGAACAGATTCGCCTTCGCTTCTATTCTCTGTCCGGATATCCGCCGGACAGATGAGCACATGTAGACGTCGCACTATTCAGTTTTCAAAGACCGCTGAGTGCCAAGCGGCAGCATCTTTGCTCCACCTGGCCTCCTGTTCCAGACTGAATGCCGGACTTTCGTCCGACTCTGTCAGATGCTGGGTTTCGCTCTTCACTCAGAAAAGCCGAACTCAGCACCCTCACTTCGAGACATCAGACCCCTGCCGTCCAGTGCAGGAGAGACGGCTTTGCTTGGCTAACTCAAAAACCGGCTTTTTATTATTGAGGGAATTTGAAACAGGCGGGGAGTTTTTGTTTCGTGGGCCCGACGTGCCTCAAATTCCTACCCGAAAGCCTTCTTCGTGTCGACCTCCGTTTGTGTAACCCGCAATGATGAGGAACCTTCTTGTTGCCCCCACCTTCATTCTGGCAATTAGTAATCCTACCGAAGTTCACCCGGGAAGGCAAGCGGTATTTCTCACCGCTATAAATTTTTCTTTTGGGACAACTCTACCTTCCCTCGTCCTCCATCTCTGCATCAATTATACCACCGCAGCCGTCTTGCAACACCTTTTTTGACTGTCGATGGGCGCCAGCAATCAACGGTCATGAACTTGCCAGTTGCGGGAAAAAGCGCGTTGCCTCAAACGGCTACTGTGCGCTTCCGCAGCAGCAACCAAACTGGCGGAAAATCCTGCCACCGGGCCGTCCGGAAGGGCCTCAGCCGGTCTGAATAACAAAACAGGTCTCAGTCTCCGGATCGACAGGTTCGAAGCGCTTCTTGAAGAGATCGATTGCATGTTCGTTGATGAACAGCGCGCCCGCGGGCATTTCGGACGTGCGTCTGGCCACCCGGGCCCGGATCACGTTCTCGGGGCAGCGCAGGGAATACATCATCACATCCGCACCGGCCTGCCGTGCGAACTCGCGGCACTGGTCGCGCGCGGCGCGCGTCCAGAAGCCGAAGTCCAGGATCACGTCGCCACCGACGGAAACACACCGCCTTGCGATTTTCCAGATGACGCCCTCGATCTTCTCAAAGTACTCCTGGAACCTTTCGGCAGAGGGATTCTGGCCAAAAAGGTCCACCATCCATTCATCCGCACTGAAGCGGACAGCGTTGGTTTCCTGCTCCAGCTTTTTTGCGAACGTTGTCTTTCCAACCCCAACAAAGCCGTGGATCATGTAAATTCTTGCCACCCAATTCCTCCTTCTGGAAGCAATAGATCACTGGCGGCGCCAGCCTGTCCCCGTGGACAGTTTCCATCGAAGCGCTCTTTAGTGCAAGATTAGAGGAACACGTGACCCTGATAGAGGTCTCTCAGTTTCCATGCCTATCCCCGTTAAGGAGCACATCATGCCGCAGGAAATCGAGCACGTCATTGTTCTTATGATGGAAAACCGGTCATTCGACCACATGCTGGGATGGCTGCAGGAGCCAGGCTATGACATTGACGGCCTGACCGGAGGCGAGTGGAATCCGGTGGATCCCAGCGACCGGTCGGGGCCTAATAACAAGATTGTTGTCACCCACAACGCCCAGGATGTTACGCCGCACGATCCCGGCCACGGCTTCCATGATGTGAACGTTCAGCTTTTCAGCAATCCCGGGGGACCTCCACCGCCGAAGGACGTTGAGGAGAACAAGGGATTTGTCTTCAGCTACGCGCAGCAGGACGACGTCACAAAGACCACGGCCCCCACCATCATGGACTGCTTTGATCCCGGCAACCTGCCGGTGCTCACCACGCTCGCCAAAGAATTTGCCGTCTGCAAGTGCTGGTTTTCCTCGGTGCCCGGCCCCACATGGCCCAACCGCTTTTTTGCCCACGCTGCAACTTCCAAGGGCTATCTGGATAACAGCCAGTTCCACAACTACGACATGCGCTCCATTTTTGAAAACCTGTCGGCAGCGGGCAGGACGTGGGCCAACTATTACCATGAAATTTCGCAGACCTGGGAACTCCAGCGCCTCGAGACTGACACCTTGCGAAACAATTTCAAAGGCTATGGCGAGTTCCGGAAAGATGCGAAGAAAGGCAAGCTGTCGAACTATTCCTTCATCGAGCCGAAGTATTTCTGGTGGTTTGGCAGTGCGAATGATCAGCACCCGCCGCACAGCGTCAAGGCCGGCGAAGCGCTCATCGCGGACGTTTACCACTGCGTGCGGACTTCACCCCTGTGGCAAAAGTCCCTGCTAGTGATTGTTTATGACGAGCACGGCGGCTTCTTTGACCACGTCCCGCCCACGGCCGCTGTGCCACCCGATCAATACCAATCCCAATTCAAGTTCGATCGTTATGGCGTGCGGGTTCCAGCTGTCCTGATTTCTCCCTACATTCAGAAAGGGACGATTGTCGGAGAGACTCTTGACCATACGTCCATTCCAGTCACCCTGAAGGATTTGTTCAAGCTCGATTCATACCTCACCAAGAGGGACGCAGCCGCTCAAAGCTTTTCCGGCGTTCCCAATCTTGCGAATCCCAGGACGGACGCGCCGGAGGATGTCTCAACGGCAGTCCACAGCAGAATTATCGAAGAGAGCCTTCATGAGCCCAGCGCTGAAGAAATTTCCTCGGCGGCAAAGACAGGCAACGCATCTTCCGCGCCGCTCACCGGGCTGCAGCGGCACTTGATTGGCTTGGCCAACAAGCTTCCGACAGGCGAGGACCCCGAACTCCGCGCGTACAGGAACGCCCGCTCACTCCAATCCGAGTTTGGCGGAGCACTCCATGTTCGGGAGACTGTGGCGAGATTTCTACGCCATAAACTGCATTGAAGGCGTTTAACTGTGCTTGCGCCGCGAAATCTGATTCCAGCGGACGCAGTGGGCTTTTCACGCCACCAAGGAATCAAGCGTGTCCGCCCTCAGGCGCCCGCAGCCTGCTGGCCGGCAGCAGTTGCGACTGATTTCTTCCGCCGGAAGATGGCGGCATAGATCCCGCCAAACAATGCGCCGACCGTCATCGTAAAAGCAATCCACATGACCAGTTGTGGAGCGATTGCCATATACAGGTACTTTGTCAGAAAGGGAAGCTGGTCATACGGCGCCAGCACCGCATCGTAGTGCGTGCCCCAATGGCCCAGCATGGCAAAAAACATCACGATGGCGACGGGGATGCGGGCCAGATAGGCATAAGCAATCAGGGTTTGCGCAAACTCACGCCAGGGAATGTACTGCAAGCCGGCGGCAATCACCATTAACAAGAGCCCCACAGCCAGGTGCCCCGTGAATGAGACAGCGGGAGTGAACGCTATGTAGCTGCCGGACAGGAGGATCAGAAATCCCAGAAGCGCAAAGCCTATCGTCTTGCCCAAACTGGAAGGCCTCAGGTTTCGGTCAATCAGTTTGACGGCAAAATACGGTCCGAAAATGAACGGCAGCCAGGTGATGCCGACGATCGCGCCCCCGCCGCCTTCGGCGCGGCTGAACAGAACGGCCGGCCCGTGCAGCAACTCGCCGAAAAGCCGCAGCAGGGTGATCGCAAGGGTGATAATCGCCGGGTACATAATGAGCTTGGTGATGGTCGATTTGGTTGATGCAGCGTCATTGCCCATGGAGAGCCTCCTTTCTCCTTGACTTGACTTAAAACCAAAGACGTACGGGGAACCCTTATCTGAACAAGACCAGCCAGAAAACCGATAGCGGGATTCTACCGGGGTTTCGAGTGTTCCGCCAGCGGAATTTTGCCCGGGTTTTAATTGCAACCTCATGAGCCCGCCGGCCGAAAATGGGTTATTGTGGTACCTCTGGAGGATGACCCTATGCGCAAAATTCTGCTTCCTGCATTTGCTTTGATTCTGTTGCTGGCGCCCACGGGAGCGATGGCCCAGGTGAAATCGGGGCCGGTTCGGCTTGCGATTGTCGGTCTTGACCACGATCACGTCTGGGGAATTTTGAAGGACGTCGCCCAGGTTCCTCAGTCAAAGCTTGTTGCAATTGCAGAACCGCGACCGGCCCTGGTGCTGAAGGCGAAATCGCGCGTGCCAGTCAGCGTGAAATTCTATCGGGACTACATCACCATGCTTGATGAGGTCAAACCCCAGGCCGTCATTATCACCACGGAGACGGACCATCATCTTGCCATCGTGCGTGCCTGCGCCAAACGCCACATCAACGTGGAGATGGAAAAGCCCATGGCTACCACGGCCGCCGACGCGCGGGAAATGGAGAAACTGGCCACGGCCGCGCACATCAAGCTGATGGTGAATTATTTCAACAACTGGCTGCCGTCGTATCAACAGCTCTATCAGCAGGTGAAGGACGGGAAGGTCGGACCCATCCATCAGCTGGTTTCGCAGTTTGGGCACCAGGGGCCACGCGAAATCGGAACGTCAAGAGAATTTGCAGCTTGGCTTTACGATCCGGCGAAGAACGGCGGCGGTGCGCTGATGGACTTTGGCTGCTACGGCGCGGCTCTGGCGCTGTGGCTCAAAGGGCGGCCGGAAAGGGTGTTTGCGCGCTCGCTGAAGCTGAAGGTCCAGCAACACAACAAGGTGGAGGACGATGCCGTAATCGTGCTGGAGTATGCCGACGGCACGGCCGTGCTGGAACCTTCCTGGGACTGGCCTTTCACCATGGAACGCATCCAGGTGTTCGGGCCGCACGGCAGCCTGCTGGCCCTGCCGGACGCGTTGCTGTTTCGCGGCTACAACATGCGGGCTACTGCGCAGTCTCCCGACGGCCAGCCGGAAGCACTGAAGTCCCTGCCCCTGGACCGATCAAATCCCATCGCTTACTTGGTGGAGGCGATTCAGCAGGACCGCCCGATCACCGGAATGCTTTCCGGCCGCCTCAACGTAGAGGTGAACGAAATCCTCGATGCGGCTAAAGAATCAATTCGAACGGGCAAGCCGGTGGCGATGCCGAAGAAATAGCCGCGCGGCTGGCGGGACTCAGTGATAGCGGTAGAGGAAGTAAAACGACATGGCAAAGCCAACGCAGACCACAAAGGTGCGCACGCGCGCCGGGTTCACCTTCTGCGCGAAATGCGCGCCCGCGTAGCCGCCGAGCGCCGCTCCAAACAGCATCAGAATGGCCTGTGGCCAGAAGACGATGCGAGCCACGACGAAGGTGATGATGGCGACGACGTTGATGGTGGAGGCCATCAGCGTTTTCAGGCCGTTCATGGCGTGGATGTCCCCGAGCGGCAGGAAGGTGAACGAGGCCAGCATCAGGATGCCGATCCCGCCCCCGAAAAATCCCCCGTAAACAGCGATGAAAAACTGCGCCAGAGTGACTCCGGCCACGGCAAGCCACGAGGGGTCGACGTGATGATCAGCGCGCGCGGTGCGGCGCACCAGCTTTTTCCCGAACGCGAACAGCAGGGTCCCACCGAGAAATAAAAAAGGAATCAGCCGCATGAAGATTCGTGGCGGAGTGCGCAGCAGCAGGTGCGCGCCGAAGTATCCGCCCGCGATGCTGGCCAGAATCAGGGGGAGGATGATCATGGCGCTGCGCGGGAGCCGGCGGCGGTAGGCCCAGGAACTCGCCAGGGTTCCCGGCCACAACGCTACGGTGGAGGTGGCGTTGGCCGGAATGGGCGGCACGCCGGAAAAGATGAGGGCGGGGAACGAGAAGAACGTTCCACCGCCCGCAACCGAGTTCAGGCCGCCTGCGGCAAGAGCCGCGAAAAACAACAGAACGGAATCGAGCAGGGTCATGAGTTATCTGGCTTCCGCAAGGATTTCGATGGCAGCGACAAAACGATTATCATCGCACAGATTGCCCGCTACTCGCTCCCTTCCTGCTGTTCAGCGTGTGCGCGCTGTCGAGTGGCCAGGCGCTGCAGTTGACCTGTGAGCGACCCCCTACTTTGGAGGCGTGGTTGTGGTCGACTTCTTCTTTTGGAATATGTTGAAGAGATTCTGAATGGCATTGCCGGGCTGTGCGCCCTGCTTGCCGCCAGACGACGGTGACGATAGCCCACCCAGGATACCCTTGCCAGTTTTGAGAGAAAACTTCGGGTTGTCGAGCGTGCCGCCAAGCGCAAAGGGGAATGAGAGCTTGCCATTGGCAAATGTGGCTCCTGAGATTCCGGCAACCAGATTGGTGAGGCCGCCTTGCCTGGCCGGCACCACAGCCGTGCCGGTATAGTTGATCTGGTTAGCTTTGGCCATGTCCAGCACACCGGAAGCATCCACGTTGAGGTCGTTGCTGACGATTGTGATGTGATGGCTGGCAAGCTGCTGATGGGCCAGGTTCAGATCTGTTGACATGGTGGAGAATGATGCCGGATCGCCGGAAGTTGCTCCCACTCCCGCCATCCGAACCAGGAACAACAGGTTCTTATTGAGTTGCAGCGTGGGCAGCCTTCCGTTCTGTATTTTCACCTTGCCCGTGCCCTGCATTCCGCTCAGCGGATCGCTCGAATGGGTGGCTTCGCCGTGCAGATCGAGATTGCCTTCCATGGTTCCCGTCATTTTGCTGCGCGCACTGGGAATCATGTTGAGTAGTTGGGCCACGTCGATCTTCTGGAATGACGTCACCGCGCTGAAAAGCGGGTTTGCCTGCGAGAAGTCTGACGCTGCTTTGCCCGCCACCGTTCCGCCCGCCAACTTCAGCTTCAAATTGTTCAGGTAGGCTTGTTTGGGGAAAACCTGGATTTTGGAGTTGACCCCGGTCGCCTGAATGTTGCCAAAGCGCACGGAGTCCGCGTGGAACGACCCGTGGGCCACCTGGGGTGCACGATTGCTGCTGGCGGGAATGATGCCCCCGGGGCCGGAACGCGGAGAAGGTGAATCCGGCGCACTCAGGGCGTTGAGATTGACGTCCTGGAAGCGGCATGAAAGTCCCTTGCCGGCAAAATAGGTTGGCCCCATGGCGCCTGAAGGCAGCAGATTGGCGATGGATACCTGCCCGCCGTCAATTGTTACTTTGGAGATGGTCCCTAGCGAAAAGCCGGAGCCGCCACCTGATGGATCACTTGTTTTCCCGCTGGCTTGTGCCGGAGGATTCTCATAGTTCCAGCGCCCTGCGGCATTGCTCAGCAGGTGAATCACCGGCGCTTCCACAATCAGGGATTGGATGACGATTTTTCTGTGCAACAGAGGACCTGCCTGAAGCAGGGCATAAATTCTTTGCGATTTGAAGAAATCTCCTTGCGGAAAGCCTTTGGGATTCCCCAGGGCAAAGTTGTCAACCTGAATGGCGAGATGAGGAAAAACGGTGAGCTCGAGCCGTCCGATGCTGGCTGGCTTTCCAGTCGTTTTTTCCAGCAACGCGGCCACCTGGGGACGATAGCGGTTGACGTCCACGAGCCTGGGAACCACCAGCACGCCCAACAAGACCAGGAAACCCAGAACCACCCCGCCAATGATCAGGAATTTTCTGCTTCGACCCGTCATTTTGATCTCCCGTTGCGGTTCTCAAAAGAACCGGAAACCATCAGCGCTTCGCCCTCCGGTCAGCCTTTGTTTGCCGGCAGGCAGTTTCGATAGTCTAAGGCATCTTCTTTTCCTTGGGAGGGCCCGCCTTTGATTTTTTCGGTGAAGTGTCGCGCGCGAATGCGGCTGTGTAGTAGTCAAAAAAAGACTTCAGGGGCGGCGCCAATTGAACGGTCTCGGTGAAGCCATCAACGTCACCCCGCTGGATGATGCGGCGCGAAAGCCAGCCGGGCATGGGCTGTAGTCCGCCATCGGGCGCAAAATCAATCTCCGGCCCTGCAACTGTAACCCGATACCGGGTGATAAAACCCGTGCTGGAAAAAACCTGCAGCAGGAACGAATCACCCGACGCTGCGCGCGACAGGATTCCGACAGAAGATTCCTTCATGGCTGGGATTTCTCCTGTTGCGGCAAGGGAGACTTTTTCCCTGAAGATCATCACGCGCTTGTCAAGGTCGTAAGAGACGGAAAGATGAATCTGACCCTGCGGACTATGCCGGTCCATCTGGCCCGTCCAGTTGCCCAGCATCCATTCTATGGAAGTAAAGTCCGGTTTGGGCGGCTGAGGAATGCGATACGTCTGGGGATTCTTGTCCTTGCCGAACAGCAAAGCAGGCCCCAGGAAAACAAGGGTAGCGAGAATTACCCACCTCATCCGATGTCTGCCTGTCTGGCCTCTCATGAATTGTACCCCCTGTAGACGAAACCCATATGGCTTCGGTCATGAACGAATACGTGCGCCTTCGACATTCCGGAGCGCCCCAGCAGTCCGGCCAGCTCCTCCGGCGTGTAGGCGGCCCGGACCGAATCCTCAAAAAGCCTTTTCATGATGCCAGAATAATGGCGTCCATACCAGCGGACGTGCCATGGGTAAGCCAAGCGCGAGGGACGCCTCAGGTCCCGAACCACAATGGCGCCAGCCGGCTTCGCAACCCGCAGCATCTCCTCCAGCACTTTGGACGGGTCTGCCAGATGGTGCAGCACGGAATTGGAAAGCACCACGTCGAATTTGCCGCTGGGGCAGGGAATTTCTCCCGCGTTAGCCTGCTGGAAGAAAACACGGCCTTCCACTCCCTCCTCGGCTGCTGCCTGGCAAGCGGCCTGTACCATGTTTCGGGAACGGTCGAGTCCCACAATCGTGAGCTGGGGACAGCACCGCGCAAGCTTCAGGGCAATGTTGCCTGGCCCGCAGCCGACATCCAGCAAAACCCCCGTAAGCCCTTTGCCTCGCGGCGCGAGTTGAATCACCTGGTCCACAAACGTATTGTCCAGCACCTCCAGATGCTTCTGGGCGGCGGCGGAAGCGTATGCGGAAACTTCGTCTTCGTCGCTCATCACTTCCGGTTCCGGTTCGCGTTGCATCGCAAGCCATCTCATCGTGAAGTGTCATTCTAACGCAAAGCGCAGCCATACGAACGACGTTCAGTCTACTCGTTTTCCGAGAGGATTCAGGGCCGAATGTAAAGTCCTTTCACTCGGGCGGGTAGAAGTTCATTGATAAGTGTCGTGTGAGGCCACGTGGCGCGGGTAGTTCGCTACCCTTTGAAAAAATAAGAATTTCTCCTTGCATCAGGCATTTGCAATCTGGCATCATGGGCGCAGAACAGGACCACATAAAGGTAAGTTGCTATCCACCCCTGCGAGGGGGTTTTGACACGCATTTGAGGGAGAACCGGGATCTACAAGCCTGCCTTTGAAACATCCCGGTTCCTTCCGTTTAAACCCCGCAAGGAAATCAATCTGAACTGCTCTGTCGCAGCCCGCAGCATTTCAGTGCGCCGTCCCCGCTACGTCCGAAGTGCAATGCGGAAAAGTCCGCAAGTCTCGCTCAATTTTGGCCGATAAGTATGCAGTAAAGAGGTTAGGCGTGCATCCGGGTGTTGCTCCAGATGCAACGCAACTGGTGGAGGGGCGGCAGAATCCCCCAAACGCCTCTCTGTTTGCAAGTGCGGAAATTCAGGACACAAGGATCGGCCAACGTGAGCTTTATTAATTTCGCTTCCCGTGAAATCAACTGCAAGATTGTCTATTACGGCGCCGGGCTCGGCGGAAAGACAACCAACTTGCGGTGGATCTTCGCGCGGACTGCGGCAAAGTCCGGAGGCAAAATGCTCTCGCTCGCTACGGAAACCGATCGGACCCTCTTTTTTGACTTTTTGCCGCTGGAACTTGGGACTGTGCGTGGATTCAAAACCAGATTTCACCTTTATACGGTCCCAGGCCAGGTTTTTTACGATGCCAGCCGAAAGCTGATCCTGCGCGGAGTGGATGGGGTGGTCTTTGTGGCCGACTCGCAGGAAGAGCGCATGGACGCCAACGAGGAAGCGCTCGACAACCTGCAGACCAACATGAAAGATCATGGCTACGACTTCGCCACCATCCCCTATGTTCTTCAACTTAACAAGCGCGACCTTCCCACTGCCCTGCCGGTTGAGAAACTCTCGGAGGCGCTTTGCCGGAAGGGTGAGCCGGTGTTTGAGGCTGTGGCTGTCCAGGGAGTGGGCGTTTTTGAAACGCTGAAGGAAGTCGGGCGGCAGGTTCTCGCGGAGCTGAAGAAGGGTTGACCCAGTGCTGCCAGGCGGTGTGGCTTGGTTTTCCGCAGCACAGGCCCCGCCCCGGTGGGGTCTGTATTTTGGGGCTTTGCCGGGCTGAAGCCCGGCGGTACGACGGCAGAATGAAACACAGACCCATTCGGCCGCCCGTTTTACACCCGGTTTTCTGAAAGCACCGATCCCGTCAATTCAAAGAAATGGTGCCCCATGACGGCCAGCGTCAGCGCTTTGTCCAGGTGCTGGCGGTGGCGGCGTAAGGTCTGGGCCAGAAACTTCCAGTACTCTTTCCGGTAATTGCTCCGAAGCCCCTGCTTCCACATTGACCGTGCAACGGCCATAACATCCGAGAAAACAACGGGAGTTCTAGTCGGCGTGCCCAGTTGCGAAAGGAAGGTCTGCACGCGGTTGAAGTACTCGCGCGGGTAGTAGATGGTTTCGAGGATTCTCCGATAGCCGTCAATCAATTCCTGGGTTTCCATCCGGGGAATGAAATTCATATCCATCAGGGTGTTGCTACCTAGGCTTTCCTTGAGAAGCCGGCCTTCGGATTTCAGCCGCCGCCACAATTGAGTGTTCGGCAAGGCGCTCAGCAGTCCCACCATGGAGATGGGAATGGCGGCGTCGCGGATGAACTGGATCTGGCGCTCAAAAACGTCCGGCGGATCGTTGTCAAAACCTACAATAAAGCCTGCCATCACCTCCATGCCGTATGCCTGCACCAGCTTCACGCTCTCCAGAAGGTCCTTGCGCAGGTTCTGGAACTTTGTCGTTTCCTTCAGGCTTTCCGGCACTGGGGTTTCGATGCCCATGAAAACCCCGTTGAAGTGCGCGTCGCGCATGTATTCCAGAAGTTCTTTGTCTTCGGCCAGATTCAGTGAGGCTTCTGTGAGGAAGGAAAAAGGGAAATTGTGGTCGCGGTTCCAGCGAACAAGTTCCGGCAGCAATTTCTTGACATTTTTCTTGTTGCCGATGAAGTTGTCATCCACCAGGAATACGCGGCCTCGCCAGCCCATGCCGTAAATCTGGTCCAGTTCGCCCAGTACCTGTTCGGGGGTCTTGGTGCGGGGCCTGCGGCCGTAAATCTCGATGATGTCGCAGAACTCGCAGGTGAAGGGGCATCCGCGCGAGTACTGCACGGCCATGGAACTATACTTTCCGGGGTCCAGAAGTTTAAGCTCCGGCATGGGAACCTGCGTCAGATCGGGCAGCACGGGAGCTTTGTAGTGCGCCCGGGCGCTGCCGGCCTCAAGGTCCTGGGACAAGATGGAAATCAGTTCTTCGGCTTCGCCTTCAACCACGTGGTTGGCGTCGGCGATGCTGGGATCTTTGGTGCTGGCAATGGGGCCGCCCACCACTGTGCGCAGACCGCGTTCCCTGGCCCTGTCGATCACTTTTTTCATGGACGGGCCTTGTACCATCATGCCACTCAGGAAAACCACGTCCGCCCACGCCAGCTCAGAGTCTTTCAGAGGGCGCACGTTCAAGTCCACTGCGCGCTTCTGCCAGGAAGCCGGTAACATGGCGGCCACAGTCAACAATCCCAGTGGCGGATAAGCTGAACGCTTACCTTGGAACGGCAATGCGTGCTTAAAGCTCCAAAACGTATCGGGAAATTCAGGATATATCAGTAAAACTTTCATTTACAGTTCCCAATCTCTGTGAGGAAGGAATTTGATGCCGTTAATTAAGAATTCAGTCTATCACAGCATGTTCCGGTACCAAAGCAAGGAATTTCCGCATCATCTTAAGAAGGGCCCCCGGATGGCCAGAGTAGTTGTGAGCGCCTTTTCCTCGCGCTGGGGCTGTTTTTCGATGGATATAGGAGATCCAGGCTGTGAATTCAAGTTCCGGAATGTACATTACATTAAAGGAGCATTGTTACCCGTCCCTTCCACTCTATGCCTCACCTTTCACTTGTCATTCTCCCTGGAATCAGCGTTTTTGCGGCCTACGCGGTCTTTCTGGGCAGTTATCTGGTCTTTGCCATCGGCAAATTTCCAGGCATGAAGATTGACCGTCCCGGCGCCGCCATCATTGGCGCAGTGCTGATGGTCGCCTTTCGGGTGGTTTTGCCGCAGAATGCGTTCCATTTCATCGATTTCGGAACCATCGTGTTGCTGTTTTCGATGATGCTCATTGTTGGTTGTCTTCGGCTGGCGGGTTTTTTTGAGTGGATTGCCGATCTGGTCCTGATGCGGCTCAAGCCGCGGCACCTGCTGCCGGCCGTTATTTTCACCTGCGGGCTGCTTTCCGCCTTCTTTGTGAACGACATCATCTGCCTTGCCATGGTTCCATTTGTGCTGTCCGCAACCAAAAGGCTTGGAGCCAAACCGCTTCCATTTCTGCTTGCGGTCGCAACAGCGTCGAATATCGGCAGTGTTGCCAGCATCACCGGCAATCCGCAGAACATGCTGATCGGATCACTCTCCGGCATCGGGTACAGCTCGTTTCTGCTTTATCTTGCTCCGGTAGCCGTTGTCGGGTTGCTGCTGGACTGGCTGGTGCTCCACATCGTTTTCTCACGCGGCGGGTTGAAGCACCCTTCTCCGGCAACCAGCATCCCGGCTTTTGCCGGTGACCGTTCGTCACTGATCAGGCCGGGAATTGTCATCCTCATTGTCCTTGCCGGTTTCCTAGCAGGCGTCCCGCCGGCAATAATGGCCGCCCTGGGGGCGGCGGCGATGCTGATGACCCGTACGCGCGATCCTCAACAAGCCTACCGGCAGGTGGACTGGGGCATTCTGGTGTTCTTTGTGGGACTTTTTGTCATTGTGGGTGGAGCAGAGGAGGCCGGGCTGGCGGACCTGCTTCTAAATATATCGAAAACATGGAACATTCAGGATCCGGGAATTTTGACCGTGGTTGTGGCCGGCATTTCAAACCTAGTGAGCAACGTTCCAGCCGTCATGCTACTAAAATCCCTTGTTCCCGGTTTTACGCACCCGCACATGGGATGGCTGATTCTGGCGATGGCCAGCACACTGGCGGGCAATCTGACCATCACCGGCTCGGTGGCGAACATCATTGTAGTTGAGCGCGCCCGGCCGGAAGTCCACATCAGCTTCCGCGACTATTTCCGTGTGGGACTTCCGGTCACCCTACTGACTCTCGGCTTTGGCCTGCTGTGGCTGTGGTGGGTGGTGTGAAGAGCGGCACCATTTATTCGCTGGAAATTTCCTGGTCAGGTTCGAACCCTGCGCACCTGAGCACCGGCAGGGGCGGATAGCGCGCGTACGCAGGGTCTTTCTCAGACTTGCGGCACAGGTAGAACGTTGACCCGCGCCTGCTTTGGATCCGCCGCACGTAGAGGCATGAGCGGCACAGTCCCGCCTTTTCGTCGTCCAAACTGGGTGCCGAGCCCTGGGAAGCCATTATGGAATCGAGCAGTGGGAGAGCCCACGCTTTTCGAGGTACTGCTGGTGATATTCTTCCGCGCACCAGAAATCCTGCGCCGGAACAATCTGGGTCACGATCGGCCGGCTGTAAGCCCCGGATTTTTCCAGTTCGGCCTTCGACGCGCGCGCCGCAGCTTCCTGTTCCGGGACGTGGAAGAAAATTACTGAGCGGTATTGCGTCCCCACGTCCGGTCCCTGGCGGTTCATAGTGGTGGGATTATGGTTCTGCCAGAAAACCCGCAGAAGGTCGCCGTAAGAAACTGCCGAGGGGTCGTAATCAACCTGCACCACCTCCGCATGGCCGGTCTTGTCCGTGCAGACGTCCTCATAAGTCGGATTCTGCAGCGTTCCGCCCATGTATCCAACCGCCGTCGCTGTCACGCCCTTAATCTGCCGGAAGGTCGCTTCCACGCCCCAGAAGCATCCTGCGCCAAAGGTTGCTTTTTCCATAATTCTCCCTTTCAGATGAGGATCTCTTGCCCCGCTGTCTATTTGCCGATCCTCAATTTTTAGTATTTATTTTTTGCACAGGAAAAGCAAGACGGCCTCCGCGTCCCGAATCAATTAGTGCATCCAGCAAAACCGGACGTGACAACCTGCTTCGAGGTGTATAATTCCAGCAACTTATGGCGCTTCAACAGGGGACGCGACTCGGGGCTTACGAAATCATCTCGCCGCTCGGTGCGGGTGGAATGGGTGAAGTATATCGCGCCCGGGACACCAAGTTGCAGCGCGATGTGGCCTTAAAGATCCTTCCTGAAACAATGGCCCAGGACCCCCAGCGCATGGCGCGATTTGAGCGTGAAGCGCAGGTGCTCGCCTCGCTGAATCATCCCAACATTGCCGCGATTTACGGCCTGGAAGAATCGAACGGCATCCGCGCGCTGGTGATGGAACTGGTGGAAGGCGAGACGCTGGCGGAACGTTTGCGTCGCACACAATCCACCACGCCCGAGCCCTCTCCCCAGGGGAGAGGGTGGTCCAGCGGAGCGGGACCGGGTGAGGGGTCACGTGGTTCGGCGTTAGCGGTTGATGACGCTCTCCCCATCGCCCGCCAGATTGCCGAAGCGCTGGAATACGCCCATGAGC
>Ga0102953_1001467_pt1 | contig 14972 bp, 12 predicted proteins | sample SalPon2A_C_D2_MG_FD_78509 | JGI IMG/M metagenome (GOLD analysis project Ga0102953, IMG submission 78509) | Soil microbial communities from South San Francisco under conditions of wetland restoration - Salt Pond MetaG R2A_C_D2_MG | ecosystem: Environmental > Terrestrial > Soil > Wetlands | place... | reverse complement strand
TCTTCTCGGCGGGCGATACGATTGGGAAAACTCCAGTTACGTAACGACCGCTCCCAATGACAGATGTGAAGCTTGTTCCCTTCGGGCCGGAGCATATCGAGGAGGCCGTGGCGCTTTCGCGCGAAACCCGATGGCCTCACCGGCGCGAGGACTGGGTGCTGCTACTGGGCATTTCTCAGGGAGTTGTGGCGCTCGCCGCGGGCCGGGTAGTGGGCACCGCCCTCTGTACACCCTTCGATTCGAGTTTGGCGGCGATCAATATGATTATCGTCGGCGAGGGGCAGCGTGGGCGCGGCTTGGGACGCCGCCTTATGCAGGAGGTCATAACCATCGCCGGCGATCGTACCATGCGCCTCACGGCAACCGAAGACGGCCGGCGGCTTTATCAAAAGTTGGGTTTCGTTGCTGCCGGGCAGATCGTCCAGCATCAGGGCATCGCCAACGCGATGCCGGTGCCGCAAGGCGTCATGTGGGCTAGCCGCGCCAATCACGCGGAAATTACAGCCCTCGACCGGCAGGCTTTCGGTGCTGATCGCGGCGCGCTGTTCGCTCACATATTGCCGCGGGCACGAACCGCGATGATCCGCAGACAAGGCCGCCTGCTCGGTTTTGCCGTATGCCGTGCGTTCGGTCATGGGTACGTAATCGGTCCGATGGTCGCGCCCGGGCTGGAGGAGGCAAAGCGCCTTGCCGCCACACAGATCGCAAGCCATCCCGATACTTTTCTACGAGTCGATACCGACGCTGAAAGCGGGCTTGGCGACTGGCTCGTCGGGCGGGCACTCCTGCCGGCAGGCGGGGGTACGGTGATGTATCGGGGACGTCCACCGCACACCGTGCCGAATTGCCCCCTCATATTTGCCCTAGCCGCTCAGGCATTGGGCTAATCAACCGGAGAGTTATCATGCCAGGCGATACGCTTGTCCAGCTTGACCGCGAACACCTCATCCATCCGCTTAGCGCCTATCGCGCCCATGAAACGGCGGGTGTGCGTGTAATTGCCTCGGCGAAAGGTGCGACGGTAACCGACAGCGAAGGACACCGGCTAATCGATGGTTTTGCCGGGCTATGGTGCGTCAATGCGGGTTACGGTCACGAGAGCGTTGTCGCCGCCGCGACCGAGCAGATGCGAAGGCTGCCTTATGCAACGGAATACTTTGGAATGGGTTCGGACCCGGCCATCAGGCTCGCGGCCGAATTGGCGGAGCGGGCCCCCGGTGAGTTGAACCACGTCTATTTCACCCTGGGTGGTTCGGACGCCGTGGACAGCACCATTCGCTTCATTCGATTTTTCAATTACGCGCGCGGTCTGCCGCGAAAGGATCAGTTCATTTCGCTTGAGCAGGGTTTCCATGGCTCGTCCACCACCGGAGCGGGATTGACGGCGCTTCGCGCCTTTCACGCGGGCTTCGGTGTTCCCTTCGATTGGCAGCACAAAATTCCGTCGCACTATTCCTACCGGAACCCGGTCGGGCAGGATCCGCGGGCCATCATCGATGCCTCGGTCGCGCAGTTGCGTTCCAAAGTAGCCGAGCTGGGCCCGGAGAGAGTCGCCGCATTCTATGCGGAGCCGATTCAGGGTTCGGGCGGCGTGCTGGTACCACCCCCCGGATGGCTGAAAGCGATGGCCGACGTCTGCCGTGAGTTGGATATCCTGTTCATTGCCGATGAGGTTATCACCGGTTTTGGCCGTACCGGTCCGCTTTTCGCGTGCGAGGACGAAGGCCTCGAACCCGATTTCATGACCCTGGCCAAGGGATTGACCTCGGGCTATTCCCCCATGGGAGCCGTTTTGATGGCCGACCATGTGTACCAGGCCATAGCCGATTGCGCTGGAGAGAATCCTGTTGGACACGGCTATACGTATTCAGGCCATCCCGTGAGCGCCGCCGTCGGATTGGAAGTTCTTCGGCTTTATGAGGACGGACTGCTGGACAACGGCAGACGGGCCGGGACGAGATTGATGGCCGGGTTGATGGCGTTGGCCGATCACCCTTTGGTTGGCGAGGTACGCGGCCGGGGAATGCTTGCCGCGCTCGAACTGGTCGTCGACAAGGACGCCAAAACACCCCTGCCCGCCGCCTGCGAGCCTTCTCAGCGCATTTTCAATAGAGCCTATCGCAACGGACTTATCATCCGGGCGTTCAGCAACGGCGCGATCGGTTTTGTACCACCCCTGTGCTGTTCGGATGAGGAGGTGGACGAGATTTTGGCGCGCACGAGACTGACGCTGGACCAGACATTGGACGATCCGGATGTGCGCGGGGCCCTGAAGGCAGCCTGACATGGCGCTCCTCTATCTCTCGACGCCCGAACGCGCCGCGATTTGGCGCCCGATATTCGCGCGGGAATTGCCCGGCCTTCAATTCATCGAAGGCGCCCAGGCGGTCACCGATCCTTCCGCCGTTCGCTATGTGGCCGCATGGACGGCGCCTGACGATCTAGCCGAAGTTTATCCCAACATGGAGTTGCTTTTGTCGGTAGGAGCAGGCGTCGATCAGTTCGATTTCTCCCGCTTCCCCGAGCGCATCAAGATCGTACGTATGGTGACTCCAAGCATCCGCGAGATGATGCGCGATTACGTGACGCTGGGCGTCATGGCCATGCATCGGCATTTACACCATTATGTCGCCCAACAGCGTGAACAACGCTGGATAGCGGGTCGTGTCGAGTTGGCCCGACAAAAGCGTGTCGGCGTGATGGGGATGGGACAGCTTGGATCGGCAGCGATCGAAGCGCTGAGGCCCTTCGGTTTTGAGCTCAGGGCCTGGGCCCGGTCAGTGCATGACGTCGAAGATGTGGAGACATTTGCAGGTCCCGAGGGGTTACGCCACTTCCTGGCCCGCACGGACATCCTGGTCTGTCTTTTGCCGCTCACACCCGACACACGCAACATCCTCAATGCCGATTTGTTCGCCGCGCTGCCGCAGGGAGCATGCCTGGTTCATGCCGGGCGGGGAGCGCACCTGGATCAGGATGCGTTGTTATCAGCCCTTGACAGCGGCTATCTGGGCGGCGCCTTTCTCGATGTGGTGGAGCCCGAGCCGTTACCGAAGAACCATCCCTTCTGGTCACATCCCGCAATCTTCATCACCCCTCACATCGCCACCATCACCGATTTCCAGGAGGGAGCGTACTGCGCGGTGGAGAGCATACGCCACCACGAGCGCGGCACCAGGATCCCCGGTCTGGTCAGCCGAAAAAGAGGGTATTGACCTGATGCCACAAAAAAATATCGGCGTGGCGGGCCGGTTCGGCACTTTATTCTGCGCAACGGGTACGTTTCGGCGACTTCTTGGAAATCTGATGGGCCAGACTTTAAAGGAAGGGCAACCGGCCTGAAACCAGCGAGGTGGAGCGAAAGGGAACACTGGCCAGTCTCGAGCCACGAGTTGACCGCTCTTGCGCCGCAAATGCCGGGAGAGTGCGTACAGCATCAGAAGCAGGTCTTATGCGCGTCGGGAAACGGCGGGCGACCGGTTGCGAAAGACATCGGAGGACGTACCCGGAATGGCACCAAAACCTCTCCATGCGTTCAGGGTTCTGACATACGATGTGGTCGGAACGCTGATCAACTTCGAGAAAGGTCTCACGGACGGGCTCGCCGATATTGCCGTGGAATACGGCGTCGAAGTGGACGGCGAGGCCGCTTTGTCCGTTTACCGCGAGTGCCGCTCCCAGTCCGGTGCCGGCAAGTTCCCCGATGACGTGGCGCGTTGCTACGAGATCATCGCTTCCCGACTGGGCCTTCCCCGCGGCGCGAACAAAGGCCGGCGCCTGATTGAAGCAGTCGCCTCAGCCCCCCCATTCCCCGACTCGGTCGACGCGCTGAATCGCCTTGGACGGCGCTTGCGGCTCGTGGCAATGACCAACGCCCAGCGTTGGGCGTTCGAGCGGTTCCAGAAAGCGCTTGGGAACCCATTTTACAAAGGCTTCACCACTGACGATACGGGAACGGAAAAACCCGATCCCGCCTTTTTCGAATTCGTCCTAGCTGATCTCGCCAAGTTTGGATTCGGCAAGGGCGAGATTCTGCATGTTGCACAAAGCCAATACCATGACATTGGAGTATCCCGCCGTCTGGGAATAACCAATTGCTGGATACAGCGTCGGCATGCCGACGCGGGATACGGCGGCACTATCGAACCCGAACATTTCGTCCAACCCGACTATCACTTCACTTCGCTTGCAGCACTGGCGGACGCTGTGGAGGCAGCTTCCGAGTCTCCCGAGTCCCGTTTCGAACGGGGCACACGCAACTCACATGACTGAGGGTCGAAAAATGACAAAGTGGGACATCACAAACTGGACCAGTCGCGACGATGCAATGGTTGAAGAGGCGATCCGCCACGGCGTTTCGCGGCGGGATCTTTTAAAAATGCTCGTGGCCGGCGGCGTTGGCCTCGCGGCCGGTGGATCGATTATCACCCGCGCGAGCGCCGCGGTTGCATCCACGCCCAAACGAGGTGGCTCCGTTACGGCAGCCGGCTGGTCGGCGTCGACCGCCGACACGCTGAATCCGGTAATGTCTTCGCTTTCGACCGACTATGTTCGGTGCGCCGCGCTCTACAATCGCCTGACGTTTCTGGATGAGCACGGCAAGATTCAGATGGAGTTGGCGGAAAGTATCGATTCCAAGGATGCCAAGACCTGGACCGTCAAGCTGCGCAAGGGCGTAACGTTCCACAGCGGTAAGACGCTAACGGCGGACGATGTGATCTACACACTGAAGCTCAACAAGCAGAAGTCCGCCAAAGCCCATTCGTTGGCCAAGCAGATGGAGCGTTTCAAAAAGATCGACGATCGCACTTTCCAGATCATCCTGGCTAATCCCAATGCCGATCTGCCGGTGATTCTTTCCCTTGTCCATTTCTTCATCGTTCAGGACGGTACCACTGATTTCTCCAAGGGTAACGGGACAGGCGCCTTTGTCTTGAAGGAATTCAAGCCGGGGGTGCGTTCGGTCATGGACAGGAACCCGAACTACTGGAAAGAAAATCAGCCCTATCTCGACAGTTTCGAATTCATTGCCATCTCCGACAACAGCGCCCGTGTGAACGCGCTTCTGACGAACCAGATTCAACTGGCCGGTTCGATCAATGCGCTGTCGAAACGTCGACTGGAGAAAGAGAAGGCAATCAAGCTGTTGATCAGCAATTCCGGGGACTACACGGATCTCATCGCCCGGCTCGATATGTCGCCAGGGGATAAGGCGGGGTTCGTCACCGGCCTCAAGTACCTCATCAACCGGGACGTCATACGCCACGCTGTCATGCGTGACCTTGCCGTTGTGGCGAACGATCAACCCATACCGCCGAACGATCGTTACTACAACAAGAATTTGGCGCCGAAACCGTACGATCCCGACAAAGCGAAGCACTACTTCAAGAAAGCCGGCGTGCTGGGTCAATCCATCCCGATCGTCGCATCCCCCGCCGCGACTTCGTCCGTGGACATGGCGCTGGTGTTGCAGCAGGCCGGAGACAGTATCGGCATGCCATTCAAGGTGAAGCGTGTTCCGTCGGCGGGCTATTGGTCCAATTATTGGCTGAAGGGGCCGATCGATTTCGGCAATATCAACCCCCGTCCCACGCCCGACATTCTGTTCTCGTTATTCTACGCGTCCGATGCGCCCTGGAACGAGAGCCACTTCAAGTCGGAGAAATTCGACAAGATGCTGGTCCAGGCGCGTGGCATGCTGGATCAGAACAAGCGCAAGGAGATCTACGACGAAATGCAGGTGATGGTGTCCGAACACGCGGGCACGGTCATTCCCGTCTGGATAGCCAATATGGACGCAATGTCTACTAAACTGAAGGGGCTACGGCCGAATCCGCTCGGCGGTCTGATGGGTTATTCCTTCGCCGAATACGTTTGGCTCGACAGCTGACTTGGCCCAGCCCCTTTTGGGAAAGGCAGAACAGGCGCGGACGATATGAGTGGCACCATGGCGAGACTGGTACTCTTCAGGCTGGGCGTGATGCTGGTGTCGCTCGTAATCGTCGCCTTCGCTGTGTTCTTTGCGACTGAAATGCTGCCTGGGAACGTTGTTGAGATCCTGCTGGGCCAGTCGGCCACGCCCCAGGCCGTGGCCGCTCTGCGTCACGCGATGCATCTAGACCAGCCGGCGTTTGTGCAGTTTCTGCATTGGCTGGCCGGTCTGCTCAGTGGCAATCTCGGCCATTCTTACGTCAATAACATAAGTGTGTCGACGCTGATTGGAGAACGGCTGGCCAATTCCCTGAGGCTGGCTGCAATTACCACTGTGGTATCGGTGCCGATATCGCTGGCCCTGGGTATCACATCGGCGATATTCCGGGGGAGCTTGTATGATCGGATCGTTTCGGTGGTTTCGATCTCGGTGGTGTCGGTTCCGGAATTCCTGGTCGCGACGACGGCGGTACTGATTTTTGCGGTCCAGCTTCAATGGTTGCCGGCGCTTTCGCTTACCAACAACGTTCACGGTTGGTTCGGGCAACTGAAAATCTATGCGATGCCGGTCATGACGCTGAGTTTCGTCATATCGGCGCAGATGATCCGCATGACCCGGGCTGCCGTGATCGATACTCTTAACACACCTTATTGCGAGATGGCGCTGCTGAAGGGCTCGTCGCGCAGAAGGGTCGTGCTGCGCCATGCGCTGCCCAACGCGCTTGGACCGATTGCCAACGCAGTGGCCTTGTCACTGTCCTATCTCATCGGAGGCGTGATCATCGTCGAGACGATCTTTGACTATCCCGGCATGGCGAAGTTGATGGTCGACGCGGTATCGACCCGAGACATACCGCTGATCCAGTCCTGCGCCATGATCTTCGCCATAACCTATCTTCTGCTGGTGACCATAGCGGACCTCATGATAATCGTGTCGAATCCGAGGCTGAGGAAGTGATGGCCATTAGTATCCCGAGCACCCGCAAATACGGTTTTCGAATGAATGTCGTCGGGGCATTTGGTGCCTTGATTATCCTTTTTTGGGTTGCTATCGCGATTTTCGCCCCGCATATTACCCCGTATCCTGTGGGAAAAATCGTCGATTTCAACAATTTTGCTCCGATGTCCTCCAAGGATTTGCTAGGCACCGACTACCTGGGGAGAGACATGTTGTCGCGCATAATAATGGGTGCGCGATATACGGTTGGAATTTCAGCCGCCGGCGTCACGCTTGCCTGCACCATTGGCGTGACGCTCGGCATGATCGCGGCCGTCGTGGGCGGGATTTTCGACAACGTGCTGTCACGCTTCATGGATGCGTTGCTTTCGATGCCTTCACTCCTGTTCGGTCTGGTGGTAGTGGCCGGCGTCGGAAGCTCGATAAAGGTGCTTATACTGACATTGGCGGTAATCTACGCCCCTGGCAGTTTTCGCTTCGCGAGGTCGTTGGCCGTCAACTTCAATGCGATGGATTTTGTCACGGTGGCAAGAGCCCGGGGCGAAGGAATCCTCTATCTTATCAGCGAGGAAATATTCCCCAACATTATTGGCCCTGTTTTCGCCGATTTCGGTCTGCGTTTTGTCTTCATCGTTCTCCTGCTGTCCGGTTTGTCGTTTCTTGGCCTCGGAGTTCAACCCCCTCAAGCTGACTGGGGCGCACTCGTGCGTCAAAATCTGGGTGGGTTGTCTTATGGAGCGCCCGCCGTAGTTTTCCCCTCGATTGCGATAGCGAGTCTGACGATTGCGGTGAACATGGTTATCGATAATCTCCCGCAGCGTATTCGCGATAGGATCGAACAATGAGCACCGTTGTCGAAGTGCGTAATCTGCATGTGACGGCGCTCACCGACTCCGGCCGAGAGGTCGAGATTCTCAAGGGCATTGATCTGGATATCGCCGATGGTGAAACGCTGGCACTGATCGGTGAAAGCGGTTCGGGTAAGACGACACTCGCGCTTACCCTGATGGGCTATTGCCGTGCCGGCTGTTCCATCACCGGCGGACAGATTCGCATCGCGGGCCGTGACGTCACGGTCATGAGCGAGACCGAACGTGCCGCGTTGCGTGGCAAGCAGGTGGCCTATGTCCCGCAATCGGCCGCCGCGGCCTTCGATCCCTTGCAGAAGATCATCGATCAGGTGACAGAGGTTGCGCGTATCCATGGGCTAATGCCCGTGAGGGCAGCGCGGAAAAAGGCGGTTGAGCTTTTCCGCGCCCTGGCTCTGCCGGACCCTGAAACGATCGGTGCACGTTATCCGCATCAGGTATCCGGCGGACAGCTTCAGCGGCTCTCGGCGGCAATGGCCCTGATGGGCGACCCGGAGATTATGATCTTCGACGAACCGACCACCGCACTCGATGTGACCACGCAGATCGAGGTGTTGAGGGCGTTCAAGTCGGTGATCCGGTCTCGCAACATGGCCGGGGTGTATGTTTCCCACGATCTGGCCGTAGTGGCTCAGATGGCGGATCGGATCCTGGTAATGCAGGATGGCGAGATGCAGGAGATTGGCACGACGCAACGGATCCTGACCAACCCGCAGCACGAGTATACCGAGGCGTTAATCGCAGCGGTGCATCCCGCCGCGCGCGCACTTGCCGAACCCCGAGTCGGTGAAGCCGACCAGCCTATCCTCGAAGTGGAGCGCATAACGGCCGGTTACGGTTCCGTCGGTAAGGGAAAGGACCGAATGCCACAAATGATTGCGGTAAAGGATGTTTCCCTGCGGCTTATGCCCGGGCACAATCTCGGGGTCATCGGCGAATCCGGCAGCGGGAAGTCGACACTGGCGCGCACCATTGCCGGGCTGCTTCCCCAAGCCTCGGGTAGCGTGCGTTTCAAAGGAGTGGAGCTGCCGACAACGGTCCAGCAGCGCACCAAAGGGCAACTGCGAGAACTGCAGATTGTCTTTCAATCGGCCGACACGGCCCTAAATCCGAACAAGTCCGTACGTTCCATTCTCAGCCGGCCGCTTCGCTTCTATCACGGCCTGAAAGGGGCGGAGATCAATGCACGCGTACTGGAACTCCTGGACAAGGTGCATCTTCCACGCTCGCTTATGCACCGTCTTCCCGGCGAATTGTCCGGCGGGCAGAAGCAACGGGTGAATTTGGCCCGCGCTCTCGCGGCGGAACCCCAGGTCGTTCTCTGTGACGAGATCACGTCGGCCCTGGACACGGTCGTTGCGGCGGCGATCCTGGAACTGCTCGGCGAACTACAGCGCGAATTGGGGTTGTCCTATGTTTTTATTAGCCACGACCTCAAAACGATCGAAGCGATCTGCGATCAGGTCATGGTCATGTATCACGGCGTGAAGGTCGAAGAGATGCCGACGAGCCGTATGAAGGAGGGTGCGGAGCATCCTTATTCGCGACGGCTTATTTCATCGGTACCGCAGCTCGACACAGGCTGGCTTGACGGCGTGACGCAAGAGCCGGGGGATCTGCCCGCCGCCATGGACGGCTGACATCTACTGAGACGTATTGTTGTTGAACAGATCAGTCAGCGGCAAATGTGGCTTCACAAACGGTGATTTGATCACAATAAAGCTGAAATATTTGTCGATTCCAATGTCCTTTTCGATCAGATCTTCTATGATGCTTTGGTATTCGGCTATACCGGCTGTAACAAATTTTAACAAATAATCATAACCACCAGATACCAGATGACATTCCACGCAGGCATCGATATCTTCCATTGCTTTCTGGAATCGGGCGAAGTCGATATGGCGGTGATTCTTTAATGTGAACTCAGTGAAAACGACGACCGTTTCTCCAAGTTTTGCGATATCGATTTGCGCCGAATAACCCGTGATATAACCCGCGGACTGAAGCTTCTTGACGCGCATCAGGCACGGGCTTGGTGAGAGATGAACGAGTTCGGCCAGTTCAACATTGGTGATGCGGCCGTTCTTTTGCAGTTCACTCAGAATTTTTAGGTCGATTCGGTCGAGTTTCATCGCTAGATCCATGACGCCATCACTGCTTGACCTCTTGTGCCGCGGTCGACGATACAATATCTATGCGCCAATTTTCGCATTTTGACAAGGGTGGCGGGCCGTGTGCCCTCTAGCGCTGGTCTCGCGACAGATTGCGCTAAATCGGGGTGCATACGTAACAGCGTATGCTGTGTCCCGGCACAAATCACAAACGAATGCTTGCTGTGTGCCGCTACGATTAGGAAGTACAGGAGATCCATGCATGCCCGCACCCCTTGTAACAATAACATCTTCCCCCGAACTCCCGGCGGTCGCGGACGTTGTGGTAATCGGCGGGGGTATCGTGGGAACCTCCACGGCCTACTTTCTGGCACGTCGCGGGGTTTCAGTGGCTCTAGTTGAAAAGGGACGCATAGGAGCCGAGCAGTCGAGCCGCAATTGGGGCTGGTGTCGTCAGCAGAACCGGGATGAGCGCGAGCTACCTATGGCCACCAGGAGCTTGGAGCTGTGGGAGGAGATTTCCACCGATCTGGGGGAGGATCTGGGTTTCCGCCGTTGCGGACTTTTATATCTTTCGGACGATGAGGCTGAGCTCGAAGGCTGGGCGCGCTGGCGCGATTTTGCGAAGACGCGGGGTGTTACAACACATATGTTGAGTGCAGCGGAAGCGACCGAACGCGGTGCATCGACTGCGAAACCCTGGAAGGGAGGTGTCTTTTCTCCGACCGATGGCATTGCCGATCCTGCCCGGGCGGCGCCACTGATTGCGTCTGGCGTGCAGAAACACGGGGGAAACGTACAACAGTTCTGTGCCGCCCGGGGCATCGAGACCGAAGGTGGTCGCGTCTCCGGTGTTGTCACGGAGCGCGGCACGATCAAGTCCCGGCAGGTGGTAATGGCCGGAGGCGCATGGGCCTCGTCGTTTTGTCGACAGCTGGGAATCAGTTTTCCTCAATCCGCGGTACGGTCCTCTGTTCTCTCGGTGATGCCCGGCGCCCAGGGGCTGCCGTCGGCGCTGCACACCGCGGACGTGTCGGTTACGCTCAGAGGCGACGGGGGGTACACACTTGCCGTGTCGGGCATGGCCAGCGTCGATCCAACCCCCCAGACTATCCGTTATGCCCGGCACTTCTTGCCGATGTTTGCAAAACGATGGCGAATTCTGTCGCCGGGTGATCTGCGCGGCTGGCTCGCCGGCCATGAGACGCGGCGAAAGTGGCCGCTCGACCGTCCAACGCCAATGGAGCGCACGCGCATCCTGGACCCGCGCCCCTCGGCGAAGCTTATCGAAACGACGCTAATGCGTGCGCGTCGTCTGCTGCCGGTGCTGACCCCCATTCCGGTTCAGGCCACGTGGGCGGGCTATATCGACAGTACGCCGGACGGGGTTCCGGTCATTGACCCGAAGGCGGGTCCGGAGGGCTTTCTGCTGGCGGCGGGCTTTTCCGGGCACGGGTTCGGGATCGGTCCGGGGGCGGGGCATCTTATAGCGGATCTCGTCACTGGTGCGGAATCCTCGCTCGAATCCGGGCAGTACGCGCTGAAACGCCTTCAACGTGGCGTCTGGGGGAAAGTGTCGGATTTCTGAGATGCGTTGCATCCGGCGTCGGCAAAGCGCGAAATGGAAAAATCCGCAATGGGGGTCGAGGTATCTCCGGTAACGATCAGCTCGGCCATCACATCGCCCACGCCGGGACCCAACTGGAAACCGTGACCGCAGAACCCGAAAGCATGGAATAGCCCGGCTGTCGTCCGGCTCGGTCCCATCACGGGTAGCATATCGGCGGTATATCCCTCGCATCCCGACCAGGTGCGAATGACCTGTACCCGTGACAGTGCCGGGCAGAGGCGGGCAAGGCGCGGCAGTTGTGCGAGGGTAAGTGCCGGATCGACCTTTGCGTGCCCAAGCTCGGAGCGAACGGGCACTCGCAAACCGCCCCCGAAGACGATATTTCCTCGTTCGACTTGGCGAAAATAGATGTTCTCGGCTTTACCCCTTGTCCAAATACCGACCACCGGCGCGATACGCCAGGGGAGGGGCTCGGTTACACCCATTTGGGGCCCGTGGGCTTCGATGGGAACGGGTTCACCCACGGACGCGGCGAATCGTGCACCCCAAAATCCGGCCGCGTTCACCACCGCGTCGGCGTGAAATTCCTTCCGCGGCGTGCGGACCCGCAGGCCGTTAGTTGCCCGCGTGATCGCCGTGACCGGCGTATCCTCGATGATTTCGGCGCCCTGCCTGACCGCGGCTTGCGCGAAGGCCGGGCTGACCAGTCTGGGGTTTGCCGATCCGTCGATGGGGGACAGCGACGCCGCGAGCGCCCCGGAATTGGCCCATGGATAACGGTTGCGCAGTTCGGGTGGCTTGAGGATTTCGAGTTGGAGACCGTAAGGTTCGGCATCCGCCGCGAAGCGTTCCATATCCACCACCGCCTGGGCGTCGAAAGCCAGGCGTACATGCCCCGTGGCCCGAAATTCCAGATCCGTGCCGACCAGTTGGGCCGCGTCGCCCCACAGCGCCCGGGATCTGTGAGCCAAAGGCAACTGAGGCAAATAGCGACCTTGCCGTCGGATATTTCCGAAGCTGGCGTTGGTGGCGGCCTGTCCGACACGCGCCCGGTCTATCAGCCGGACGTCGACACCGCGTCGGGCGAGGAAAAAGGCGGTCGTCGTGCCCATCAAACCACCACCGACAACGATTACGCGCATGCTTACCAGGCCCCGCCGCAGAACGTTTGGAAAGTCTTGCCTGCCACAAGCATGGCGTCCAATATCGATTTGGTGCAAACATATAAGTAGGACATATGGCTTTCCCTCGGGAGAACGCGATGCGTGCGCGCCAGCTTGAAGTCTTTTGCGCGATCATGCGCTCGGGCACGGTTACCGCCGCAGCACGTGAACTCCACATCTCGCAGCCGGCGCTTAGCCAGATCCTTCTGCATACCGAGGATCAATTGGGATTCGCCCTTTTTGAGCGAGTGAAAGGTCGGCTCGTTCCAACCGCCGCCGCCCATGAGCTTTTTCCTCAAGCGGAGCAGGTGTTCGCGGGGCTGGAGGCGATGCGAAGGCGCGCCGCGGATCTCCGCGTGGGGCGCGTCGGCCTGGTGCGGCTAGCGGCTTCACCGCCACCGGCGATCAGTCTCGTTCCGGGGGCGCTTGCGCGCTTTCGCTCGGACAGTCCGGAGATTACAGTGCGCTCGTTGGTCGCGCCGATTGCGGTGCTGGTGCCAATGGTTCGAGACGGCGATGCCGAAATGGCGCTTGCGATGGACGATAGCCCGCGCCGCGGCGTGGACATCGAAACCATCGGCCAAGTGGGCATGGTTTGCGTACTGCCGGCGGGGCACGCGCTGGCGCGCCTCGACCGGGTAAATTTTTCCGACCTGGCTGGCATGCCTTTGATCTCCTATCGTTATGGCACCCGCCCCGCGCGGGAGTTGGCAAGGCTATGCGCGGAGGAGGGACTCGACTACCGTCCCGATATTGAAATCGACGTTTCACTGTCGGCGCTTGCCTTCGTGCAACAAGGTTTGGGTATCGCGCTAATTGACGCCCTTTTGCCCTGGCAGCAGTTCAAGGGGATCGTGGCCCGACCCTTGGAGACCGACTTTACCCTGCCCATCGTTCTCATGACCCGCAGCAACCGAACGCTTTCCGCCGCACAAGAGCGCATGCGTAGCTATTTGCGCGCCGCGGCAACCGCGCCATAGGTTTGCCTTATAGCTCTCATTCAGATCCGACTTGGACGGGGCCGCAAGACGCTGCCATTCTGACCCGAAAGGACAGAAAGGACTTGGCTATGTCGTGGAAGGTCGGTGTTGATATCGGCGGTACCTTTATCGATTTTTGCGCCCTCAACAGTGAGGCGAATCGCCTGGTGACGCTTAAGGTGCTGACCACACCCGCCAACCCGGGACGGGAGTTGCGGACCGGAATCGATCAACTGGCAGTTGGCGAGGGCGTTGACCCGCAGGACGTGCACACCTTCGTCCATGGGACGACGGTCGGGATTAATACGGTGATCCAACGCAAGGGAGCCAGGCTTGCACTCGTCACCAATGCCGGCTTCGAGGACGTGATCGAACTGGCGCGGCTGCGCATGGCCGATATGTATTCGCTTTTCTGCGTCAACCCCGAACCACTCGTTCCCCGCGACCTAATCTTCGGCATATCGGGCCGGGTCTTGGCGGACGGCAGCGAGGCGGTTGCTCTCGATCTGTCCGAACTCGACGCTATCGTCGCGGCGGCTCGTACACGGGACGTGGAGGGCATCGTAGTGTCGCTGCTCCATTCCTACGTCGCGCCGGGTCATGAAGGAGCGGTCAAGAACGCATTGGCTCGCCTCGCGCCCGAGATGTTCATTTTCACATCGGCCGAGGTGTGGCCCGTGATCCGCGAATATGAGCGAACCACCACGGCCATTCTCAATGGATACGTTCATCCGCGCGTCGCCGGATATCTGAATGGACTCGAGACGACGCTTGCGGGGTGCGGAGTGCCTGCCCGCCCCCTTCTGACCAAGTCCAACGGCGGACTCATGAACGCCACCGAGGGGAAGACGGCCTGCGTGAACATGTTGCTCTCGGGTACGGCCTCCGGAGTGACCGGGGCGGCGTGGCTCGGAACGCAAATGGGTCAGCCCAATCTGCTGACACTCGACGTCGGCGGAACATCCACCGATTTGGCGCTTGTCATCGACGGTACGCCCCAATTCGGCGCCGATGAGACGGTGGGTGAGTTTCCTCTGCACATTCCGTCGGTCTCCGTTAGCTCGATCGGGATCGGTGGCGGCTCGATTGCGCATGTGGACGACTTCGGCGTATTGAAGGTCGGACCGGACAGCGCCGGCTCCATGCCGGGACCGGCCTGCTTCGGCCGCGGCGGGACGATGGCCACGGTAACCGATGCCATGGCGGTTTGCGGCTATTTGGGGCATGTCGCCATGGCCTATGGGCAACTGCAGGTGCACATCGAACTGGCGCGGGAAGCGGTGGGGCAGGTAGCGGACAAGCTTGGGCGGAGCATCGAGGATACCGCGCAGTCCATCGTGGACGTCGCGGTGTCGGAAATTTTCGTGGAGGTGGAAAAGCTGGTGTCGCG
>Ga0102953_1001466_pt1 | contig 14975 bp, 12 predicted proteins | sample SalPon2A_C_D2_MG_FD_78509 | JGI IMG/M metagenome (GOLD analysis project Ga0102953, IMG submission 78509) | Soil microbial communities from South San Francisco under conditions of wetland restoration - Salt Pond MetaG R2A_C_D2_MG | ecosystem: Environmental > Terrestrial > Soil > Wetlands | place... | reverse complement strand
TTGTGTAATCCCGAGCATATCATGAATAACTAGTACCTGTCCGTCAACTCCTGCTCCGGCGCCAATGCCAATAACCGGAATTTTTAATTCACTGGCAACATCTTTTCCCAGTTCAGCAGGAATTTTTTCCAGCACTATGCCGAAGCAGCCAGCTTCTTCCAGCAATTTTGCGTCATTCATAAGTTTCCCGGCTTCGGCTTCTTCCTTGGCCCGAACAGTGTAAGTCCCAAATTTATGAATCGATTGCGGCATCAATCCCAAATGACCCATAATCGGAATACCAGCTGACAAAATGCGATTTACCGATTCGATAACTTCTGATCCGCCTTCAAGTTTTACGGCATCTGCTGCAGTTTCTTTCATTATCCGAATGGCAGAAACCAGCGCTTCGCGAGAATTTCCCTGGTAAGTGCCAAAAGGCAAATCGACAACAACCAAAGCCCGTCGAACTGCTTTTACAACCGATGCCCCATGGTAAATCATTTGGTCAAGTGTAATAGGTAACGTGGTTTCGTTGCCAGCCATTACATTTGAAGCAGAATCACCTACTAAAATTACATCAATTCCTGCTTCATCAACCAGCTGGGCCATACTGTAATCGTATGATGTAAGCATGGCAATTTTTTCTCCGCGGAGTTTCATTTCCGACAAACGATGGGTGGTTACTTTTCTGACTTCATTTTGCACCGACATATTTATTTATATTCAGTTTAGATTACAAAAGTAACCAAAGGTTTTTACCTCCCAAAAGGTATTTACGCTTTTCAGCGATTAATTTTTGACTTGCTTAACGATTATTTACCGCAATTTAAATCAATATTACAATAGGTTTGTTTATTTTGAGTTTTAAATGAAAGCACCTGATATGAAAAAATACACACCGGTTATATTTTTAATGGTTCTGTTTTTAGGATTAATACTAACGAATTCAGTTTTTGCAGAAGACTTCATTAAATTAGACAGTACCCACCAGTTTTTTTATATAAAAAAGGAAATCGACAAAGGACTTTTTTTTAACGGTCAACATGAAAGGGAAGGGCTGATTTCTGATAACCTGGATTATTCAGAAAAATTGTATACCGGATATGCAGGTTTTCGGTTAAAAGGGCAGGTGTGGAATTTTCTCCGCGATAAGCAGGAAATGATGAACCTGGCGGTTAATTTTGGGCCGTTTTTTGGCAGTGGTACCGGTTTCGAAATTAATCCTACGGAGATAATACATGCCGATCTCCAGCAGTATGGAGTACGGGCCGGAATTGAAGGAAATTACGAAAGCCGGTTTTATTACGACCAAAAAACCTATACGCTTGTGCAGGTAAATGCATGGGTGCGTAACGATGTTTTTTGGCAAAATTCAACCGGTAACAAGATAGATACAAACCAGGTTATGACCGACTATAACGACGATGAAATTCTTAACCATTTCCGGTATGGTTTCCAGGCAAAAGGAGGCTGGGGTTTTGGCCGGTTAAACCCTATGAATCATTACATGGTTGCTGATTATGTTTTTACAAAATTTTATTCGCAACAGTTGTTTTCTGAAATTGAAAAAGAAAATCTGGCGGCTTTAATTGGCGAAATAAAGCATCAGAGGGAACCCGGTGTCGACAGGAAAACAGCAGATGAGTTACGTGAAATGAAAGAATTTTTACGCAATATAATGTTGCTGCAACCTCCAAATTTTTCTGAAGAGGAATGGTTGATGGGAGAATTTCTGCCACGTTACGATGGTTCCCGGCTGGAATTGGGGCCATTCTTTAATTATTATAACCGCGAACCCGATTTTTACTACGGTGGTTTTCTTCAATTCCAAAACGACAAATACAAAAGTTTTAACTGGAACCGGAATATCAGTATACAAGCCAGTTACAGTCATTATAAAAAACACGACTGGGCAAGTATTGTGGCTGATTTTGGATATTCATATTACCCCAACCTGAAAACACAATTCAGCTTCGGACTGAAATATGTACCAGGAGTGGTAATTTATAGCCTCGAAAATATGGAACCGGTAAAACACAATTTTATTCCGTACATTGAATACTTTACGCAGGTAAATGAAAAAGCAAGAATGAACCTTTCATTTGCCTGGCACATTGCCGACAGTGAAGAATTTATGATGCCGGGGCCGGAGTTTACGCTCTCGTTTTACGGGAGTAGTTATTAAACCCGCAGGAATATTTTTTTCTTGTACATGTAATACAATAAAAGCCAGACCAATGCGATGCTTCCAAGAATAATCACGACTTCGCCGCTTTCACCCATAGGTTTGGCCAGCCAGCCGAGAAAAAATTCAGATACCCTGTTTACATCAATTACACGGGTAAACAGGTAAACAAAAATCGAGTTCATCCCGATAACACGGAAATAAAAGGCCCATTTTTTAAATCCCCAGTGGTCGATAATGAGGTAAAAAAGCGTTAACAGCAGAAAGCCAATTCCACTGGTAAGAATATCAAAAGGAGCAGTCCAGCACTTTTTAATAATAGGGTAAAATGTCGATAAACCCAGTGCCAGCAAAATAAGACCGGCGCCTGTACCTGCCATGTAACCCATTTTCCCCCAATCGGTTGTTTTTCTATTTCGAAGGATATTTCCGGCAATGGTTCCCATTAGCGTTACTGACACAGCAGAAATACTACACAAAAGCCCTTCTGGATCATACATTTCCCTGTAAAGTCTTCCGTCCAACAGAAACCGATCTATATAGCCGTTAATACAACCTTCGCGGGTTAAAACCCCGGCGCCAACACCTGGCACAGGAACAAGTAGTTGAAGGATTCCAATGCCGGTTAAAATTCCCACCAGCCAAATAATCCGGCTTCGAAACGATTTAAAATAAATGACAATGGTTGCGGCAAAAAAGTAACCCACCGCAATTTGTCCGAGTACACTCGGTATTCGTCCGTAGGCATAAGCATTTCGGAAAGTGCCGTTGTAAAAAATACCAAGTACGAACAAAACAACCAGACGTATCAACGCCTTTTGAAAGAGTTTACGTTTCGGAACATTTTTTTCCAGTTTCGATTTCACCGAAAGCGAAATGGCCACACCCGAAATGAACATAAACAAAGGAAAAATTAAATCCTCAAAGTGAAACCCGATCCAATCTGCATGGTGCATTTGTTGCCCAAGCCAGGTGCCACCCGCAATTGCCGGTATCAGCTCATCGCCACCGGTTATCCAGAACATGTCAAAACCACGGAGGGCATCCAACGAATACAAACGTCTCTGCGGTTCAGTGCGTAACGATTTAGTTGCCATTGTATATTGAATTTGAATTGAATGAAGTCCGAATTTAAAAAACTTTTTCAGAAACATAAATTTATTTCTTTAAGTGGCTATTTTTTAATTAGTTTAGGTTAAAATTTGATATGTTTTACTTAATTGGAATTTAATTTCGTAACAATGTGAATTGACTCCACTATTTGGAATAAGCTTCATTATTACGAATAGAATGTACCAGTTTATTCTACTACGGATTTGTTTCGCTGGTTCACTTAAGGCCAATCCATGATTTTATTTTTTTAATTGAAATGAAATTGCATTTAATTACATCTTCTTCTGAAAATCTTTTTTTACAAACTGGTATCTCCCATCAAACTTCTGCCTTTTTGTCACCGGAATTGACAGCATAATTGCGCAATATCCCTTTTCTGGTGTCATTATTTCGTCATAAATGGTAAAATATGCGGTGGCACAGTCATTGATATTTTCCAACCGAAATTTAGCAAGATATAATAACGAAATACATTTTGATATGGGAAAAATAATTGGAATTGATTTAGGAACCACAAACTCATGTGTGGCAGTTATGGAAGGTAACGAACCTGTGGTAATTCCGAACAGCGAAGGAAAACGAACTACACCATCTATCGTTGCTTTTGTTGAAAATGGCGAACGTAAAGTTGGTGACCCGGCAAAACGCCAGGCAATTACCAATCCCAAAAAAACCGTTTTCTCCATCAAACGTTTTATGGGGGAAACATATCAACAGGTTACGAAAGAAGTTCAACGCGTTCCTTACCAGGTAGTAAAAGGCGACAACAACACTCCGCGTGTACAAATTGACGATAGAAAATATTCTCCACAGGAAATTTCGGCTATGATTTTACAGAAAATGAAAAAAACCGCCGAAGATTACCTTGGACAGGAAGTAAGTGAAGCGGTGATCACCGTTCCGGCTTATTTTAGCGACTCGCAACGTCAGGCAACCAAAGAAGCCGGTGAAATTGCTGGATTGACAGTCCGCCGTATTATCAATGAACCTACCGCTGCATCGCTGGCGTACGGTTTGGATAAAATGGATAAGGATATGAAAATTGCTGTGTTCGACCTGGGGGGTGGAACATTCGATATTTCTATCCTCGAACTGGGTGAAGGTGTTTTCGAAGTAAAATCGACAGATGGAGACACACACCTGGGCGGTGATGATTTCGACCAGGTGATTATTGACTGGCTGGCAGATGAGTTTAAAAAAGATGAAGGAGTTGACCTGAAAAGAGATCCTATGGCTTTGCAGCGACTGAAAGAAGCTGCCGAAAAAGCAAAAATAGAACTTTCAAGCTCATCGCAAACCGAAATCAATTTACCGTATATTATGCCGGTAGATGGTATTCCGAAACACTTGGTAAAAACACTTACAAGAGCAAAATTTGAACAACTGGCTGATTCGTTGATAAATGCAACCATTGAACCTTGCCGTAAAGCATTGAAAAATGCAGGTTTATCAGCCAGCGAAATCGATGAAGTGATTTTGGTTGGAGGTTCAACACGTATTCCTGCAGTTCAGGAAAAAGTAGAGAAGTTTTTTGGTAAAGCACCTTCAAAAGGCGTAAATCCCGATGAGGTTGTGGCTGTTGGTGCTGCCATCCAAGGTGGAGTATTAACCGGTGAAGTAAAAGATGTTTTACTGCTTGACGTTACACCGCTGTCGCTTGGTATTGAAACCATGGGCGGAGTTATGACAAAACTGATTGAAGCCAATACTACCATTCCGACCAAAAAATCGGAAACATTTACAACTGCAGCCAACAATCAGCCATCAGTAGAAATTCATGTACTTCAGGGTGAACGTCCTATTGCATCGGGGAATAAGACCATTGGAAGGTTCCACCTCGATGGAATTCCGCCAGCCCCGCGTGGTATTCCGCAAATTGAAGTAACATTCGATATCGATGCCAACGGTATTTTACATGTAAATGCAAAAGATAAAGCGACAGGCAAATCACAGTCCATTCGTATTGAAGCTTCTTCCGGCTTGTCGGACGACGAAATCAAAAAAATGAAAGCTGAAGCAGAAGCAAATGCAGAAGCTGACAAACAAGCAAAAGAAAAGGCAGATAAAATTAACCAGGCCGATAGTTTGATTTTCCAGACTGAAAAACAATTAACTGAGTTTGGTGATAAAATTCCTGCTGATAAGAAAAAACCAATTGAAGATGCGTTGGCAAAGCTGAAAGAAGCACACAAATCGCAGGATTTGGCTGCTATCGATGCGGCTATGAACGAATTGAATACCGTATTCCAGGCAGCTTCACAGGAAATGTATAATGCATCGCAACAGGCTCAGGGCGGCGCTCAAAGTGGACCACAAAGCGGACCAACTGACGGCCAGGGTGAACAAACACAGGAACAGTCGAAAGACGACGGTGAAGTTACCGATGTAGATTTTGAAGAAGTTAAATAGTGCCGATAAATGGTTTAACCGGTGAGTAACGATCACCACACAAATTGATTTTTTAAGAATAATCTCAAGCCCTTCCGTTAATGCGGAGGGGCTTTATTTTATATTTAAATTGGTATCCACAATTCGGCGTATTGACTCAATGGAATTGCTGCGATAAACCAGGTTTTGAGAGGCTACATACAATTCTTTTACATATTCAGGTTGCGAAAATTCATGTTATAAACCGTAATAATATATTTATAAATATACCCGTTGGCGGTATTAATTTGTTAATAAATTATTGAATAACTAAACATAAAAAAATGTGTGCATATTACTGGTTTTTAGTAATTTAGGGTTGCGAAACAGAAATCATGTACCGTTGCATAACTTGAAGGTAAACTTCGATAAAATATTGAAAATTTGCAAGTTAATTAGTACAGGATTTGTAAATGAATTGGGGAATGTTCCCCGGTCAGGGTCAATTTCAAAGTTTTCAGATCTTGAAGTAGATTCTTTAAGTAGGATGGCAGAAGATTTGAGTATCGATAGTAAGAACCTTCTTTTCATAAAGATAAATTACGCAAAAGAATTGAGACGGTGTTTTCCCAGTCAGATGGGTAATTTATGTAGGGATGCAATTATGCAAAAAACATTGCCGGCTTATTTACAAGAGTTTTAGCAAAGATATCTGCACTTACTGTGTTACAGTATATAAACAATTTGTAATAAACCAGCCCATTGGCAGGGTGAAGCATATTTTAGCTGCTTAATTCCACCAACGGTGAAAGTCAATAAGTTTGTAATCGTAAATTAAAGCGAACATTATTATTCTGAAATATCTCACTTAATTTCTTCCTGACCATCGGAATATTTTGCAAATCTTCCCATTTCACGAGGATGAACTTTATCAAAGCTTGTCCATGGCCAGCCACCATATTGAGTTTTCCTGTAATCAGCATAAGCTTGCTGAATTTCCATGGCATTATTCATAACAAAAGGACCGTGCTGAACCACAGGTTCGTTAATGGGGCGTCCCTGCAGCAGTAAACAAAATGCCTCTGTATTGCCATTTTCTATTGTTACGGATTGATCTGCCAGTAATTCCACAGAATGATATGGTTTTACATTAATTCCGGAAATATTGATTTCAGAGCCTTTGTAAAAATAAAGAGAACGGTTTACTTCAATAGAAGCGGTTGGAACAGTCCATGAACCGTTTGCTTCAATTCTAACCAACCAAATACCTATCTCGTTATTAACATCGGCAGCCCAGGAATCCGGAGCGGGTGGAGGTGCAATAACATCACTAAAATTCCCGGCAACGACAGTTACTTCTACCAATTTTCCATTCTTGTCTTCTTGCCGGTAATTTGGAATATCCTCTGACCAAAGCATTTTATAATGTGGTTTGGAGAATTTTTTTGCTTTAGGAAGGTTTAGCCAAATCTGGAACAGCTCAAGTGGATTAGGTTTGTCCTTGTTGAGAAGAGGAAACATTTCTGAATGCTGAAGTCCGGCGCCGGCTGTCATCCATTGCACATCCCCGTTCCCATACCTTCCGGATGCACCATGAGAATCAGAATGATCGACAAAACCTTTTAATACCACCGTTACCGTCTCAAATCCCCTGTGTGGATGAGCAGGAAAGCCAGGAACTTTATCTCCATGATACATTCTCCATCCATCCTTTACAGTAAAATCTTGTCCAATGGTTCTGCCTTCCATTGAAGCAGATGGCCCCAGTTGATCGTTTCCGGCAGGATAATTATCAAGATGATGCACGCAAAATAAAAAGGGATCGCGGGTTTCCCACATAAATCCCAAAGGCTTAATATTTCGGATTAATTTATTATACATTTTTTATAAATTTATTTTAATAATTATGGACCATCTTATTATTAAACTTCATTCAGGCAATAAAGTTGAACTACAATTCAATAAGTTTTCCTTAATTATTGTTTTTTTGCCAGGCAACGCTTTTTATGAACGTTGGGGCCGGTGATATTTTTTATGAATTTTTTCGGTTGCACCCAAATTTAAAGCATTAATTTTTTTGAAATCGGATGATTGAGAATTTTTTTTAATAATAATCCCAGGCGATAAGATTGTAATCCAGCTTTCCTAAATCATTATTGTGTCAGAATTCAGTGGTTTTCAATTCATTTAAATTTTTCCTGATTTTTAATCGCCAAACCAGAAATATACTTTGTATTCTTTATACATTCATCAACTAAAACAACTTCGACGTGACAGATTCCGGGAAGTCTTTTTTAGTTGATTCATATCGGAAAAACCTGCTTCCCGGGCTTTTTTTAGTATAGAAATTGTTTCTTCATTGTTTCCTTTCCATGCATAAAGGAAGGCAGAGAAGTAAACACATACGGATTATCCGGTTCCAGCATGTGGTAAACAGACACGATTTTATTCAGTTTTTCTGCACTGTGTTCCTTTATGGCCTGATTGCCAAGTGAGTAACATGCAATATATTGTTTTTTGTAAACGGTACAATATAATATACTCCACAATTTAGACAACAAGTTAATTGATAATTTTTAATAAACTTGTTGAAATGGAAAAGAGAAAAAAGTACACAACAGGATTCAAAACAAAGGTTGTTTTGGAAGCCTTGCAGGAAAGGGAAACTATTCAGGAGTTGGCAAAGAATTATGATTTGCATCCTATACAGATTTCTATATTGGAAAGTCAATTTTTATCAAGTGCATCTTAAAACATTTCGACAAATACTACATTGGTTCGACCTGCAATAAAAGGGAAGATAATACTGGCACAATGCATCTTGGCCAGATTTTACCTCCAAAGGGAATTCATTATAATTTCTCCAAATTGCGCGTAAAAAAATACATTAGAGTGTTTTTTTAACATTATTTAAAATAGAAAGTGACAAAAGAGGAAAATTTATTTAGCAATTGGCACAAATTATGTTTGATTTTTAGTAGTGAATTTAATTACAAAAGTTATGGTACTTTATTTATATGCAATTCTGTTAGCCTTAATAGTTGCAGTTGTTGTAGTATTAAGTTATCGGGATTTAAAACACAGTTAATAATATGGTACTGGTAAACGTATCAGAATAAATTCAGCTATATTATGAATAGCAGTTTAAATTACTGCATAAAGGAGAAATATGGTTTTAAATTTTATTAAAAATATCTACCTCAACCAATCATCACAAGTTTAGTTTCGTTATTTATCACCGAAAATTGTAAACTTTCCCTTTTCATTAATAGACTGGCTTTAAGATTATTATTGATAAATGTAAGTTGGGACTATCAATTGAACACATCTTGGAACAATAGTTCGAACGACAAAGAGTTCTTTATTATGGAAAAAAAGCTATTCTTATTTTTATTCTACATTACTACATAACCAATTGTTTTAATATTTTTGTGTAAAACAACTTTCGAAAAAGTAAAGAATCAAAATCAACAGAAATAATTAAAACCAAAAAAATTATGGAAACCAAAAGAGAGTTTTTAAAAAAATTAGGTTTGCTGACAGCAGCCGGAATGTTTGGCGGATCGTTATCACCGGCATTGGCTTCTGAATCGAAAAATAAAATGTTTGCTCCTAAAAAAAGTATGGGTCTGCAACTGTATTCACTGGGAAGGGAATTAACCGATGATATTCCGAATGGCCTGAAAAAAGTGGTTAAAATTGGCTACAGTACAGCTGAAATGGCTGGTTACAGTAACAGGAAAATGTATGGAGTTGAGATGAGTGAGTTCAAAAAAATGGCAGATGACGCAGGCTTGAAACTAACCGGGTCTCATGTAAATCCATCGGTTCGAAAATATTCAAAAAGTAATATGGGCGAAATTGCCGATTTCTGGGAAAAAACCGTGGAAGACCATCTGAAATGCGGAGTAAAAACAATTGTTCAGCCTGGAATGCCGCAAATGGAAACTCCCGACGATGTAGCCCTGGTTGGCGAGGTGTTTAATAAAAATGGTGAAATTACCAAAGCGGCTAATATAAAATGGGGGTACCACAACCACAGCCACGAATTTGAACGTGTGTCAAATCCGGGAGAACAACAAGCAAATGGCAGAAGACCAGCAGGCAAAATTATTTACGATTTGATGTTGGAAGGTACAGATCCGAGCCTTGTTTTCTTTGAAATGGATGTATACTGGACAGTTATGGGCCAGCAGGACCCGCTGGAGTATTTCGAAAAATATGCAGGCAGATTTCCAATTTTGCATATAAAAGATCGCGCTGTACTTGGCCAATCTGGAATGATGAACTTTAAAAATATTTTCGATATGGCTTATAAAAATGGCCTCGACGAATTTTATGTCGAATTGGAAGCTGTAAGGGGAAACATTTCTCAATTTGAAGGAGTAAAAGAGTGTTTTGATTATCTGAATAAAGCACCTTTTGTTCATTAAAAGATAAATTAGATATCAGGAAATCAGGTGTAACGAAAGTTACACCTGATTTTTTTAATATTATTTAGAAATGTTACAGCTTGTTTTTCAGCTGAATATCGGTTGAGAAAAGCTGGGCTGTTTCTATCAATGCCAAATGTGAATAAGCTTGCGGAAAGTTTCCGAGAAGACGTTTGCTCTCAAAATCAATATCTTCACTGAAAAGTCCCAGATGGTTGCTGTAAGAAAGTAGTTTATCGAAAATCCGGCGTGATTCTTCTTTTTCACCGATTTTATAAAGTGCCTGAATCATCCAAAAGGTACAAATGGTAAACGACGAAGAAGGTAATCCAAAGTCATCGCGATTTTTGTACCTATACATCAAGCCGTTGTAACTAAGTTCTTTTCGAGTGGCTTTTACAGTATTAATGTAGCGGCTGTCATTAGCATCAATAAAACCATATGCTTCCATAAGCAATGTTGAAGCATCCAAATCATCTGAACCATACGCCTGTGTAAATGACTGCACTTTTTCGCTCCATGCGTTTTTTAAAATATCTTTTTTTATTGTTTCCCGAAGTCTCGACCAACTCTTTATATACTCATCCCGTTTTATGAGTTCGGCTACTTTAATGCCACGGTCGACGGCCACCCAGCATAACAGTTTTGAAAATGTAAAGTGGCGTTGTTCATTTCTGATTTCCCAGATTCCCCGGTCGGGTTTTCTCCAGTTCTCCTTAACAATTCGGATAATACTGCGGATAATGGTCCACAATTCTTCGCTGTTTTGAAGTGAAATATCAAACAAGCTAAACTGCTGGTAAATCACATCCATCAGGATGCCATAAATATCGTGCTGTTTTTGTTTATATGCGGCATTTCCGATGCGCACCGGGGCGCTGTTTTCGTATCCTGACAGATGCGTAAGAATTCTTTCTTTCAGATTCTTCTCTTTATTGATACTATACATTATCTGTATTTTCTCGTCTTTATCCGAGACCACGTCAATAATAAAATTCATAAAACGCTGTGCAATTTGCCAGTGTCCCAGCTTAGTCATCACCTTAATTACCATTGAAGAATCTCTGAGCCAACAGAAGCGGTAATCCCAGTTACGAATTTCGCCAATCGATTCGGGCAGCGATGTAGTGACCGCAGCAAGTACTGCACCGGTTTTACCGTAACTTAAAAGTTTTAACACGAGTGCACTGCGCAGTACTTCGTCGTTGTAGCTACTGAAATTATGGGTTTCTTCAGACCAGTTCAACCAGTATACTTTTGTGCGTTGTAATTTCAGGTAAGCACGATCGACGGTTTGGGGCAATAACTTTTGATTATAACTTACCAGAAAAAATAAATCTTTCGTTATAGTAACTTCTTCACCATTTATCACCTTTTGTTTGTCGAGGTTGGTATAAAGATACAACGAGTCGTATACTCCTTTTTTCGTATTGCTTTTTATGTACTCTTTATTGATTTCGGTGATGGTTTCTTTTTCGGCATACTCCAGTTTTGGATTATATTTTACTCTGAATTTTGGATTCCCTGATTTCAACTTGAAATAGCGAATTAAATCAGGGGGCGAATAAACATGATCGCCACCGTTTTGATAATGATAACGTGGCATAAAATCAATGATTTCAAAACTGTCATTTCCGTTGGAATACAGGGTAATCAGTATATTCGTTTTGGGTAGATAACGTTGTGAATACGAGTAATCCTGGTAAGTCTCTACCTCGAAACTTCCTCCCCGCTGTTTATCTAAAATTGAAGCAAAAACCGATGCAGAGTCAAACACTGGCAGGCAGAGCCATTCAATTGCACCCGACTTCGACACCAATGCTGCACTTGTACAATTTCCTATTAATCCGTAATCGAGATTCGTCATTATTATACCGCTTTACAATATCTTTTTATTTTGACTTCTGGTTAATTTTACGTAAATATACCTTTCGAACAAATATAGAAAAACTATGAAGCGATTTCTAATAATTTCCAACAGATTACCGGTTCAAATTTCAATCTTAGACGAAAAAGTCGATGTAACTCCCAGCGTTGGTGGACTCGCCACAGGAATGATGTCGGTGAGTAAGTCTTTTAACAGCATATGGATAGGCTGGTCTGGTGTCGACAGAGAAACTCTTTCAATTGATCAGACTGAACAAGTAAATAAAGCGTTAAAAAAAGAAGAGTGTGTTGATGTAAACCTAACAGAAGAGGAAGTTGAATTGTATTATGAAGGATTTAGCAATAAAACCATCTGGCCACTGTTTCACTATTTTAACCAGTTTGTTGAATACGAAGAGGAACTGTGGCAGGCGTATAAAACAGTGAATCAGAAATTTGCCGATGTAATAGCCAAAAACATGGAAGACGTCGATAAAATTTGGATACATGACTATCACTTGTTGTTGTTGCCGCAAATGATAAAAGAACGGTTTCCCAAAGTAACCATTGGTTTTTTCTTGCACATTCCTTTTCCGTCGTATGAACTTTTCCGCATTTTACCCTGGCGAACCGAAATTATTAAAGGAATGCTTGGTGCCGATTTGCTCGGTTTTCACACTTTCGATTACGAAAGGCACTTTATGAGTTCAGTACGCCGACTGCTCGGTTACGATATAAATATTAATGAAATTAGTTTACCCACACGCATTGTGAAGGTAGATAATTTCCCCATGGGTATTGATTACAAAAAGTTCCACAACGCCGCAGTAGATTCGCAAAAACGCTCGGTTCGCGATAAATCGGAAGTGAGAAAGGAATTGGAACGCTACTACCTGTTGTACCCTGAAACCAAATTTATTCTTTCTATCGACAGGCTCGATTATTCCAAAGGATTAATTAACCGGCTGGAAGCGTTCGAATATTTTCTTCAGGAATACCCGGAATACCGTAGTAAAGTTACTCTTGTTTTACTGGCGGTACCTTCGCGTGTTGGTGTGGATCAGTACCAGCAAATGAAAAGTGAAGTGGACGAAATTGTGGGACGGATAAATGGGGAATATTCTTCCATTAACCGAAATCCAATTTGGTATTTTTACCGGTCATTACCATTTGAGAACCTGGTTGATTTGTACAATTATTGTGAAATTGCTTTAATTACACCCATTCGCGATGGAATGAACCTGGTAGCCAAAGAATTCATGGCTTGTAAAACCGATGGCCGGGGAGTACTGATTCTAAGTGAAATGGCTGGTGCCTCAAAAGAGATGAGTGAAGCGCTGATAATTAATCCGAATGATAAAGCACAAATTGCAGCAGCTATCAAAATTGCACTCGAAATGCCACTCGAAGAGCAGATGGAAAGAAACTCAATTTTGCAAAAACGTTTGGAAAGATATGATGTGGAAAAATGGGCAAACGATTTTCTGAACAGCCTGGAAAATGTGCGACAAAGTGAAGAAAGATATTTGGTAAAACGATTGACCAGTTCATCGAAAAACCGAATTGTAAAAGAGGTTTGTGCATCAGACAACCGCATTTTCTTCCTCGACTATGACGGTACATTAACCGGATTCCGCAATAATCCACAACATGCCGTTCCGGATGAAGAATTGTTTTCCATTCTCGACAACCTGGCAGCAGATTCAAAAAACCGGGTGGTTCTTATTAGTGGAAGGGATAAGGAAACTTTTGAACGATGGTTTGGCAAAAAGCCTTACACATTAATAGTAGAGCATGGTGTTTGGATTAGAAATCCGAAAGATGACTGGCAAATGATTGAACCGCTTGATGCTTCGTGGAAAGAAAGTATACGATCGGCGCTGGAATTTTATGTTGACCGCACGCCGGGATCCTTTATCGAAGAAAAAAATTATAGTCTGGTTTGGCATTACCGCAAAACCGACCCGGAACTCGGGATGAATCGGGCCATTGAATTAAAAGATGAAATGAACAGCCTGGTGGCAAACCTGAACCTCGAAATTCTGGAAGGAAACAAGGTAATCGAGATTAAAAACCACGGTATCAATAAAGGCCGGGCTGCACAAATGGTATTACATAATGCACCGGCTGATAAAATTGTGGCCGTTGGCGATGACTGGACAGATGAATTCCTGTTTTCTGAAATTCCGAATGAAGCGATTACTATTAAAGTAGGCATGGCAAAAACAATAGCCACCTATAAAGTTGAAAATGTGGAAGAAGTAAGAGATCTACTCAAAAAATTTGCGTGCTAAAAATAATTCGTCATATTTCGAGAACTGAATTAAAATGAACGGTAGCTCCCTGGTATTCCAAAAGCGTGGTCCATAAACGCTCCGAAAGATTTATCTTTTCATCGTTTTCGGCAGTTCTGTTGGTTATAATATATATTTCAAATTCACTTAGGTCGGGGAGGGCCGGTCCCTTTTTTGCCAGATGAGTTAATGTCTCTTCAGGATTTTCAATCATTTTTTCAACTTGCGGTTTCCAGTTACTGCCGTAAAAGGTAAATAAATTGCTATTTTCGAGCATGTCAGAATAAATAACCATATACTTTTTATCGGCCTGGGTATTTTTCATTTTGATGAGCTCGCGTGTAACTTTCTGGTAAATTTTCGAGGCATCAGTTCCCCAGTCTGCAGATGAGATTATAGTTGAAAAAGCATTTTCTGTTTTGGTAAAGAATGCGGTTACTTCGTCTTTTCTAATTAACGGGTTTTCGCCCAGAAGACCTGACTCTGCTTTATTCAGTTTTACCAACTTCGATTTGGAATCCGACACCTCATTTATAAGTGAGAATTTAATTTCGCCTCCTGAAAATCCACCCTTCTCCTTGTCGAGGTGCATCAGTTTAAGTAATTTTGGAAGTGTTTCTGTAACAACATTCTTATCCTGAAATTTTGCATCAGTAACGTCAATCAAAACACAAATATTAGTGGTTGTGGCCGTTTCTTTTTTACACCCCTGAAATAGTAATAGCAAGGCAGCTA
>Ga0102953_1001465_pt1 | contig 14992 bp, 13 predicted proteins | sample SalPon2A_C_D2_MG_FD_78509 | JGI IMG/M metagenome (GOLD analysis project Ga0102953, IMG submission 78509) | Soil microbial communities from South San Francisco under conditions of wetland restoration - Salt Pond MetaG R2A_C_D2_MG | ecosystem: Environmental > Terrestrial > Soil > Wetlands | place... | reverse complement strand
TGTGGATGACACCCAGCGCCGCGTAGCAGTTCTTGACGTCGTCGGTGATAATGCGGACCGCAAGCAGATCATATACCTGCTCGATAATGATATTCTGCCTCTTGAGTTTCTGCCAGATGCTGTAAAGCCGCTTGATCCGGCCCTCGATCCTGGCAGGGATAGAGTTTTCCTTCATCTTCCCTTCCACCAGGGTTTTGACCTCGACGAGGAAATGCTCGTTGACCTTTCGACGGCCTTCGACGGCCTTTTTGACTTCCTGGTACGCATCTGGTTCCAGGTACCGGAAAGCCAGGTCCTCAAGTTCGCCACGGATTTTCCCCATGCCCAAGCGGTGGGCGATAGGGGCGTATATTTCAAGCGTCTCGTGGGCGATACGCCGGCGTTTCTCCGGCGGCAGGTGTTCCAGGGTCCGCATATTGTGCAAGCGGTCCGCCAGCTTCACCAGAACGACCCGAACGTCGTCCACCATAGCCAGCAGCATCTTGCGAAAGTTTTCCGCCTGCTGCTGCTCAGGGCTCAGGAAGTGAATCCGGCTGATTTTGGTGACGCCCTCGACAATGTGGGCAACTTCAGGCCCGAATTGTTTCTTCAGTCCCTCGACGCTGGTGGGCGTGTCCTCCACCACATCGTGAAGCATTCCGGCCGCCAGGCACACCGTATCCAGTCGCAGTTCCGCGAGGATGTTCATCACTTCCAGAGGGTGGGATATGTAGGGCTCGCCCGACAGGCGTTTCTGGCCTTCGTGCCTTTCCAGGCACAGGCGGTAGGCGTTGCGCAGCACGGCGAGATCGTCGCCCGGACGGTAGGACTCAACCTTCCTGATAACGCTTTCAAATTGCGTCATAGCCACACATACCATTCTAGGCCACTGCGGTTCCGGTGTCCAAGCAAGCCGGGAGCTTTGTTCCATCAAGGAAGGGTCCGCATCGGCAACTCCGGAAGGGACAGGTTGCCATCCGGAAGCCTGTCTTAATCCGGCAATAGATCCCACCCGGCAACCCGCAAGCATGCAGCGCCCGCGGCGAAAGATGACCCGGTCGGCGCCAACAAAAAAGCCCTTCGCCTTTTGAAACTAAAGCGAAGGGCCCCTTGTTTGCTTTGATTTGGATGCTGAAACCTATGATCCCTGCGTCGAAGATTTGGGAGGCGCAGCCTTCTTTGCTTCCATCGCCTTCTGTTGCCAATTGTCGGCCTGTTTCAGGTCTGCCTCGCGGTCCTTGTTGCTTTTCTCAAGGTCAGCCTTCTGGCGGTACAGCAGGTTCAGATAAGCCATGCTGTTGAAGTCATTGGGCTTCAAAGCCAGTGCCTTATTGAGAGCGTCGATTCCCTCGTCAACCAGCTTGGAGTTCGACTGCTCCAATTGAGCCCTGTACTTTTCAGGCAGACGCGGAAGGTTGCCCTTCTTATCGGGCATCAGGAGATTAAGGTCCTTACGAACCTTCCCATCGGCCTGGAAAGCCTGTGCCCAATCAATCACCCCAATCCAGTAATAAGGCTCAGGATTGTTCGGTTCAAACTGGATTCGTTTCCGCTGGTAATCCTTCGCCTTTTCGAAATCCTTCATGTTGTAATAAATCTGCCCAATACTGGCGAGCGCCGTAGTGTTTTTGGGGTCCAGATTCAAGACCTTTTCAAAGGCTGAGATGGCCTGCTGTCCGGTCTTGAGATTTTCGGGTGAATCCCCTCCCGGAACATACTGCTGGGCATAAGCGGTGGCCAGGTATAAGCGCGCGTTGACTAGCGAAGGATCCAACTGAATCGCCTGCTTAAAATGCTCAATCGCAGCCTGAAACTTCCCGTTGCTATAGGAGTCGACTCCTTTGTGGAGCTGGTCCCGAGCTTTCAGCGCTTTAAATGCACTACAACCGCCCGTGACGACCACCAGCAACAACACCGCGCACAACGGTGCCAGCTTGTTACGTCGCATCTTCCATCCTCCCTAGGTCAATATTTGCAGGATCGCCAAACGCTATTGTTGCTCTTCGATCGCTTTAGTAATCAGGCCGATCTTGTCAGCGCCTGCGCCCTTAGAAATGTCGATCAGCCGAGCCACATCCTCGAAGGGCAGCTTCGGATCACCTTTGATAAACAGGATGTGCTGGTCAACCGGCCGGTTCTTCATAATATCCGCCAGGCGCGACCCGAGGTCTCCGATCGATACCTGAGTCTGATTGATGCTGATGGCTCTTTGAGCATTGATTGAAACCACAACCGTTCTGTTGATCACGTCCTGCTTCTGCTTCGTCTTATCCGGTTTAGGGACAAGTGCGTCCAGGCCCTTGGGCGTCAAAGGCGTGATGATCATAAAGATGATCAGCAGCACCAGCAGCACATCGATCAAGGGCGTCACGTTAAGGTTCATCATCGCGCCGCCCTTCTTACCACCAACGGCCATTGACATAAAATACCCTCCTTCAGCCGGCACCGGGCCGGCAGTTCTTGATCAGGACGTCACGGAAGGGCTGGTTGGAGCGGAATATTCACGTTGGGATGCACCTCTTCGGTAATCAGGCCCAACTGCTGAATCCCAGCCGCACGGACGTTATCCACAACAGAAACCACGGTCCCGTATTGCGCACGCGAATCACTCTTGATAAAGACTATCTTATTCAACTTGTTCGCCATGAGGTCTTCAACTTGCTTCGTGATGCTATCCATGGCGACAGGTTGCGCATTCAGGAAGACTTTACCATCCCGCGTAATCGCTAACTCCACCGCATTCGTCTTTTCAGCGTCGGGCATCTTACGCGGGTTGTGAGTTTTCGCCAGATTAACGGAAACGCCTTTCTGAAGCAGAGGGGTGATCACCATAAAAATGATCAGCAGCACCAGCATGACGTCCACCATGGGCGTCACGTTAATGTCCGCCATTGCACCCATTTCTCGGCGTTTCAGTGCCATTAATGCTTCCCTCCGGAATTCTTGATGAAGTAGTCCACCAGTTCGGACGAGGAATTGTCCATCTCCACGTCAAAACCTTCAATCTTGTTCTGGAAGTAGTTGTAGAGCCACACGGCCGGGATGGCGACGAACAGACCGATAGCGGTGGTGACCAAAGCTTCAGAGATACCGCCAGCGACCGCGCCAAGACCGGTTGACTTGCTTGCGGAAATGCCCTGAAACGCGTGAATAATTCCGAGCACGGTTCCGAACAGTCCGACGAAAGGCGCCGTCGATCCGATTGTGGCCAGGCTGGAAATGCCCCGATTCAGCTCCGCATGGACGATGGCCGAGGCCCTGTCCAGAGCGCGTTTTGAAGCCTCAATCATTTCACCCGGTATTTCAGCTGAAACCTGGTGAGCCTGAAATTCCTGGAGACCGGCTGTCACCACTTTGGCCAGATGGCTTCGCTTGTTCTGCTCGGCAATCGAAATTGCCTCATCAATCTTCCCGTCTTTCAACGCACCGGCAACCGCAGGCGCGAAAACGCGGGACTGCTTCCGGGCCGCCTGGAAAGCGATCCAGCGGTCAATTGCAACACCGATTGACCACGCAGACATAAAGAACAGCACGATCACGACCGCCCGGGCTGACCACCCCATGGTTCTCCACATGTCCAGGGGGTTAAAAGAGGGAGATGCGGCCGCTTCCTGAAACAGCAACATTGTAATGAAAAGTTTTGCTCCTACCATGCTTGTCTATTTCCTCCTCAAGGATTTTTAAATACCGCCGACTACCCGGCCAAGGTAAAGTTCACGTCGATTTCCGTCACCACTTCCACAGGTTGGCCGTTCAAGAGAGTAGGCTGATAGCGCCATTGTTTTACCGCGTCCAGAGCGGCCTTGACCAGCAAGGGGTGACCGCTCAGGACCTTCAAGTCCTGAATTGTTCCATCCTTCGCAATAACTGCCTCGAGCCTCACTGTCCCCTGAATCCGAGCCATCTTGGCAAGTGGGGGATACTGCGGCGTCGGCTTGTAGATCAGCTTGGCAGCTTCAACCTGGCCGCCCACCCTGATCCGCTGAGGCGTCTTCGGCTTCGGCGGAGGAGGCGGTGGTGGCCCGGCAGAAACCCCGCCGATGATACCGCCCAGAACTCCACCCACTGAACCGCCCGGCATGCCACCCGAAACGCCGCCGACCACTCCGGCCGACTGCACCACGGGCTCCGGTTTGACCTTCGCGATGGTTTTCGGGATCACTGTTGGCGCCTTCATCAGGTCTGCCATGCTGACACGGTGAACCACAACCTGAGGAGCCTTAGCAGGCGGCGGTGGCGGCGGAGGAGGAGGCGGAGGAGCTGCAAGGAAGGTCAACAACTGAGCTTTCGGCAAGGCGTCCGTCTGCATCAAGGGAACGATGATCAGGACGCCGATGATAACCACCTCAAGGATATAGGCGATCGGCAGCGTGGCCCGTTTCCAGTCATCCGTCTTGGCCGCAGAATAACAGAGATAAGCAATAAACCCTACAAGATTGAACAGGAACACGATGATCATCCACGGCCATGTCGCAAACTTGAAATGTCGCGTATCCGACCAGACGTAACAGAGGATCAACGCGTAGAAGAAAAAGATCACCCCAAGGATCAACGACTGGGTGATCAAAACCTTCAATTCCGGCGTCTCAATCAAATTCAACCCAAAATAGCCAAGCAGGAATCCTCCGATTCCTACGGCAAGCGACACCAGCCAGTGCACGCTCTTCAGCACAGGATCGCGTTTTTCGGATGAATCCAGTAGCGTGTCACCAAGCATGATACCCACCCCCTCTCTTCTTCAAGCCCTGGATAGAACAAACATCCCGGGCTCTCAACCAGAGAAATTTATTATCTTTTGGCAGTTGCAACTTCCCGCTCATTAACTTTCCGCTTTGCACTGACCCGCCCTTTGCCCGTCCGGGTCTGCCAGAACACCAGAAGCGGACTCGCAATAGCAATGGACGAATAAGTTCCTACGAGAACACCCACGACCATGGCAAAAGCAAAGCCGTGAATGACGTCGCCTCCAAACAGGTAGAGGGACAGAACCGCAAGAAACGTCAGTCCTGATGTCAGAATCGTCCGGCTGAGGGTCTGGTTGATGCTGCGATTCACCAGGACGCTGAAATTCTCACGCTTGCTTGAAGGCAAATTCTCTCGCACGCGATCGAAAGTGACAATGGTGTCGTTCATCGAATAGCCTACCAGGGTCAGCAGCGCCGCGATAACAGAAAGCGTAATCTCCTTATCAAAAAGAGAAAACAAGCCGATGGTAATAAGAACGTCGTGAAAGACGGCGATCACCGCCGACACGCCATAAATTAACTCAAAACGGAACCAAATGTAAACCAGCATTGCAGCCAGTCCCGCCAGGGTCACATACACGGCTTCTCGCCGCAGGTCGGAGCCGACTTTGGGACCGACGATCTCCGTATTACGGACCGTAAATCCCGACAGATAGAAATCCTTTTGCAGCACATCCAGAACCGCCGGGGTAACGCCCGAAATCCCTTTCAACTGCTGAAAATTCGCGATCAAACCGCCCTGTGGAGGGGTATCGCGGAAATTGACCATGGCTTTAGCAAGCTTCTGGTAGGTGGTGGTAGCAGTGTTCATTCCCTTGGCAGCCAAGCCCAGCGGGTCGGCAACCAGCAGTTGATCTTCAATGGTCTTGGCGGTCGCGTTGTTAAAATCCACTTTGCCTTGTTGAGCTCCACCGTACAGCGCCGTCAGCGCCTTGACGATGGCCGCCTTTCCGGTATCAAGAGCTTTACCCTCGGCCGCGCCCTTGGGCAGCGGCAGCTCAATCATCACTGAATGCTCTGAGGTAGCCCCGATCCGCTGAATCGATGCTCCCTTCCAGTTCTGGCTAGCGAGCTTTTTGCGGATGGCGCCGATGTCGGGAGCCTTCGCAAACTTTACCATCACCTGGGTGCCGCTGCGGAACTCGATCCCGTAAAGCAACCCACCGTGAACGGCGATCGAGATGAGCCCGGCGACCAAAAGGGCCAGCGAAACGCTGATGAAATACCACTTTCGACCCATCCAGTCGATATTTGGTTCGTGAAAAAATTCCATTTTTTTCCTGGTCCGCCGCCAACTCTTATAGACACCGGAAGCAAGGTTAATGTTCCCGAAAAATTAAACGCTGAGAGCTTCGCCTTTCTGGCGCCTCGTCAGCACGTAATCGAAAATAGTCCTAGAAACATACACCGAAGTGAAAAGGTTTGCAATCAAACCAATTGTCAACGTCACTGCAAATCCACGAATCGGTCCTGTTCCAAAAGCAAAAAGGATAGCCGCCGCCGCAACCGTGGTCACGTGGGTATCAATAATGGTTCGGAATGCATGCTCAAAGCCCGCGGCCACCGCGGCTCCGGCAGCCTTGCCGTGCCGCACTTCCTCCCGGATACGCTCAAAGATCAGGACGTTTGAATCGACGCCCATACCAACCGTCAGGATGATGCCCGCGATGCCCGGCAGCGTGAGAACAGCGTGGAAATACGCAAGCGCGGCCATCAGAATAACAAGGTTCAGGAACAGCGCCACGTCGGCATTGATTCCCGCTCCGCGGTAGTAAACCAGCATGAAAACGATGATGGCCAGGAAGCCCACGATGCAGGAGACAACGCCCGCACGGATGGAGTCCGCACCCAGCGAAGGACCAACGGTATTTTCATTCAGATAGCTGATGGAGGCCGGAAGCGCACCCGAACGCAACATCAGGGCAAGATCGGAGGTCTGCTGTGGCGTGAAGGAACCTGTGATCTCACCTGAATCAGTGATCTGGCTCTGGATGGTCGGCGCGGAAACCACGCGATTGTCCAGAACAATCGCAAGCTGCTTGCCGATATTCTTGCTGGTGACTTCGCCAAAGCGCATGGCGCCGTCGCGAGACAGGGTGAAATTGACGCTGGGCTGGCCATTCTGTCCGGTGGAGGGCTGGGCGCCCGTCAGGTCGCGTCCGGTCACGGCCGCCACCTGGTTCAAAAGGTACCAGACCTGCCCGCTGGTCGAGGAAGTGCTGCTGCTGGATGAATCCGGGCTGCCCGGGAGAAGTTCCGTCCCCGGCGGCAGGACGCCTCCATATTGCGCCAGCGCAGCTTCACGGCTGGAAAACGGGCCTCCCCGTACAATCTTCAGCTCCAGCATCGCCGTCGCCTGGATGATGTTCTTGACGCGGGAGGGATCGCTGACGCCCGGCAACTGGACGACCAGCTCGAAATCTCCCTGTCCGTAGTCAGCCACCTCGGGGCCCACCAGGCCCAGCGCGTCAATCCTGCGCCGGATGGTTTCCCGTGCCTGGTCCAGAGCCTGGTTCCGAATAATGTTGACCTCGCTGACCTTCATACTCATTTCACGCGAATTCAGCTGGCCGGGGACACGCTGGAGGTTCCAGGTTGAGAATTGCTGCGAAACCAACGCCTGCAAGGCACCCGACTTTGAATCCGGAACGCCTTTGATCAGGATGGATGAGATGCCCTTCCGGTCGACGGAACTGTAGGAAATGCTCCGGCTGGCCATTTCATCGCGCAACCGTTCCAGCGCCTGGTCGGTTGTGACCTTCACGGCGTCGTTCACATGCACCTGCAGCACCATGTGGGTGCCGCCCTTCAAATCGAGTCCCAGATGAATGCGGTGGGCAAGGTTGGCTTTAAGTTGGGTGACGTTCTTGGGTAAGCCGGTGAGTCCCAGGATGCATCCGACAACAACAACAAGAATAAAGATCGTACGGTTCCGAATCCGATTATGGTCCATTGCTTAAATCCTTCGTCCTCCAGGAGCCCCCGCAGAAAAGCTACTTCTTGCTTCCTTTGCCACCCTTCTCCTGCGCGGACTGATCGCCACCCTCAGACTGAGTTCCCGTAATAGCGCTCCGCGCGATATCCACTTTCACCTGGTTGGCAATCTGCACCTGCACAATGTCACCGCGGAACCCGGTAATCATCCCATAGATTCCGCCCGAGGTCACCACACGGTCTCCGGTCTTCAGGTTGGACAACATCGCCTGGGTCTTTTTGCGGTTGCGCTGCTGAGGAAGAATAACCAGGAAATACCAGATCAGGAAGAGAGGAGCAAACAACAAGAGAAACTGCGCCAGAGCCCCGCCCGCGCCGGGGTCCGCAGCCAAAACTACCCGATTAATCAGCACACACTCGAACAAAACCGAGCCATCAAATTTGAGATTAAGGATGAATTTTCTCGCACTCAGTGCGGAAACCAGCAGGGCCTTCTAGCAACGCTTCTGAATTCGACTCTACGCTAGGCCGAACGGGATCCTTGCTCAGAGTCCGTCAGTAACCCTGCAAGGAATTTCCCAAACCCTCCAAAACTGATAGCTTGCCTAACTCTCTTCATCCTGTCAAGGTAAAACCACAAGTTGTGGTAAGTGGCCAGCACGCAAGCCGAGATTTCACCCACCGCAAACAGGTGACGGATGTAAGCTCGGGAGTACCGGCGGCACACCATGCAATCGCACTCCGCATCCAGCGGCCCGGTGTCCTGCGCATAGCGAGCGCTTTTGATCACCAGCTTGCCTTCGCTCGTAAACACGCACCCGTTGCGGGCGTTCCGGGTGGGCATCACGCAATCAAACATGTCGACGCCCAGCGCCACGCACCTCACCAGGTCCTCCGGTGTTCCCACGCCCATCAGGTAGCGGGGCCGGTCTTCGGGAAGAAAGCCCGCCACGTGTTCGGTCATTCCATACAGATCGTCCTTGGGCTCGCCCACCGAAAGGCCGCCTATAGCATAGCCCTCAAATCCGATCTCACCAATCTCCAGCGCGCTTTCGCGGCGCAGGCCTTCGTCCGTTCCGCCCTGTACAATTCCGAAAAGGCTCGGCCCCAGTTCCGAATTGCCCGCGACTCCAGTTGCGGGATCGCGAAATTTCCCGGCGTTTTCCTCAAAGTATTTCTTTGAGCGTTCGGCCCATCGGCCTGTCAGGCGGACCGACCGCTTCAGCGTCTCGTGGCTCGCTGGATAATCCACGCACTCATCGAGCGGCATGATGATGTCAGACCCCAGCGCGAGTTGAAACTCCATCACGCTTTCGGGTGAAAAGAAGTAGGGCGTGCCGTCCAGGTGCGAGCGGAACCACACCCCGTCTTCGGTCACCTTGCCCAGCCCTTTCAGGCTCATTACCTGGAAGCCGCCGCTGTCTGTCAGGATGGGATGCGGCCAGCTCATAAACCGGTGCAGGCCGCCAAGTTCGCTAACCCGTTCGTGCCCCGGGCGCATGCAAAGGTGGTAGGTGTTGCCCAGAATAATCTGCGCGCCCACTTCTTCAAGCTGCGCCTGGGTCATGGCCTTCACGGCCCCGGCAGTGCCCACCGGCATAAAGATGGGCGTCTCCACGTCCCCGTGAGCGGTGTGCAGGATGCCTGTTCTGGCCCTGGTGTTCTTGTCTTTGGCGGTAATCGTAAACTTCAGTCCCATGATGCGCTTGTCCAGACCCTTGCGGCAGAACACCACACCCGCCTTCATCCATCTGGTGTTTTGGTTTCGGATTGGGTCGAAGAATTATTGATAGCACAGGCGGGCAGGCCAGGCAATGTTGGCACGGCCCGATTCAATGTCCCACAAAAAAGTCGCGCCCATTTTGCCGGCCCAGGCAGGAGCGATGCCGAGGCCATCAACCACCGGCAAGCATGGCGAAGCCGACTTTAGCGATAATCACCAGTAGCCACGCCCCGACGTAGGTCATGAAGATTGAGCCGGAAGCGACTTTTTTCCGTGAAACCCGCGACAGCCCGATTGCAAGCAAAATCAGGAACCAGACGATAATAAAATCCAGCGAATTCGCCAGCGCCATAAAGGCATGGGACGTCGTCAACGGGTTGAGAAAAAATCCCAGGTTTGTGGGGGCCGGGCTCTGGGGGTTGAAGGACGAAGGGTCGCCGAATATCACAACGGTAACACCCATCAGCATGCCCAGAATTCCCGGCATGTCAGCGTAACAGGTCACCGAAAACACCTGCTTGAAGCTTGCCTTCTCGCCAAAAAATACGTTCATGACCAGCAATCCAAACCCGGCAATAATCAGCAGAAAAATCGGAACGCCCACCACTGCCAACACCTGCACAACAATGGCTCCGAAGGGCGCACCTTTCGCAATCGCCTGGTTCAGTTGCGCGGGATCCATTTGGGCTGCGCGCCCGCTCTGCTGGAGCGAATGCATGATAATCCGGGCCATCCCGATTTTGACCAGCATGGCTTCGGTGAATATCAGAGACGCGAGCACCAGCAAGCCCAGCGGCGCCACCCAGCCCGGCTTGCGGGCGATGTCCTCAAAAGTTTCACCAGGCTCGATGAAAACTCCAATGACGCGGGAGAAAAACGACATCGATGGAGCGCTCTGTGAGGTTTCAAGCGAGGAAGCAGTGTCGGCCATAAGGACCTCCGGACGGAGATGAAGTTATCGGCCTTGCTCTTACACCCGTAGTCTTACTGGTCATGCAAACACGTAAGGATCGATTTCCCGCGGGAGGCAGGGTCCCGAAACTCTGTGACAAAACCATTCCCTGCGAAACTGGCGCCGGCGGCAACTATTCGTGGAGGGCAGCGTCGAGAAACGCGCGAAGCTTGCGGCTGCGCGAAGGGTGCCGCAGCTTGCGGAGCGCCTTGGCTTCAATCTGCCGGATCCGCTCCCGCGTGACGGCAAAGCTCTGGCCCACTTCTTCCAGTGTGTGTTCGCTGCCGTCGTCCAGGCCGAACCGCATCTTGATCACTTTTTCTTCGCGCGGCGTCAGCGTCTTCAGCACGGATTCGGTCTGTTCTTTCAGGTTGATGTTGATCACCGCCTCGGCGGGTGAAATCACGCCTCGGTCCTCAATAAAGTCACCCAGGTGTGAATCCTCTTCTTCGCCGATGGGAGTTTCCAGCGAGATGGGCTCCTGCGCAATCTTCAGAACCTTGCGCACCTTCATCACGGGAATGTCCATCCGCTTGGCGATTTCTTCGGAGGTGGGCTCGCGGCCGTATTCCTGCACCAGCTGGCGGGAAGTTCGGATCAGCTTGTTGATGGTTTCAATCATGTGCACCGGAATGCGGATGGTCCGGGCCTGGTCTGCGATGGCGCGCGTAATAGCCTGCCGGATCCACCAGGTGGCATAGGTGGAGAACTTGTATCCGCGGCGGTATTCAAACTTGTCCACAGCCTTCATCAGGCCGATGTTGCCTTCCTGGATCAGGTCAAGAAACTGCAGGCCCCTGTTGGTATATTTCTTGGCGATAGAAACCACCAGCCGCAGGTTGGCCTCAATCAGTTCGCGCTTGGCCAGCTCAGCTTCCTGCTCGCCCAGCAGGATGTTCTGATAAGTCTTCCGCAGTTGCGCCGCTGAAGCCTGGTTCTCCATTTCGAACTCCTCCAGGCGCGCCCTCACCTGGCGAAGCTCTTTCTTCATTTCCTTGCCATTGCCGCTCCGCGCGGAGTCCAGGCGCTTTTCCAGCTTCAACGCCTCGCGCTCGATGGGACGGACTTCGTCGGCGGTATCCTGAAGGCATTCAATCAGCCGCTTCCTCTCGCCGTGGGTGAATTCAATCGACCGGAACAATTTTGAGATCAGGATCCGGTGGCGGAGAACGGCCAGATTATAACGGCGGTAGTCCTTGCCACGACGGCTGCGCGGGAAAGAGTCCCGCTTGGTCTTCAACTGCATCAGCCGCTTGTTCAGCCGCTCCATCTCATCGATGGTGGCCAGCAGGTCTCTGGCGCGGCCGACAACGCGCTCCTCGGTGAGTTCTTCATCATCGAAGACGACAATTTCCTTGATCGAGCGCTGGCCCCTCTTCAGGTCGTCGCGGAGGGAAAACAATTCCAGAATGACGATGGGCGAGCGTGACAGGGCTTTGAACACTTTCAGCTGTCCGCGCTCAATCCGCTTGGCAATCTCCACTTCACCTTCGCGCGTCAGCAGCGGAACTGTGCCCATCTCCCGCAGGTACATGCGGACGGGATCGTTGGTCTTATCCAGCGTCCCCGGCGTCAAATCCAGTTCCGCATCATCGGAAGACTCTCCATCTCCCTTCTCAGAGGCGGTGTCCTCAGCCTTCGCCTTGGGAGACTCCAGGACCTCAATGCCCGCGTCGTCAAACATCGAAAGCAGGTCATTCAGGTCTTCAGCAGAGTGCACGTCGGAAGGGAGAAGGTCGTTCACTTCGTCGTAAAGCAGGTACCCTTTTTCTTTGCCGATTGTGATCAGCTTGCCAACCTGGTCGTACTTGTCGTCAAATGCCAAAGCTTCTGCCTCCGTCACGTACCACGCGGTACGCGGCTCCCTTCAGGAGCAATTCCTGGATTGAGCCACTTGCTTTTCAAGCGGGAAACCTGCCGCCAACCGAATCACCTTTCTGCCCTCTTCATCTGGTCACTCGCCGCGCAAAAACTGCCTTGTGGCAAGGAATCCCAAGCGTAATTAGATGTAATACTATACTATTTCACTGAAGATTTGTTCTCGATTTCCAAGTTTTCCCTGGTGCGTGCTAATTCCTTCATCAAAAGCACCTTACTCTCGTTCAGGGCCGAAAGCCGCGCCCAGTCCTGCTCCCTGCCCGCGGCATCAATCAGAGGATTCAAGGCGCTCAGTTCACGTTCAATTTTTCTCCGGCGCAAGGCATCTGAAAATCTGATGGCATCTTCGCGGCTGGGAACTTCATCCGAGGCCAGCAGACTCTCGTGTACCAGGTGCTGATTTTCAGCGCTCAGGCCCTCTCCCAGAGTATGGACGTCCACTGCCTGTCCGGCGTTTCGCGCTTCCAGCAGTTTCAGAAAAAGGTCTTCGGTGACCATGCCCTTCAAAACTCCTTCCGAAACCAACCCCGGAAGGAGTTCATCCATCACTTCCGTGCTCTCCAGAAAGGCCCGCAATAGCTTCCGCTCCGCGGCCGAGGCCCTGTACTCGCGGGGCCTGCCCACCACTGCGGGCCGTCGCTCCCCTGCGGCGCGCCTCAGTTCCTCACGCAGCAAGCGGTCGTCCAGCAGGGCGCGGGCGGCCAGCCGGTCCGTCATCTCTCTGCGCATGATCGGATTCGGCATGCGGGTCAGATAAGGCAGCACGGCGTTGGCCACTGCCAGCTTGCCCTGCGGGCTGACCAGTCCGTGCTCGGCGATGGCGCGGTCGGTCACATAATCGATATATCCCGGCACCACCGCCAGCAGCCGCCGGTACTCAGCCGCTCCCTGTTTCCGGATAAACGAGTCCGGATCCAGGCCGCCCGGCAGTGCCAGCACTTTCACCTCAAATCCCGCCTCGAGCAAAGCGTTCAGCGACCTCTCCGTGGCCGCCATCCCTGCAGAGTCAGGATCATAATTCACCACCACACGCCTTGAATAGCGCGCCAGCAGCCGGATCTGGGCGTCGGTAAAACTGGTGCCGCAACTGGCAATCACGTTTTCGATTCCGCCGGAGTCCACTGCGATGCAGTCCATATAACCTTCCACCAGAATCGCGTAATCCTGCTTGCGGATGGCCTTCCCGGCGCTGTCCAGGTGGTAAAGAACCCGGCTCTTTGTGTAAATGGGCGTTTCCGGAGAATTCAGGTACTTCGGCTGCTCATCCCCCAGCGCCCTGCCGCCAAAAGCGATCACCTTCCCGCTTTCGTTGGCGATGGGGAATATAATCCTGCCCCGAAAACGGTCAAAGCGGCGGTTGCCACCCGCGTCACGCAGGACGAGTCCTGTCTTTTCCACCATCCCGTCATCGAACCCCAGAGAAGAGAGGTGCCGCGTCAGCCCACGGCCTTCGCGCGGAGCGTAACCCAGAAGAAATCGGCCCACCACTTCGTCCTGCAGTCCGCGGTCCAGAAGATACGCGCGCGCCGCGCGGCCTTCGCCGGTGCCGGTCAGTTGGCCGGCATAAAACTTGGCCGCCGCCTCATGGATCTTGTATAGGGCGGTTCGCTCATGCGACTTGGTATCACTCCCCTTGTGGCCGGTCTGGACCAGGGTGATGCCAACTTTGTCTGCCAGGCGCTCCAGAGCTTCAGGGAACGTCAGGTTATCCACCAGCATGATGAATTTGAAGACGTCGCCGCCAACGCCGCAGCCGAAACAGTGAAAAATCTGTTTGCCGGGATGAACCGCAAAAGACGGGGTCTTCTCCTGATGAAAAGGGCAAAGCCCCATCATGTTTGCGCCGGCCTTACGGAGCTGAACATAGTCGCCTATGATTTTGACAATATCGGCAGCTGCGCGAACATCTTCAACCTGATTCATGGTCAATTCCCGCCTTGCGGGATCGCCATCGCGGCCCCACGTTCAAACACTATTACGCGGATGGCGGTTTTTTCTGAGTCTGGCCCAAAACTCAACGCAACAAACCGTGGAGAGGAGCCTCCCTACGGAACAACCAGCAGCCCTGGAGAAGATTGCTGAAGCTCGTCGGATTTAAACTGGCTGCGGAGAAAGTCAAGGTAAGCGCGGCCTTTGGGACGGCCGTTGGTGCGCGTAGCCCCCAGTTGGGTCAGGAAAATAAGAACGTCCCGAATGTCACTGTCGCGGACCGTGGCAAGACCCGTGTTCTGACTTTCCGCCTTCTTGTAATCTTCAATGGCGGTCTTCAACGCGTCGTAAAGCCCACGCTGCACCGCATAGTCTGGTGGCTTTTCGTAATAGATTCCGCTGGAAAGGGTCTGATAGGCTTCGGCAAGAGTCTGAACGCCGGCAATCACATCGGTATCGGTCACCGCCGGATTGTCCCTGGCGTTCAGGCAGATGGCATAGCCCAACGCCAGAATCAGCCGCTCCTGCCGGGCCACGAATGCAGATGAAATCTTCGTATCGGCAAACGGAACGCTCGACCAATCCAGCTCCCTCCGGCCAAGGTCATGCTTGCGGCTTTCCTGCAGATAGGTGCAATCGGAAGGACAATCAATTGACACTTCGCGCTCGGTGCCGCAGCAGACTGTGCAGATCGTTTCTGCTCTGGCCGGGCAGTAACGCTTCGCTTTTCTTTTTTCACAAATCGGGCAAGCCAAGCGATGGTCCCTGTGCGCGAATTGCCGCCCCTCGGGCGACATCACATCATTCTAGGCAATTCCCATCGCCGTGGCAAATTCTAGCGTGGCGCACCAG
>Ga0102953_1001463_pt1 | contig 15006 bp, 8 predicted proteins | sample SalPon2A_C_D2_MG_FD_78509 | JGI IMG/M metagenome (GOLD analysis project Ga0102953, IMG submission 78509) | Soil microbial communities from South San Francisco under conditions of wetland restoration - Salt Pond MetaG R2A_C_D2_MG | ecosystem: Environmental > Terrestrial > Soil > Wetlands | place... | reverse complement strand
CCACCGGCGCGCCGCCGTTCGGCCCCGTGCGCCAGACGATGCCCTGGAACGAATCGGAGATATACACGTTGCCCGCCTTGTCGAAGGTCAGGGCGTTCAGCCCGGAGCCAAGCGTCGGGTCGGCCGGAACGGTGGTGAAGACCGAAGCGGCGCCGGTGACCGGATTCACGCTGAGCGCCTGCGACTTGCCGAGATCGAGCACCAGCAGCTTTCCGCTCGTCGGATGGAACGCGAGCCCGAGCAGCGCGCTGCTCGATCCGGCGATGTCCACCGCGCGCACGAGCTGGCCGTTGCGGTTGAACACGATCAGCCGCCCCGGCGTGCCGGCGGGCGCGGTGGGCCGGAAGGTCGTCACGTAGAGGTTGCCCTTCTTGTCGGCGGCAATGCCCTCGGGATTCGCGTCCCCCGCGGGCAGCGTCGCAAACGTCTCGACGTCGCCGCGATCCCATGCGACGGCATTGAAAGGGTTCAGCAGAAGACTGGCCAGAACCAGGGCACCGGCATGGCGCAATACAGACATGTGATCCTCCCCCCTTGAGAGCCGATCGGACAGTATGTCGCTGGTTCAATCACTGTCAACTGGTCGCCGCCCGTGTGATGGTCGAACCGGGCCGATGCAAGCATGGCGCGGAGCGGCGCTGCGGCGGCGCAGCATCAAATCGGGCGCCGACGCGAATCCCGCCGCCGGCAAGGACAAAACCTGAAATCCCGCAGATTTGCGTGACCGCAGTCAAATATCCCTGATTCATGTGATTGCGCCGCTCTTGACGCAGGGGGTAAGTTCTGCGCAAGCAACGCAGACCAGAGGCAGCTGGTCGCGAGATCTCTATCGGCAGGGGGTGGCCATGACGATCAGCGTTCGCTTCCATTTAGACCTCGCCCGTATCGGACCGCAAGCACGTCGCACGGCTTTGACCTTAGTCGTGGGACTGATTGCCGGTGCGCCGGAGTGCGCCACAGGGGCGCCAGGTCACCTCGACCCATCCTTCGGCGCGGGGGGAGTCGTAATGACGCTGATCGGATCAGGAGGTATAGGGGTGGCGCTTCAGCTGGACCGTAAAATTGTGGTTGTGGGCAACGCCGGTTCCGACATCCTGTTGGCGCGCTACAACCCGAACGGGACGCTTGACACAACCTTTGGCTGCGCAAGTGCGCCTTGCAGCGGCGCTATTACGACCAATATCGGAAGCTTTAATCATGGCCTAGCAGTCGTGGTGCAATCGGATGGCAAGCTGGTCGTCGCTGGATACATTTTTTCTTCGTTCGCCACGCGCAACGACCTCACGCTCGTGCGCTACAACCCGAATGGCACGCTTGACGAGAGTTTCGGTTCGGGCGGGATCGTCATCACACCACTAAGTCCGTTCGACGACGGCGCAAATGCTCTTGGCCTTCAGTCCGACGGAAAGCTCGTCGTCGCCGGGTTCACCAATCCTACACTCAGCGGGTCGACGCAATTTGCCGTAGCCCGGTATGACGCGAGCGGTGCGCTCGACACGACCTTCGGTTGTGAGACTCCACCATGTAGCGGGACCGTCTCAACGTCGGTGGGGTCGAGCGGCGTCGGAGTAGCGCTAGCGATCCGGTCAGATGGAAAACTTGTCGTCGCAGGCAATGCCGATGGGGACCTGGTTGTACTGCGATACAACTCGAACGGCACATTGGATGGAAGTTTCGGGACTGCCGGTGTTGTGACGGAGGACCTCGGCTCGATTTATGACGTCATGGGGGGCATTGCGATTCAGGATGACACGAAAATCGTGGTGGCCGGCTCTGACGGCAGTCGTTACGATTTCGTACTCCTACGCTACGATGACTCGGGTGCCTTGGACTCAAGCTTCGGGTCTGCAGGCAAGTCGGTCATTCCGTTCGCTCCATATAGCTACGGCGTCAGGGACGTTGCGATCCAGCCTGATGGGAAGATAGTCGTGGCCGGTGGCGGGAAAGATACCCTTTTGGCGCGCGTGTGGCCGAACGGCGCACTGGACATGTCGTTCGGTGTGGAAGGCAAAGTCCGCACTACGTTGAGCTCATTTGATGAGCACGCGTCCGCGCTGGCGCTCCAATCAGACGGAAAGATTGTTACCGTCGGAAACGTGAGCGATGGTAGCCAGTCTCAGATTTCTATACTGCGCTATCTAGGCGCGGACGCGATCGGGCGTTTGGACTTTGACGCCGACGGACTTGCAGACATCCTTTGGCGCAACACCTCGAGCGGAGAGGACTACATCTTCTTCATGAACGGCGCGGCGGTGGCGGCGGGGTCGAACTACACCAACGCGGTGCCGGACCTGGGCTGGCAGATCGTGGGCGCGGGAGATTTCGACGGCGACGGGCGGGCCGACATCCTGTGGAGGAATGCGGCCACCGGAGACGACTACATCTTCCTGATGGACGGCACGACGGTGAAGGCAAGCTCGGGCTACACCAACATGGTGGGCGCGCCCTGGACGGTGGCCGGGGTGGGTGACTTCGACGGCGACGGCAAGGCCGACATCCTGTGGAGGAACGCCTCGAGCGGAGAGGACTACATCTTCTTCATGGACGGCGTCGCGGTGAAGGCTGGCTCGAACTACACCAACGCGGTGCCGGACCAGGACTGGCAGGTGGCCGGCGTTGCGGACTTCGACGGCGACGGCAAGGCCGACATCCTGTGGAGGAACGGAGCCACGGGTGAGGACTACGTGTTCCTGATGAGCGGCACCGCGGTGCTGGGAACCTCGGGCTACACCAACACGGTGGGCGGGCCCTGGACGGTGGCGGGCGTAGGCGACTTCGACGGCGACGGCGTGGCCGACATTCTGTGGCGAAACGGCACCACGGGCGAGGACTTCATCTTCCTGATGAACGCGACGACGGTGCTGGGGACCTCGGGCTACACCAACTCGGTGCCGGAGCTCGCTTGGGATGTCGTGGGCACGGGAGACTACGACGGCGACGGTCGGTCGGACATCCTGTGGCGCCACGCGACGTCCGGGGAGAACTACGTGTTCCTGATGAACGGCACCGCGGTGCAGCCCGGCTCCACTTACACCAATGCGGTGCCCGACTTGAGTTGGCAGGTGCAGAACCCGTAGCACGGTGTTCAGGTGCTCCAGACAGTGACGAGACGGGAAATTGCTCGATCGGGCTCAAAGCGGGAATCTAGCGCGCCCCGGTCCTTGGCGCAGGTGCTGCTTGCAATATTCGCTGCTGCGCCGACTTGCGCTCTGGCCGGCGCCCCGATTTCCTTTAATCCGGGATCGTACACTCAGGAATATGCGAGCGATCTTGCGCTCGCCGATTTCGACCGGGACGGGAAGCTCGACCTGTTCACAGCGTCCTGCCCCGTGGTCAAGCTTCGCCTGGGTGATGGCACGGGCGCATTCGGTGCGCCGGTGTCTTCGGCGACCCCGGACACTGGACAATGTCACCTTGCTGTCGGCGATCTGAACGGTGACGGAATTCCGGATGCTGCGGTGGTATTCGGCTTTGTTCCGCCGAGTTCTCCGGGCCGTGTTGCCGTGTTCTTTTCCGACGGCGCGGGCGGTCTTGTCGACGGACCCGTGCTATCCGTCGCCAGCTACCCCAACAGCGTCGCGCTCGGCGACTTCAACACCGATGGCATCGCCGACCTTGTGGTCGGCAGCGCGCTCTCCAATCCCCTGACGGTGGTACTCGGAACGGGCGGCGGAGCGTTTGCCGAAGGCACGTCCTGGCCGTCCGGCGGGAGGCCGGCGACGGTTGCCGTTGGCGACTTCAACCTCGACGGCAAGCAGGACGTCGCTGCGCCGGTGTCCGATGCCACTGTGGCAATTCTGTTGGGCAACGGCGATGCCACGTTTGGCGCTCCGAGTCAGTTTCCGGCGGGGCCGTACCCGTTCGAAATCGCGGCAACTGATGTGGACGGCGACGGCAAGCTCGATATCGTCGTCACCAACGATGGCAGCGACAGCGTGAGCGTTCTCTACGGAAACGGTTTGGGTGGATTTGCGGCAGCGGTTGCGGTCGTCGTAGGAAGTTACCCGCGTGGCCTCACCGTGCGCGACCTAAACGGTGACGGAAGCCCTGACCTGATTGTGACGACCACTTCGAACGGCTATATCGGCAGCAACGATGCATACATCGTCCGCAATCTTGGCAATCGCACGTTCGATGGGCCGGTGTTGCTGCTCAATACAGGCTTGCCCGGCGATCATCCCGTCGATGCCGGGGACCTGAACGGGGACGGTCGCCCCGACCTTGCCGTACATGAAAACCTGTCCAGTTCGTATGTCAGGACGTTTCTCAATTCGACTCAATTTCCTGCGCGCAGACATGACCTGGACGGTGACCTGCATTCCGACATCCTGTGGAGGAACGTCTCGAGCGGGGAGGACTACATCTTCCTGATGAACGGGGTGGCGCTGGCGGCGGGGTCGAACTACACCAACGCGGTGCCGGACCTGAACTGGCAGTTCGCGGGTTCGGGGGACTTCGACGGCGACGGCAGGGTGGACCTGCTGTGGAGGAAGGTCGGCACGGGCGAGGACTACATCTTCCTGATGAACGGCACAGCGGTGAAGGCGGGTTCGGGGTATATCAACACGGTGGGCGCGCCCTGGACGGTGGCCGGGGTGGGCGACTTCGACGGCGACGGCAAGGCCGACATCCTGTGGCGCAACGGTGTCACGGGCGAGGACTACATCTTCTTCATGGACGGCATCACGGTGAACGCGGGTTCGAACTACACCAACGCGGTGCCTGACCAGAGCTGGCAGGTCGCCGGGGTTGCAGACTTCGACGGCGACGGCCGGGCCGACATCCTGTGGAGGAACTCGGGCAGCGGGGAGAGCTACGTGTTCCTCATGGATGGCATCGCGCTGAAGATCGGCTCGGGGTACACGAACACCGTGGGCGCGCCGTGGGCGGTGGCGGGCACGGGGGACTACGACGGCGACGGCAAGGCCGACATCCTGTGGAGGAACGCCACCACGGGCGAGGACTACGTGTTCCTGATGAACGCGACGACGGTCCAGGCGGGCTCTGGGTACACGAACTCGGTGCCCCTGGATTGGCAGATCGTCGGCACGGGCGACTACGACGGCGACGGCCGGGCCGACATCCTGTGGCGTCACGCCACGTCCGGGGACAACTACGTGTTCCTGATGAACGGCACCACCGTGCAGCCCGGCTCGAATTTCACCAATTCGGTGCCGGATCTGACCTGGCAAGTCGTAAATCGCTGACCGCTCGGTGTCGGACGCAGACTCCGTTCGACCACAGCTTTAGTACAAAAGTACTAGTCTCTGCGGCACTTGTTCCATAAGCGCGCGCTGGTGCTTAAATTATTCGGCAGCGCGTTTGACGCGGAATAGGGAAACCTGAAAAAAAGATGCGCTCTGTTTCGTCGTGCGGAACGGGTCTGCTCGACGCGTATTTTTAGCTAAGCGGGAGGGTGTCATGAAATCCAGGTCGGCGGCCGTCGCCGCAATCTTCGCGTCCGTCATTTCATTTTCCGCGCAAGCGGGGCAGGACCGCTTGATCGGTCCGTTTCATATCGCCGGCGCGCAGGGTGGCAGGGTAGGTGACATCCAGGATTTTGCCGGGACGCCGGGCCTCGTCTATGCCGCGATCGAGGGCGCGGGAGTCTACAAGACGACGGACGGCGGCACGACCTGGACCGAGTCCGACACCGGCATCACCGACAAGCGCGTGCGTTCGATCCGCGCCAAGTTCGGATCGACCAGCGTTCTGTACGTGGGAACCGACGGCGGCGCTGGATTCTTTCGCTCCATCGACGGCGGCGCGACCTGGCAGTCCAGCAACGCGGGCCTGAACAGCCACTTCGTGAAAAACGTCAGGGTCGCAGGCACGGCGGGAACCGTGTACGCGAGCACGAGCTGCGGCCTGTATTGGAGCGGCGACGACGGCGTCAACTGGGCGCGGTACAGCGGCATCCCCTGCATTACGGTATACAACGTGCGCACGAGCAGCGACGGCGTGGCCATCTACGTCGCGACGGACTCGGGCGTCTATGTGAGCAGCAACTCGGGCGCGAACTTCGCGTCCACCAGCTTGACCGGCACAACCATAGATTTTCGCCCTGTTTCGGGATCCCCGGGCGTGTTGCTCGCAGCGGTCAAGGGGAACGGCATCCAGCGGACGATCAACAGCGGCGCCAACTGGTCTCTGGCCGGCGGGATCCCGGCGGGGTCGGTGCCAATGAGCGGCATCATCCCGATCGGCGGCGACTACTGGGTCGCGCTCGACGGGTACGGGGTCTACAAGAGCAGCGACGGCGGCGCGAATTGGGCGCAGGTCACGCCCCTCACCGGTCTGCCGGAGAAGGCCGTGCGGTACGTGATCAACGACGCGAACACTTCGACCACCTGGTGGGCGGTGACGCTCGCCGGCGTTTACACCAGCACCGACAGCGGGGCCAACTGGAGCAAGGCGAGCACCGGGCTGCCCGAAGGCCACGTGGTGAACTTGGCGGGCGATCCGAGCGATAGCAACGTGATCTACGCCGAGGCGGACACGATCTACAAGAGCATCGACGCTGGCGCCACCTGGGCGCCGGCCGACAACGGCATCGGCGGCCACACCTACCGGGGAAAAGGCGTCCAGCTCGATCCCTCCAACACCAACACCGTATATGCCTCGACAGCGAACGCCGGCATGTACAAGAGCATCGACGGCGGCGCCAACTGGAGCCCGATCAACAACGGGTTGCCGGGCGCGGCCATGGTCGGTACGCCGCCCTGGTACCGTATCGCGCCGTCGGACCCCCTGACGATCTACCTCGCGCTCGACAAGAGCGTCGGCAGCGCGGGCGTCTGGAAGACCATCGACGGCGGCGCGAACTGGACCGACGCGAGCGGCAACCTCGGCAGCCTTTCCAGCTCGGCGCTGATAGCAAGGAAGTTCGCCATTGATCCGACCGACCCGAACAGGGTGTACGTGGCGACCCGCGCAGGCGTGTTCGAGACGACCAACGGCGGGGCCTCGTGGCAGTGGAAGCATCCGGGAGGCACGCTGGGCTTCAACATCAATCGGGTGGAGATCCTGCCGAGCGATCCGCAGACGCTTGTGGCCGCCGCCTACAACGTCGACGGGCAGGATCGGCCACACGTGTACAGCGGGGTCTTCCTCAGCCGCGATGGCGGAACGACCTGGCGCCAGATCATCAGCAACGACAAGATCACCGTCGGCCGCTTCGTACAGAGCTCGGGTGGGGAAGTGAGCGTCTACTTCAATAGCTGGGGCAATTTCGAGGGCACGATGGCCGATTCGGGCGGCGTGTTCAAGTGCACCGACATCACCGGCGTCGACTTCGTGGCGGACGGCAAGCACTGCACCGAGGTAGACATCGGCCCGAATCCCGGCATCATCTGGAGCTTCGGCGTCAACAGCACCAGGCTTCGCTCGCTCGCGACCTCCACCGGGAGCTTCAAGCATCGCTTCAGGTTCCTCGGCCCGGACTTCAACAACGACAGCCGGGCCGACATCCTGTGGCGCAACGCGACGACCGGTGAGGACTATGTCTTTTTCATGAATGGCGTTGCGGTGCTCGGCACGTCCGGATTCCTCAATTCGGTGGCCGCGCCGTGGACGATTGTTGGTGTGGGTGATTTCAACCAGGACGGCAAGTTCGACATCGTCTGGCGGAATCCGACCAACGGCCAGAACTACGTGTTCGTGATGGACGGGCTCGCGGTGCAGGGAACGAGCGGCTACCTGCCGACGGTCCCGGGGGCGAACTGGGAGATCGCGGGGGTGAGCGATTTCGACGGCCCAGAGCGGTCCGGCGGCACGGTCCTCGCGGGGATTTCCGACCTGCTGTGGCGCAACTCGTCGGACGGGAGCCTGTACATGTGGCAGATGCTCGGGCCGACGACGCTGGGGGGTTCTGCAACCAGATGGCCTGCACCAATGGCAGCCTGCCGACCGTTCCGGACACCGACTGGCAGATTGTCGCCAAATAGTTCCGGGGGCAAGGACGAGCGTCGGGTCTCGCGGGGACGGGCGAGCGTGATCGGCGCGGAAATGGTGTAGCCTCAGCATATGACCCCCGCAGCCAAGCGTTGGACGGTATGGGCCGTTCTGGCGGTCGCGACGGGATACGCCGCGCTCCAGGTGAGTGGCGACGGTGTCCGCCGCGCCGGGCGCCCAAGCGCCGCGTTGTCGGATTCCGCTCTGCCGGCATACCGTAGGGAGCCGGCGCCACCGGGGATCGATCAAATGCTGACGGAGCTTGGCCGCACCAGACTGTCGGATGAGGTCGTCGGCCACCCCTTCGTCAGCGGCAGCTGGGCACCCCCCGCGACGGAAAAGCCCAAGGAGGCCGCCGGCCCGCCGCCGTTCGGGTACGCGTACGGAGGGCGATTCGAGGACTCGACCGGCGAGCGCGTCTACCTGATGCGTGGCAACGACCTGATCCCCGTGAAGCGCGGCGACAAGCTCGACGGCGGCTACGAGGTGGTCGGCGTCGAGGGCGACCGGCTCGAGCTGATGTGGCTGCCCGGCAAGCGCAAGGTCACGCTTTCGCTGTCGAGCCTGGTGGCCCCGGCTGCCGCCGGCCCGCGAACCGCCGCGGTGGGCGGCGTGGGCTCGACGGTCGCGGCCCTCGAACGATCGGCGGCGGTACCTCCGGGGAGCCGATCCACAGGTTCCGGCGGCGGCTCTGCCGCACCGATCGGTGGCGTTCCGTTCGGAGCGACCGCCAACGGCGCCGGAGCCGGCCAGGCCGTCGGTTCGGCGTCCGGAGCCGTTGCGTCGAGCGGATCGACGCTGGGCGGCGCGCCCGCGCGGAGCGGCGTCCTCGGCACCCCGCCTGCCAACCTGCCTCCGATCGGTTCGCCCCCGCGGGGGACCGGTATGACGATGCTGCCCTCGCCGACGAGCCCGATGCCGATTCTCCCGGCGCCGACGGGCAAGCTCGGACAATGACGCAGTGAACGCGCCACCGATGCGCGACAAGGCGCGGCTTGGCCATGCTGTCCGCCGCGCCGCGGTGGTCGCATTGGCGGCGGGTGCCGCAGCCTGCGCATGGCCGCTCGCCGCTTTGGCTCAGGCGCTCGAGGCGCCGGCCGTGAAGGGTGGTCCCGGAGAGCTGCCGCGCAAGCGCGAATCGAACAGAGACGCCGAGAAGCCGCGCAAGCGGCCATCGAGGCCGGCGATGCCGATCGAGCCCGCACCGAAGCACGGGTCCATGAAGCTGGGCGCCAAGCCTGCGAAAGGGAAGCTTGGCGAACCGCCGGCGAGAAAAGGTCCGCTAGGCTCGCCGCCGACGCACAAGAGCGACGAAGGCGGCCCGCCGCGCCCGCGCTAGGCTGGCGTCAGCGCCGGCGCGAGAAGATGGGTCCGCGCCAGGCGTCGCGCAGCGGCCGCATGCGGTCGCTGCCATCCGGAGCGGTCCCCGCGCGGCGGAAGAACTCGGCCAATAGCGCCCATGCCACCGCTGCAAATACCGCGGCCAGCGTGGCAATCGCCACGATCAGCGTTCGCTTTGGCGAAGATCTTCGGTCGGGCGTTATCGCGCGGTCCACGACCTGGACCAGCGAGCCTTCCTGCGCCTCGTCGAGCTTCGCCAGCTCGAGCTGCTTTGCCAGCAGCTCGAACAGCGTTTCGTGGTACTTCACATCGCGCAGCCGGCGGACGTACTCGAGCCCGGACTCCGGTACCTGCGAAGCGGGAACGAACACGTCGCCCTTGGCGCCGCTTCCGGGTTTCTCGAGTTTCGAAAGCTGATCCTGCAATCCGGACAGCTCCGCACGGGTGCGGACGTAGTCGGGGTTGTGCGGGTTCGAGAAGGTGCGCAAGGCCGCAAGCCGGACTTCCTTGGCGGCGATCTGCGCGCGCAGCCTGCCGATTGCTTCGATCAGCGCCTTGCCCTGCTCGTCGAGCTTGATCAGGCCGGTCTGCTCCTGCGTGCTCTTGAGCGCGACCTCGGCGTCGGCCAGGCGGTCCTTCTCCTGCGCGAGCTGCCGCTCGAAGAATAGGCGCCGCTGGGAGGCCTCGCCGACGGCGAGCGTCTGGGTAAGCTTCGTCAGCTCCTCGACGTAGCCGTTCGCGACGTCGGCAGCCCGCTTCGGATCCCGGTCCGTGTACTCGAGCGTGATGATGCCGCTGCGGTCGGTCTTGATGTCGGTGCGCCGGTCCAGATCCTTGCGCACTGCGCTCGGGTATTCCTCGTCGTAGACCCGCGCGAGTCCGAAGCGCTGCGCGAGGCTGTCGGCGACGGATCTGCTGTGCAGCATGCCGACGTAGAGTTGGTCCGGGCTCTTCAGCGCCGAGCCCGCCGCCAGCGAGCCGATCCCGCCCAGCGCGCCGCCGAGTTGATTGAGCAGCATTGCGGCGCTCGACTGGCTTCGTTGCGGCGCGAGAATCCGGGTGGTCGCTGTGTACTGCGCCGGCAGCACGAGCGACACCGCTGCGGAGACGATTGCCGCGGCGAGGGGCAAGCCGAGGACGAGCCGCTTACGCTTGCCCAGAGCGATGAGCAAGTCGAGCACGTCGACCGACTCCTCCTCTCGGGCGGGTTCGAACCTTCCCGCCGGCGCGGCGCCGTCCGTAACCTCAGACGCTTCCGTCATTGCTGGATCACCTTGAGCGCCGCCGCACCCAGGCCGAACTGGTAGAAGATCTGCGTCCAGTCCTTGAGGTCCTTGGTCCAGGTGGTGCGGGTGAAATCTTCCGGCACGACGATTGCGTCGCCGGGCATGATGCGGGTGCTGTCGAGCGACGCAGTGAGAAATCCCGAGTTGCGGTTGCTCGCGACCGAGCCGTCAGCGCGGATGACGTAGATGCTGTCCTTGTCGGCTTCCTTGCGCGGGCCGCCCGCGAGGGAGATATAGTCGGAAACGCTGTTGTCGGGACCGTAGAGGAAGGACGACTCGTTGAAAACGGAGCCGAACACGCTCACGGTCGAGGGTCGCGGGGGCACGTGGAGACTGTCGCCGTCTTCGAGCGCGATATCGGGCAGGTCGGCCGCCTTGGCGTTTTCGGGCAGTTGCAGGACGATGCGGCCGGTGGGCCTGAGGGTGCGCAGGCGGGTGATGATGGCCTGCTGGGCCTTGGCCTGCTGCTCGAGCGCGGCGGCGTCTTCCTGGCTGGTGACGTTGCGGGCGCGGGCGGCGGCAGCGCGCTGGACGTCTTCCTGCATCTGGTTGAGGGCCTTCTTCAGGCGCTCTTCCTGCTCCTTGCGGGTCGATTCGCGCGTGAACGCGGCGCCGTAGATGTAGGCGTCCTGGGTGAAGCCACCGACCCGCACCACGAGCTGGCGCAGGGTCTCGCCTTTCTTCGCCTGGTACACGCCGGCGTGGGCGAATTCGCCTTCCAGGCTCACCACCACTGCGCGCCGCTCGATCGGGGCGCCGACGTCAGTCTTGGAGAACACGGTCACCACGTCGCCGGGCATCAGCGGCAGGTTCTGCGCCGGGTCGTTCTCGAGGATTGCCTTGCCGAGGTTGAACGGGATGAGGGTCGTGGTGAGGTCGTGCCGGTTCAGGCGCTCGATCACCGCGTAATCCCAGTTGATCTCGTCGCCGAGGTTGCGCACGTCGGCGGTGAGTTTGTTCTGGGTGACCGTGGTGGACGTGCGGTCCTCCGTCTCCGTGCGCACGGCGCGGTTCTGGCGCCGGTAGTACTCGGGCGTGATGAGGGCGTCCTTGTCCGGGATCAGGTCGCGGATCCGCATGCCGTGGCGGTAGGGGTAGCGCAGCGGGGTGGCGACGTTGCCGCGCAGGGTCACGGCGTTGTCGAACTTGGGCAGGATCGCGAGCACCGAGACCAGGTCGCCGTCTTTGACCGGCCGCTGGGCGGTGGTCGGATCGTAGTCGAGCTGATCCACGGTGCGGCCCTGGCGCCGGTCGATACGCTCCACCGTCACCTGTTTGGACTGCGCGGTGGTGGCCAGGCCCCCGGCGTAGCCCATGAGGGTGCCGAGAGTGGTCGGGCCTTTGAGCTCGAAGATCGCGGGGTTGTTGACGCTTCCGGCGACCGCGGCAAGCGGGCCAATCGGCGGGATGTAGATCACGTCCCCGGGAAGGAGCCTGGCGTCTTTCGATTTGTCACCGGCGAGCAGGAGGTCGTACAAGTCGAATTCGGTGACGACTTTGCCGTCGCGCTTGAGCTCGATAGAACGCATCGAGCCGGCGGTCGAGGGGCCGCCGGCAGCGAAGAGCGCGTTCACCAGGGTGCTGAGCGAGCTTACGGTGTAGGCGCCGGGGCGCTTCGCGTAGCCGACCACGAAAACCTGGACGGACCGGAGCTGACCCATGGTGACGAGCAGGTCGAAGTTGCGGAAGTTGCGCGACACTGCGGTGCGCACGAACTTGGCGATGTCTTGATAGCGGATCCCCGCCACCGAGACCGAGCCTACGCGCGGGATGTTGATCATGCCGTTGCGGTCGACGACTGCGCGGTAGTCGATATCGACCTGGCCCCAGGCGCGGATCAGCAGCTCGTCGCCGGGCCCGATGACGTAGTCGGGCGTGACCGGGACGTTCTGCACCGGGGCGAAGGTCGAAGGCGCGCCTTCGAACAGGTTGTAGCCGAACCGCGGCAGGCGCTGGCCGGTGGAGTTGAAGATGAAGTCCTGGAACTCGTTGCGCTCGGGCGTGCTCGCGGCGCTGGCCGCGGTTTGCGCTGCAGGCTGGTTGGCCTGGTTCTGCTCGGGCGTTTCAAGAGCGGAGGGCGCGTTGGTGATCGTCGGCGTGGAAGGCGTGCCGATTGTTGCCGGCTGCTGTGCGGTCACGCCGCTAGTGCCCGACTTGCCCAGCTCGCGCTTGAGGCGGGCGATGGTGCCCTGGTCGGTGCTGGTCTGCGCGGCAACCTGCGCCACCGGCCACGCGAGGGTCAGGATCAGCAGGGAATGAAGCAGTGTTCTCGCCAGCCGCACTATCTGTCTCGCTTTGCGCTCGGGTAATGCCGCTTCTTGGTGTTGAGGACCCGAGTGCGGGCGGCGGCTGCGGTCGATTCTAGCCCAATAAGAGGGAAAACTGCCTCACGTAAGCCGGGGACAGACCCCTAAAAGCAGAACCGGGAAGAACCGGGGTCTGTCCCCTTACTTGAGCGAAAGGCGCCGCTCGACGAAGGCGAGCAGGTCGGCGAGGCAGGCTTCGACCGGTTTTTCGCCGCTCTTGACCTCGAGCTCGGGGGCGACGGCTCGTAGGGGGCGGAGACGCCGGTGAAGTCCTTCAGGTCGCCGGCGCGGGTGCGGCGGTAGAGGCCCTTCGAGTCGCGGGCTTCGCACACTTCGAGCGAGGCGCTGATGAAGATCTGGTTGAAGTATTTCGGGTGCGCGGCGCGGATGCGCGCGCGGTCGGCGCGGTACGGAGAGATAAACGCGGTGACGACGACGAAGCCGGCCTCGGCGAACAGCGCCGCGACCTCGCCGATGCGGCGGATGTTCTCAGTCCGGTCCTCGTGCGAGAAGCCGAGGTCGGTGTTGAGACCCTGGCGCACGTTGTCGCCATCCAGCGTATAGACCTGGTAGCGGCGGGCGAAGAGGGCTTTCTCGAGCTCGATGGCGAGGGTGCTCTTGCCCGCGCCCGAGAGGCCGGTGAACCACAGGATGCCGCCGCGGTGGCGGTTGGCGTTGACGCGGTCGTGCTCGCTGACGCGGTGGGCGACGGTGAAGACGTTCTTGGATTTGGGCATTGGGCGGAGTTTAGCTTGCCGAGAAAAACCAGGGACAGACCCCTAAAGACAAGACCAGGAAGAACCGGGGTCTGTCCCTACATGCGGCCGGGCAGCCAGGTGGCGAGCAGGGGGAAGGCGATGATCAGCGCGATGCGCGCGACGTCGGCGGCGATGAAGGGCAGGATGCCCCTGGCGATGGTCTCGAGGCGGATGCCGGCGACGCCGCGCAGGACAAAAAGATTCATTCCCACCGGCGGAGTGATCATGCCGATCTCGGACAGGGTCACCAGCAGGACGCCGAACCAGATCGGGTCGAAGCCGAACGACCTGACCATGGGATAGACCGCGCCGATGGTCAGCAGGACGATCGACAGGCTGTCCATCAGGCAGCCGAGCAGGATGTAGAAGGCGCACAGCGCCGCCAGCACCTCGAAGCGGCCCCAGCCGAGGTGGCGCACGTAGTCGATCATCGAATGGGTGAGGCCGGTGGCGTCGAGGAAGAAGTTGAACACCGAGGCGCCGATCAGGATCATGAAGATCATCGCCGTGGTGCCGGCGGTCTCGAGCAGGCCCTTGGCCAGCAGCTCGCGCGAAAGCTGACCGCCGAGCGCGGCGAGCACGAGGGCGCCGAAGGCGCCCACCGCGGCGGCCTCGGTGGGCGAGAACCAGCCCAGGTACATGCCGCCCAGCACGACGCCGAACAGCACCACCACCTGCCACACCTGGCGCAGCCCGCGCAGGCGCTCGCCCCAGCTGTGGCGCTCGGCGGCGGGGCCGATCGCGGGCCGGCGCCAGATGAGCCAGCGCACCGCGGCCATGTACAGTCCGACCCCGAGCAGGCCGGGCAGGATGCCGGCGACGAACAGCTTGCCGATCGGGTTCTCGGTCATCAGGCCGTAGATGACGAACATGATCGAGGGCGGGATCATGACCCCGAGCGTGCCGCCGGCGGCGACCGAGGCCGCGGCCAGGCGGTCGTCGTAGCGGTGGCGGCGCATCTCGGGCAGGGCGATGCGGCCGATGGTGGCGGCGGTGGCGATCGAGGAGCCGCACACCGCGCCGAACAGGGCGCTGGCGCCGATGGTGGCGAGCGCCAGGCCGCCGCGCAGGTGGCCGATGAAGGCCGCGACCAGGTTGTACAGGCTCTGCGACAGCCCCGTTCGGCCGGCGAACACGCCCATCATGACGAACAGCGGCACCACCGACAGGCTGACCGGGAACACCGCGTCGAACGGCGAGCGCCCGAGGACGAAGGCGAGGCTCGACCAGCCGTAGGTCAGGCCGTAGCCGAGCGCGCCGACCGTGCCCATGGCGATGCCGACCGGAACGCGCAGCGCGATCAGCGCGAGCACCGCGCCGAAGCCCGCCAGCCCCAGGACCGGACCCTGCATCAGCGCTCTT
>Ga0102953_1001462_pt1 | contig 15006 bp, 12 predicted proteins | sample SalPon2A_C_D2_MG_FD_78509 | JGI IMG/M metagenome (GOLD analysis project Ga0102953, IMG submission 78509) | Soil microbial communities from South San Francisco under conditions of wetland restoration - Salt Pond MetaG R2A_C_D2_MG | ecosystem: Environmental > Terrestrial > Soil > Wetlands | place... | reverse complement strand
CGCTCGATCCGCCGGGCCCCCGGCGCGGCATCGTCCAGCGCGAATCGGAAGGCGGCCGCCCGCCGGGCCCCGGCCGGGTCGGCGAGGTAGGCGGCGGCGAGGCCGCTCCAACCCCCGGCGAGCCGCGTGTCGGCGTGCAGGAACAGGAGCCAGTCGCCGCGCGCGGCGGCCGCCCCGGCGGCAAGCTGGCGGCCTCGGCCGCGCGGCGCGGCGACGACCCGGGCGCCCGCCTCGGCGGCCCGCGCGGCGGTCCCGTCCTGCGAACCGCCGTCGACTACCAGCACCTCGCACAGCAGACCGCGGCGGCGCCCCTCGTCCAAGGCGGCGAGGGTGGCGCCGATGGTCGCCGCCGCGTTCAGCGTCGGCAGGATCACGCTGAGGCTTTGCCCGCTCATTCCCGCGTCATAGCACAGCGCAGCGCAAGAGTGCGGCGCCGCTGGCACGGTTGCACCCGCCATGCTACCGCTGAGCGCCATGCCCGACGACGTCTCCCGAACCGGCCCCGACCTCGCCGCGCTCGCCGCGGCGGTTTCCGCCCTGCCCGGGTTCGAAGGCGTCGGGCGCGGCGACCTCGCGCCGCTCAGGGTCAAGGGGCTGGCGCACGATCACGTCTCGCTGGCCGGACGCGGCGTGCTGCTGCGCGTCCCCAAGCAGAGCCAGTTCGCCCTGTCGGCCGCCGACAACCTCGCCTATCAGGCCGCCTGCTTCGCCCGCGTCAGCGAGTCCGGCCATGCCCCGCGCCTGCACGGCGTGATCCAGCCGCAGCCGCGCGTCGCCATGGGAGCGCTGCTGGTCGACGAGATCGCCGGGCGCCCGCCGCGCCTGCCCGAGGACCTGCCGGCGCTGGCCGAGGCGATGGCGCGGGTGCACGCCCTGCCGGTTCCGCCGGCGGCGGAGCGCGCGCCGCTCGCCGACCATCGCGACCCGGTCGGAGGCGCCATGGACGAGATCGAGGCCCAGGCGCGCTTCCTCGACGAAGCCGACCTGCAGCCGGCGGCCCGCGCCGAGATCGAGGCCGAGCTCGCCTGGGCACGCGCGTTCCGCCGCGAGGCGGCCGCCGCGGCGCAGCCGGTCCGCCTCGTGCTGACCGATACCCACCCCGGCAACTTCCTGATCGACGAACAGGGCCGGGCGATCATCGTCGACCTGGAAAAGGCGCTCTACGGCTCGCCGGGCACCGATCTGGCGCATGCCACGATCTACTCCTCGACGACCTGGGACCCGGACACCTGGGCCGACCTGACGCTCGACGAGGTGGCGGCCTTCTACCGCCGCTATCTCGAGGCGGTCACCGCCGCCGTCGGGCCGGAACAGGCCGAGTCGCTGCGGCGCTGGCTGCTGCCGCTGCGCCGCGTCACCATGCTGCGGGCCATAACCTGGTGCGTGAAATGGCGCGTGCTGCACCGCCGGGTGCGGCTGGACGAGAAGCACCGGGCGGCCAGCACCGAGGACTGGTCGGCCGAGAACAGCGATCCGGCCCTGATCGCCCACGTCGCCGGCCGGGTCGAGGACTACCTCTCGGCGGCCACCCTGCGCCGCATGCGGGCGGAGTGGCTCGGCCGCCCCGGTCTGGGGGACCTGATATGAATTGCGAACGAGTCGCATCTCCGAGTCGGGCCGGGTCTGTTCTTTGTCTGTTCCTGTTTTGATGCTAACCTGAGGCCATGGTCGACCCGCTTCCTGATCGGGCCCGCAAGGGGCGAGGCGCGGTGAGCAACGCCGCCGGTCGTTACGAGCCGCACGCGCGGGTCGCCATCGACGACGGCTGGGGGCCCGGCGAGGACGATCCGCCGCGGCGCACCACGGTCGGGCGCGACAGCAGCCGCAGCGTGATCGCCCGCAACCGTTCGCCCGACGTGCCCTTCGACCAGTCGATCAACCCCTATCGCGGCTGCGAGCACGGCTGCGTCTACTGCTTCGCCCGGCCGACCCATGCCTGGCTCGGGCTGTCGCCGGGCCTCGACTTCGAGACCCGCCTCTTCGCCAAGCCGGACGCCGCCCGCCTGCTCGAGCAGGAGCTGGCCCGGCCCGGCTACGAGCCGCAGGTGATCGCGCTCGGCGCCAACACCGACCCCTACCAACCGGTCGAGCGCGAGCATGGGCTGACCCGGCAGATCCTGGAGGTGCTGTGGCGCGCCCGCCATCCGACCGCCATCGTCACCAAGTCGAACCTGGTGCTGCGCGACCTCGACATCCTGGCGCCGATGGCGGCCGCCGGCCTGGCGAGGGTGATGGTCTCGGTCACCACGTTGGACCGGACGCTGGCGCGGCGCATGGAGCCGCGCGCGCCGACCCCGGGGCGCCGCATCGAGGCGATCGCCGGATTACGCGACGCCGGCGTTCCGGTCGGCGTGCTGGCATCGCCCATGATCCCGGCGCTCAACGACGCCGAGCTCGAGGCGATCCTGGAAAGCTGCGCCAAGGCCGGCGCCGACAGCGCCAACTACATCCTTCTGCGCCTGCCGCTGGAGATAAAGCACCTCTTCGTCGAGTGGCTCGAGGCGCATTATCCCGAGCGCAAGGCGCGCGTGCTCAGCCTGCTGCGCCAGTCGCGCGACGGCAAGCTGTACGACTCCGCCTTCGGCAAGCGCATGACCGGCGGCGGGCCCTATGCCGAGCTGATCGCGCACCGCTTCAAGATCACCTGCCGCCGCTATGGATTGAACGAGCGCGACTTCGCGCTCGACACGACCCAATTCGTCCGCCCGCGCGGATCGCAGCTCGACCTCTTCGGCGCCTGACAGCGGGACACCGAGGCCGGTTCAGGGCCGGCCCCGGGGCGCGCCGAGAAAGCCCCTCGCCAAGAATCGGCCGGGTGCGATAAACCTATTGGCGATGGTCCCTGTCCTAGACTCGCGCGCATGCACGAACCCGCCGGCAGCCTGACCGGACTGGCCATCGTCGCGCTGGCGGCGCTGGCCTGCGGCCTGGCCATGCACCGGCTCAAGCAGCCCGCGGTCATGGGCTACATTCTGGCCGGCGCGATTCTCGGGCCTTCGGCGCTCGGCCTCGTCGAGAACCGCGACTTCATCCAGCTCCTGGCCGAGCTCGGCGTCCTCATGCTGTTGTTCCTGATCGGCATGGAGATCTCGCTGAGCGCGATCAAGGAGGTCTGGAAGGTCGCGCTCGGCGCCACCGCGCTGCAGATCGCCGTCGGCCTCGGCGCCATGGCCGCGCTGGGCGCGCTGCTCGACTGGCCGATGCCGTTCGTCGTGCTGATCGGCTTCGGCGTGGCGCTGTCGAGCACGGCGGTCGCCATCAAGATGCTCGAGGAGATCGGCGAGCTGCGCAGCCGCACCGGCCAGCTCACCATCGGCATCCTGGTCGCGCAGGACCTGGCGGTCGTGCCGATGATGCTGATCGTGCAGTCGTTCCGCGGCGAGGGCGGCGCGCTCGACGCGGCCCTGAAGGTGCTGCTGTCGGTCGCTTTCCTGGTGCTGCTGGTGTTCTACCTGCTGCGCCGCAAGCGCGTCCGGCTGCCGTTCATCCGCCAGGCGACGCAGACCAGCGACCTGGTGCCGCTGGCCGGCCTCGGGTTCTGCTTCGGGGCCGCGGCGGTCTCCGGCCTGCTCGGGCTGTCGGCCGCCTACGGCGCCTTCCTGGCCGGGCTGGTGATCGGCAACTCGACCAGCCGCGCGGCCATGATGCGCCACACCGAGCCGATCCAGGCCGTGCTGCTGATGGTGTTCTTCCTGTCGATCGGGCTGCTGATCGACTTCCGCTACATCCTGGACAACGTCGGCACCGTGCTGCTCATCGTCGCCTTCGTGGCGCTGCTCAAGACGGCACTCAACGTCGGCTTCCTGCGCCTGCTCGGGCGGCCCTGGCCGCAGGCCTTCCTGGCCGGCGCGCTGCTCGCGCAGCTCGGCGAGTTCTCCTTCGTGCTCGCCGCGCTCGGGCTCGGCGTCGGCGTGATCGACGACAATGCGCACCGCCTGATCGTCGCGGTCACCGTGCTCTCGCTGCTGGGCAGCCCGTTCTGGCTCGAGACCGCGCGCCGCCTGCATCGGGTCGCGCTGCTCGGCGTCACCTCGGGCCGCGAGACGGTCCGTATCGCGTTCGGGCGCGAGTTCGACGTGTTCCAGCGCTCGACCTCGCGCGCCGAACATCTCATGCTCGACATGGCCAGCGGCACGACTCGCTGGATCGGCGATATCATGCCGCGCCGGCGCCGCGACGAGCCGCCGCAACGCTAGGCCGGAGGCTGCGAGAGGGGGGCGAAGGGCGCGATGCCCGATCTGCGGTTGGAGCGACGCCTGGCGCGCGGGCTGGCCGGTCCAGCGGCCCCGGCCCTGGTGGTCGGTGTCGACGAGGCCGGGCGCGGACCCTGGGCCGGGCCGGTGACCGCCGCCGCCGTGTGGCTCGATCCCGACTGCGTCCCGCGCCGGCTGCGCCGCGAGCTCGACGACTCCAAGAAGATTGCCCCGGAGCATCGCGCGGCACTGTTCGACGTGCTGCGCGCCTGCGCGCAGGAGGGCCGGGCGGCGATCGGCCTGGGCGCCGCCGCCGTGGACGAGATCGACGCCGTCAACATCCTGCAGGCCAGCCTCGCCGCCATGGCCCGGGCGGTCGCGGCGCTGGAGACGGCGCTGGGGCGGCGCGTCGACGGGGCGCTGATCGACGGCGACCGCGCCCCGCAACTGGCCTGCCCGGCGGAACCGGTGGTCCGGGGCGACGGGCGCAGCCTGTCGATCGCGGCCGCCTCGGTCATGGCGAAGGTCACCCGCGACCGCGAAATGGCGATGCTGGCGGAACGCCATCCCGGCTACGGCTGGGAGCGCAACATGGGCTACGGCACCCCCGAGCACCGGGCCGCGATCGCCCGCCTGGGCGTCACGCCGGAGCACCGCCGCTCGTTTCGGCCGGTGCGTGAGAGTCTTTCCTTAACTTATTGACTCTAAAACAGGAGTCGCGGAAAGAGACTTGACGGCGACTCGCCGCGTGGCCACCATGCCGTCTTTGCCAGCGGACCGGGGGGCCCGCCTGTGACCGACAACACCGTGATGCTCGGCGACTGCACGGAGCTGATGGAGCGCCTGCCCGAGGGCTCCGTCGACATGATCTTCGCCGATCCGCCGTACAACCTGCAGCTCGACGGCGAGCTGCTGCGGCCGAACAACTCCCGCGTCGACGGCGTCGACGACGCCTGGGACCGCTTCGATTCGCTGGCCGTCTACGACGACTTCACGCGCCGCTGGCTGCGCGCCGCGCGCCGCGTGCTGCGCGAGGACGGCACGCTCTGGGTGATCGGCAGCTATCACAACATCTTTCGCGTCGGCGCCATCCTGCAGGACCTGCAGTACTGGATCCTCAACGACGTGATCTGGCGCAAGTCCAACCCGATGCCCAACTTCCGCGGCCGGCGCTTCACCAACGCGCACGAGACGCTGATCTGGGCGGCCAAGGACAAGGATGCGCGCTACACCTTCAACTACCAGGCGATGAAGTCGCTCAACGACGATCTGCAGATGCGCAGCGACTGGCTGCTGCCGATCTGCAGCGGCGGCGAGCGCCTGAAGGACGGCACGGGCCGCAAGGCGCACTCCACCCAGAAGCCGGAGGCCCTGCTGCACCGGGCCATCCTGGCCGCGACCAAGCCGGGCGACCTGGTGCTCGACCCCTTCCTCGGCAGCGGCACCACCGCGGCCGTCGCCAAGCGCCTGGGGCGCCGCTACCTGGGGATCGAGCGTGAGCCGCACTATGCCGAGATCGCGCGCAAGCGCATCGCCAAGGTGCGCCCGATCGACGACCTGGCGCTGATCGAGACGCCCTCCAAGCGCGAGCAGCCGCGCATTCCCTTCGGCACGCTGGTCGAGCGCGGGCTGCTCGAGCCCGGCACGGTGCTGTACAGCCCGAACCGGCGCTGGCGCGCCAGGGTGCGCGCCGACGGCACGTTGATCTCGAGCGACTTCAAGGGCTCGATCCATCAGGTCGGGGCGCACGTCCAGGGTGCGCCGGCCTGCAACGGCTGGCAGTTCTGGTGCCTTGACGTGGAGGGTCGGCTGGTGCCGATCGACATGCTGCGCCAGAAGCTGCGCAGCGAGATGAACTAGCGGCCGATTTCGCTCATTCGTTCGCGAGGACGCGGGGCGCGCCCGCTCAGGCGCTCGCCGCCTTGCCGCGCGGCAGCCCGGCGTCGTCGTCGAAGAACGCGATGTCGCCCTTGCCGCCGCGCTTGGCCCGGTACATCGCGCGGTCGGCCTGCTTGAGCAGATCGCTGGCCGCGCAGGTCGGCGAAGCCATCAGCGCCACGCCGAGGCTGGCGCCAATCAGGACCTCCTCGCCGGCCAGGATGAACGGTCGGTTCAGGGTCGCCAGCATGCGCTGGGCCGTCTGCATGGCCCCCTTGGCGCCGTCGACGACCGGCAGCAGGACGGCGAACTCGTCGCCGCCCAGGCGCGACACCGTGTCGCTTTCGCGCAGGCAATCCTTCAGGCGGTCGCTCGCGGCCTTGAGCAGCAGGTCGCCGGCCTCGTGCCCGAAGGTGTCGTTGACGGCCTTGAAGCCGTCGAGATCGAGCATGACCACGGCGAGCTGGGCCCCCTTGCGCCGGGCCAGCGACACCGCGCGATCAAGCCGGTCCATGAACAGCGTTCGATTGGGCAGGCCGGTCAGGTCGTCGTGATAGGCGAGGTGCGAGATGCGCTGCTCGCGCAGCATGCGCTCGCCAAGCTCGGAAAAGACGGCGAGGTAATGGGTGATCTCGCCGGCGTCGTCGCGCACCGCATCGACGGTCAGGAACTCGAGATAGGCCTCGCCGTCCTTGCGGCGGTTCCAGATTTCGCCCTGCCAGCGGCCGGTCTCCGCCATGGAGCGCCACATGTCTTCGTAGAAATCGATGTCCTGGCGGCCCGAACTGATCAGGCTCGGCGTCCGTCCGACCGCCTCCTCGGGCGACCAGCCGGTCACACGGGTGAACGCCGGGTTGACCTGCAGGATCGTGCCGTCGGCCGCCGTCATCATCATGGCGTAGGACGTGGCGTCGAACGCCCGGCACAGAATGTCCTGGTCTGCCGTCATGGCGAAGCTTCCCGTTTCCGCGGCGCCGTCCCGCGCGCTGCCCGCGCGTCTTGCGGCCCGCCTTGCGGAAAACTATTGCCGGCGGAGGTGAAAAAGCCGTTAACCCTGATTTCCGGGCCGGGCGGAACGGGCGAAGCGGCGGCGCAGCCAGGCCGGCTCGCCGCCCAGGTGCAGGTAGGTGCTCTCGAAGTGGACCGCCTGCTCCAGCTTGTTCCGATCGAGTACGCGTGCCTTGCGGCCCTCGATCTCCACCAGCCCCTCGCGGCGGAGACGCTTGAGCGTACGGTTGACGTGTACGTGACTGAGGCCGAGGGCGTCCGCCAGGGCCGTCTGATTGAGCGGGAAGTCGAAAGTCCCATCGTCCCCGGCCTGGCTGACGGCCTCGAGCCGCAGCACGGTCTCGAAAAACAGGTGCCCGAGCCGCTCGTAGGCGTTGCGCCGCCCGACGTCCACCAGGTGCTCGGCCACGACGGCCTCCTCCTGCGCGGCCGTCCAGTAGATGGCGAGGGCCAGCCGGCTATGGTCGCGAAACAGGCCGGTCATGTCGGCGTGCGATACCGGCGCGACGACGACGGGGGTCACCGCGGTCACGGAATGGTCGGCGGTACTGAACAGGATCGTGGTCAGCCCCGCCCAATCCCCGGGCAGGAGGAAGTTCAGGATCTGCCGCCGTCCGTCGGCGAGTTGGCGGTGGCGCAGCGCCCAGCCCGCGAGCATCACATAGGCCGCCTCGTCGGATTCGCCCTGGACCACGAAATCGGCGCCCTTGGGCAGCTCGACCTTGCGCGCCGCGATGCCGTCGAGCAGGCGCTCCTCCTCGGGCGACATGTCGAAGATATGCCGCAGCTTCAAGACGCTCGGTGAAGTCATGGCGAGTCTCCCAGGTAAGCCGAGAAACGCTTCGCTCAGCCGCCGCGCTGCAGGGTTCCCTGCGCATGGCGAACCGCCTTGCGCATGACGCTCGGCAGGCCGGCCGCCGCGAGGTCCTGCTCCGCGACCCACTGTCCCTCGGCCGCCTCGCCGCCGTCGGCCAGCCGGCCCGCCCAGACGGCAAGCTCCAGATGAAAATGCGTGAAGGTATGGCGCACCGTCCCGGGCAGCGCGGCCCAGTCGGCCGGCGCCGGCGCGACCCCGGCGATCTCCCGATCGGCGAAGGGCTCCGGCCGCCAGTCGGTGCCGGGCAGCTCGAGCATGCCGCCGAGCAGCCCGCGCGGCGGGCGGCGGCGCAGCAGGACGGCCCCGTTGCCGCGCCGCAGCCAGAACGCGACGCCGCGCCGCAGCGGCCGGGCCGCCTTGGCGGCGCGCCGGGGAAGGTCCGGCGCCACCCCGAGCGCCCGGCCCCGGCAGTCCTCGGCCAGCGGGCAGAGCCCGCAGCGTGGCCGGCCGGGCAGGCAGACCGTGGCGCCGAGGTCCATCGTCGCCTGCACGAGGTCCCCGTAGGGAAACCCGGCGCCGGCGGAGTCCGGCAGCAGCGATTCGGCCAGCGCCCGCAGCCGTCCCTTGGCCGCCGGCAGCGGCTCCCTTACGGCGAAGAGGCGGGCGACGACGCGCTCGACGTTGCCGTCGACCGCCATCGCACGCCGATCGAAGGCGATGGCCGCGACGGCCGCCGCGGTATAGGCCCCGATCCCCGGCAGCCCGCGCAGTTCGGCCTCGTCGTCGGGGAAGCGCCCCCCGTGCCGCTCGCAAACGGCCTGCGCGCAGGCGTGCAGATTACGCGCCCGCGCGTAGTAGCCGAGCCCGGCCCAGGCCGCCAGGACCCCCTCGAGCGGTGCCGCCGCCAGCGCCCGGACGTCCGGCCAGCGGCGCAGAAATTCGTGGAAATACGGAGCGACCGCTGCCACGGTGGTCTGCTGCAGCATGATTTCGGAGAGCCACACGCGGTATGGATCGGGTGTTTCGCCGCCTTCGGCACGCCATGGCAGGCGGCGCGCGTGGCACGCGTACCAATGCAGCAGGCGCCGAGCGGGTCCCTCCTGTCGCGGCGCCGGCTCGCTGGGCGCATTGGCGGTTGCGGGCCTCGGCATGCCCACATCTATACTGAAGCCTCGGGTTGCCGGAAAGGACTAGCCGAATGTCCAGGGAGCGAAGCAAGGCGCCGGATGCGCCGGCATCGCACGGCGCGCGGCGCACGGCGGGCCTGAGGGCCATTGCCGGAACCGTTCCGCAAGTCACGCGCCGCGTGCTCGGCCGGCGCGGCCTGGCCGAAGGCGGCCTGATCGCGGAATGGCCGAACATCGTCGGCAGCGAGATCGCCGCACGCTGCCGTCCCGAGGCGCTCGCCCTGGCACGCAAGGGCCGGCGCGACGAAGGCGTCCTGACGCTCAAGGTCGAGCCGGGCTTCGCACTGGAGGCGCAGCACCTCGGCCCGCTGCTGCTGGACCGCGTCAACGGCTATTTCGGCTATCGCGCCGTGGCCCGGCTGCGCCTGCAGCAGGGCCCGCTCGGCGCCGGCCGGCCCGGCAAGCCGGCCGCCGCCGCGCGGCGCGGCCGCACCTTGACCCCCGACGAGGAGAGCGCCCTGCGCAGCCAGGTCGCCGCGGTCGCCGACGACGATCTGCGCGCGGCCCTCGAGCGCCTCGGCCGGGCGGTCCGCCAAGACCGCGAGCGGTGATCCCTCAGGCCGAGCTTTACGGGCCAAATCCAATGGCTTAGCGTCGCGCGCCCGGGGCCGCAGCGCCATACCTTCGCCACCTTTCCGGCGCTCTCTCCTGGGGATAATCTGACGCTTGTGAAAGCCCTATCCGCCCAGTAGCATGCACAACATCTGGTAGGTCGAACATGCACCGTCGCACTATACTGATCTCTTCCGCCGCCGCGGCCGTGGCCGCCCTCACCGGCCTGGGCATCGCGCCGAGGCTCTCGCCGGCACGCGCGGCCGAGATGAAGATTTACCCCGACGATCACATCATGGGCATCGAATCGGCGCCGGTGACGATCATCGAGTATGCCTCGCTGACCTGTCCGCACTGCGCCAAGCTGAATATCGACACACTGCCCCAGGTCAAAGAAAACTGGATCAAGCCGGGCCGCGCCAGATACGTCTACCGGCACTTTCCGCTGGACGGCCTGGCGCTACGCGCCGCGGCGGTGACCGACTGCTTCGAGGGCGAGCGCTTCTTCGCCTTCCTCGACCTGCTGTTCAAGAGCCAGGAGCGCTGGGCCAGGGCGGACGATCCGCTCAAGGCGATCGGGCAAATGGCCCGGCTGGGCGGCATGACCGACGAAACCTTCCAGAAATGCGCCAACGATCAGGCGGAGATGGACCGCATCGTCGCCCGCGCCAAGGACGGCCAGGAGACCTACGGCATCGAGGCCACGCCGACCATGATCATCAACGGCCGCAAGGTGCAGGGCGAGCGCAGCTACGAGGATCTCGACAAGATTCTGAACGCGGCGGCGAATTCCTAGGGCCGCTTCGTGCGGGCCCACCCGCCGCGGCGGCGGCACTGAGGGGGAGATCAGGCGTAACGTGGTGCAGTTCACCAATCTCCGTTTGACCGGCTTCAAGTCCTTCGTCGATCCGGCCGATCTGGTGATCGAGCGCGGCATGACCGGCGTCGTCGGGCCGAACGGCTGCGGCAAATCGAACCTGGTCGAGGCGCTGCGCTGGGTGATGGGCGAGAACTCGCCCAAGCGCATGCGCGGCGGCGAGATGGACGACGTGATTTTTTCCGGCACGGCGAACCGGCCCGCGCGCAACCTGGCCGAGGTGGCCGTCGTGCTGGACAACAGCCGGCGCACCGCGCCGGCCATGTTCAACGACCGCGAAGATCTCGAGGTCACGCGCCGGATCGAGCGCGGCAGCGGCTCGGTCTTCCGAGTCAACGGCAAGGAGGTGCGCGCCCGCGACGTACAGCTTCTCTTCGCCGATTCGGCGACCGGGGCGCATTCCACCGCGATGGTCAGCCAGGGCCGCATCGGCGCGCTGATCAACGCGAAGCCGACCGACCGGCGTTCGCTGCTCGAGGAGGCGGCGGGCATCACCGGGCTGCACAGCCGACGCCACGAGGCGGAGCTTCGGCTGCGCGCGGCGGAGACCAACCTGGAGCGTCTCGACGACGTCATCGCCACGCTGGAGGCGCAGCTCCAGGGCCTGAAGAAGCAGGCCCGGCAGGCGACCCGCTACCGCAACATCGCCGAGCAGATCCGCCGCCACGAGGCGATCCATCTGCACCTCGAGAGCGAGGCGGCACGCGCTGCCCTGGCCGCCGCCGAAACGCAGCTTCAGGCCGCCGAGGCCGAGGTCGCCCGGCTGACGCAGATCGCGGCGGAACGGGCGCGCGAACAGGCCGAGGCCGCCGGCACGCTGCCGGAGCTGCGTCAGGACGAGGCCGCCGCGGCGGCCGCCCTGCAGCGGCTGCTGGTCGATCGCGACAATCTGGAGCGCGAGGAGGCCCGCATCGCGGCGGCGCAGCAGGCCGCCCAGGAGCGGCTCAGCCAGCTCGAAGGCGACCAGGCGCGCGCCGCGGCCGCGGCGCGGGATGCCGAGGCGGCCCAGGCTCGCCTGGAGGCGGAGCGCGCCGACCTGGAAGCGGCGACCGCACAGGAGGCCGAGGCGCTCGGCGAAGCCGAGGCGGCCCTGGCCGCGGCCAGCGAAACCGTCGACGCACGCGAGGCGGAGCGCGGCGCGCTGGCCGAGCGGATCGCCGCGGACGAGGCCCGCGCCGCTGCCCTGCAGCGCCGCATCGCCGAACTGAGCGCCCGCCTGCAGCGCCGGCGCGCCGAGGCGGAGGCGGTCGCGCGCCAGAGCGCGGCGCTCGAAGACGAGAGGATTCCGGACGCCGAGATCGCCGCGGCGGCTGCGGCCGTCGAGTCCGCTGAATCCGGCCTCGAGACGGCCCGTACGCAGGGCGAATCCGCCGAGGCGGCCCTGGCCGAGGCGCGCGCGGCCGAAGCCGCCGCGGGCGAGGCCTGGCGCAACGCCGAAGCGCGGCGTGCCAAGCTGGAGGCCGAGGCCGCGGCACTCGCGGCCCTGCTCGAGCCGGCCGGCGACAGCGGCAAGCCCTTGGTCGATTCGGTCATCGTGGCGGCGGGCTTCGAGACGGCGCTGGGCAGTGCGCTCGGCGACGACCTCGAGGTGTCCGACGACCGGGAGACGCCGATCCACTGGCGGGCGCTGCCGCCCTACGATAGCGCGCCGGAGCTGCCCGGCGAGGCCGCACCTTTGAGTACCCGGGTCCAGGGCTCGCCCGCCCTGCTCCGCCGGCTGTCGCAGATCGGCGTCGTCGCCGACGAGGAAACCGGCGCCCGGCTGCAGCCCAGACTGCGGCCCGGCCAGCGGCTGGTGACGCGCGACGGGGCGCTGTGGCGCTGGGACGGCTACACCATCCGGGCCGGGGCCAAGACCTCGGCCAGCACCCGCCTGGAGCAGCGCAACCGCCTGGCCGAGGTGCGCCGGGCCCTGGCCGGCGCGGAACGGGCGGCACAGCAGGCCCGTGACGCCTACACCGCATGCCAGGCCCGGACCGAAACCGCCCTCGTCGAGGAACGGGCCGCGCGCGAGGCGCTGCGCGGCGCCTTCGCGGCGGTCAGCACGGCGCGGCAACGGCACGGCGAAATCGGCCAGAAGGCGGCCGCGGTGCTGTCGCGGCTCGATACCTTGGGCGAGACCGCGCGGCGCCTGGCCGACGAGATCGCCGAGGACGACTCGGCGATCGCGGCCAACCGCCGGGAAGCCGAGGCGATGCCCGACCTGACCGTCGCGCGGGAGGAACTGGCCGAATTGCGCGACCGCCTCAACCGCGAGCGCGGCGAGCAGGCCGGCTGTCGCAGCGTCCTGGACCGGCTGCAGCGCGAGGCTGCGGAGCGCCGGACGCGGCTGGCCGCGATCGAGGAGGAAAAGGCCTCCTGGGCGCAGCGGCGCGGTGACGCCGAGAACCACATGGCGGAGATCGCGACGCGGCTCGACACGACCCGGCGCGAGATCGAGGACCTCGCCGCGCAACCGGCGAAGCTTGCGGCCGCACGCGAGCGCCTGGCCGTCCAGGTGGAGGCGGCCGAGCAGCGCCGGCGCGACGCGGCCGACGAGCTGGCGCGCGGCGAACGCCGGCTGGCCGAGACCGACCGCGCCCTCAAGACCGCCGAGCACGACCTCGCCGCGGCGCGCGAGGGCCGCGTCCGCGCCGAAGGCGGGGTCGCGCAAGCGGCACAGGCCCACGACACCGTCGTCGCGCGGATCCGCGAGCGCCTCGAATGCGCCCCGGACGCCCTGCTGGAGATCGCCGGGGTCGATCCCGGTCAGGACCTGCCGACGGCGGAAGAGGTCGAGGCCAAGCTGGCGCGCCTGACGCGCGAGCGCGAGAACATCGGGCCGGTCAATCTGCGGGCCGAGGCCGAGGCCCGCGAGGTCGACCAGCAGATCAACGGCATGCAGAGCGAGCGCGCCGACCTGGTCGCCGCCATCGCGCGCCTGCGCCAGGGGATCGCCAGCCTCAACCGCGAGGGGCGCGAGCGACTGCTCGCCGCCTTCGAGCAGGTCAACAAGCATTTCTCCGAACTGTTCGTCCGCCTGTTCGGCGGCGGTCGGGCCCATCTCAAGCTGACCGAGGCGGAGGATCCGCTCGACGCCGGCCTGGAAATCCTGGCCAGCCCGCCGGGCAAGCGGCTGCAGATCATGTCGCTCCTGTCAGGCGGCGAGCAGGCCCTGACCGCCCTGTCGCTGCTCTTCGCGGTGTTCCTGACCAACCCGGCGCCGATCTGCGTGCTGGACGAGGTCGATGCGCCGCTCGACGACGCCAACGTCGACCGCTTCTGCACGCTCCTCGCCGAGCTGTGCCACACCGGCACGACGCGCTTCCTGGTCATCACCCATCACCGCATGACCATGGCGCGCATGGACCGGCTGTACGGCGTCACCATGGGCGAGCGCGGCGTCAGCCGCCTCGTCTCCGTCGACCTGGGAACGGCCGAGGAGCTGCGCGAAAGCGCCTGAGCCGGGCCCCGCGGAGCCGGCGAGGGGCCCCATTTTGCGCGGAAAACCGGGCCGTGCCTTCGTCTTGACACACCTAGACCCGCTAACTATGGTGCGCGCGATTTTCGGGCCCGCAACCATCGGTCCGTGGGTCGAAATCGGGGGGAGCCGCGGCGACCAGTGCGCCCATGAGCGACGAGCCAGACCCGTCTTCCCAGGACGATTTCGATGCCAGGCTGCGCGCCGCGCAGGCCAAACGGCCGAAGCGGACCGAAAAGTCGGACCGTTCCGCCCGCGGCGGCGGTCTGGCGTTGGCGTTTCGAATCGGGGTTGAGCTCGTCTCCGCCCTGATCGTCGGAGTTGGCATCGGCATTCTGCTCGACCGATGGCTGGGTACGACGCCGTGGATGTTGCTGCTGTTCTTCGTGCTCGGGTCGGCGGCGGGGATCTTGAACGTTTTCCGGGCGATGGGAGACTACGGTCACGGCGCGGGATACCGCAGGCCGGACAACGAAGGGGACCGAGCGGGCCGCGACCGGCGGCACGATTGAGCTGATAGGAACAGATGGCCGAAACCGCGGGGCACGGCGGCGGGCATAGCCCGCTCGCACAGTTCGAAATCCACCAGATCGTGCCGATCAAGATCGGCGGCGTCGACGTTTCCTTCACCAACTCGTCGCTGCTCATGGTGATCGCCGTGGCGCTGGCGACCCTCTTCCTGATGCTGGGCATGCGCCGCGGCGCCCTGGTGCCGGGCCGCTGGCAGAGCGCCGCCGAGGTCACCTACGAATTCGTCGCCGGCCTGTTCCGCGAAACCGTGGGACAGGAGGGTCGGCGGTTCTTCCCCTTCGTGTTCACGCTGTTTCTCTTCATCCTGTTCGGCAACATGCTGGGGCTGATGCCGTACAGCTTCACCTTCACCAGCCACATCATCGTCACCTTCGCGCTGGCCGCGGTCGTGTTCGTCGGTGTCACCATCGTCGGCTTCGCCAAGCATGGGCTGCGTTTCTTCACCTTCTTCGTGCCGCCCGGCGCGCCGATCCTGATGTGGCCGCTGCTGATTCCGATCGAGG
>Ga0102953_1001461_pt1 | contig 15013 bp, 6 predicted proteins | sample SalPon2A_C_D2_MG_FD_78509 | JGI IMG/M metagenome (GOLD analysis project Ga0102953, IMG submission 78509) | Soil microbial communities from South San Francisco under conditions of wetland restoration - Salt Pond MetaG R2A_C_D2_MG | ecosystem: Environmental > Terrestrial > Soil > Wetlands | place... | reverse complement strand
TGCAGCTTGACATCATTGGCATTGGCAATCTGGAGCTTGGGCGGCTTGGAAATTGGCATGCCGTGAGGAATCCTGAATCCCATGATCACAAAGCGAAGAGGCGAACTCGACGGATTCGCCAGGCCGTGGCGAACCCGCGGCGGAAGGTACATGTAATCATCTTTCTTTACGGACGATTTCTCTGCTCCATAACGGAGAGTTCCGCTGCCTGCCAGAACAAAATAGATTTGTTCCTCGGCAGAGTAGGCAACTTGTTTACAATGCCCTCCTGCATCAACGGTCACTTCACCGAATCGGGCGACGCTACGGACAATTCTTGTTTCTGAGTCGCCTGCGCCAAACAGAGGCTTGTAGTGACAGCTCGGGGTAGTAATATCCATGACCTTCTCCTGGACGTCTGAAATGTTCCGGTGAAGCCAAGAGGGGTCGACCTTCCGTTGAGCGCCATAGGCAACGGAGATGCCTGACAGGAAGATGACGAACATGCAGTGTTTCATCTTATTCGGCCTCCAGAAAAATGATGACTCCGTAATGTGCAGGCGATGGAAACAAGGGGAAAAGAATCGCATGCCGGGCAGAATCAGGGCGACAATGTTCCATTCATTCGGACCGGCGCCATCTTATCACGGATCAACATTTTCAAGTTGAAAGGCTGGCAAGAGCCTGGCGTTGCTGGTAAGATTCGTGGCCCAGGAGGTACGACACGATGCTGACCCGCCGCGAGTTCCTTCAGGCCCAAGTGGCCGGAATCACGTTGATCCTGTGCGACCCGTGGAAATTGGAAGCCAGCCAATCCCCTGCAACGACAACATCGTCTTGGACGCACTATGTGCGTATTTCAGGCAATCCTCTCAGGCTGGACCGTGTTGACCAGATTGTCCGGGAAGCGACGGAGTCGCACGTCTTCGGCATTGAGACCGATAATGACATTGAGGGACGTTATGAGAGTTTTCTCGATCCCACCCAAAAGCTGAAAGCGATCAAAGCCGTGGCGGAGAAGGCGCACTCTGTGGGGAATTATGCCTTTGTCTATGTCGCCGGGACCGAATGCATCACTGCGAACGCCGCCAATGCGAAGCACTCCCTCTACAAAGACCATCCCGACTGGGTCCAGCGGAAGATCACCGGTGAGCCAGCGTTGTTTGGAGGAGGCTCGGCATTTTGGATCCGAAAAGGTGACGAGGATGTCTGGGTCAGTCCCTACGCCCCCGAGTGGCGCCGGATTTACATGGAACACGTGCGCCAGATTGCGGCCACGGGCATCGATGGCATCTACGTGGATATCCCTTACTGGATGACACATTTTACCGGCTGGGAAAAAACCTGGGCCAGCTTTGACAAGTACACTGTGGCGGAGTTCAAGAAACGCACCGGGTTGAATGCCATGACAGACCTGAAACTCGGTGATTTCTCCGACCCCAATTTCCGCCGATGGGTGGATTTCCGCATCACGACTATTACTGAATTCATGAAGGAAATCAATCATAACGTCAAATCCGTCAACCCGCGGGCCGCGACTATTGCCGAAATCTACCCCGGCATTGAGTTCACGGCAGTGCGCGTTGGTTCGGACGTTTATCAACTCTACGATGTCATCGACGTGGTCGCGCACGAGTACCAATGGGGCAACGGGGATAACGCTGCGAGGAAAACCCCGCTCGACTGGCTCCATTGGATGATCGGCATGTACAGCTTTCGGTCGTTCGCGGGCGAAAAGCCCACCTGGATGCTCAGCTATTCCTGGGACGGAGAAAAGGGCGTCAGCCCCGGCGAGGAAATGCAGAACCTGTTTTCTTCGCAGCTCGTGGCCGGAACCAACTGCTGGGACGTGCACGGCCACGTGATGTCCGGCTCAAACGACATTGCCATGCGGAAGAAGATTTTTGGATGGATCGAACGGCACCAGAAGACCTTTTACAACCCCAGAACCACCATCCATCCCGTGGGCGTCTACTTTTCACCGCGCACTCGCGACTACTTCTGTGAAGAGTTTCTGGACTCCTACATGGGGCTTATAGCCATGTTGATGCATTCACACCGCGAATTTCAGATCGTGACGCCGCGGACGGTGGAAGATTTCCGCGGAACGATACTGGCTCTACCGGATGCGCGCTGTTTGAGCAGCCGGGAACTCGCCGCGCTCGAGTCGTATGCTAAGTCCGGAGGCAAGCTGATTGTCACGGGCCAAACGGCACATTGCGACGAGACAGGCAAAGCCCTGGAGGCAAATTCCTTGCAGCGGTTCCTTGGGATCCGCGACTCTGCGGAGAAGTCGATGGGTGATTCAGCCTTGAGGTACGCCTACCTTCCGGAGTGCCCGGGTAAAGCCTACTGGAAGGCCCTGAACGCGGAATTCAATAAGGCGTCCGCGCGGGGCAAGGTCAGAGGGCAGAACTTCCAGTCGATCCGGCAGGAATTCGACAGTAGCGTCATCCAGGTACTCGGCTACGCTTCTTCGGTCCAGGTGGAGGCCTCGCCTTTTGTTACGAGCCAGACAGCTCGAGTGAATGGCAGGATCCACATCTTCCTGGCAAATTTCAAGGGCCTGCAGGCGCGAAAGGTCTCAAGACAGATTCCGGAGCGGAACGTTGCAATCACTTTCCCGGCGAAAGCGGGAAGGAGAGCCTTTGTATTGCCCTTCCTCGGAAAGGTTCGTAAGCTTCCGGTTGAACCGACCGGCGGACAGCTCCGCGTTGTTGTTCCCCGAATAGACAAAGCAGCAGTGGTTTGGCTCGAATAAGAGTCAAAATAGTGAAAAAGTTGTCCCAAAATTGAACAACCCTTCCTTGACAAGGGTTCATCAAGAGAGATGAACCCGGCTCAGCTTACGTTTGCTTTCCGTTTTTCCGTAGACACCAAAAGGCTGTCGCAAAACCACTGCCACAACACCTAGAAACGAAAGCTCATTTGCCCTTGCGTTTGATTTCACATGCAAAAAGAATTGAAAAATATCTTGACAATGTAACGCTTTCGCAGTACAAGTGCCCTCATAAGGTAGTTACAGGTTGCACCCCAAAAATACAGGTACCATCGGGTTTTAGGAGAAACAGTCTAGCTCGTCTCTGGTCTTACTTTTGACTTTTGCCGGTGAATCCTAGGAGGAGGGATGAATGCCAGCACGCACCCCTTTAACGGGTAGTCGCAGCATGGTAAGGTTCTTTTACAAAGTTCAGAGCCTTGCCTTCAATTCAACCTTAGCCATCTGCATATTGGCCATATTAGCAGTGTGGGCCGTGCATCCTGTAGCCGTCCGGGCCCAAGGTACGGACACGGCATTGATGCGCGGAACAGTGAAGGATCCTTCGGGAGCGATTATTCCGGGGGCAACCGTGACCGCTACAGAAATAGCGACACAGGTACAAACCAAGACAAAAACCGACAGTTCCGGCCTGTACATTTTTAACTATCTCAAGCCGGGCAATTATAACCTGAAGGTGGAAAAGACAGGTTTCAAAACGTGGGTCATTGCATCCATAGAGCTTCGCATCGGGACCCAAACCGATCAGGACGTTACATTACAAGTCGGAAGCACTCAGCAAACCGTGGAGGTAAAAGGCGCAGCGCCGCTTCTGAATACGGTGAGTGCGGCATTGGGCACAACCGTCAACAATCAGTACATCCAGAGTTTGCCGCTAATGAATCGCAATATCGCGAACCTCTCCTACCTTTCCGGAGGCGTCACGCAGGTTTCAGGTGCCTCGGCAAATATGTTGGGAGGAACCGTTTTTGCGTCGAACGGGCAGCGCTATGGCACGGCGGAATTCCGCCTCGACGGTGTTCTGGCAACGCGGCCTGAAGGAGGCGAGGGCGGCAACACGGACGTCGGTTACATGCCCTCTGTGGATGCCTTGCAGGAATTCAGGCTTCAGAATAACAATATGTCAGCCGAATACGGTAATAACGGCGGCACGGTGGTCAACATCGTCACAAAATCGGGCACCAACAAGTTCCACGGCACCGGCTACTGGTTTTTCCGCCGGCCGAGTCTTGATGCAAACGACTTCTTTACCAACCAGGGCGGTGGCACGAAAGGGGCGTACGCCCACGACCAGTACGGCGGTTCCCTCGGCGGGCCCATCAGGAAGGATAAAACCTTCTTCTTCTTCGACTATGAGCGGTATCGGAACAACAGTCCTTTCATTGTGAATGAGACGGTCCCCACAATGCTCGAGCGGCAGGGAGACTTCTCACAAACTTTCAATGATGACGGTTCGCTGAAGCAAATCTTCAATCCCTATCAAGTGGCCCCTAATGGAAGTGGAGATTATGTGCGCCAGCCATTTCCTAACAACGTGATCCCTATGGGCGCCACAACCCTCTGCGCTCCCAAGCCCACGTGCGTCGACCCCATCGCCGCCCAAGTGGTTAACCTTTACCCAAAGCCAACGGACGCCGGCGTCGGTCCAGGACATCTGGGCAATTTCTCCGACAAGCTGATTGAAACGAGTCCATCCTGGCAGATGGACCTCAAGATCGACCAGAACTTCTCGGCGGCCAATCGCCTGACGGGCCGGTTCAGCATGAGTCACGGCGAGGATAACGTTCCCGATGACTTCCTCACTCCATCAGTTTCGAAGTCCATCACGCACGACGTGGCTTTGGAGGACACCTGGACGGTGTCCCCAACGCTCCTGTGGGTCAACCGGGTGGGAGTACTCCGTGACAACTATCCCATGCACGTTATTGATACAGTCGATCCCTTGAAAATCGGCTTCCCCGCGAGCATGATCGACAACGTCTGGTACCGCGAACCACATTTCCCCACCATCGCGCTCGATAACTATGCAACTCTCGCTAACAACAATGGCTGCTGCACGGATACCGTGGAAGGCGACACTCAGTTTATGTTTGACTCCGTGGCAACGAAAATCTATGGCAACCACAGCATCAAGTTCGGCGCCGAGGAACGGATCTTCCTGAACAACTTCTTCCAGCCGGACACAACCTCCGGGTCTTTCTCGTTCGGGACGGACCAGACCGGGCAGAGCGTGTTCAACCCTGACGCTTCACAGGGCAGCAGCGTGGCTTCGTTGCTGCTGGGCTGGTATGGCAGTGGTGGCTTCGCGCTGCGCCCTCACGTGTCCAACAAATCGTCCGCCGGCGCTGTGTTTGTCCAGGACGACTGGAAGGCAACTTCCCGCCTGACGATTGGGGCGGGACTGCGATGGGAATGGACGGTTCCCTATAGCGAGCGGCAAAATCGCAACATGTTCACCTGTTTCACGTGCGCGTCTGGAATCACCGTTCCAGGGGTTGGTCCGCTGATGGGAACCATGATTCTTGCCAGTCCCACCGATCGGCACGCGAACTCTTCTATTTTTGACCTCGGGCCGCGCCTGAGCTTTGCTTACCGGCTTACGGGCACCACGGTTATCCACGCGGGCGCGGGCTTGTACCACGGGATGAGCTTCGCCACCAACTGGCAATACGGCGGAGGCGCCTGGCAGTCCTTTGCAAATTCACCCTCATCCCTGAATGGCGGAATCACTCAACTCGCCACTATGGGGAACCCTTTCCCTCTTGGCTTCAACCTTCCCCAGCAGGGGAAATATGGCCCTCTCAGCCTTCTGGGTTACTATGCCGAGAATCATGGCAGCAATACCTTCCGGGTCAGCAACATTTACCAGTGGAACATGGGCATCCAGCACCAGTGGGGGAGTACGATGCTGGAAGCGGACTACGTGGGCAACCGCGGCACGCATATGCCGTGGAACTACTCCACGGAGAACCGCGACTATATCAACGCGGTGAACCGGGTGAAGTATGGATCAGCAGGGTTGGCAAACCTGGTGCCAAATCCCTTCCTTTACCTCTTCCAGGGGCCCCAACGTCTCTTCGATGCTCCAGGGTCCATCTATAACAATCCCACGATTCCCCAAATCAACCTTCTCCGTCCTTATCCGCAATATGACGGAGGTTTCCTCGGCTTCCCGCTCTTTGTTGCCAACAGCAGCTACCATTCTCTCCAGGTACGTTTTGAAAAACGGGCAGCGAAGGGGTTGTCATTTGTAGGTAACTATACGTTCTCGAAGTTCCTCGATAACTCAGATGCCGGAGGCAACGCCTGGATCGGCGGTGGCGGTGGCGCTGGCATCGGGTTCGTCGGTTCTCCGCAGGACTTCACCAATCTTGCGCTGGAAAAGAGTGTCAGCGCCAACGACACGCCACAGCGGCTGACCTTTGCTGTGATTTACGATCTGCCCTTTGGCCGGGGCCAGCGTTTCGGCACGAATATGAACAGGGTGGTCGATGGAGTGGTTGGCGGATGGAGACTTACCCCGTTCGTCACTTTCCAGAGCGGGCAGCCCATCTCTGTGGATATGGCAAACCAACGGCTGGCCGACGGCCACCAGCGGCCCAATCTGATTGGCAACCCGTGCAGCGGCGCAAGCCTCGACGCGATTGCCAATGGAACGGCAAGCTACTTCAACAATAGTGCCTTCGCAAATCCGGGAGACCAGATCGACGGCACTGCTCCTCGTTACTTATCGAACTGCCGAGTGCCGGGCATCGCTAACCTCGATTTATCAATCGCCAAGAAATTCAACATCAAAGAGAATATGTTTATTGAAGTGCGAGGCGATTTCTTCAACGCCTTGAACAACCCTCGATTCGGAGCTCCCGCCGCAAACTCCAACGACGGAACAGGTTGGGGTGCCGATGGTTTTGGTGGAATTTTCTACCAGGAAAACCAGCCTCGGCACGGGCAAATCGGGATACACTTCGTATTCTGACGAAAGAGTGAAGCTTGGCCAGCCGACTGCCCAAGCTTCACTCGCATTTGAACCAGCAACCCGCCCATGTATTTGGCCATTCGGGAGGAAAGGTTTTTGGTGGCACGTCTTTAATCTGAAACCAATTCCCGCTATTCTTAACAATGAATAAGGGCTCGGGATGAGAAGACTGCCAAGCACACTTCATATATGCGCCCTTATTGCGATTCTACTCTCTGTTTCCGCGCAAATCATTCAGGGATTTCCAGACAAAATCGTCGACGCGAGGCAATATGTAGCGCGTGCCACTGCGCTGGTTCAGCAGGGCGACCTGAAAAGCGCCGAGGCTGAATTACGCCGAGCCGTGGACCTCACTCCAGAAAATTCTGAATATCTGGCTTTCCTTGGTGCGGTTCTCGGCATGGAGCAGAAGCTGCCGGAATCAACCTCCTACCTGGAAAAGGCATTGCACCTCGATCCTCAGAACTTGAGAATCCGCCGAAATCTTGCCTCAAATCAGTTCCAGATGGGACAATTTCAGGCAGCCAAGAAGAATCTTGAGAGGATCTTGAAGGTCGAGCCGCACGAGACTACTTCGATCCTCCTGCTGGGGATGGTGGACGAAGGACTCAAGGATTATCAGCACGCTCTAGGACTTCTGGAATCTGTACCTCAGGAAGTCAAGAAACACTCCAAGGCTCAAGTGGCGCTGGCGCGCTGCTACTATCAGACTGGAAAAGCTGAAAAAGCTAGAGAAGTCCTGCGCGGACTCGAGAGCCATTCCGACGGGCCGGCGGGAATTTTCCTCGGCGGGCAGGTTGCAGATCAGGCAGGAGACTACAGCCTGGCGGAACAACTGTTCCGCTCAGTGTTGACAACCTATCCAGACCAGCCGAACCTCGGTTACAACATCGCCCTTACTCAATATCACGCCGGCCACATTAAGGATAGCCAGGCGAGGCTTCAGGGCTTGCTCGACGCCGGACATGAAACCTCAGACATCGAGGATCTCCTGGCCTGGTGCGAATTCAAGCAGAACCATATCAAGAAAGCAGTGGCGCATATGGACCGGGCCATCGACCTTGATCCTTCCCGCGAGTCAAATTACCTGGACGTAGGGATGATGCTGCTCCACGACAATCGCTACAACGGGGCACTGGTTGCTGCTAGAAAAGCCGTCCAGGTAGCCCCCGACTCGTACAAGGCATACCGGTTTCTTGGCCTCGCCCAATATAAAATAGGTGAGCTGAAGGCCGCCGAAAAGACTTACACACACGCCGTAGCATTGAATCCAAAGGACAAGGAATCGCTTCTCGGACTTGCCTCCGCTCAGGTGGACGACGGGAAACTGGATGAGGCGCAAGCAACATTTGAAAGGGCAATCGGTTATTTCCCCAACGACGCAAACCTCTACCTGCAGTACGGGCGAATGCTAATGGTCTATCGTGGTACAAGCGGAAGCAAGAAGGAAGTTCGCGCAGTCACCCTACTAAAAAAGGCGATAGCACTTGATAACTCTCTGGCAGAAGCCCATTATCTGCTGGGCAACCTTGCCCTGACTAAAGGGCAGACCGAAAAAGCCCTGCCTGAGCTCGAGTTGGCTGTGAAGCTCGATCCGAAAACGAGCAGTGCGCATTATGCCCTGGCTCGAGCATATCTCCGTCTTGGCCGCCGCACGGAGGGAATGGAGCAGATGCGCCTGTTCCAGCAGCTGAAGGCGAAGGAAAAGAAAGGCACGGCGACTCTTGCTGGATCACCCCATCCGACCCGGAAAGAATAGTGCCGACGGCTCTAAGGTTTCGGGCAGGCACTGGTCGACTGCCATCTAAGGCTTGGACAGACTGACAACGCGCTTGATGCGAGTCGTAAGGACCCCCGCGCGGCAGAAACTAACGGGCTGTAGTCTTTGGCCGCACCTTGGCCGACATTCCCGATTTCCTGTTGAGGTTGCCAGGGTTTCAATATCCACAAGAAATCACATCAGCTTCTTAGCGAAGGTTCGTATTAAACGTTTTCATGCCACATGGCAGAAGGAGGCCATCATTCACATGAATCGCAGAGATTTCCTCAGGAATGGCAGTGCTCTGGCAGCCGCCGCAGGCGTGGGAATAGGAACGGCACGCGGCATCGTTCCTGCTCACAATTGGGGCAAGTACGATTTTGGGTCAGGGCCCACGGTCCAGGACCGGCTGAACCAGGGGCCTTTTCCGCAATACCCTCCTGATGCTGTTATCCCCAACGATGACGTGGTGATGACCACCACCCCCTCCGATGCCGTTGTCCCCGGCTACGGCAAGGGCTTGGTGACGTACATCACGGCGGACATGGGGACAGCGGAGATCAAGTCAGACAATATCCCGCAGGCGATTGAAGATCTCGTTCGTTTTCCCCTGGGGCAGAAGCTTTACATTCGTCCGACGTGGAGGGAAATCCAGCGACGCCCGGGCCGCCTTGATTTTCCCGATTACCTGAACCTTGTCTTCAATCTGTCAAAGAAATACGACAAGCGCATTGGTTTTCGGATTCAGATGAGCGCTCCCGACTACCATGGACCCGCACTGCCCCAATTCGTCCTCGACAAAGTGCCGATGGTGAAGCTGACTGGCGCCACGTGGCCCGGGAAAAATCGGGAAAACAATCCGAATGCGCACTATCAACCACGATTTGACCATCCGTTCTTCCAGCAGTCTTTCAACGAATTGGTTGGTTTGCTGGCCGAGAAATTCAACGGCAGTCCCCTGATTGAGTTTATGGACACGTTCATGTACGGATTCTGGGGTGAAGGTCACACGTGGCCCTTCACCAACACGCCCTTCCCGGACTATCAAACGGCCGAGCGAACCTGGATGAATATGCTGGATGTCCAATTAAAGCATTTTACGAAGACCCCGTTGCTCACCAACACGCAGCCGGATTTCAGCCATGTTGGAAACTCGGAACTTCTCGACCACACGGTCCGCAGTAACAACTGGATCCGGAGTGACACGATTTTTATCGAGAATCAGCAGATCGAGGAGTTAAGCAACCGCCCACCATGGATTGCTGCACTGCTTGAACAAGGCCTGCCCGGTAAACCACCGCAATCTGCGCATCTGGAAGAAGGAATTTCACCTTCGGATAACATCATTGCTCACGTGATGGACATTGGCGCCAACTATTGGTCACTGTGGAATTTCCACGACATCAGCGCCGCGAACCTGATGAGTTGGTACAAGGCGTTTCCTGAATGGTTCAACCGGATCAACCGACGAATTGGTTACCGCGTGAGACCGTCGTTCATCTGGAGCTACGAGAACAAAGGATATGTTGGCCTGATCGTCGGCTTTGCCAATGATGGCATCGCGGGCGTTCCGGGTGTGCTGCGGGTGAGCGTGGAATCCCCGGAGGGAACGGTTCTGCGGAGCGGTTGTTTGGACCCCGGGTATCCACTGCCGGGAAAGATTCGGCAGGCACAGTTGGTGCTCCCGAAGGGAAAGAAGTGGGAGGGACTCAGGCTCAAAGCGGAAATCGAAGTAAAAGGCATGCGATATCCGGTACGCTGGGCCTGTCATCAGAAGCTGAATGGCGATGGCACACTGACACTGCGTCCTAACAGGAGTCGTAGATTGTGAGGGCTACGGACTTTCGCAGATGCGGGAAGGCTGCCTTATTGGCTTACGGCATCAGGAAATCCGGCGGAACAAGATAAAGGGGAGAAGGAATGCAAAATCACGAGACTGATCAATGTGGCAAGCTGGAAAGCACTTCAGCGGATAAAACGCCGGATCCGTCCCGGCGAACCTTCCTTAAGAATGTTGCGGCCGCTTCCGTGGCAGCTGTCGGGGCCCAGATAAGCGTCAGCGGGGCGGCGGAGCCAACGGGTGTGCCCACAGTCGGTGGCCGGCCATCGAAATCAGACAAGAAAGTTGTGGCCATCCAAATTCCAGCGGTCTCTTTCAGCGATGAAGGGGTCGACAAAGTTCTCGATACGGTCCAGGAGCGAGCTGGCGTTAATACCCTGTCGATCGCTGTTTTCAGCTATGGACGAGGTATCGAGGGAAGGCAGATTCCCGGGCACCCACTTCCCGACCATGGGGTCCAGAAGTATGACACGGACACTTTCCATGGAGGAGACTACGCGGAAGTCCATCCGGAATTCTACGCTGGAACGATCTTCAAAAACTTCCGGGCGCCAGACCTGGGCAATTTCGACGTCTTGGGCGAGGTGGTCCCTAAAGCCAGGAAGCGCGGAATGAAATGCATCTGCTGGTTTGAGGATGTTTACAATCCGCGCTTACTCGACAATTTTGAAAAGATGGCCGAAGTCGACGTCTATGGGCGCAAGACCGACCAATCATGCCTTAATAATCCTCACCTCCGGAATTTTCTGAGCTCGATGGTCGAAGATTGGACCAAGTCCTACGACGTCGACGGAGTTATGTGGTGCTGTGAACGCCAGGGAGCGTTGAATAATGCCATTGACGCTGACCATGGGCAGGCCGTCCTGACGTGCTTCTGCGAATTCTGCACTCGAAAAGGAGAACAGCAAGGCATCAACGTGGAGCGGGCGCGGCAGGGCATGATGCAACTCGATCGGTGGGTTCGGGCGGCGTGGAGCAAGCCCCGGCCAAGCGACGGCTACTTTGTTACCTTCTGGCGGCTGCTGCTGGAATATCCAGAGATCCTGGCGTGGGAAAAATTTTGGACCGACAGTCAGCGCGAAGTTTACGGCCAAATCTACGGCACGGTCAAAAGCATCGACAGCAACCTGGAAGCTGGATTCCATGTGATGCACCTGAACTCTTTCAATCCCTTTTATCGGGCCGAGCAGGACTACAGAAAGCTCAGCCCATACGCCGACATGCTGAAGATCTGCATGTACAACAATTGCGCAGGCCCCCGCATGGCTGATTATATTGACGGGGTCCATTCAACAATCTGGCATGATGTTCCAGCGCAATCCGTGCTGGAGCTGTACTACCACATCCTGGGATATCATGGGGAGGCACCGTTAGACAAACTTCGTGCCGCGGGGTTCTCTTCGGACTACGTTTACCGGGAAACGAAGCGCGCTCTTACCGATGTTCAATCGGCCAGAATTTCCATCGCCCCTCCCAATACCGATCTGGCCGGACACGCAGATGAGCAGGATGTCTCCGGGTTGGCCGGGACAACATTGATTTATCCTGGGATCGATATCGACATCCCCACCGGGAAGGGACAAAAAAAGACTCAGCCTTCGGACGTCCGGAATGCCGTGAAGGCTGCTTTCAACGCTGGCGCGCCGGGAATTATTCTTTCGCGGAAGTACTCTGAGATGCGGCTTGAAAACTTATCTGGCGCCGGAGCGGCACTCAGGAACCTGGGCATTAAAACATAATTCATCCTGATTGCCGGTCAGACGCTTGGAGGCAATAGATATCGCCTCCAATATTCAAGGCTTTCGCGGGGGTTGGCGGCATTGGGTGACTTGCCGGGTTACGCCTACTTAAAGTGGCCGGAAAAGATTATTCCGTGATGCCCTTACCTTCTACAACGGTGATGTAACGATCGATGGGAAGCTTCGTCAGTCGGTCAATCCTGGTGCTGGGAGCCGGCCATTTGATTTCAACCCAATCGATTTTGGGACGTTCGCCGATTCCGAGGATAAGCCTCGGGTCATGGGCAGCGAGATAGCCACCTCCGGAAATTTTCTGCACCCACCGCTTCAGATCGCCTGACTGCCATGTGACGCGAGCTCCAACCGCTTCAGGATTGGCCTTCGTACCCTTAAGATGAAGGCCCAGCCAGTGGTGGAGCTTGCCAACGTTGTTCTTCAGCAGAATAGGAGCACCTTGGTTGGGGACCATTAGCACATCAATGCCGCCATCGTTATTGAAGTCTCCAATCGCCAAGCCGCGCCCGGCAATGCGCTGTCTGAAAATCGGGCCGCTCTGGTCGCTCACATTCTGATAGGTCTTCCGATAGCCAGTGCCCAGGTTTCGCCAGAGAAGGGGATATTCGAGGTAGTGGACCTCACTGTACCTCTGCGAGACCTTGTCATCAGGATGGCCGGAAGTAATGAAGATATCCATGTTCCCGTCATTGTCATAGTCGAGGAACTTCACTCCCCAGCCGCTCATGGTGCGCACCGTCATCCCGATGCCGTTTGAGAGAGATTGGTCATTGAAGGTTTCATCGTGGTTGTTGTGGTAGAGGGAAAACATCTCCTCGTCCACGTCAGTAAGGAAAAGGTCTATCCAGCCATCCTGGTCGTAGTCAGTAGCATCCACGCCCATCCCCGAGCGCGCCCGGCCGTCGGCGCTGTAGCCAACTCCGGCCGGCAGACCGATCTCTTCAAATTTTCCGTGGCCATGGTTGGCAAAAAGGAAATTCGCCACTGTGTCGTTGGCGATGAACAGGTCCATCCATCCATCGTTGTTGATATCGGCCGCCACGGCCCCCCAGGCGATACCTTTCGAGTTGGCTATTCCAGTTTCCTTACTGACATCCGTAAAAGTGCCGTCCCCGTTATTATGAAAGAGCCAGCTCGGCATGGGACGATAGACGTTTGGGATACAGTAGTAGCGCTGGCCGGTTTCCGGAACGCCGCAGAATTTATTATTCGACTTGTGAAAATCGGCCGAGCGGCAAACAAAAAGGTCCAACCGCCCGTCATTGTCATAATCGAACCAGAGGGCGCTGGCGTTCAACCCTTCAGCGATTACGCCAGACTTCTCAGTGACGTCGGTGAAGGTGCCGTCGCCGTTGTTGTGATAAAGGATGCACTTGCCATATTGGGTGACAAAAAGGTCGGGCCAGCCATCACCGTCGTAATCGCCTACGGCCAGGCCCATTCCATACCCGCCGCCCGCAACCCCGGCTTTTTCGGTTACATCTGTAAACGTACCGTCCCGATTGTTGTGGTAAAGGGCATTGCGCAGAGGGGGATTGGGATCGTAGAAATCACACTTGCCGCTGTTGATGAGGTAAAGGTCCATCCAGCCGTCGTTATCATAATCAATGAAGCCGCCGCCACCCCCCAGAGTTTCTGGCAGATAGTATTCCGGAGACCGCCCGTTCTCATGAACAAAGGTAATTCCGCTGGCCGAAGCAGGAACTACCTCAAAGGCAGGCAGGCCTCCGGGCGGTTCTGGAACGGTTGAGCCCGACAGATTCAAGATGCGGCCAGCAAGACCGTAACCGGCAAGCCCGCCGATCCCCATAGTTTTCAGGAACTGGCGGCGTGATTTTGCCGCGTTCCTCATGTTTCCCTTGTTCCCCATGACTCGGTTCTCCCCCGAAGCAACCCAAAAAATCCTGCCGCCCCTGGCTTCGGACATGAATGGTTACTGAAGTGCGAACGCAAGGCTACGGTCCGTGTGGTGCAGATTTCTGCCCGGTGTGCGGCAAATCTCCTTGGGCTTCCTGGGTGGCCTTGTTTCCGCGGGCCTGTTCGCGGGCCTGTTTTGCGGCGTTCAATTTTGCAATGATCGTCCTTTCGTGGTCGCCTTCCTTTTTCATTCGGAGCCGGTAATAAACCTGCGCCAGAGAAACATGTGCATCCAGAAAATCCGGTGAACCTTTGACGATTTGCTCCAGCATCTTTCTCGCCTGTTCCAGCTTTCCGGTCCCGATTTCTCCCAGAGCCATCTGGAAACGCACTGCGGGATTGCCCGGCCGCACCTGCATGGCACGGGTCAGATAAGGCGCTGCCTCCTTGTATTCTTCCGACTGGTTCAGCAGAACGCCGAGATAAAGGTTGGGCTCGAATTCGTTGGGATCGATGGCCAGTTCTTCGCGGAAGTTCTGCATGGCCTGATCCCGGTGGCCTAGCGTCAGCAGCGCGCGTCCGTAAAGATAATGGGCCAATGGCAGTTTGGGGTTGAGCTTGATGGCGACTTTCAACTCATCAATGGCTCCCGCATTGTCATAGATGGCCAGACGCGCTGCGCCCAGCATAAGATGCGCTTCCGCGGAGTTGCCATGGCTCAAAATCTTGTTGACCTGGATCTCCCCTTTATCCACTTGCCCATCGCGAATCAGCGACATCCCGTAAAGGTAAATCAGGGCCCGCTCCTGCGGGTGAGTTTTCTCAAAAGGTCCCAGGAGGGCCACAGCCTTCTTGTATTCTCCCAGGCGGAAGTAGCAATCGCCCAGCAGTAGAGCGATGTTCAGGTCTGCCGGCTCGCTGGCATTCAAGGCCACCAGATCATGGACGGCTTCCCCAAGCTGGAGAGCCTTGTAATGCGCCAGCGCCAGGTTCAACTCCACTTTCAGATTGCCGGGTTGGATCTTCAGCGCCTGCTTGTACTCCTCGATGGCCTCCGTGTACCTGCCTT
>Ga0102953_1001457_pt1 | contig 15050 bp, 10 predicted proteins | sample SalPon2A_C_D2_MG_FD_78509 | JGI IMG/M metagenome (GOLD analysis project Ga0102953, IMG submission 78509) | Soil microbial communities from South San Francisco under conditions of wetland restoration - Salt Pond MetaG R2A_C_D2_MG | ecosystem: Environmental > Terrestrial > Soil > Wetlands | place... | reverse complement strand
CAACATGGACGGTACACTGCTAAAAAGGTTCCCCTGTGTATGTGATGCTGATTTTTTAAACATACCCGCTTTTGATAATGGTTACATTATAAAGATAATAAAAATCAAAGCCTAAACCGCTATTATTCAAGTTAATATCTAATTATTTACGAACAAACATTTCAACAAATTATTTTATAAATTAATCAGCCGACTTTTCGGAGTGGGCTCAATCATTACTATTCAAAATCGAAAAATTGAAAAACAGTTTCTGGGAAGCGACATCGAAAATGGTCAGCAATTCCAAATAGTAGTGCCTAAAAATACATGGTTTGCAGCCTGCTTGTTAAATTCAAGCGGTTTTGCCCTGGTAGGGTGTACTGTTTCGCCCGGGTTTCATTTTGAAGATTTTCAAATGGCTGATGCAAAATTATTGCAGGAGTTTCCAGAGCTACAAAACGAAATCAAACCATTTTTGAAATAAAAGTAATAAGTTTTTTGATCCACAGAAAGGTTGAAAACTACGAATGTGACCGAATGCTAAGAATACATTTCTTCTGCGAACTTTGCGTAAAATATAATAAGCTTATCAATCAACCAGTTGTACCACCTAACAATTACCATATTTCAATATAAATGAAAAAACAGGGGATACCCAAGTCATTTTATTTTTTACTTTTGATATTGAACACATTGATAATTTATTTCGAAATAAAATGTATGATGAACAGGTTTGCAGCTCTTTTCATTTTTATTTTTTTTGTAAAACTATCCGACGCGCAGTTGGTTGAAGTTCAGGCAAATTACAACAGTGTGGGTGATGTTGATTTTGTTGCATACAACAATTACAAGGCACCACTTTTTCTGAACATCGATTTTGCTGATTTGGAAAATACTACTTTTAACGAACCTCTTCCTTATATTAAACTTTTGGTACCCGGTTTCAACAGTCTGTTTACTTTGCAGCGCGATTTGGATGCCGAAGTACCGCGATTTAATTATCAGATTAAATACTTCCGTTCGAATCCAATGGCGAAAGTAAATTTAGATTTTCCTTATTTGATTCCGTTAGCCACGGGAACCGAAGCACAGACTTTTGACGTTAATAATGTAAATGGATTTTGGGGTACCGAAGTACCAAAAGGCTGGCTGGCAACTGGTTTCAACGTAGCGCCCGGACAAGCGGTTTACGCCGCGCGCAATGGCATTGTTGTGGAAGTGATTGGGGCAGAGCGAAACACCGATAGTCAAACCTGGTACAACGGCTGGATAAACGTGATTACCTTGCTTCAACCCGACGGAACGTTAATGTGTTACCGGAACGTTGTCGATCCGAAAAAGAAACTGAAACTTGGCGATAAAATATTTGCCGGACAACAATTTGGCTTGGTTGCTCCGGGTTCTTCCGAATTGGTTTTGCTCATTTACCAGGACAGTTTAAATTCCGATGATTTGTTGTTTATCGTTCCGCAATTTGTTACGGCAAAAGATAAAGCGGAAATGATAACATCTTCAGAAAAATACAAAGTTATTCATCCCAAAGAAATCAGGGTGTTGGAAATGAGTAAAAAAGAAATCAGAAAAATATTAAAGTAAAAAATCAGTAAAAAAAAGGCACCTCTTTTTTTGAGATGCCTCCATGTTTATTTTATTTAAATAATTACCACAAATCCTGACCATATTGCCAACCTTCACGGAGTGGTTCTTTTACGTAAACATTTAGTTCCGGGTGGTTGGTAACTTTCATGTTGGGCACATCAAAATCGATACGCGTATTAAAACGCTGTGCCATCACACCAACCAGGGCCATTTCAGTCAAACCGGTAGCATAATCGAAATTTGAACCCGGCATTGGCCCGTCACCTTTTATGGCATTGAGGAATTCTTTTCGTGGTCCGCCTTCAACACGTGGAATGGTTGGTGCCGGCATTTCATTGGCCACCCAGCTGTCCCACTCTGCTTTGGGCATCATTAGTTGGGCATTGTTGGGGCGCCCACCGGTGATAATATTTTGTTTTTCACCCACCATAATCATACCTGAACCCGGCAGTTCATCCATTTTCCATTCTGGCCTTTTTTCCGGTTTCAATCCACCCTCATACCATTTTAAAGTTACAGGTGGTTTGTTTCCCCGGGCCGGGAATTCAAAACGAAGAATCGATTTGTCTGGAACAAAACCCTCGGGCGCTCCGGTTGAGAATTCGGCTTCTACAACATGAGGACTACCCAACTCGAGTGACCAGAATGGTGCATCCAGGGTATGACATGCCCAATCGCCAAGCTCACCATTCCCGAAGTCGTAAAAACCACGCCAGGTTTTCGGTACATAATAATGACTGTACGGCCGTTCTGCAGCGGGTCCCAGCCATAAATTCCAGCTTAATCCGTCAGGAACGGGTTCGCCGGCTGGCGGATACTGTGTTGGTTTGTTGAAATATTTGGTAGGACCAAATTCGGGGCCGTTAAACCAGGCAAATACTTCTTTCACATCACCAATAATACCGGCATCGTACCACTCTTTTACCCGCCGGATGCCGTCGGTAGCATGTCCCTGGTTGCCCATTTGTGTAATTACGTTGTAATGGTGAGCCGCCTTTTTTAAGGTGCGCAATTCCCAAATGTTATGTGCCAGCGGTTTTTCAACGTACACATGTTTACCAAGTTGCATGGCTGACATGGCTGCCGGAAAGTGCGAATGATCGGGGATGGAAACCAAAACTGCATCGATTTGATTGCCCATTTCATCGAACATTTTTCGGTAGTCTTTAAAGCGTTTTGCATTTGGAAAGGTTTTGAATCCTTCGGCAGCCCGGTTTTCGTCAACATCGCACAGGGCTACAATGTTTTCTTCCATGCAATCGCTCCAGTTGGCTTTGCCACGTCCACCCACGCCAATTACGGCTATATTTATTTTTTTTGAAGGTGAACAACTAATTAAATTCGGAATAAACAACGTTCCGGCAGTAACGGCCGATGTTGATTTTAAGAAATTCCTTCTGGTTAAATTTTTCATATTCACACAATTAATTGGTTTAGATGTAAAAATGCTAAGATAATAATGATTTTTTTGAATTATGAACGAATCACTCAATTTCAACTATTTTAACAGTTTATTCCTCTTTCCAAACAAAAATTTTTTAAAAATATTTTTGTCGTTGCTAATTTGATTTTGAGCGAATTTTCCAATAATAATGATAAACAAAAAGACCGGAGAAATTTCCGGCCTTTACAGAACTGGGGTATATTTTAAAGATTAAAAATGACGTGTTAACGCCGATCTCCACCAACTGTAGTATTTCGATTCCAAATCTTTTACCGATGGAAAAGGATAGTATAAATAATGTTCTTGTTGTCCAATGAAAAAACCGGTTTTTATGGTACGGTAGTTTAAGTCGCCCGGCATAAAACGTAAAACTGTTTTGGTAAGTTTGCCTTTATTTTCGTTGAGTTTTATGAGGCAATCGCGCAGATGATCCGGATTTGTATATGGCAGGTTGTGCAACGGAGCGTTCGGATCGAGAGCCAATTCGTTTAAAAGCAATTCTACAAAAAATAATTTTGGTGTTGAAACCGGTTTGCGGGTATCGGTCAAAAACTGGATAAATTCATTGGGAAGCAGCTTGCTGGCCACCCGTGTAGTAATGGGATTAAATTGCTGGTAGAGGTGAATTTCGTCGGATTCAATTTCTTCGTAATCGGACGAATAAAGCTCCAGAACTTTACCGTCGTCGGTAGACAGGTACAGATTTTTTAATGCAGCTAGCGGTGTTTCTTCCAGAACCCTGTAAATACAGCAAAATACCGATCGTTTCGGCTCACCGTTTGGATAAGGAACAAGGTTTTGCTCAATGTGTTTTTCCGGTAAATCTTTTAGTTTCTCCGGATCCAGTTCGAAAAAAATGTTTTGTCCACGGGTTCGTTTCTTCGTTCCCACTGACATATAATGTCCAAATTCATAAGGTGACAAATGCGATGCTATTAATGATTCGGGTGTAGTTACTAAATAGAAATACTTTTTCATGGCGTACATTTTTTATTAAAGTTACTGAAAAATGAATGGAAAATCAATGATAAAAACACTGAATTACCTTTAAAATCAGTGTTCTTGTGGAAGATAACAGTTAATTTTATTTAAAGGAAAGCAGAGGTTCCGGAATATTTTTATGCTTAATTCATATAAATCATTCTTATGTTCCAGACTAACCAGGAACACACATTTTGGATAAAAGAGAAATTTTTAACCGTAAAAATGTACAGAACAGATGTCTAATATTCGAAATACTGAAATTTGACATGAGGTGACTATTTACCATTTTCGAAGTTGGACAGATTTTACTTTTTCAACATTGGAAAAAGTTTCCTGATTTCATCGTCAGTCGGCTGGCTTCCATATTCACAAATTTCGAAAGCTTCGGCATATTTTATCTGATTGCCCCGATCTTCACCATACCATTTTACAAGCGCCTGTCTTTCTTTATCATTTATTCTTGGTTTTCTCCAGTTGGCCAGCCATTTTAATCGTTCTTTTTCCGTTTTCGGAACTTCGTCCAGTTTGCCTGAAGTCCAGGGTAGCCATTCAAAAAACTGCGACTCGTGCGCTGCCATGCTGTAAATCTTCTGGTCGAAGGCATCTGTTATATCCACTACAATATCGGGTTGAAAAGGATAAGGTTTTTGAAAATTGTCTTCGGTGTATAAAAATACCGGGTTCTTTTTTAACGGCGGTGTGTCGGGTGCAATGTTGGGCACAATAACCATGTATGCTGCATCCTGAATTAAAGTAGCTGTATTTCTGTGATCCGGATGGTAATCGTTAGGTCGCGGACCAATAACTACATCTGCATTCCACTGCCGGATTAACCTGATAACATTGAGCCTGACATCGAGCGTTGGCATTAGCTCTCCATCATGATTATCCAGTACAATATATTTTACCCCAAACCTTTTACCGGCTTCCTGGGCTTCCGCACGCCGAATTTTGGCTAATGCTCCTCCTCCTTTTGAGAAGTGCCCTGCATCGCCATTGGTAAGTGAAACAAACAATACATTGTGTCCGGCCCGGGCAAATTCAATGGCCGTTCCACCGGCATCAATATCACAATCATCAGGATGTGCACCAATAACTACAACATTTATTTTTTCCTGTGCAAATAATACTGTGGAGATAAAAAACATTAAAAGCAGCAAATGTATTTTTTTCATTTTGTCAGGTTTAATTACTTCATTATAAAAGTAATAAATGCATTTGAAATATTGTTTTATAATATCAAATTATTCAGAATTAACTTAACATTTTTTGAGAATAATTTTACTATTTGTCAAAAATTAAATAAAATAGTTTTAAATAAGAGATCGATTTCATAGGTAAAAGGTTAACATTATGACATTTATAAGTAAATGTAAGGTTGATAGAAATTAACTATAACCGAAATTAAACCTTAGTTTGAATACTTTTTATACTTTCATGTTCGCATTTTGTTTTGGGGGGCCTACTTATGAAAAGAATTTTACTGTTAATCGTATACTTTTTTTGTATTGGTGTGCTTATTATTCAGGCACAAAACCAAAATGTTACGGGGCATGTAAAACAGGCAACCGACGGCACTTCAATCTCCGGAGTATCCATAATTTTAAAAGGAACTACAAATGGAACTGTAACAGATGAAAACGGGAATTACAAAATTGATGTTCCTGTAAATAATTCACAACTTGAATTTTCTTTTGTGGGAATGAAAACAGTAATTCTTCCGGTAAATGGGAGTGTAGTTAATGCGGTTTTGGAACCTGATTTTGTTGGCGTGGATGAGGTTGTCGTTCTTGGTTATATTTCAAAAGGAAAGAATGAAATTACCGGTTCTACCGTTCAGGTTGATGGTGAAATTATAGATAATATTCCTGTGGCCTCAGTTGACCAGGCATTGCAGGGTAAAGTGCCCGGGTTGACCATATCAACAACATCCGGAACGCCGGGATCTGTGCAGGATATCCTAATAAGGGGTGTTAATTCTTTAACAGCCGGTAATTCTCCACTGATTGTAATTGACGGAGTCCCGGTAATTAACGATAACTTTTCGAGCCTGCCAATGTTAACTTCATTGAGTGCGCTTTCTTCGGTTAACCGAAATGATATACAGAGTATTACTGTTTTGAAGGATGCCTCTGCTACTTCGGCGTACGGTGCTAGTGGTTCCAACGGCGTAATTGTGATTACAACTAAAAAAGGCCGGCCCGGAGAAACAAAATTTAATGCAAATGCTGCTATTGGTTTTCAAAATAATGCAACGCCAGGACTAAAACCTTTAACCGGTGATCACCGGGCAGAGCTTTTACAGGAAGCGGCATACAACTCGTTTGGCCAACTTTATGGTTTTTCAAAAGATCAAGCTGCCGATTTTCTAAAAAATTTGACACCTGCACTTGCAAACTGGGATGGTGTGGATGGTAATTGGGGAGAAGCCCTTCAGAATAAAAATGCTCCATTGCAAAGCTATTCGGTTTCAGCAAAAGGTGGTGACGGAATTTCTTCGTTTTATGCGTCACTGGGCTATGATAACATGGAAACGACAATTATTGGTGGGGACTTTAAGCGAATAACTTCGAAACTAAATTACAGTCGTAAATTTTCAGAGAAGGTAAATTTTTCAGCCAATGCAAGTGTTTCAAATACGAGACAAACTGTTTTTATCGAACAGGGAGCCTATTTAGGAAATCCGCAGTTCACAAAATATTTTATGAGTCCCTGGGAAAAACCATTTCTTGCTGACGGAGTTACACCCAACACTAACCTGGGTACCTCTGTCATCAATACCATTTATACCATTCAAAATGATCTTTCGGAAAATGATTTAACCCGCGGAATGGTAAATTCCTTCATGACCTGGGATATTTTGGATAACCTGCGGTTTAAAACATTGTATGCAGCCGATTTTAATGTTGCAGCTTTTCATTACTATCAGAACCGGGTACATGGCGATTCAAAAGAAATCGGTGGATCGGCACAGCAGTCGGTTAACCGGAATATGAATTGGGTGAGTCAAAATTCTTTGGATTACATCTGGAACAAAAACAGCAATAACCTTGCGGTTAAACTGCTGATGGAGTACCAGCAGAACAATAATAACTATTTATACGGTTATGGAGAAAAATTTGCTGCCGACGGATTGTATTATATTTCTTCAGCGAGTGCCAATTACGATGCCAGCTCGAATTTTACCGACTGGAAAAATCTCTCGTACCTCGGAATGATTAATTATAATTTTGCAGAAAAATATATTGCTGATTTTACCTTCCGAAGAGAAGGTTCTTCGAAATTTGCTCCGGGTTTACGTTTTGGTAATTTTTGGTCGGTTGGTGCTGCCTGGAATATGAAGCAGGAGACATTATTAGCGAACGTGAAATCTATTGACATGTTACGTCTCAGAGGTTCGTATGGTTTGTCGGGTAACTCAGCCATTGGGATAAATCAGTACCAGTCGTTGTTGCATTACGATGCCAATTACAATAACCAGGGGGCAGTTTACCCGGGGCAGTTTGGAAACAGCAATTTAACCTGGGAAAAGAACAGGAACCTGGACGTTGGAGTCGATTATTCTATTTTTAATGGCATAATTAATGGCTCGCTGGCTTATTTTCACAAGAAAACATTTGATTTGTTGCAGGATGTTCCGTTATCGAGAACAAGTGGGCACAACAGTATTTTGATGAATGTAGGAGCAATGAGAAACAAAGGTGTTGAATTTATTTTGAATACAGATATCGTTCGATCATCAGCTTTTAATATCAATGTTTCGGCAAATGTGGCAACAGTAAAGAACGAAGTTAACGAACTGGCAAAAGACTCGGAAGGCAATGACATTAATATTGAAACTGATTTTCAGAAAGTGGCGGTTGGGCACCCTGTGTATGGCTGGTATATGCGGAAATGGGCTGGTGTAAATTCGGATAACGGAGAAGCACAATGGTACATTAACGGGAAAGATGGAGCTGTTACCAATAATTATTATGAAGCACAGAAAAACTGGCAGGGTGAAAGCGGAATGCCGACTTTCACTGGTGGATTTATGACACATGTTGATTACAAAGGCATTTTCCTGGATGTGAATTTGTATTACGCCGGTGGGCATAAAATATTTGAGGACTTGTCTTTTTATACACATCATTCCGGTATTTATTCCCTGTTGCTCTTTAACGGTGTGGAGCCCATGATGGATCGCTGGCAGGAACCGGGCGATATTACCGATGTACCTAAAGTGGTATATAATATTAATGACGATTCACAAACCTCCACGCGGTTTCTGTACGATGGAGATTATGTCCGGATAAAAGACCTGGTACTGGGATATTCCATTCCAAAATCCTGGATAAATTCTGTTGGATTCGATCAGGTTACAGTTTCGGTACGAGGAACCAACCTTTTTACCTGGGTTAAAGATAAGAAACTGAAATATGATCCTGAAGTGAAAGCGAGTGGAATGACACAAATTACCACTCCTCCGGTAAAGTCGATGGTATTTGGAATTAATGTAAATTTTTAGGAAGATGAAAGGATCAATATATATTCTGATAGTTTTTTTAGCCGGCTTTATTTACTCCTGTGCTGAAAAGGATTTGGAACCCACTATGACCGAAACGTTGCCACTGGAAACAAGCATTAATACGTTGGAAGATTTACAGGGATTGGCCAATGGCATGTATGACAGACTTACTGTTCCGCATTATTACGGAAGAGATATGATTATTTTTGGAGAAGTTCGTTCTGATAATTGTTTTGCCAATGCAACTTCAGGACGATTTGTAACGGTGGGACAAATGAAAGTAGGTCCGGCCGATAATTATTCTGAAAGTGCATGGACTGCCATTTACAAAGTTATTGCATCCGCAAATATCATTATTCAGCAAAATCCGTCACAACTTGAAGGTGACGAAACCGCCATTAAACACATCATTGGGCAAGCTTTTGTAATTAGGGCACTGGCACACTTCGATCTTCTGCGATTATACGGGCAGCAACATGCCGGGGGTAACCTTGGAATTCCGTATGTTACTACCTATAAAGGTGATAATCTGACTCCTTCGAGAGCAATAGTAGACGAAAACAAAATTTCCATTTATAACGATTTGGAAAACGGACTGCAACTTTTATCAAACACACTTAACGACGCCTCGAAACAAACCATTACTACATTTGCCGCAGAAGCCCTGAAAGCGAGAATAGCGCTCTATTTCGGAGATTGGGATGTGGCAAAAAATGCTGCTTTAAGTGTAATTGGTTCAAACCAGTTTGAAATTATTGATGCTGTAAATTATGCCAATTCATGGAAAAAAGATACTGATGTTAATTCAATTTTTGAACTGGCTTTCGATAGTTCCGACAATAATGGTATTGAAGGATTGCAATATATTTATCGCGGGGCCATGTATGGCGACATCGAAGTGCTCAACAATCTGCGTACGATTTTCGATGAAAATGATGTGCGCAATTCACCGGAAATGATAGGGAACTTAGGTGGTAAGTTGAGAAACTTAGGTAAATATCCTTCTAATGATTTCTCGGATAATGTTTCGTTAATTCGTTACGAAGAGGTGATTTTAATTCTGGCTGAGGCAAAATTACAACTGGGCGAGGACGATGCACTTGATATTTTAAATGAGGTTCCGGCCAAACGAAATGCAACTTTATACACCGAAGCCACCCTTGAAAATATTTTACTCGAGAGAAGAAAAGAATTGTGTTTCGAAGGTTTCCGGTTCGACGATTTGGCTCGTACAGGCAGCGATATTCCACTGGTCGATCCGTTGCATCAAACACACGGAGGGCCGGCTTATGGCAGCTATAAATATGCATTCGCCATTCCCTCGGTTGAAATGAATGCCAATCCAAATATGGTTCAAAACGATGGATATCAATAAAATAAAAAGACGGTTTTTGTGTCCGTCATAAATTTTTATAATTTCTGGCTATCCTTGTTTTTCTGATCCCATTTCTTTCGGAACTCTTCCATTTCTTTCCGCTGTTTTTCCATGAGTTGCTGCCACTCTTTTTGTTGTTCTTGAGATTGAAATTTAGGCGGCATGTCTAAAAATTGATCAGGCATTGTTCCCAAATGATCTTGCAAGCCTTGCATTAATTCATCGAAATTTGGCATAAATCCCGGAGGCAAATTTTTCAGGCTGTCCATAGGAAAATCGAAATAGGTCGAATCGTGCTGAAACGAGAAATTTTGCATCAACGAATCAGGAAAAGCTTCACCAAATTGTTTTAAAAATTCATCGTGATCAAACGGAGCAAATCCATGATGCATTCCCTTGATCGAATCATTCATGAGATCCTTTAAAAATTGGTCGATATCCGGAAAGTCTTTCCCTTTAAAAAATTGATCGTCGGGATAAGAAGACTGAAAAGTACTGTCAGATGACCATTTGTGAACATACGTAGAGTCAAATTGAATCAGATTACCGTTTTCATCGTATTTTTTGTTCACAATAATTTTTTCATCAGGTTGTTTTTCTTTTTCCTTTTTATTTTTCTGGGCAAAAACCTGTCCGGTTACAAGTAGCAAGCCGGTTATAACATACACAATTTTTTTCATGGCAATTTTTTTAACAAAATTAATTCATCGATTAGTAAATAAATTTTAAAAAGAATTAAAAGGCGTTAACAGAATAAACGACGAAAATGAAATATAAATGCAACAAAAAAGGGACTAAAATGTGTCCCTTTCTGCTATGTTATTTTTTTGAAACCTAATCAAATAAATGATCATCCGGATCGGGGCCACAGTCACAATTCTGATGCAATCCTTTTTCATACTGCTGCAAAGCAAGCAAGCTCATTCCCATGTTAGAGAATCCACCGTCGTTAAAAAGATTTTGCATGGTAACTTTCCGGGTAAGGTCAGAGAAAAGCGTAATACAATAATCGGCACAGTCGTCGGCGGTAGCATTTCCCAGCGGCGACATTCGTTCAGCAAAGTCGAGCAGGCGGTCAAAGCCTTTTACTCCGCTACCGGCTGTAGTAATGGTTGGCGATTGCGAAACCGTGTTAACCCTTACATTTCTTTCCCGTCCGTAGATGTACCCAAAACTACGGGCAATCGATTCAAGCAAAGCCTTGGCATCGGCCATATCGTTGTAACCGTAAAAAGTACGCTGCGCTGCAACATACGAAAGCGCAACCACCGAACCCCATTCGTTAATGGCGTCTAATTTCCGGGCGGTTTGCAAAACTTTATGAAACGAAACAGCCGAAACATCCAGCGTTTTATCGAGGTATTTGTAGTCCAAATCACTGTAATGTCTTTCTTTTCGCACGTTGGGCGACATACCAATAGAATGAAGAACAAAGTCGATTTTCCCGTCCAGGATTTCCATCGACTTTATAAAAAGGTTATTTAAATCATCAATGTTGGTCGCATCTGCACCAATCACTTCGGTATTCAGTTTTTCCGCCAGCTTTTGTGTTTCTCCCATTCGCAAGGCTACCGGAGTGTTGGTTAACGTTAAGGTTGCACCTTCTTCCCAGGCCCGTTCAGCCACTTTCCATGCAATGGAGTCGGGATTTAAAGCGCCAAATATTATCCCTTTTTTCCCTTTAAGTAAGTTGAAACTCATGCTTTATTTTTATGAAATTTAAGTCGTACAAAGTTAATTGAGTTCAAATAAAACTAAAAAGTTTCATTTGAATTCATCGATAAACTCCGCAATTTTAACTTTGTTAATCGAATTTTGTTCATTTCGGTTCAAAAATTAAATCAGTGAGACCCAAATTACAGGAGTATATCGAATTGTAATTTGTTGGTCGAACTGGTCCCGGCTTTTTACGCCGGGATCTCCCGGGGCATATTTCCTGTCCCTTGCGGCTTTCCGGTGAATCAAACTAACTGCGCGAAATCTGTTCAAACAACATCGGCCGTTTCAGATGTTTTTGACTACATATTGATTGAATAAATTTGGTTATAACTCCAACGGAATTGAAGTGAAAATGGGAAGATAAAATTCTTTTTTATAAATGTTTGGTATTGATTGATAGGAAATACCAATTCTTTATATATTAATTTTATCTAAACTCGTTCTAAATAAATTTGACAATTCAAAAAATCAATTTATATTTGTTGCAAATAAAATCGGTAGGAAATGAATTCAGTTTCTCAAAATAGAATAACAGGAACAAACTTCGAAAGAGGTTTTGCTGAATTCATCGTGCCGTCATTTTCTATGTGTATGCGCTAGCCTTCTTTCTGTGGTAGAACATGGATTGAAGGCACATTTATTCTGAGCGTTTTTAATCAACATTATTTTATTTATTTTTTTTGACAATGTCGAATCGTATCATTCGTTTGGGTGGCAGTAACATAGGAAATAAACATTCAATACAAAACTTAATCAGGTTTTTGAACAAAAGTAACCAGAGAAAATTTGTAGTGGTTTCAGCTGTTCCGAAATTGTTGCAACTGATTCAAAAAAGTTTGGAAGAGGTTTTTCAGCAGCAATTAAATACAAATGAGATTGTTTCTGCTATTTCTGTTGAATTTACCCGACGATTAAGTCAAACACCGTCTGACCATTACAAAAAGTTAACAGAGCAGTTGGTTAACCTGTTAAAAGGAATTGCGTTGATTGGCGATTACTCAAGGGCACTGAAAGATCAGGTAATAAGTTACAGTGAAAAACTCTCGGTAGAAATGTTACGGGTACAATGGAGTATTATTTCAAAAGATGCTGAAATTATTACTCCTGAAGAATTGGAACTGAAGGCAACTGCTGATTTTGGAAATGCCACTTTTCTTTCGGCGAACAGCGATAAAATTTCAAAACTTCCGGCAAAGGTTTATATAGTTCCCGGCTCATACGGAATTACTGAAACAGGAAAGACGGCACGAACCGGCAAAACGGCTGCAGATTATACAGCTGCCTTTTTGACGGCTTTTTTGAAGGCAGAGAAACTGGAACTTTGGGGCCTCGATAACGATTTTCAAAAGGCCGATCCGAACATTGTTTCCAATCCGCCCAAAATCAAAAGGCTTACTTATTCCGAAGCTAGTGAGCTGGCTTATTTCGAACATTATTCATTTCATCCTCGAACGGTTGAGCCACTGGAGGGATTACATATTCCCATCCATGTGATAAGTTCTTCAACCGACGAAGGAGTGGTGGAAACCCGGATAAATACCGAAGCATTTGTTGATGAAAAGATTGTAAAAAGCGTGGCTTGCACTGATGATATTTCATTGTTGAAGCTGGATGGGCCGGGAGTGGGTATGAAACCGGGTATTTTGGCAAAAGTTACCACCTGTTTGAACGATGTCGGGATAAACATTAAGTCGGTGATTACATCGCAGATTTCTATAAATCTGATTCTTGAAAAAAATACCGGGGAAAAGGCTTTGCGCCAGATTGAAAATCTGGGATTTACTTCGGTTCAGGAAACAACATTGGTAAAAGATGTTTCCCTGATTGGTATTATCGGTCATGGTATGCAGCAAAATTACGGTGTTTCGGCCCTTATTTTTTCTGCCGTTGCCCAGCATAAAATTAATGTTGTGCTCAGTGGATCGGGTGCTTCCGACCTGGTGAGCTACCTTGTGGTAAAAAGCTCAGACAAAGAAAAAAGTGTACGTGAAATTTATAATGCGTTCTTTAATAATAAAGGTTAAAAATTTTTCTCCCCAGGAGGGGAAATTCCGATTTATCGGAAGAAGGGTGAAGTTTAACACCTACATTAATAAGTTTTTTCAACTCAAAAATAGTAAATTATGACAACTAAAAATTGGAAATTCGAAACCCTGCAACAACATGCAGGTTACCAGCCCGACAGTGCAACAAATTCACGGGCAGTACCCATTTACCAAACCACTTCGTATGTATTTAACGATGCGGAACACGCAGCCAATTTATTTGCGTTAAAAGAATTCGGAAATATTTACACACGGATAATGAATCCAACATCCGATGTTTTCGAACAGCGGATTGCATCTCTAGAAGGTGGTGCAGCAGCCTTATCTGTTGCCTCAGGCCATGCGGCACAGTTTCTTGCTCTTAACAATATTCTGGATATTGGTGACAACTTTGTTTCTTCGCCATATTTGTACGGTGGTTCACACAATCAATTTAGAGTTACGTTTAAGCGGCTGGGTGTGGAGGCCCGTTTTGCAGAAAATCTTACAGTAGGTGCTTTTGAAAAACTGATTGACGATAATACCAAAGCCATTTATTTGGAAACCATTGGAAATCCGGGATTTAATGTGCCTGATTTTGAAGCTTTCGGAGCATTGGCAAAAAAATACGACATTCCGTTTGTTGTTGATAATACTTTTGCCGGAGCAGGTTATCTTTGTCGCCCAATTGAGTACGGTGCAAATATTGTGGTTGAGTCGGCTACAAAGTGGATTGGCGGCCACGGTACAAGCATTGGCGGCGTTATTGTAGATGCAGGTAATTACAACTGCGGCAACGGGAAATTTCCCGGATTTACTGAACCTTCGGAAGGTTACCATGGATTAAAATACTGGGATATTTTTAATTTCGACGGACCTTTTGGGAACATTGCCTTTGCGATTAAAGCCCGTGTTGAAGGTTTGCGGGATTTCGGTCCTGCATTGAGTCCGTTTAACTCGTTCTTGCTGATTCAAGGTCTTGAAACTTTATCGTTACGTATGGATCGTCATGTGAGCAATACCCTGGTGTTAGCTAAATGGTTGCAACAGCATCCAAAAGTGAAAAGTGTAAATTACCCTGGATTGGAAGGTAATGCTTCGTATGATAATGCGAAAAAGTATTTGCCTCGTGGAGCAGGTGGAGTTTTGTCATTTGAAGTGAAAGGTGACAAGGAAACAGCCAACCTGGTTGTAAACAATCTGGAACTGGTGAGCCACCTGGCTAATGTGGGCGATGCCAAAACACTGATTATTCAGCCTGCAACTACCACACACCAGCAATTGTCGGATGAGGCACAAATTGCTGCCGGAGTTTATCCGACTCAACTGAGGGTAAGTGTTGGTTTGGAACACATTGATGATATTATTGCCGATTTTGAACAAGCACTCGACAAAATTGGTTAACTGAGAGTACAAAGT
>Ga0102953_1001455_pt1 | contig 15077 bp, 10 predicted proteins | sample SalPon2A_C_D2_MG_FD_78509 | JGI IMG/M metagenome (GOLD analysis project Ga0102953, IMG submission 78509) | Soil microbial communities from South San Francisco under conditions of wetland restoration - Salt Pond MetaG R2A_C_D2_MG | ecosystem: Environmental > Terrestrial > Soil > Wetlands | place... | reverse complement strand
GGGCCCACTCCGTGCTGGTGAAGGATATCGCCGAGATCAGGCCGGGACGGGTTCCGCGGCACTACCGTGTGCTCGGAAATGGTCGGCCTGCCGTCGCGTTCATGGTGAGCAAGCAACCCAACGCCAGCACGATCGACGTCGTGCGCGGCGTCGACCGCGGACTGCGCGAGGGCAAGGCGCTCCTGCCGCCGGGAGCGCAGGTCCGCAAGTTTTACGATCAGGCCGACATCGTTACCGAAACCCGCGATGCGCTCCTGGACGACCTGATTCTCGGAGCGGTCCTCGCGGCGGCGGTGCTCTATTTCTTCATGGGCACCCTGCAGGCGACCCTGATTGTCGTCGCGGCCATCCCGATTGCGCTCCTGGCTACGTTGGCCATGATGCAGGCCTTCGGCCAGACGTTCAACGTGATCACCCTTTCGGCCCTGACCTTGGCGGTCGGCATGGTGGTCGATGATGCCATTGTCGTGGCCGAGAGCGTCGTGCGGCATCTTCAGGCGGGCGAAGAGAGACGGAGCGCCAGTCTAACCGGGACGGCGGAGATCGCCGGCCCGGATGTTTCCGGCACTTTTACCACGGTGGCGGCGTTCGCGCCGCTGCTCTTCGTGGGCGGCATCGCCGGGCTTTTCGTGCGACCCTTCGGACTGGTGGTCAGTTGTGCGCTGCTCGCTTCGCTGATTGTCTCGTTGACCTTGGTGCCGGTGACGTTCGGCCGGATCGGGGCCACCGGAGGGCGCGAGGCGGTCGGTTCGCACCTGCTGGCGCGGCTCGTTGATGCGCTGGGGAAAACCCTCCGCTTTGCCTTTGCCCATCGGGGTCTTGTTATCCTTCTCGGGGTGCTGACTCTTGGGCTGGGCGGGCTGGCCGCCTGGCTGGGGCCGGTGCGCGTCCTGCCGCCGATCGACGAGGGAGCGATCCTGATCGAGTACGTCATGCCCCCGGGCACTTCCCTGCGGGAGAGCGACCGCATCGGGAAGATCCTGGAAAATCTGGCGCTTTCCGAAAAGGATGTCGAAACCGTCTATCGGCGTACAGGATCTCCGGAGCGGGGCTTTCAGGTCGAAGGGGTCAACCGGGGCGAACTCACCATCAAGCTCAAGCCGCGCGACCTTCGCACCCGCACGCTGGACCAAATCATGGCGAGTCTGCGGGGCGCATACGGCAAGGTTCCCGGCGTGGCGTTCCTGTACCACCAGCCGACCCAGGAGAAGATGGACGAGAGCCTTTCGGGGCTGCCGGCGCTTTTCGGAGTGACGATCTTCGGTCCCGACATGGACGAGCTGGTCTCGCTCGCCGCCCGGGCCGAGAAAGTCATGGCCGGCGACCCGGCCCTGTCCAACATTATTAACAATACCAAGATCAGGAGCCCGCGGATCATTGTCCGGCCCGATCCGGTCGCGCTGGCCAGCTACAGTCTTTCCCCAGGGGAGGTCTTCGAAACGATCCGCGCCGCGCGGTTCGGCGTTCTGTCAACGACCATAGTGCGCCAGGGCCAACAGGTGCAGGTCCTGATCAAGACCGACCCTTCCGCCGGTGCGACCCTCGACGGGCTGAAGGATCTGGCCATCCTCACCCCTGCCGGCCTGCGGGTTCCACTGCGGCAGGTGGCAGAGGTTCGCGTTGCGCACCTGCCCGCGGCCGTGACCCGGCTCAACGGACAGCGCGAAGTCACCATCCTCGCCGAAGTGGACGGCAGCATCGGCACTGCCGTTGACCGACTCAACCAGAGCTTCTCGGCGATCTCCCTGCCCGACGGCTACGGCATCGCCTTCACCGGCCAATACCAGGTGGTGAAGAAAACCGTTCTCGATTTTGTCCTGGTCGGACTGGCCGCCATCATGCTGATCTATCTGATCATGGCCTTGCAGTTTCGTTCCTGGCTCCAGCCGTTGATCGTATTGACGACAGTTCCCATCGCCCTGGTGGGGGCGATCGTGCTATTGGCCATCACCCGGCTCGGAATCGATGTCTCGGTCGGCATGGGTGCCCTGACCCTGGTGGGAATCGCCGTCAACAACTCCATCGTGCTGCTCGACCATGCGAACCGGGGAATCGCCGCCGGCAGGACGCCGGTCGAGGCCATGCACTCTGCCGCTTCGGTTCGCCTGCGTCCTATCCTGATGACGGCCGCGACCACGATCTTCGCCCTGCTTCCTGTCGCGGTAAACCCGGCTGTCGGCTCCCGGATCTTCCAACCCTTCGCCGTAACGGTCATCGGGGGGCTTTTATCGGCGACCGTCGCCACCCTGGTCCTGGTTCCCGTGCTCGGAACGTTTTCGCCCATGAGGGAGCGGGATGCGGCAGGCGGGACGGAAAAAACCACGGGGTTCGGCAAGGGAGCATGATATATCGGCCATGACGGTTGAAACTCTAATACAGCACTACGGATACCTCGCCGTGCTGGTCGGCACCTTCCTTGAGGGTGAGACCGTTCTTGTCCTTGCCGGGTTTGCCGCTCACCGGGGATATTTCGATTTTCCCTGGGTGCTGCTGGCCGCCTTTGCCGGGACGCTCTTCGGCGACCAGCTCTTTTTCTTCCTTGGGCGCCGGTACAGCACCGTCCTGCTGCGAAGACGACCCGGGTGGGTACCGCGCATCGCGCGGGCCCGGAAACTGATCGAGCGCCACCGGGTGCTGGTGATCCTGTCCTTCCGTTTCATCTACGGCATGAGGACAGTGACCCCGTTTGCGCTGGGAATGAGCGAGGTGAAATTCCGGGAATTCCTTGTTCTCAATGCGGTGGGGGCGACGGCATGGACGCTGGCGGTCGGCGGGGCTGGCTATCTCTTCGGCCAGGTTCTGGAGCTGTTTCTCGGCAACCTGCGGCATTACGAATTGGGCATCTTCGCCATCCTGGCCGGTATCGGCGCGCTGGTCTGGCTGATTCATTTTCTTCGCAGCCGGTTTTCAGGTGGACCCGAGGAGGAATGAGGCCGGATAAATGCTTTGCGTGAGGAATTCCCGATTTTTGGCATAATTCAGTTAGTTGCTGTTGATGCGAACCGGTTACCCTTTGGAGCTTCGACATGCTGCTGCGGTGGTTCCCCTGGAAGCAGCTCGTCAGTCGACTGGCGAAATCGCGCGGGTTGATCGACCCGGTAAGGGTCATTTCGCGCCTGGAGAGGTTCGGCCAGCCGCTCGAGGTGAAGGAGCCGCTGGAGCTTCTGCGTGCCGGTCTGATCTTCCATGCCCGCGGCCTGCTCAACACCGGTGCCATTCAGCACAATCTCGACTGGATCTGGCCGTACTGGGTGGAGCGCCAGTACAATCCCCGCGATGTCTCCTTCATCCCGCGCGCCTTCTCCATCACCCACGTCAACCTGACACACCGCAACTGGACGGCGATCGGTCTGCCCGACGAGGAGCTGTTTCCCATCGTCGACCCCCGTGGGCTCCTGACCCCTTTCCAGGACGGCTGGTCGCTCGATTTCTGGATCGTGGCCGATGACGGCCGCACGCTCTTTCCCTCGCGGATCGAAACGGTCGAGCAGAGCCTCGACCTGGAGCAGGGAATGGCGGTGGTCACCCGGGCGGTCCGGGACGAACTCGACCTCTGCACCCGTGCCTGGCTGGGAAGGGAGGCCGGAGAGCCTGTCTGCCTTCTCGATGTCAGGGCCCGCGGTACCGGCGAGGGCTGGCTGGTCGCCTCCCTGCGTCCCTACAACCCGGAAGGGGTCAGCTTCATCCACCACATTGAGGCCGATGGGAAAGATCGCGGCTGGCTCCTCGGGCACAACCGACAGGTCCTTTTCGACCCACCCGCCGAGAGGATGCGTTTTTCCGAATACCATGCCGGCGACGTTCACACCCGCCTGTTCGAGGCGGAAGGCCCCCGGGAGGTGCGTTGCACGGTCGGCATGGCCACCGCCGCCGCGCTTTTCCGCCTGGAGGGAAGCGAGCGCCGACTCCAGGTGCGCATTCCCCTGCAGGTCGAACACCGCCGCGGCCGAAAGGAGGCCATTCCCCGGCCATCGTGGCCGGACGCCCTTGCCGGCTGCGCCGCGGCCTCCCTGCCCGACCCGCTCTTTCAACGCCTCTACGACGCGGCGGTCCGGTCCCTGGTACTGCATACCCCCGACGGTGAGGCCTATCCCGGGCCCTATACCTACAAGCGCTTCTGGTTTCGCGATGCCGCCTTCATTCTGCATGCGCTGATCTGCCTCGGTCTGATCGACCGGGTGGAGCGCGTACTCGACACCTTTCCCCGGCGACAACGCGCCAGCGGCTTCTTTTTCTCCCAGGACGGGGAATGGGATGCCAACGGAGAGGCCCTGTGGATCCTGCGCCGTTTCTGCCGGTTGACCGGCCGCCAGCCCAAACCCGGGTGGTTGCCGGCCATTCGCCGCGGAGGACTCTGGCTGAAGCGCAAGAGACTTCCAGAGAAGGGCAAGCCGCTCTATGACGGCCTGCTGCCGCCCGGTTTCAGTGCCGAGCATCTTGGACCCAATGATTATTACTACTGGGATGATTTCTGGGGGGTGGAGGGTTTGACCGCCGCCGCCGAGCTGATGGAGGCAGGCGGCGACCGGCGAGGGGCCGCGAAATTCCGGCGGGAGGCCGGGAGATTCCTGGAGGCGATCGAACGCAGCCTGGCCGAGGCGGCGCGGCGACTCGGGCGCTCGGCCATGCCCGCCTCGCCCACCCGGCGTCTCGATTCGGGGGCGATCGGATCGCTTGCCGCCGGCTATCCCCTGCAGTTTTTTACCGCTGACGACCCGCGCCTGCTCGACACGGCCGACTTCCTTTACGAAAATTCGCTGGTCGGAGGAGGATTTTTCCAGGATGTCATCCATTCCGGGATCAACCCCTACCTGACCCTCCACCTGGCCCAGGTGCTGCTGCGCGCCGCGGACCCCCGGGCCCTCGGGTTGATGAAAACCGTGGCCGCCCTGGCCTCGCCCACCGGGCAGTGGCCCGAGGCGATTCACCCCCGCACCGGTGGGGGGTGCATGGGAGACGGGCATCACGTCTGGGCCTCGGCGGAGTGGGTCCTGATGGTCCGGAGCTGCTTCGTGCGCGAGGAAGGCGAGCGGCTGGTCATCGGCGGGGGCATTCCCCCCGAATGGCTGGAGCAGGAAGATCCCGTCCGCTTCGGCCCCACCTCGACACCGTTCGGCCCCGTCGAGGTCGTCATCCGTCCCAGGGAAGATCGGGTCCAGGTTTCCTGGAACGCCCGATGGCGCCGCCCTCCCGAGGGAGTCGAAATCTGTCTGCCCGGCACGGTCCGGGAGGCGGTCGGCCCCGATGTCTTTGCCGTCGAACTGGCAAGGAACCTGTAGGGGCGACGCGTGTGTCGCCCAGGGCGAGGCAGCGCCTCGCCCCTACCGAAACGTGGGATCTCTATGAACATCGTGATGTTGACCAACACGTTCACCCCTCATGTCGGCGGCGTGGCGCGCAGCGTTCAGGCCTTTACCCGCGAACTGCGCCGGCGCGGACACCGGGTTCTGGTGATCGCTCCCGCATTCGAAGGGATGCCGGAGTCCGAAGGGGATGTCATCCGGCTTCCGGCCTGGCGCCATTTCAGCGAGGGGGATTTTTCGGTGCCGGCCCCCCTGCCCGGGCGGGTCGCCCGGGCACTCAATGCCTTTGAGCCCGAGATCGTTCACGCCCATCACCCCTTCCTGCTGGGAGAGACGGCCCTGCGCGTCGGTGCCTCACGCAACCTTCCGGTGGTCTTCACCCACCATACCCTCTACGAGCGCTATACCCATTACCTGCCGGCGGATTCCCCGCGGTGGCGCCACTTCGCCATCGAGGTGGCGACCGGTTTCGGCAACCTTTGCGACGCCGTGATCGCCCCGAGCCGGTCGGTGGCCGAGCTGCTCGCCGCGCGTGGGGTGAATACCCCCGTCGAGGTCATTCCGACCGGGGTCGATTCGGGTTCTTTCGCCCCCGGAGACGGCGCCCGGCTGCGCGATCGCCTCGGCATTCCCGGCCAGGCTTTCCTCGTCGGGCACGTCGGCAGGCTCGCCCCCGAAAAGTCCCCCGGTTTCCTCGCGGAGGCCGTCGCGCGGTTTCTGTCGCGTGAGCCCAAAAGCCACTTTCTGCTGGCGGGCGCCGGCCCCTGCGCGCGGGAGATGGAGGAGGCCTTTGCCCGCCGGGACCTTTCCTCCCGGCTGCACCGTCTTTACGTCCTGAGCGGGCCGGAGCTGGTCGAGGCCTACCGGGCGATGGATGCCTTCGTCTTCGCTTCCAGGAGCGAAACCCAGGGTATGGTGCTGACCGAGGCGATGGCGACGGGGGCTCCGGTGATCGCCCTCGACGGGCCGGGAGTCCGCGAGGTGGTTCGCGATCGTTTCAATGGCCGGCTTTTGGAGAATGCCGACGAGGAAGAGTTCGCGATGGCCCTTTCCTGGTTGGCCGGGCTGGACATCGAGGAAGTCCGCGGCCTGCGCGCGAACGTCCTGGCTACAGCCGAAGAGTTTTCCATGCGCCGAAGCGCGGACAGGCTGCTGGACCTGTACCGTGGGCTGAAAGGACCGCGTTTCGGGGAAAAGGACCTGGAGAGCAGCCGTTGGGCCTCGACCCGGCGCTTCTTCCGGGAGGAGCTCAAGATCCTGCAGAATCTCGCCCATGCCGCCGAGGAGGCTCTTCGTCTGCAGAAAGGGGAGGGTGGGGGAGGATGAGACGTCGAACCGACAACCCCGCGCCGGAAGGTTCTCCCGCCGGTCGCAGGAGGCAACGGCTCTCCCGTTCGGTCGCCTTTTTCTGCTCCGTCATTCTGAGCCTGCTGCATCGAAGCTGGCGGACCGAGGTGGTCGGGCTGGAGAACCTGGAGAATCCGCTTCGGCGGGACGAGCGAGTCCTGGTCGTTTTCTGGCACGGAAAATATGTTCCATTTTTCACCATTCTCCGTGGGCGGGGGGCCTGCATTTTCGCCAGCCGCTCCTTTCGGGGGGAGGTCATCTGCGACATCTGTCGCCATTTCGGCCATCATTGCCTGACGATCCCCGAGCGGGGAGGCGGGGAGACCTCGGAACGGATGCGGGAGGCTCTGGCCGGACGGCAGCTGGCGGCCCTCGTGCCCGACGGGCCGCGGGGACCGTATCACCGCGTCAAGCCGGGTGTTGTGCGCCTCGCCGCGGACCTCGGAATGACCCTGCTGCCAGCCTCGGCTGTGGCTCGACCCCGCCTCGCTTTGGTTCGTCGTTGGGACCGCATGGAGATCCCCCTGCCCCTTTCCCGGGTGCAACTGGTCTTCGGCAGGCCGATCGCCGTCCCCCGGGATCTCGGAGGCCAGGGGGCCGGATGGTGGCAGCAGCATCTCGGCGAGGCCCTGGAGGCCGCCGGAGAGCGGGCCGAGGCGGGGCTGGACCGGCGAGTAAAAGGTGAGGAGTGAGGAGTGAGGAGTGAGGAGTGAGGAGTGAGGAGTGAGGAGTGAGGAGTGAGGAGTGCCGGTCGGGCATGATCGCCGGCAAATGAGTATGGAAGAGGAGGCGAGATGATCTACACTGTTACCTTCAATCCGGCCCTGGACCGAACCCTTTCGGTCGAAAAAATATTGCCGGACCAATCCAACCGGGTGGTCCAAGACAAGAGATATCCCGGTGGCAAGGGCATCGACGTATCCCGGGTCCTGACGACCCTCGGGACGGCAAGCCGGGCCATCGGGTTCTTCGGCGGATTCACCGGCGAAGAGCTGGAGGGACTGCTTCTCAACGAGGGGGTGGACTGCGATTTAGTCAAGATTTCGGGGGAGACCCGAACCAACGTCATCGTCAACGACCTGGAAAGCGGCAAACAGACGCCTTTCAACGTCAGGGGTCCCGAGATCAGGCCCTATGAGCTGATGCAGATGGTTCACAAGATCGAACATCTGCCGTTGCCTGAGTGGGTCGTCATCAGCGGCAGCCTGCCTCCCGGGGTCCATCCTCACATCTACCGCAAGATCATCGAGATGCTGAAGAGCCGAGGGGCGGCGGTTATCCTCGATACCGACGGCGACGGTCTGAAGATCGGCATCGAGGGCCAGCCGGATATCATCAAGCCGAACATTCATGAATTGAGCCGGCTGGTCGGAAGGGATTTGAAGGGGAGGGAGGAGGTCCTCCAGGCGGCCCGGGACGTTCATGAAAAAGGCATCCGGTGCGTACTCGTCTCCCTCGGCGCCGAGGGCATGCTGATGGTTGGCGCCAACGAGCTGGTTCTGGCCTCCCCGCCCGAAGTCGAGGTCGTCAACACGATCGGCGCCGGCGATTCGGCCGTGGCCGGTTTTCTCCAAGGCCTGGTCGACGGCAGGAACCATCGGGAGTCCCTCGCTCTGGCCGTGGCGGCCGGAACGGCGACGACCATGAGGCCCGGAACGGCCCTCTGCCGCCGGGAAGACGTGTTGAAGCTGGTGGCGGAAATCACCCTGCGGGACAAGGACGAACTGCGGGAAGGGTGACCTGCTTTGAGGAGTGAGTGGAAGTCGAATTCTTGAAAAGGGTGCTCCCGCTGTTATCATCGCACTAAATACTTCGGCGTTCCGGCGGGACTACCGACGGCGGCGGACACGAAAAGGAGGTCCTTCATGGAAAAATCGGACGTGACCCGGGTGACTCCCGAGGAGGCCCGCAGGAGAATGGATGCGGGGCAGGCGATCCTGGTCTGCGGTTACGAGTCGGACGAGAAGTTTCAGTCGATGCATCTCGAAGGGGCGGAATCGCTGAGCGGGTTTCTGGCAAGACTACCCGATATCCCGAAGGAGCAGGAGGTCATCTTTTACTGCGCCTGACCGGAGGAAGGCACTGCTGCCGGTCGGGCAGCCGAATTTTCGCAAAAGGGCTACAAAAAGGTCGCGGCTCTCAAGGGAGGGGTCGACGCCTGGAAAACGGCGGGCTATCCCCTGGCGTGAGTTTAGCCCCGGCTTGTCGCCGGAAAACGTTATGCCTTACATAGGTCCTCATGGGAGCCTGTTGGTCAACGGACTCCTATGCGGAAATCAGTCGAACGAATGCCTCCTCGTCGAGGATTTTGACTCCCTGCTTTTCGGCCTCGTCGCGCTTCTGTCCCGGGTTCTTGCCCACCACCACGTAGTCGGTGTTGCCGCTGACGCTGGAGGTGGCCTGGGCGCCGAGCGCTTCCACCGCCTGCTCGGCTTCGCTGCGGGTATAGTCGGCGAGAGACCCGGTGAAAACGAAGATCTTTCCCTCCAGCGGCATCGTGCCCCTCCCGGTCGGCATCGGCTGGACCCGCACGCCGACCTCCTTCAGGTCCTCGATGACCTTCCGGTTCTCCTCGAAGAAGCGATGGACGCTGCGCCCGATCTCGGGTCCGATGTCGGGGAGGTTTTCGAGCTCGTCCTCATCGGCGTCCATCAACTTTTTCAGGGTGCCGAATCGGCGGGCCAGGCTCTGGGCCAGGCGCTGCCCGACGTGGCGGATCGCCAGGGCATGGAGGAAGCGGTCCAATCGCGGCTGGCGCGCATTCCGGATCGCCTCGAAGAGCTGGCCGGCGGACTTTTCCGCGAAGCCTTCGAGCCCTTCGAGGTCCTCGGTTTCGAGACGATAGAGATCGGCCAGCGATCCGACCAGGCCCCGCTCCACCAGCTGGCGCGCCGTCTTTGCCCCCAGGTGCTCGATGTCGAGGGCTTCGCGCGATCCGTAGTGGGCGATGCGTCCGCGCAGCTGCGCCGGGCAGGAGAGTCCCGCCGGGCAGAGTACGTAGGCCCCCTCGCGCTCCACCGCGGTGCCGCAGGAGGGACATTTTTCCGGCATGTGGAACTTTTTCGCCCGTCCCTTCGGGCGCTCGATGCGCTCGACCACCTCCGGGATGACGTCGCCGGCCCGCTCGATGCGCACTTTGTCCCCTTCGCGCAGGTCCTTCCTTTCCACCTCGCCCTCGTTGTGCAGGGTGGCGCGGCTGACCGTCACCCCGCCGACGTCGACCGGCTGCAGCAGGGCCACCGGGGTGAGCATGCCGCTGGTGCCGACCTGCACCACGATCTTCTCCAGGGTGGTGAACTCCTTCTTCGGCTCGAACTTCCACGCCATCGCCCAGCGCGGCGAGCGGTGGCGGGTGCCGAGCTCGGCGCGCAGGGCGAGATCGTCGAGCTTGATGACGATGCCATCGATCTCGTACGGCAGGCCGTCGCGTTTTTCTCCGAGTACCCGCCGATAGTGGTCCACCTCGTCAAGGCCCTTCACTTTCCGGTTGAGGGGGTTGGTCGTGAGCCCCCAGCGTTCGAAGGCCGCGAGTTCATCCCGGTGGCTGGAGAAGACCTTCCCCTCGATACCGAGAATTTCATAAAAGAAGATATCGAGGGGCCAGCGGGCGACGATCTTCGAATCGAGCCGACGCAGGGTGCCGGCGCAGGCGTTGCGGGGGTTGGCGAAGGGATCCTCGCCGTTTTCGACCCTCATGCGGTTGAGTCCCTGAAAGGCCTCCTTGGGCAGGAAGACTTCCCCGCGCACCGCAAGAAAAGGGGGAACTTCGCCCCCCTGAAGCCGCAGGGGGAGGGTGCGCACCGTCGCCAGGTTGGCGGAGACGTCCTCTCCGACGCGGCCGTCCCCGCGGGTGGCGCCATAGCCGAATTCGCCCTTCTCGTAAACGATCTCCACCGAGGTCCCGTCGAACTTGGGCTCGACGATCCAGGTCAAATCCTCCTTTCCCGTTTCGCGGCGAACGAAGTCGAAATAGTCGCGAATCTTTTTCTCCTCCAGGGCCGCATCGAGGCTGAGCATGGGGGAGGTGTGTTCGACCCGCTCGAGCGCCTTGACCGGCGGGGCTCCGACCCGGCGGGTGGGGGACGATTCCGCGCGCAGTTCTTCGAAAGCCTCTTCCAGGTTTTGCAGCCGGGCGAAGAGCTTGTCGAAGACGGCATCGGAGGTCGCCGGATTGTTCTTCACGTAGTAGCGGTAATTGTGATACTCGATCGCCTCGCGCAGTGCCTCCGCCTCTTTACTCGCCTCCTTTTTCGAGAGGTCGGCGATTTCCTTGAAGTCGGTTTTTGGGTCCTTTTTGAAATCCATGGCGGTTCCGCAAAAAATAGCAAAATCTTCTTTAGCCGTGGATTTCGCAGATTTCGCAAATGAAGGCGGGTTGAAATATTTTTTCTTTAATCTGCGTCAATCGGCGTAATCTGCGGATGATTATGACCTTTTCAACAATTTCAGCAGGTCCGCCACCTTGCGGGTATTGAGCACGTCGTCCTTTCCCAGCCAGCCGCGGCGGGCCTGGTAGATGCCGTATTTCATGTTCTGGAGTCCCCGGGTGGAATGGGCGTCGGTGTTGATCGCCACCTTCACTCCGGTCTCCCGCGCCAGGCGGCAGTGATGGTCGTTCAGGTCGAGACGGTCGGGATGGGCGTTGAGTTCGAGAAAACAGCCGCGGTCGCGGGCTGCCTCGATGATTTTTTCCATGTCGACCCGGTAGGCCTCGCGCTCGTTGATGAGCCGGCCGGTCGGGTGTCCGAGGATCTTGAAATTGGGGTTGTCCATCGCCCGAATAATGCGCTCGGTCTGCTTTTCGGAGGACAGACCGAACCTGGAGTGAACGGAGCAGATGGTGAGGTCGAGCTTTTCGAGCACGGCGTCTGGCAGGTCGAGAGAACCGTCCTCCAGGATGTCGACCTCGATCCCCTTGAAAATGCGAAAGCCGGCGTACTCGTCGGTCAGCTTGTCGATCTCCTCGATCTGCCGCTCCAGCCGCTCTCGATCGAATCCCCTGGCCACGGTGACGGCCTGGCTGTGTTCGGTGATCGCCAGGTAGCTGTAGCCTAGGCTGCGCGCCGCTTCGACCATCTCTTTCAGGGAGGCTCGGCCGTCGGTGGCCTCCGTGTGGGCGTGCAGGTCGCCCCGGATGGACTCCAGCTCGATGAGTTCGGGGAGCTTCTTCTCCCGTGCCGCCTCGATCTCGCCGCGGTTTTCCCTCAGCTCCGGCTCGATGAACGGCAGGCCGACGGCCTCGAGCACCTCCTCCTCGCTGGCTCCGGCGATCCGCTCCTCCTCCTCGTCCTCCCGGAAGATGCCGTATTCGTTCAGCTTCAGACCTTTTTCGATGGCGATCTTGCGCACGGAGATGTTGTGCTCCTTCGAGCCGGTGAAGTAATGGAGTGCGGCGCCGTAGCTTGCCTGCGGCACAACCCTCAGGTCGACCTGCAGTCCTCCGCGCAGGCGCACCGTCGATTTGGTCTTCCCCTTGGCGACCACTTCGACGACGTCCTCATAGTCGACGAAGTGATCCATCACCGGGCTGTCGTCTTTTCCGGTCACGAGAATGTCCAGGTCGCCCACCGTCTCGCGGCGGCGGCGAAAGCTTCCCGCTACTTCCACTTGCTTGACGCCCTGGATCCCCTTCAGGTACTCGCGCAGGGGGCCGACCACCTGTTCGGCCTCGACGAACTTGGTACGCGCCTTGGACTCCTCGTGGCGTTCGATCTCCCGCAGGATCTTCTCTTCGGTCTTCTGACCGAATCCCTCCAGGCTCCTGATCTTCTTTTTCCTGGCCGCTTCCGCCAGGTCCTCGATGGTGTCGATTCCGAGTTCCCGGTGCAGGGCCGCTACCCGTTTCGGGCCGAGCTGGGCGATCTGCAGCAATTCGGACAACTCACCCGGAACCTCCTGCTCCATTTCCGCGAGCATCTTCAGCGCGCCGGTCTCGATGATTTCGGCAATCTTGCTCGCGAGGTCCTTTCCGATGCCGGAGAGTTCGGAGAGATCCTTCCTCTCGGCGAGCAGGCTTGCCATGCTCTGCGGCTGATCTGCGACGGTCCGGGCGGCGTTGCGGTAGGCCCGTATCCGGAATGGATTGGCACCGCCGATTTCGAGCAGGTCGGCGACCTGGTTGAAGATGCGGGCGATATCCGCGTTGTGAATCGGCATGGAAGGGTTCTCCTCAAGGTCGAACCGGGTCGCGCAGGGCATCGGCGAGGAGTCGGGCGAGGGGGTGCGATTCGAGGGGAAGACCGTTCGGACTGCGGGTGGGCATGCTGTCGGTGGTGATGATCCGGCGGATGGGCAGCTTCTCCAGTTTTGCCGCGGCCCGCCCGGCCAGCAGGCAGTGGCTGGCGATGATCGAGAAATCGGCCCGGGCTCCCGCTTCGGTCAGCGCCTCGATGGCGGCAACCATGGTGCCGCCGGTGCTGATCATGTCGTCCACCAGGACGGGGGCGCGGTCTTTTACCTCGCCGGCGATCGCCTGCACCGAAACCTCTTTGTCGCTTTTGCGCACCTTTTCGATGTAGGCCACGGGCAGGTGGAGCATCTCGCCGTAGCGTTGCACCAGTTTCACCGCTCCGGCGTCGGGCGCCACCAGCACGTTTTCCGATGTCCGGTATTTGCGGAAAGCCTCGACCAGCAGCGGTACCGCCGACAGGTGCACCAGTGGGACGCTGGCAAAACCCTCGATCGCGGCGTTGTGCAGGTCGACCGCTACAATCCGGTCGCAGCGGGTGGCGAGCAGGTCGGCCATGAGGCGGGCGCCGATCGGTTCCTCTCCGCTCACGCGGCGGTCCTGCCGGGCGTAGCCGAAATAGGGAATCACGGCGGTGATGCGCCGGGCGCCGCGGCGGCGGCAGGCATCGGCGAGCAGCAGAAGTTCGAGGACGTTCCGGCCGGTCGGTGCGCCGGTCGACTGTAGCAGGCAGGCCTCGCGCCCGGCGATATCTTCCTTTACCTCGACCCTGATTTCCCCGTCGGCAAATTCCTCGATCAGGCAGCGGCCGGGCTCGCCGCCGAGAGCCGCGGCCAGCTTGCCTCCGAGCTCCGGATTGGAGCGTCCGATAAATAACACCGGGTCCATAATGCCTCCGAAAAAGGGGGATATCTCCACTCTACAAAAGCATTTTCTTTTTTCAACGGGGCGATTTGAAAGGGGCGGGGAACGGAGCGATGAGGTGGGGCAGATGGATAAAATCCAGTGGAGCGGGACCGAAAAGGTTCCGTAACCGAAGAGAAGATTGGTGGCGAAAGAAAACAATCTCCAAAAACGGCAATTGGCCACGGATAAATCCCAAACAAATTCTTTTTTCTCGCATAACCCTTCAGGTTATCGATCTGAATCCTTTTCATCCGTGAAAATCCGAATAAATCAGATTTGATCCGTGTTTAAATGCTTTGCATCGGACCGATGAGATTGTCCGCCCAAGTCTAGTCGAGAATAAGGTTCGGCAGCTCGTCGGTGTCGTCGGCCCGCACCGGGAAGTGCTCCTCCAACAGGTCGCCGCAGCGTCCGATGGCGGCGCAGAGGGCCTCGCAGGTCCTGCCGGTCTTGATCCCGGCGACCACCGTTTCGACGATTTCATCCCAGGTGTGGGGAGGGACCTTTGCGTTGATTCCCCGGTCGGCGAGGACATGGACCCGGCGCTCCAGCAGGGAGATGAGAATCAGGATGCCCGTTTCGTCTCGGGTGCGATACAGGCCCTTCTCCAGGAAGGAGACGAGCGCCTTCTCCTCGACCTCGGCATCGATCTCGGCCGGGTGGGTCAGGCGGCGCTTGAGGGCGGGCGTGCGCTTGATGATCAGCTTGAAGGGAAAGTAGAAGAGGAAGAAAAGGGGCAGGAAGACCCAGATTGATTCGTTGCCGAAGAGCCAGGCGAGAAAGACGGCGGTGGCCAGGGAAAAGAACCCGGCGCCGAGGATCTCGGTGCGGGGGTAGTCGTAGGAGGCCTCGACCACCATCGGGACGATCTCGCCGCTGGTGCGCTCCTCGACGGCTTCAACCGCCTGCTCGATCCGTTTCTGCTCTTCCGCGGTGAAGAAGGTTTTAGCTGTCAGTTTGGGCATGGGTAGGTCGTCCGTTGTCCGTTGTCAGTTGTCAGTTGTCAGTTGTCAGTTGTCAGTTGTCAGTTGTCAGTTGTCAAACCCGGCTTTGCCAGGAACGGTCCTTTCCAATCACCAATCACCAATCACCAATCACCAATCACCAGTCACCAATCACCAATCACCAGTTCTTGCTTTTTTTGCGACGGACCACGGACCACGGACCACGGACGGGTTTTTCTCACCATCCCCCCGAGGCTCCGCCGCCGCCGAAGCCGCCCCCGCCGCCGCTGAAACCCCCGCCGCCGAAACCGCCGCCACCGAAACCGCCCCCGCCGACCCAGAAGCCGCCGTGCCGGTAGTGGCGGCTGCGTCGGCTGCGCCGGCCTCCGC